>Ga0187893_10000915_pt1 | contig 74318 bp, 66 predicted proteins | sample MA1701074metaG_FD_139574 | JGI IMG/M metagenome (GOLD analysis project Ga0187893, IMG submission 139574) | White microbial mat communities from a basaltic lava cave in the Kipuka Kanohina Cave System on the Island of Hawaii, USA - MA170107-4 metaG ...
CGGGGGCCGGGCTGGGGACGGGGGCGAGGGCGGGGGCAGGGGCCGGGGCGACCGCGGCCCGCGTCGCCGCCGAGCCGAGGGTCGGGGTCGGGGCCGGAGCCGCGGCCCCCGGACCGGAGCCGGCCGCGGCCGCGGCCGCCGCGCCCAGGGCCGTGTCCGACTCGGCGCCCATCCTCCCCGTGGGCGCGATGCGGCCGACGTCCTCCTTGACGAGCGCGGCCCGCTGGTAGCGGCGCTCCGGCTCCCTCTCGAGCGCCTTCAGGACGACGTCGTCCACCCGCGCGTCGACGGCGGCCTTGCGCGACGGCGCGTCGAACCGCCCGAGCGGGAGCTGGCCCGTCAGCATCTCGTAGAAGACGACGCCGAGCGAGTAGATGTCGGCCCGGTGGTCGACCTTCGTCGGGTCCTCGACCTGCTCGGGGGCCATGTAGTGCGGGGTCCCGAGGATGAGCCCGGTGCTCGTGAGGCGCTGCGTCGAGCCCGCCGGGGCGATCACGCGCGCGATGCCGAAGTCGGCGATCTTCACGCGTCCCTTCCGGTCGACGAGGATGTTCTCGGGCTTCACGTCGCGGTGGACGACGCCCTCCTCGTGGGCGTACTCGAGCGCGTCGCAGACCTGCGGCACGATCCGGAGCGCCCGCTCGGGCGGGAGCTTTCCGTCGCGAAGGAGCTGGCGCAGGTTCGTGCCGTCGACGAGCTCCATGACGAAGTAGTAGCGCCCCTCCTCGACCCCGAACTCGTGGACCGTGACGATGTTCGGGTGGTTCAGGCGGGCGAGGGCCTGGGCCTCGCGGTTGAAGCGCTCGACGAACTCGCGGTCGTGCTGGAGCTCGGGCGGCAGGACCTTGATCGCGACGAGGCGCCCGAGCCCGGGCTGGAGCGCCTGGTAGACCTCGCCCATCCCGCCCTTCCCGAGCCGGGCGAGGACCTGGTACCGCCCGAAGCGCCGGATCGAGACGGCCTCGGTGCCGCGGCTCGCGATCGCCTCCTGCTGGGCCCGCGAGACCGTGCCGCGCTCGACCAGGATCTCGGCCGCGCGCCGCGGGACGGTCGGCTCGAGCGCCTCCGCCTGGGCGAGGAGGGCCGTCCGCTCGTCGACCGCGCCCTCCGCGACGGCCTCCTTCACCCAGGCGGCCTCCTCGGCCTCGATCGCCTGGCGGACGCCGGCCGCGAGCAGCTCCTGGAGCCGGTCCGGCGAGAGCTTCCCCAGGCAGAGGAGGACGGTGCCGAGGAACGGCGCCACGCCCATGCGCCGCGCCTGCTCCTCCTGCTCGCGGGCGGCGGCGTCGAGGTCGTCGGCCGAGAGCCAGCCGCGCTCGACGATCAGGCGCCTGAGGAGGTCGTCGGCGACACCCAGCATTCGGGGCCCGTCAGCCCGTCACCTTCCCCCACGGGATCGAGACGCCGGCGCGGAAGCGGTAGCGCGCGATCGTGATCGCCTCGAGACAGCCGCGAAGGCAGGCGCTGCAGAGCGAGACCGCGCCCTCGGGCCCGCTCGCGCGCGCGACCGCGTCGGCGGCGGCGCCGCAGCCGTCGCAGCGCGCCTCGGTTGCAGGATCGGGCGTCAGCGAATCCCCGGCGACGTTCCCCTGCCTCGCGACCCGGACCTCGATCCCTGCCATGCCCTCTCCTCCTCCGACCCGCTCCCCGCGCCGTAGCATAGCCGGCGCGCCCCCGCCCGGGAAGCACCTCGGCCCGGCCTTGCCATCGGGCGCCGCCTCGCGGTAGCCTCCAGGCCATGCTCCCGCCCGGCCCGCGGCTCCCGGCCGCCCTCCAGCTCGCCAACTGGATCGTCCGGCCGCTCCCGTTCCTCGACCGCTGCCGGGCGCGCTTCGGCGATGTCTTCACCCTCGACGTCCTCGGCTTCGGCCGGTGGGTGGTCCTCGCCTCGCCCCAGGCCATCCGCGAGGTCTTCACCGGCGACCCCCACGTCCTCCACGCCGGCGAGGCGAACTGGATCCTCGGCCCGGTCGTCGGCGCGCACTCCGTCCTGCTCCTCGACGGCGCGCCCCACGCGCGCCAGCGCCGCCTGCTCCTGCCGCCGTTCCACGGCGAGCGGATGCACGCGTACGCCTCGGTCATGCGCGAGGAGACCGAGCGCGAGGTGGACGCCTGGCCCTTCGGCGAGCCGTTCCGCCTCCACCCGCGCCTGCAGTCGATCACCCTGAACGTGATCCTGCGGGCGGTCTTCGGGATCCAGGACGAGGCGACCCACGCCCGCGTTCACGACGACATCGTCCGGCTCCTCGACACGTTCGAGACGCCGATCACCTTCTTCCCCTTCTTGCACCGCGATCTCGGGCCGCTCACCCCCTGGCGCACCTTCCGGGCGAGGCTCGACGCCGTCGACCGCGAGATCTACGCCGAGATCGCCCGCGCCCGCGCCGGCCCGCCCGAGGCGCTCGAGCGGCGCACCGACGTCGCCGCCCTCCTCCTCCGGGCGCGCGACGAGGAGGGGCGGCCGATGACGGACGTCGAGCTCCGCGACGAGCTCATGACGCTCCTCGCCGCCGGGCACGAGACGACGGCGACGTCGCTCGCCTGGGCCTTCGACCAGATCCTCGCCCACCCGGCCGCGCTCGCCCGCATCGAGGCCGAGCTCGACGCGCTCACGGGCGGCGGGGAGCGGCCGCTCGGGCCGGGCGAGCTCGCCCGCCTCGAGTACCTCGACGCCGCGATCAAGGAGTCGCTCCGCCGGCGCCCGATCTTCCCGATCGTCGTGCGCCGCCTGGCGACCGAGGCGACGGTCGCCGGCCACGCGCTCCGCGCCGGCACGATCGTGGCGCCCTGCATCCACCTGGCGCAGCGCCGGCCCGACATCTACCCCGACCCCGACGCCTTCCGCCCCGAACGCTTCCTCGGCGTCAAGCCCGACCCCTTCGCCTGGCTCCCGTTCGGGGGCGGCGACCGCCGCTGCATCGGCATGGCCTTCGCGCTCTACGAGATGAAGGTCGTGATCGCGACGGTCCTCGGGCGGGCGCGGCTCGAGCTCGCCGGCTCGCCCTCGCGCGTCGGCCGCCGCGGGATCTCGATCGCCCCCGCGGGCGGCGTGCGCGTCGTCCTCGAGCGCCGGCTCGCCCGTCCGGGCGCCCCGGCGTCGACCGCCGCTCTCGCGCGCTGATCCGCTGATCCGCGACATCCGGCCGCTCGCCGGATGGACCGGTTGACCGCGCTCGGGCCCGCAATTAGAATGAACGTTCATGCGACGAACGTCCGTTCAGGAGAGCGCCACCGCCTCCCGCCGCGCCCGCGAGCAAAAGCGCCGCGAGCTCGAGATCCTCGAGGCCGCCGAGCGCGTGATCGCCCTTCACGGCTTCCACGGGGCCGGGATGGCCGAGATCGCGCGCGAGGCCGAGTACGCCGTCGGCACCCTCTACAACCTCTTCGAGAGCAAGGAGGCGCTCTACGAGCGTCTCCTCCTCGAGCGGGCGAAGGAGTTCGGCGCCGCCATGGAGTCGGCCCTCGCCGGCGCCTCCCGCACGCCCCGGGAGCGGCTCGAGGCCGCGCTCGCGACCAAGGCCGACTTCTTCGCCCGGCACCTCGACTTCGTCCGGATCTACGTGTCGACGTCCTTCGTCGCCACGACCGCCCACGGCCTCCCGCCGCCCGCCCTCGCGATCCGCGACCGCCTGATCGACGTCGTGGCCGGCGTCTTCGCCGAGGCGCGCGAGCGCGGCGAGCTCCGGACGGAGGCGAGCGCGACCGACCTCGCGGTCGCCTTCCAGGCGCTCACCCAGGCCTTCCTCATCGCCGCGGCCCGCGACCCGGACGGCTTCGACCCGGCGCGGGTGCGCGCCTCCGTGAACGACGTCCTCCTCGACCCGGTCTTCGCCGCCGGCGGAGGCCGTCCGTGAGCATCCGGTCCCGGGCCGCCGCCCTCGCGCTCGCGCTCCCGCCGCTCGCGGCGGGCGCCTCCGGCTGCGCCCTCATCGAGGGCGAGCGGCACCGCGTCGAGGTCGAGCGCCAGGCGCTCGAGACGAGGGCCGCGCGCCTGGACACCCGCGAGCTCGCCGCCCAGCTCGCGCCGCTCGCGCCCCGGCCGGGCGGGGGCGGCCGGGGCGGCGGCGGAGGCGGCGAAGGCGGCCCCCTGCCGGCCGCGCCCGCCGACGGGACGACGCCGGGGAGCGCGGGCGCCGTGCCGGCGCCCCTCGAGCCCGTCGAGGAGCCCCTCTCGCTCGAGCGCGCGGCCGCGCTCGCCCTCGAGACGAGCGAGCGCCTTCGGGCCGCCGGCGAGGACCTCCACCAGGCGCACCTCCTGCGCCTCGAGGCCGTGTCGGTGCTCCTCCCGCGGGTCGTGCTGCGGCACACGTACACCCGCCAGGAGGACGACTTCCCGGAGGGGACGCAGGTCGGCGGCGGCAGCGCCTTCTCGCGCTCGTTCCTGCGCCCCGAGACGCGGACGACGCGCCTCGACCTCCGCCAGCCGCTCGTGCGGGTGGGCGAGGTCCTGGCGCTCGCGGCCGCCTCGAGCGTGATCGACCAGTCCGACGCCCGCCTGCGCGCCGAGCGGCTCGTCGTCGAGCAGGCGACGGCCGCCGTCTTCTACGCGGCCCTCGAGGCGGAGCGGCGCGCCGAGACGTTCCGGGCCGCCGTGGACCGCGACACGGAGCGGATCCGCGAGATCCGGGCCCGCGAGGTCGTCGGCCTCGCCCGGCGGACCGAGGTCCTCTTCGTCGAGACCGACCTCGCCCGCGCCCGCTCCGGTCTCGCCCAGGCGAGCGAGGACCTGGCCTCGGCCCGCGAGCAGCTCGCCCTCCTCGTCGGGCGCCCCATCCGCGCCGCCCTCGTCGAGCCGGTCCCGGACGATCCGGGCGCCGGCGACCTGGCCGGGAGGTCGCTCCTCTCGCTGGTCGAGGAGGCGTTCGCCCGCCGGCCCGACCTCCGGGCGCTGCGCCAGCAAGTCGAGGTCGAGGAGGGCGCGCTCCGGGTCGCCGCCGGCGGGTACGCGCCGACGCTCGACTTCTCGGGCACGCTCTACCTGCACCGCGAGGGCTCGCTCGAGGACGTCGACTGGGACATCGCCCTCGAGCTCGCCGTCCCGATCTTCGAGGGCCTCGAGACGACGACGCGCGTCCGCCAGGCGGAGTCGCGCCTGCGCCAGGCGGCCTTCCGCTTCCAGGCGGAGGCGCGCGCGATCGCCGGCGACGTCGCCGCCGCCTGGCACGCGCTTCGCGCCTCGGGCGCCTCGCTCGACTCGCGCGAGGCCGAGCTGCGCGCGGCCGAGGAGAACTACCGCCTCCTCGAGGCCGAGTACCGCGTCGGGCTCGCCTCGAACCTCGAGCTCGTGGCCGCCCAGCAGCAGCTCACGTCGGCGCGGCTCGCGTACGAGACGGAGCGGATCAACGAGAAGCGGCTGGCGCTCCTCCTCCGGTTCCTCATGGGGATGACGGTGAGCGAATGACACGCCCGGCCCACGTCCCGCGCCTCGCCGTCGCGCTCGCCCTCGCGCTCGGGCTCGGGCCGCTGGCCGCCGCCTGCGCGCGCTCCGCGCCCGCGACCCAGGCGGGATCGAGGGTCCGCAAGTACCCCGTGCGCGTCGAGGTCGCGCGCACCGAGCCGCTCACCTACCGGATCGAGGCGATCGGCGCGCTCGAGGCCGAGGAGTGGGTCCAGGTCTCCGCCGAGGTCGAGGGCGTCGTCGGCGACATCCGCTTCCAGGAAGGCGACCGGGTCGACCGCAAGACGCTCCTCGCCGAGATCGACCGCGGGCGCTACGAGCTCGCCGTCGAGCAGCGCCAGGCCGCGCTCTCGCTGGCGGTCGCCGACGTGGTCGAGAAGGAGGCGGCGCTCAAGCGCCGCACGGACCTGCGGGCCCGCGGCGAGGGCTTCGTCCCGGAGGAGGAGATCGTCCACCACCAGGCGCAGCTCCAGAAGGCGCAGGCCTCGGTCGCCGAGGCGAAGGCCGCGCTCGACCTGGCGAAGCGCGACCTCCAGCGGGCCCGCGTCCACCCGCCGATCGAGGGCTTCATCGAGCGGCGGGAGGCGAGCACCGGCCTCTACGTCCGCCCGGGCACCGTGATCGCGACGATCGTCCGGACGAAGCCGATCCGCGTCCGCTTCTCGCTCCGCGAGGAGGAGGCCGCGAAGGTCCGGCCCGGGACGAGGGTCGAGTTCGCGGTCCCGGCTTACCCGAAGGAGCGCTTCGAGGCCGAGGTCTTCTTCGTCGCCCGGGCCGCCGAGCCGCGGACGCGGCGCGTCGACGTCCTCGCCCGGGACGCGAACGACGACGGGCGCCTGAAGCCCGGCTACTTCGCGCGCGTCGCGATCGAGACCGAGGCGAACCAGGACGCCGTCGTCCTGCCCGAGAGCGCCCTCCTCGCGACCGAGGAGGGCTTCGTCGCCTACGTCGTCGAGGACGGTCGCGCCCGGAAGCGCCGCGTCGACATCGGGCTCGAGACGAAGGACGGCCGCGTCGAGATCCGCTCGGGGATCGCGCCCGGCGACCGCGTCGTCGTGCGGGGGGCCGGGAACCTGCAGCCGGACGTGGAGGTCGCGGAGGAGCCGGGGACGGGGTCCGGGACGGGCTCGGTCCCGGAGCCGAAGCCCGCGCCGGTTGCCCGGGCGCCCGGGAGCTGAGCATGGGTCTCGCCGACGTCTCCATCCGCCGCCCCGTCTTCGCCTGGATGCTCATGGCGGGGCTCGTCATCTTCGGCGGCATCGCCTTCACCCGGCTCGGCGTCTCGCAGCTCCCCGACGTCGACTTCCCGGTGATCACGGTCGAGCTCACGCTCGAGGGCGCCGCCCCCGAGATCATGGAGGCCGACGTCGTCGACATCGTCGAGGACGTGCTGACGACGATCGAGGGCGTCCGCGACATCAGCGCCGCCTGCCGCCAGGGGCGGGCGACGGTCACGGTCGAGTTCGAGCTCGAGCGGAACGTCGACCTGGCCCTTCAGGACGTCCAGGCGAAGATCGCCCAGGCCCAGCGCCGCCTGCCGCCCGAGCTCGACCCGCCCGTCATCACGAAGTCGAACCCCGAGGACCAGCCCATCATGTGGCTCGGGCTCTCGGGGACGCGCTCGCTCGGCGACATCGCCGACTACGCCCGCTACACCCTCCGCCCGCGCCTCCAGACGCTGCCCGGCGTCGCCGAGGTCATGATGGGCGGCTTCCGCGAGCGCAACGTCCGGATCTGGATCGACCGCGCCCGCCTCGAGCAGCAGGACGTCACCGTCCCCGAGCTGCTCGCCGCCCTCCGCAGCCAGCACATCGAGGTCCCCGCCGGCCGGGTCGAGACGGAGACGAAGGAGCGCACGGTCCGCGTCCTCGGCGAGGCCGAGTCGGCCGACGAGCTCAAGGCCATCGTCGTCGCCAACCGCGACGGCCGCCTCGTCCGCCTCGGCGACGTCGCCCTCGTCGAGCCGCTCGAGACCGGCCTCGAGGACAACCGCCGCATCGCCCGCGTCAACGGCTACCCGGCGATCGGGCTCGGCGTCAAGAAGCAGCGCGGCGCCAACGCCGTCGCGGTCGCGAAGCGCGTGCGCGCCGAGGTCGAGGAGGTGAAGAGGTCGCTGCCCTCGGACTACGAGCTCGGCGTCAACTTCGACGGGACGAAGTACATCGAGGAGTCGACGCGCGAGATCGAGTTCGCGATCCTCCTCGCCGTCTTCCTCACCGGCTTCGTCTGCTGGGCGTTCCTCGGGTCCTGGAGCGCGACGCTGAACGTCCTGCTCGCGATCCCGACGTCGATCGTCGGCGTCTTCGCCGCCTTCTACTTCCTCGGCTTCACGCTCAACACCTTCACCCTGCTCGGCCTGTCGCTCGCCGTCGGCATCGTCGTCGACGACGCGATCATGGTGCTCGAGAACATCTTCCGGCACCGCGACATGGGCAAGCCGCGCGTCCGCGCCGCCCGCGACGGCGCGCGCGAGATCACGTTCGCCGCCCTCGCGGCGACGCTCGCGATCATCGCCATCTTCCTCCCCGTGGCCTTCATGAAGGGGATCATGGGGAAGTTCTTCTACCAGTTCGGCGTGACGCTGGCGCTGGCGGTCGCGCTCTCGCTCCTCGAGGCGCTGACGCTGACGCCCATGCGCTGCTCGCAGTTCATGGAGCCGCCGGGGCGGCAGACGCGGGTCGGCCGGTTCATGGACTGGCTCTTCCACGGGCTCTCGCGCGGCTACCGCGCCTCGCTCGCCGGCGCCATGCGCGCGCCCGCGCTCGTCCTCCTCGCCTGCTTCGCCGTCTTCGCCGGCTCGCTCTTCCTCGTCGGGCGCGTCGGCCGGGAGTTCGTGCCGCCCCAGGACCAGGGGATCATCCTCGCCCGCATCCAGACCCCCGTCGGGTCGTCGATCGGCTACACGGACGAGGCCCTCCGCCGCTGCGAGGAGATCCTCGACCCGCGGAGCCCGAAGAAGCGGCCCGAGATCGCGCGCTACTTCGTCGCGGCCGGCGGCTTCGGGGGCGGCGAGGTGAACACCGGGATCTGCTTCATCACGATGGTCCCCCCCGACCAGCGGAAGATCTCGCAGCAGGAGCTCATGCAGGTCCTGCGCAAGGAGTGGAACGCGATCCCGGACGTGAAGGCGGTGATCCAGGACCTCTCGCTCTCGAGCTTCTCGGCCCAGCGCGGCTTCCCGGTCGAGTTCTCGATCCGCGGCCCGGACTTCGAGGTCCTGGCGGCGAAGCAGGACGAGATCCAGGAGAGGATGAAGGCGAGCGGCTTCTTCGTCGACGTCGACTCCGACTACCTGGTCGGGCAGCCCGAGATCTCGATCCGCGCCGACCGCGACCGGGCGGCCGACCTCGGCGTCTCGATGGCCGACATCGGCCAGACGATCCAGACGCTCATAGGCGGCATCGAGGCCGGCAAGTTCAAGGCCCGGGGCCACAGCTACGACGTGCGCGTCCGGCTCGGCACGCGGCAGCGGCTCGCCGCCGCCGACATCGAGCGCATCTACCTGCGCTCGCGCACGGGCGAGCCGGTGTCGCTCGACCAGGTCGTGAACGTGGTCCAGCGCCCGACGCTGCTCACGATCCAGCGGCGCGGTCGCGAGCGCTCGGTCTCGATCTTCGCCAACGTGGCGCCCGGGCGCTCGCAGGCGGACGCGCTCGCGCAGGCCGAGAAGATCTCGGCCGAGGTCCTGCCGGACGGCTACAAGATCGTGTTCTCGGGGACGGCCCAGACGTTCCGCGAGAGCTTCGAGTCGCTGCTCTTCGCGCTCGTCCTCGGGATCATCGTCGCCTACATGGTGCTCGCGGCCCAGTTCAACAGCTACCTCCACCCCGTGACCGTGCTCCTCGCCCTCCCGTTCAGCGCCACGGGAGCGCTCGTCGCCATCTGGCTGACGGGCCACACCCTCAACATCTACAGCATGATCGGGCTCATCCTCCTCATGGGGATCGTCAAGAAGAACTCGATCATCCTCGTCGACTACACGAACCAGCGCCGCGACGATGGGCTCGGGGCGCGGGAGGCGCTCCTCGACGCGTGCCCCGTGCGCCTGCGGCCGATCCTCATGACCTCGGTCTCGACGGTCGCGGCCGCGGCGCCGGCGGCGCTCCTCGTCGGCCCGGGCGGCGAGGTGCGCGCGCCGATGGCCGTCGCCGTCATCGGCGGCGTCCTCGTCTCGACTCTCCTCACGCTGTACGTGGTGCCGGCCTTCTACCTCGTGGCCGAGCGGGTCCGCTCGGCGCTCGGGCTGAAGCCGCGGGTGGCGGCGGCGGCGAGGGAGGGCGAGGGCGAGGCCGGGGCCGAGGGGCTCCCGGTCGTCGGGGAGGGGCGAACGCCGCCGCTCGGCGCGCCGTCCGCAGGCGGCGAGTAAAGAGAGAAGCGGTCCAAGCTCCCGACGCCCGGCTAGAGCCCGGGCGAGGGCGGCGCCGGCTTCGACTTGATCGCGATCGAGGCGACGATCGAGGCGACGAGGATCGCGGCGATCGTCCCGAGGGACGCCCAGATCGGGATGTGGACGAACTTGTGGGCGATCATCTTGACCGCCACGAAGCCCAGGATCGCGGCCACGCCCATCTTGAGGAAGCGGAACATGTCCATGATCCCGGCGAGCACGAAGAAGAGCGCCCGGAGCCCGAGGATCGCGAAGATGTTCGAGGTGAAGACGATGAAGACCTCCTGGGAGGCGGTGATCACGCCCTGGAGGCGCGCCGGCGTCGTGATCGCGTAGATCGCGGGGATCGAGTCGAGCGCGAACATGACGTCCGTGCTCTCGACCACGATCAGGACGATGAGGAGCGCCGTCCCGTGCCACTTCCCGCCCTCGCGCGTGATGAAGTGGTGGCCCTCGTAGCGATCGACGATCGGGAACAGGCGGCGCGCGAACCGGAGCACCGGGTTCTTCTCGGGCTCGATCTTCTCGTCCCCGTGCGTCACCATCTTCCACGCCGCCCAGAGGAGCAGGGCCGCGAAGACGTACAGGATCCAGTCGAACCGCTGGATGAGCCACGCCCCGATCGCGATGAGCACGCCGCGGAAGAAGACCGCCCCGAGGATGCCCCACTTGAGCACGCGCGGCTGGTCCTCGTCCGCCGTCGAGAAGTAGGCGAAGACCATGATGAAGACGAACATGTTGTCGACGCTGAGCGCCTTCTCGACCCAGTAGCCCGTCACGTAGAGCAGCGCGGGCTTGGTGCCCTGGTAGACGCCGATCACGAAGGCGAACGCCATGCTGAGGGCGATCCAGACGACCGACCAGATCGCGGCCGTTCGCACGCTCATGCGGCCGGTGCGCTTCGAACCGAGCCTCAGGTCGATGGCGAGACAGACGACGATGAGGACGGCGAACAGACCCCAGAGGAGGACCTGCTGCGTCAAGCGGGGATCTCCGTCGTGCGCGGGCGGTCAGGGGGAGTTCGCGCGCATCGTACGCACCGGGCGGTCGGTGTCAAGGTGGATGCGCCGGAACCCGTTCGGGGACACGCGTCTCAGGGCGACGAGGGAGGCGCCCCGCCCCCGCCCAGAGCCTGGATCGCCCGCCGGATCCGCTCGTAGTCCGGGACGGGCAGGTGGTGGAGGTTGCCCTGGAACGCCAGCCGCCAGTGCTCGCGCGGCCACTTCCGCACGAACTCGAGCGAGTCGATGAGCGTCTCGGCGGGGACGTAGCGGCCGGGCGGGCAGACGGCGTCCACGCGGATCGCGAAGCGGAAGGGATAGACCTCGTTCGGCTCGCGGCTCTTCCAGATCACCGGCTCGGGCTGCTCGAGCGTGGGCGAGAGGGCCTGCGCCGTGGCGGCGAAGGCCTCGATCTTCGTGACGTAGAAGGCGATCTTGTCGCCCGGGGCGAGCTTCTTCGCGGCGTCGCGGTGGACCGCCTTGACGCCGGCGAGGTCGAACCCGCGGTCGCGCGAGATCTCGAAGTTGTCGGGCGATGTGACGATCAGCCAGCCCTGCGACGCGACGGCGGCCATGGCTCCGATGTTAGTGCCCGGCCGTGGTCCGGTCAACGCGCCGCAAATGGCCGTTGAGCGGGCCCCTGCGGCGTGGTACAGTTTTCGATGGGCGCGACGGTCGGGCGGAGCCCCGGTAGGCAGGCGAAGCGGAGGACGGCGCATGCTCGGGATCCTCGGCGGGCGGCGGAAGAACGGAGCGGCCTCTTCCTTCCCTCCCTATCGCCTGCTCGAGAGGGACTACCTGGCGGAGGCGCAGGAGAAGTACTCGCGCCTCGAGCGCCTCTACCACGTGGGGCAGAAGAACGCCTGGGACGGGCGGGCGGTGCTGAAGGACCTGCTCGACCGCCACGGCGGCGTGCGCATCGCGCGGGACAAGAAGGAGGCGATCGCCCGCATCTTCTCCGTGATCCTCTGGGGCGAGCTCGCCGCCTGGAACATCTCGGCGGACATCGCCGAGTCGCTCGAGGACGTCGAGGCCAAGATGGCCGCGTCCGGCCAGGTCTTCGACGAGGCGCGCCACTTCTACACCATGCGCGACTACCTGCTCGAGCTCGGGATCGAGATCCCGCCGCTCGACGGGTACACGCGCCACGTGCTCGTCGACCTCCTCGAGACGACCTCGATCGTCGAGAAGCTCATCGGCATGCAGCTCCTCGTCGAGAACATCGCCCTCAACCTCTTCCGCGCGGTCGCGAAGGGCGGGATCGAGCCGATCCTCTCCGGGCTCATGCCCTACTTCGAGCGCGACGAGGCCCGCCACGTCGGCCTGGGCGTCCTCTACCTGCCGAGCCTGCTCCGGCGCCTCGGAGGCCTGGAAGCCACGTGGCTCAAGGCTTTCCAGCTCAAGGTGAGCACGTTCGTCGTCTGGGGGACGATCCTCCTCCGCGACAGCTTCGAGGCGCTCAACATCGACCTGAACGACACGTTCCGCCACGGGATGCGGAACCAGCTCGAGATCTTCGGCAGCATGGGCCGCTTCGAGGAGGACGTCCGCGGGCTCTACATCCCGCGCGGGTTCCTCCAGAAGGTCGACGAGCTCGCGATCGAGCTCTACTTCCCGCGTCCCGACCAGCCGGTGCCGGGCTGGATGCGGGCGTGCCACCGGATGCTCGGCTGGGTCGCGCGGGGCGGGGAGGCGATCCTCAACTACACGGCGGCGGCGTGAGGGGGGAGAGAGACATCCGATGATCGGCTACGCGCTCATGGCCTTCCTGTTCGCGTTCGGCTGGAGCATCCTCGTCGTCATGCTGTTCCTGCAGTGGGTGATCGGCGGGGCCGAGGCGGCGCTCGAGAGGAGGGAGCTCGAGGACGAGGCCGTGCGGGCGGGGGAGCCGCTCGGAGAGACGCTGGCTCCGGCGTAGTCGGTCTTCTCGACACCTCGTCGTCTCGGGCTCGGCTATCGGCCGCGCCCGATCCCGACCGCGGCCCGCGCCAGGGCGACGATCTCCGTGAGCGGCGACTCGGGCGCGCACGCGATCGGCGGGAGGCGCCTCACCAGGTCGTCGAGCGCGCGGTCGAGCTCTTCCAGGCTCCGGGCCAGGTCGCGGACCGAACGCGCCGGCGACCGGATGCCTCCGGGCCCGCCGGGGAGGCCGATCCCTAGCTGCCGCGCGACCGCCGACGCGACCTCGAGCCCGAGCCGCCCGAGGTCGGGGGCGCCCGACTCGCGCGGGGAGGCGACCGGCTTCGGCCTCTTCCTCGCGAGGAGCTTCGCCGCGCGGCCGAGCGCCTCGAAGCCGCGGACGAAGCCCTTCTCGCCGAGCCCGAGCTTGAACACCTTGCCGAACTTGCCGAGCTTTCCGAGGCGGCTGATCTGGCCGACGACGTCGCCCGCCTTGGCCACGATCCCGAGCGGGGACTTCCCGAGGGCCTGGACGGCGAGGCCCGCGAGCGGGCCGCCCATGCCGCCGAGGACGCCGGCGCCGGCGACCTTCGAGGCGATGCCGACCGCCGCCTTCACGATCTTGCCGATCTTGAACCCCATCGCCCGTCGCCCCCCTTACGACCCCGTCCCTATCCCCAGATCGCCCCGCTCGGCGGGCGGGACCGGGCCTCGCGCCCGCCCTCGTCGGCGGCGGCCGCGGTCGCCTCGGCGAGCCGCTCGCGCAGGTAGCTGGTCGCGCTGAAGAGCCGCTCGATGAGCCCCTCGAACTGCGCGTAGTCGAGGGTGTCGAAGGGCCAGGCGAAGGTGAGGACGACCTCGCGCGTCTCCTCGTCGAGCCCGACCACGCCCCCGCCCGTCTCCACGCCGTAGGCGTTGAGCGCGAGGAGCCGCTGGAGCGCGTCGGCGCCGGCGCCCGGCTCGAGGTCGCCGAGCTTCGCGTGGAAGAGGATGAGGCCTTCCTCCTCGATGACCTCGAGGCCGGCCTCGACCGCGTTCTCGCCCGCGCCCAGGGCGACGCCGCAGGTCCCGTCGTCGCCGAGCGCCAGCCCGTCCTCGACCCCCGCCTTGGCGGCGAACGTCCTCAGGTGCTCGTTGACGACCTCTCTCCGCCCCACGCCTCGTCCTCCGCCGTCGAGAAAATTCTACTTCCCGGCGAGCCCCAAGTCTACGCGCCCGCGGCCCCGCGCCGCCTCGAGCGCCCTTCACGACCCGCCGCGCGCGAGGTATAAGAGCGCATGGCCGCCGTCGCATCGCCGTGGCTGGACTCGATCCTCGCCCGGCTCGCGACCCGCCCGCCGCGGGCGTTCCCGAGGCTCCCGGGCCTCGCCCCCGCGGCCGTCCTCCTCCCCCTCGTCGCCCGCGGCTCGGGCGGGCCGGCCGTCGTCCTCATCCGGCGCTCGAACGACGTCCCCACCCACCGCGGCCAGGTCGCGCTGCCCGGGGGGCGCGTCGACCCGGGCGACGCCGACCTCGAGGCGACGGCGCGCCGCGAGACCTGCGAGGAGCTGGGCGTCCCGGTCGATGCCGTGCGCGTCCTCGCCCGCCTCGACGACATGCCGACGATCACCGGCTATCTCGTCACCCCCTTCGTCGGCACGATCGACCCCGGCTGCACGCCGAGACCGGACGCCCGCGAGGTCGCCGCCGTCTTCGACCTGCCGCTCGACGTCCTGCGCGGCCCCGACTTCAAGCTGCGCCCGCCCTGGTCCTGGATCCGGCCGCCCGACGTGCAGTACGCGGGCCACCGGATCTGGGGGGCGACGGCCCTCATCCTGGCGGGTTTCGCGGCCCGGGCGCTCGGGGACTGAAAGGATCGCGGTCGAGCTCGCTCTCGTGCGCCCGGAAGCCGCCGCAGCCGGCTATCCCGGCACCCCCGTCGCCGGGTCCCGCAGCCGGTCGAGCGTCTCCCGCGGCAGCGCCCGGCGCAGCGACTCGACGGCCGCCCGCGAGCCCGAGTACCAGTGCGAGTCGGCGTTCAAGGCCGAGTCGACCGAGTAGCGGCTGACCTCGGGCAGGTTCAGGGACTCGAGCAGGCCGCTCCAGGACTCGTCGTCGCGGTAGCCGCTGTCGTGGGAGAGGCTGTGGGCCGCGACGAGGAGGCCGTGGAGCTTGGTGTCGACGGCATCGTAGGGCCAGCGGCCGCCGCTCGTGCCGGCGAGGTGGCGCTGGAACTCGTACATGGAGAGGGCCCGGAGCGACTCCTCGCTCATGTGCGCGTAGCGGGCGTTGACGCTCATGCGCAGGGTCTCGACGTCGCCGGTCTCGTTCCGGTCGAAGCGGACGATGTCGCGATCGCCCGGCTTCGGCTCGAAGTACCCGTCGGGGACGACCACGCCGCGCGGGTTCAGGTCCTTCAAGACGTCGTTGTAGTACGAGTTGCGGTTGATCGCCATGGCCGCGAGGTGGGGGCGCGTGCCGACGAGCGCGTCCGCCGGCCGCCCCGCCTCCTTCGGCTCGAACTCGCGCGCCGTGTCGGCCGCGACGTCGAAGGTGCTGAAGTCGACGAAGCGGTCGAAGACGTCGGCCTGGCCGTCGTGGTCGCGGTCGAGCGTGCGGCGTCGGGCCTCGAGGTCCGTCGGGAAGATGTAGTTGTTGTCGACGGTGTGGTCGGCGATCCTCGCCCGGCGGCGCGTGTCGTCGGCGATCGACGCCCAGTCCTTGCGGGCCGCGAAGCCGTCGACGGTCGCCATGACCGCCTCGAAGTTCTCGCTCCGCACGACCTCGCCGCCCCCGCCCGTCCAGAAGTACGACGAGTTCCAGGTCGTGATCGCCTGGCTGTCCGGGTACTTGTCGGCGATCATGTTGAACTCGCCCTTGCCGGCGCAGAGGCCGAGGAGCGCGACCTTCGGCGCCCCCTGCGCGTCCGGCGCGCCGGCGAGCGCCGAGCGCACGTTCCGCCCCCAGTCGGCGTGCCCGTCGTAGACGACCATGTGGACGTTCGGGTCGGCCATCTCCTGGAACATGTCGCCCCGGTTGTAGCGGAGCGCGATGTTGAAGGTCGTCGACTGCCCGTCCTTCACGATCGTCTTCGCGAACCGCGGCGGGTCCTGCGACGTCTGCTGCCAGCCCGCGTTCCGGAGCATGCTGACGTTGCCGCCCAGGAACTCCGACCCGACGCTCCAGGCGATGTTGACGGTCGGCGTCTGCGCGCCGCCCCGGAACCACTCGTCGTAGGGCGGCCGCGTCGGCGCGATCCGCTCGTAGAGCGAGCCGAGCGTCGCCCGCTGGGCCGGCGCGAGCGATCCCTCCCTGGCCTTCAGGTTGTAGATCATGGAGTCGCGCAGCACCGTCTCGGTCTCGCCGCCCGCGAGCGCGACGTACCGGTCGAAGGCTCGCTGCTTGAGCGCGCCCTCGGGGCCGCCGTCGCCGAGCGACGTCATCGCCTCGAGCAGCACCGTCGCCGCCGACGACCGGAGCTGCTTCGCCTGCGTCTCGTCGAGGCCGGCGGGCGGCGGGCCGCCGGCCGGGACGGACGCGAGGGCCGCCTCGACGTTGGTCACGAGCTTCGCCCGCGTGTCGAGCGCCACGCCCGCGAGCAGGTTGGCCTTCGTGTCGTCGACGATCGACGCCGCCCGGTAGAGGCCCTCGCCCTGGTCCTTCGGCGTCGCCGGCGCGCCCTCGGCCCCGGGCGCGAGGACGAAGTGACCGGCCGCGTTGAGGAAGACCTCGCGCTGCCCCCCCATCCCCTCCTTGTCGAAGCGGATCGCGGCCGCGCGCGGCGCCGTCCGCGCGGCGACGAGGCTCGCGAACGGGTCCGACGCGTGGCGGAGCGCCGCCAGGTCGCGCCCGCCCGCCGAGAGCGGCGGCGCGGCCGGCGCGGGCGCCGCCGGCGTCGGGCTCGGGCCCGGGGTCGGGCCGGGGGTCGCAGGAGTCGTCATCGGCGCGGTCGGGCCGGTGCGGATCGGGTCGGGCATGAGCGGCGTCCTCCGGTGTCCTCGGGACGCCGAGTGTACCACGCGGCGCCGCGCCTGGAAGCTAGAGGAGCTGCGCCTTCCGCATGATGTAGAGGAGGGTCGCGACGATCCCGGCCGCGATGCCCCAGAAGAAGAGGTAGCCGAACTGCCACTTCGTCTCGGGCAGGACCTCGAAGTTCATGCCGTAGACGCCGCAGAGGAACGTGAGCGGCAGGAAGATCACGCTCACGACCGTGAGCTTGTTCATGACGCGGTTCGTGCGGTGACCGACGACGGACATGTAGAGGTTCAGCGACTCGGACAGGATCTCGCGGTCGACCATGACGTCGGCGAGCACCCGCTCGATCGTGCCGACGAAGTTCGCGAGGAACGGCTGCGTCGCCTCGCTCACGAAGATCGTCTTCCGGGTCGACAGCTCGGTGAGGACGCTCCGCGCCGGCAGCAGGACCTTGCGGAAGTGGAGGAGGTCGGCCTGGAGCTCGGACACCTTGGCGAAGATCGTGTCGTCGACCTTGCCCATGAGGAGGGCCTGCATCTGCTCGACCCGGTCCTCGAACGTGTGGGCCACGGCCTGGTAGGCGTCGACGAGGTGGTCCCAGAGCTCGTAGAGGAGGAAGCTCGGGCTCTTCGCGAACCGCATGAAGTCGGCGCGGTAGTGCTTCCGCACCATGTCGATGAAGGTCACCTTGCCGCGCCTGAGCGTGATCAGGTACCGCTCGCCGATCACGACCTCGGTCGGGTGGAGCTCGAGCCCGCCCGACCCGCCGACCTTGCAGGACGTGAGGACGAGGTGGAGGCAGTGCTCGTGGAGGTCGTAGCGGGTGTCGACCTCGTAGCCCATGACGTCCTCGATCACGTCGGCGTCGACCTTGAGCTTGCAGAGGATCTCGCGCGTCGGCGTGTCCTCGACCTCGAGGTCGAGGTCGAACCAGACGAAGCGCCCGTCCTCGACGCCCTTGTAGGCGGTGTCGAGGTCGACGCTGCGTTCGACCTTGGTCGTGAAGTCGAACTCGATGGCGGTCGGCGGCATGGTCGGGGAATTCTATGACGCGCGGGCCGGCCGCGGCAAGACGGGTGTCGCCGCGAACCCGGTGGCCCCTTGGCAATCCAAGGAGTCGGTGGTGAGGCGGCCGCCCGTCGGGTAGACTCCTCCTGGAGCGTCGAGGGGTAGGCGGGCAACAGCGCCGGTCAGGGGGAAAACCCGCGTGCGCCAGTCCTGCGTCCTCGGAGTGATGGCGGCGGCGGCGGTGCTCTCCGGCGGGGCGCTCGGGCGCCTGGTCGCCGGCGAGGGCGTGCCCCGGCGCCCGGCGGCGACGGCCGACGCGGGCGCGGCCGCGACCTCCCTCTCTCCTTTCCCGATTGGCGCGAGGACGGGCGCGGCGCGCGGGCGCGGCCACGTCTTCGGGCACGCCGTCCGCGAGGGATCGGGCCCCGGCGGTCCCGGCACGGGCGCGGATGGCGCGCCGTCCGCCGGCGACGGCGCCTCGGCCGCCCGGGCCGGCTCCGGCGACGGCCCCGGGTCCACCGGGCGCGCGCGCGGGCGCGGCGCGTCGCGGCCGCCCGGCGCGCGCGGCCCCGACGGCGCCTCCGACCGCGGCGATGCGGACGCGCCCGACGGCCGCCGCGCCCGCGACGGGCTCGACCCGGACGCGCGCGACGGCGAGAGCCCGGGGTCGCCCGGGACGGGGCGCGACGGCGAGTCGACGGCCGAGGCGCTCGAGCCGCCGCCGCCGCCGCCCGAGGAGCCCCAGGACGACCGGCCGCCGCCCGGCACGGGCCTCCTCGCCGAGTACTGGAAGCTCGTCGACAAGCAGATCGGCGACTTCCCGGACGTCCACGCGCTCGGCGCCCCGACGGTCTCGCGCGTCGACCCGCGAATCGAGTTCCGCGGCTGGGACGAGTTCCGGCTGCCCTTCGTCAACCGCAACCTCGCCGTGCGCTGGCGCGGCTACATCTACGCGCCCGACGACGGCGTCTACACGTTCCTCATGGGGTCGGACGACGGCTCGCACCTCCTCCTCGACGGCGTCCCGGCGATCGACCTGGGCGGCCTCCACGGCTTCGTCGAGGCGCAGGCCGAGGTCGCGCTCCTCCGCGGCCTCCACCCGATCGAGGTCCGCTTCTTCAACAACGAGGGGCCGGGCGGCTGCGTCCTCGCCTGGGCCCCGCCCGGCGGCCCGCTCGAGATCATCCCGCCCGACGTCCTCTACCCGGCCGGGGCGCCCGTCGCCACGGCGCGGACGAACGACGAGGCCGCCGAGACGCCGCGCATCGAGAGCGTCGTCCCGCCGCGCGCCCGCCACGGCGAGCGGGTGACGATCATCGGGCGCGGCTTCGGCGACCCCGGGATCCCGCACCGCGTGACGTTCGGCGGCGTCGACCTGCGGATCACGAGCCTCGAGCCGCGCGCGATCGTCGCCGAGCTGCCGCCCGGGATCGACGTCGCCGACATCGTCGTCTGGGTCGCCGAGCGCCCCGGGCCCGGCTTCCTCTACGAGGTCGGCGACGTCTTCGGCCTCCTCGCCGAGTACGTCCCCGGCAACCCCGACGTCGAGATGCGGACGCTCGCCGACATGCCGCCGCCCGGAGGGCCGGGGGCGTTCCTGCGCGTCGAGCCCAGGATCTCGTTCCACGGGGCGTCGATGTTCGCGCTCCCGTTCCCGGCGCGCCGCTTCGGGGCCCGCTACCGCGGCTCGCTCTACGTCCCGGTCTCGGGCGCGCGGCGCATCGAGATCCTCTCCGACGACGGCTCGCGCCTCTGGCTCGACGGCGGGCTCATCATCGACAACGACGGCCTCCACCCCATGCACCCGAACGCGGCCGTCGTCGAGCTGGCCCGGGGCTTCCACGAGATCGCGATCGACTTCTTCGAGAACGAGGGCTACGAGGGGCTCGTCCTCCGCTGGGAGACGCCGGGCGGCTCGCTCTCCGAGGTCCCGCGGGCGAACCTCTACCCGGCGGCCGGGATCGGGTTCGTGCAGCCGACGGCCCCCGAGATCGAGTCCGTCACCCCGCCCGAGGCGCCCGAGGGGGCGGAGGTCGAGATCGTCGGGCGCGGGTTCGCGGCCGACGGGCGCTCGGACCGGGTGACGATCGCCGGGCGCGAGGCGCCGATCGTGGCCGTCGGGCCGGCGCGCCTCACGATCCGGGTGCCGGCGGGGGCGCGCTCGGGGCCGCTCGTCGTCCAGACGGGGCTGCTCGCGTCGCGGCCGGTCGACTTCACGGTGCTCGGCTACGGGCTCACGGCCGCCTACTTCAAGTACGACGAGCCGCTCACCGTCATCCCGAACGTGGACACGCGCGTCCCCGACGTCGAGCGGGTCGAGCCGCGCCTCGCGTTCGGGGAGGACTACAGCTTCCAGCTCCCGTTCGACACCGAGCGCTTCGCCGCCCGCTTCACGGGCGAGATCGAGACGCGCGAGACCGGGACCCACACCTTCCACCTGACGAGCGACGACGGGGCGCGCCTCCTCATCGACGGGCGCGTCGTCGTCGACAACGACGGGTTGCACCCGCCGCACACGGAGAAGGGGGATGTCCAGCTGGAGGCCGGGAGACACCGGATCCGCGTCGACTTCTTCGAGAACGGGGGGTTCGCGACCCTGAGGCTCGACTGGACGCTGCCGTCGGGGAGGGGGGGACTGGTGCCGGAGAGGGCGTACTATCCCGAGCGGTGACGGTGAGCGAGCGAGCGAGTGAGCGAGTGAGCGAGTGAGGGGAGGTCGCGGTCCGACGAGGACGTGGCTCGCTATCTCTCGAGAGCCCGCTGCAGTCGTTCCGCCGCCCCCCTGAGCTCGGCCCGTATCCCCGCGTCCGCGGGCGCCAGCGACTCGGCCCGGAGAAGGAGAACCAGGGCCGAGCGGTCGTTCCCGGCCGCGACGTACGCCCTGGCGCCGAGCCGCAGCAGGGGCTGGTCCTGCGGCGCCCGGGCGAGCCCCCGCTCGCACGCCTGCGCCGCCTCCGGCGCGCGGCCGGCGGCGAGCAGGGCCCGGGCGTAGGCCTCCTCGTAGTCGGGGTGGCCGGGATCGGCGTCGGCCGCGCTCTTCAGCGCCGCCAGCGCCTCGTCCCGCCGCCCGAGTCGGAGGAGGAGCGAGCCGAGGCGGTAGTGGGCGAGCGGCGCCTCCGGCTCGCGCGCGATGCCGAGCCGGTAGCGCTCGATGGCCTCCGCCGTACGGCCGCGCCGCTCCTCGGAGAGACCGAGGGCGGCGTGCGAGAAGGCGCTCGTCGGATCGGCCTCGACGGCCCGGAGGAGCAGGTCGCGGGCCGCGTCCGGTCTCCCGCGCCGGTCCTCGATGGCCGCCAGGTTGACGAGGCTCGGGGCGTGCCGGGGATGGGCCTCGAGGAGGCGGAGGTACTCGGCCGCCGCCGCGTCCGCCTCGCCCGCATCCTGGAGGATCACGGCCAGGTTGAAGCGGGCGGCGACGTGGTCGGGGTCGCGCCCGAGCGCCTCGCGATAGAGGCGGGCGGCCTCGCTCCCCCGGCCGGCGGCCGCCTCGCCGGCGGCCCGGGCGAAGAGCCGCGAGGCCGCGCTCGGGCCGCAGCCGGCGGCGACGAGAAGGACGGCGAGAAGGGCCGCGACCGGCGCGGGACGGAGCGTTCCCCTCATTCGTCCCCGAGAGGCCCGACCCGCCCCGTCTCGAGGAGCCGCCCGTCGCGCCGCGCCCGGCGCCGCGCCTCGGCCGGGGGAGCGTCCGTCTCGTCGTCGAAGATGAGGACCGACGGCCGCTCCTCGAGCTTGCGCGAGAAGTCGGCGAGGTTGGCGGTCGCCCGGTCGAGGTTCAGGAGGACGCGCAGGACCTCGACCTCGTTCGTCCGGACGACCCCCTCGACCCGGGCGAGCAGCGCCCGCGCCTCCTCGAGCGCCGCCCGGGCGGCCGCGACCGCCTCGTGGACGGGCACGTCCTCGCGCTCGAGCGTCGCGTCGAGGCGGGCGAGCGAGCGCTCGAGCGAGCGGGCCGCGCCCTCGATCGAGGGCCGCACCTCCGCGACCGCCGCCCGCGCCTCGCGGATCGCCCCCGTCCCCTCGTCGACGGCCACGTCCACCTTCGCCAGGAGGGCCCGCGCCTCGGCGAGCGTCGCCTCGAGCTCCCGCGCCACGCGCGTCGCCGAGCCGGCGATGTCGCCCGTGGCGCGGAACGCCGGCTCGAGCTCGACCAGCGCCGCCTCCGCCCGCCCCGCGACCCGCTGGAGGTCCCTCGCCACGTCCGTGAACGTCGGCGCCTCCTCGCCCGCGAGCCGCTCCCCGCCCCGCACCCGCTCGCTCCCGACCCCGCCCGGCCCGATCTCGACGTGCGGCTCGCCGACGAGCGGCCGGGAGATCGTGACCCTCGAGTCGCGCCGCACGGGGACGTCCGGCCGGACGCTCAGCACCAGCTCGACGCCGCCCTCGTCCGCCGCCCGCCGCTCGACCAGGTTCACGGCCTCGACCCGCCCGACCCGCACGCCCGCGAAGGTCACGGGCGCGCCCGGCGCCACGAGCTCCGCGCTCCGGAAGCGGGCGCTGAGCGTCAGCCCCGGGTCGCCGCGGACGGCGATCTCGCCCACGTAGAAGACGAGCGCGACCGCGGCCGCGATCCCGGCGAGGACGAACGCCCCCGCCCGCGCCTCGGGGCCGAGCGCCGGCCCCCTGTCATCCCCGGCCAAGGAACTTCCTCCTCTGCGTGTACTTCTCCGCGACCTCGAGCACGTCCTCGGCGTAGTCCTTGTCCGACCGGTGGAACGAGACCGGGCCCTCGGCGCTCCCGGTCACGAACTGGCACACGAGCGGGTCCCCGATCTCGGAGAGGCGGGCCGGCGGCGCGTCGGCGACGATCCGCCCGTGGTCCAGCATGACGACGCGGTCGGAGATCCGGAGCGCGCTCGGCAGCTCGTGGGTGACGACGACGGACGTGATGCCGAGCTTCCGCGTGAGGTCGACGATGAGCTTGTCGATCATGCCGTTCGACACCGGGTCGAGCCCGGCGTGCGGCTCGTCGAAGAAGACGAGGCGCGGCTCGAGGGCGAGCGCCCGGGCGAGCCCGACCCGCTTCTTCATGCCGCCCGAGAGCTCCGCCGGGACGAGGTCCTCCGCCCCGCGGAGCCCGACGAGCTCGAGCTTCAGGCGCACGAGGATCTGGATCGTCGGCTCGTCGAGCCGCGTGTGGCGGCGCAGCGGGAGCGCCAGGTTCTCGCCGACGGTCATCGAGTTGAACAGCGCCCCGCTCTGGAAGAGGACGCCGAACGTGCGCCGGACCTCGTTGATCTCGGCCTCGCTCGCGCCCGTCACCTCGCGCCCGAGGACGAAGATGCGCCCGGCGGTCGGGCGCGTCGCCCCGATCAGGCACTTGAGGAGCGTCGACTTGCCGCCCCCCGAGCGGCCGATGAGCGACACGATCTCGCCGCGCCGGACGACGAGGTCGACGCCGTCGAGGACGCGGTTCTCGCCGTAGACCTTGACGACGCCGCGGGCCTCGAGGGCGAGCTCCGCGCCGGCGCCCGCGCCCGCGCCCGCGCGGCCCGCGCCCTCGCTCGCGCCCTCGCTCGCGCTCACGCTCAGCCCTCCAGGACGAGGGTCGCGAACGCGGTGAAGAGCGTGTTCGCGAGGATGATGAGGACGATGCACGTCACGACCGCCGCCTTCGTCGCGAGCCCCACCCCCTCCGCCCCGCCCTCGACCGCGAGCCCGTGGTAGCAGGAGACGATCGCGATCAGGCCCGCGAAGACGAGCGACTTCAGGAACCCCTGGAAGAGATCGGCGAGGTCGACGAGGTCGAGCGCGCCCGAGAAGAAGGCCCGGGGCCCGATCCCGAACTGGAGGTCGCAGATGAGGGCCCCGGCCCCCATCCCCACCCAGTCGCCGATCGCCGTCAGCAGCGGGAGGGCGATCGCCAGGGCGACGACGCGCGGGACGACGAGGAAGGAGACCGGGTTCAGGGCCATGGTCTCGAGGGCGAGGACCTCCTCGCCCACCTTCATCGTCCCGAGCTCGGCCGTGTAGGCCGCCCCGACCCGGCCCGTGATGACGATCGCCGTCATGACCGGCCCGAGCTCGCGCACCATCGAGAAGGCCACGAGCCCGGGGACGAGCGAGAGCTGCCCGTAGTCCGAGAGCTGCGGCGCGCTCTGGAGGACGAGGATCACGCCCGTCAGGAACGAGACGAGGGCGACGATCCCGATGGAGCGCGTCCCGACCGTGTCGAGCTGGCGGAAGAGCTCGCGCGGACCCGCGCCCAGGCTCGTGCGGCGCGGCACGAGCCGCACCGCCGTCCGCGCGGCGAGGGCGGACACGTCGAACGCCCGCTCGAGGAGGGCCGTCGCCCCGCGCCCGACCGGGGCGAGCAGGCGGTCGAGGCGAGAGACGACGCCCCGCGAGCGCGGCGGCGCCGGCGACGACGGGGGCGGCGGCTCGGTCGGTCCCGGGGCCGCGGCCGGAGGCTCAGGAGGTTCGGCCATCGCCGGCCCGACCCTCCGCCGCCGTGCCGCCTCCGAGCGCCGCCTCGACGTCGTCGACGATCGGGAAGATGCGCTCGAGGCGGGCGAGCTCGATCACCATGCGCACGGCCGGGCTCGCCGCCGCGAGCGCGAGGCGCGCCCCGCGGTGCCGGCTGCGCTGCAGGGTCTCGATCAGCACGGCCACGCCCGAGCTGTCCATGTACGTGACGCCCGCGAGCCCGAGGACGAGGGCGCTCCCGGCCGGCACGCCGTCCAGGCGGGCGAGGAGCCCGCGGCGCAGGACCGGCGACGTGTTGAGGTCCACGTCGCCCTTCACCATCGCGACGACGGAGCCGCCGGCCCGGCTCTCGTAGCTGACGTCCACGTCCTTCCCCCTCCCTCGCCCCGGCTCCCTGCCCCGCCCCTACCCCTCCCCCCCCACCCCCGCCTACCGGCTCCCCAACCCCGGCGTCCCCTGCAGGTCCCGCCGCAGCGTCAGCCGCGTCCCCCGCTCGCGCGCGCCGGTGTCGTAGGCCACGAGGTCCATCGTCTGGGCGATGAAGTGGAGCCCGAGCCCGCCCGCCTCAAGCCGGTCGAGCGGCCGCCCGACGAGCTTCTCGGGGACGGGCTTCTCGCCGTCGTCCTCGATCACGATCGTCAGGCGCTCGTTCGGCTCGTGCTCGAGCGAGAGGTCGATCGTCCCGGCCACGTGGCAGCAGGCGTGCCGCACGATGTTCGAGCAGGCCTCGTCGACGGCGAGGACGACCTCGTTCGCCGTCCGCCCGCGAACCCCGGTCGCCTCGAGGAAGGACCGGGCGAAGTCGCGGATCACGGGGAGCGCCCGCGCCCGCGCCTCGACCCGGACGGACGCGCGCCGCGGCGGCTTCTCCGGCTCCCGGACGCCGCCGCCGTCCGGCGCGGCGGCGGGCTTCCGGCGCTTCACCTCGACCCCGATGACGAGGACGTCGTCGCGGCGGTGCGCGCAGAGGCCGAGGCGGTCGACCGTCCGGAACACCTGCTCGCCGATCGGACGGTCGCGCTCGAGGAGGAGCGCCCGCTCGAGGGCCTTGAGCCCGTCGTGGAGGGCGGAGGACCGGGCCGGGCCGCCGTCGCCGCACCCGCAGTCGGCGAGGCCCGGCTCGAGGAGCCCGTCCGTGTAGAGGTAGAGCCGGTCGCCGGGCTCGAGGGGGACGGCGGTCTCGTCCTCGGCCCCGTCCGGCGCGTCGATGCCCGAGTCGAGGCCGATCCCGACGTAGCTCCGCTGGGAGGGGTAGAGCCGCGCCCGCTCGTCGCCGCGCCGGAGCAGGAGGAGCGGCGGGTGGGCGCTCGCCGTGTAGACGAGCTGCATCTCGGCCGTGCAGACGCGGGCGCAGCAGTACGTGGCGAACCGGCCCGTCCCGGCGAAGGCCTCGCCCAGGAACCGCCCCATGCGGGCGAGCGTCGCCCCGGGCCGGACCTCCTCGGTCGCGAGCGAGCGCATCTCGCCGTAGAGGCGGTTCGCGAGCAGGGCGGCCGCGAGCCCGTGGCCCGTCACGTCGGAGACGAGGAGGCAGAGGCGCCCGGCCCGGTCGACGAAGTACGTCCCGACGTCGCCGCCGAGCGCGCGCGCCGGCAGGTAGCAGACGCCGATGGCCACGTCCTCGTCCTCGTAGGGCTCGGGGACGAGGCTTCGCTGGACGGTCAGCGTCCCCTCTCCGAGCGTGGGCGCGATCTCGACGTCCGTTCCCTCGCCCGCTATGCGGTCCGGCTCGGCGACCATGGGGCCATCGTCGCCGAAGCTCAGCTCCGCCGCAAGCCCGGGCGGTCCCGGGCCGCATCGGATAGGATGGCGCCGACCCCACCGCGAACGAGAGAGAGCCATGAGCGAAGCCCCGAAGAAGAGCCCCGTCCACGCCGAGGTCTGCCTCGCCCTCGGGGCGACGCGGCGACGGCTCGAGTCCTATCCGCCCAGGGAGACGAAGCTCGGCGTGCTCCCGGTCCTGCGGACGCTCCCGGTCAAGGACCGCCGCCTCATCGGCCCGTGGTGCTTCCTCGACCGCTACGGGCCGCTCTCCTTCACCGACGGCCGGCCGATGGACGTCGCCCCGCACCCGCACATGGGCCTCCAGACCGTCACCTGGCTCCTCGAGGGCGAGATCGCCCACGGCGACAGCCTGAGGGGCGAGGGGGTCGCGCGCCCCGGGACCGTGAACGTCATGACGTCGGGCGACGGCATCGCCCACACGGAGCGGACGCCGGCCGCGAACAGCGGCCGGCTCTCCGGCGTGCAGCTCTGGGTCGCGCTCCCCGACGCGCACCGGCGCGTCGCGCCCTCGTTCCAGCACGTGGCGGAGGTCCCGACCGTCGAGCCGCCGGGCGGGGGCGGCCTCGTCCAGGTCTTCGCGGGCCGTCTGGCCGGCGCCTCGTCCCCCGCGCGACACCACTCGGCGATCGTCGGCGCCGACCTGAGGGTCCACCCGGGCGAGACGCTCGTGCTCCCGCTCGACCCGGGCCACGAGCACGGCGTCATCGTCCTCGGCGGCGACGCCGCCCTCGATGGCCGGCCGCTCGACGAGGGCCCCCTCCACTACCTCGGCACGCGCCGCGAGGAGGCGGGCTTCGCGAGCCGGAGCGGCGCCCGCTTGCTGCTCATCGGCGGGCCCCCGTTCCCGGAGAAGGTCCTCATGTGGTGGAACTTCGTCGCCCGGACGCCGGAGGAGATCGTCCAGGCGCGCGCCGACTGGGAGGAGGGCCGGCGCTTCGGCGAGGTCTCGTACGACCGGCCGCGCCTCGCCGCCCCCGCCCTCACGCGCCTCGCCCGCCCGAACCCTGCGAGCTGATTTTCCGGGCGTGCGCGCCGGGCGTTGCGCCGCCCGCTCCGACGGCCTATGCTGGCGCCCTGGAAGGGGAGATGAGGAGGAGAAGGACATGGCCAAGAAGAAGACGAAGGCGAAGACGAAGACGAAGACGAAGGCGAAGGCGAAGGCGAAGGTCAAGGCCAAGGAGAAGGCGAAGGTCAAGGCCAAGGGAAAGGCCGGGGACCGCGCCAAGGCCAGGACGAAGGCCGAGAAGAAGGCGCAGAAGGAGATCAAGCGCCAGAAGAAGGCGGCCCGCAAGGCCGTCAAGCGCGGGATCCCGAAGGGCTATCACACGGTCCAGGTCTACCTCTGCGTGGACGGCGCCCGCCAGGCGATCGACTTCTACAAGGCGGCCTTCGGGGCCGAGACGAAGGAGGCTCTCTTCGGCCCGGACGGGAAGGTCATGCACGCCGAGGTCGTCATCGGCGACTCCGTCATCATGATCGGCGACGTCCGCCCCGAGATGGGCGCGGCCGCGACGAAGGTCCAGTTCTACCTCTACGTCCCGGACTGCGACGCCCTCTACGCCCAGGCGTTGACGGCCGGCGCGACGCCGAAGTCGGAGCCCGCGGACATGTTCTGGGGCGACCGCTTCGGCACCGTCGAGGACCCCTTCGGGAACATCTGGAGCCTCGCGACGCAGAAGGAGGCCCTGTCGCCGGAGGAGCTGCAGCGGCGGGCGGAGGAGTTCATGTCGTCCATGCCGCCGCCCGGCGACGGGTCCCCGGGCGCGGGGCCGGCTCCGGAGGCGATCGGGGCGCCGCAGCTCAGCGCGAGCTGAGGAGGTCTTGGGGCGGAGGCCCCCCGACGCCGGAGACCCCCCCGCCTCACGACCCGGGGAGACAGAAGCACGAGGACGGCAGCTTCACGTCCGCCCGCGCCCACGCCGCGTAGTGGTGGTTCGCGAGGGGGTGGTCGGGGGCGCGCGCGAGCTACTTGTGGCCGCGGACGCGGACCTCGATGGCCGCGATCTCGTCGGTGCGGACGAGCGCGTCGAACAGCTCCTTGCCCGCAAGCTCGGCGATCACGACGTGGTGGTCGCCGACCTCGGCGACCCGCCCGGTCAGGGTCGTCCCGCTCCGAAGGTGGAGCGTGACCTTCGTCTTCTCGGTCTGCGCCTGGGCGAGAAGGGCGGGGATCGCGAGCGTCGCCTTGAGCTCCATGGCTCCTCCGGGTGTGCTTGTAACCGCCGTCGACCCGATGGTCAACATCGGGCGTCGTCATCGTCGCGAGCGGCGGAGGAGCCGGCGGCCCGCCTAACCCGACGGCAGGCCCGGGATCTCCAGGACCGGCCGGACCTCGACCGTCCCGACGCGGGCGATCGGGATCCGGGCGGCGATCGCGACCGCCTCGTCGCGGTCCCTGGCCTCGACCAGGAAGTAGCCGCCGAGCTGCTCGCGCGTCTCGGCGAAGGGGCCGTCGGTCGCGAGCCGCTTGCCCTCGCGGACCCGGACGCTGATCGCGGCGGACGTCGGGTGCAGCGGCGAGGCGGCCAGGTAGTGCCCGCTCTCGTGGAGGTCCCGCGCGAGCTGCGCCGACTCCACGTAGCACTCCCGGCGCTCGGCCTCGGCGAGGGCCCCCTCGTCCAGGTAGATGAGTAGCATGTATCTCATGGGCATACCTGTATCGGCTGTCGATCCGGATCGCCACCGAGCGACCAGATCGCGTGGACGGTCGTCTCACGCCGAACCGGAGGGGAGCCCATGAAATACCTCTGCCTGGTCTACCTCGAGGAGAAGAAGCTCGACGCGCTCGCGAAGGACGAGATCGAGGCCCTGGTCGCCGAGGCCCTCGCCTACGACGACGCGATGCGGAGGAGCGGTCATTACGTGTGCTCGGAGGCGCTCGAGTCGGTGGAGGCGGCCACCACCGTCCGGGTGCGGAACGGCCGGGTGTCCGTGACCGACGGCCCCTTCGCCGAGACGAAGGAGCAGCTCGGCGGGTTCATCCTCATCGAGGCGCGCGACCTGAACGAGGCCATCCAGGTCGCCTCGCGGATCCCGCCCGGGCGCCTCGGTTGCATCGAGGTGCGGCCGGTCGCGGACCTGACGCGGCCGGACCTGACGCGGGCGTAGGGCGCCCGCCCCGGGCGCGAAGGGGGTCACGATGGGCGAGTCGGACGAGTCGGGCGAGCCGGGCGGGTCGGCCGAGGTGGGCGAGATGCGCGAGACGGTGGACGCCGTCTACCGCTCGGAGTCGCGGCGCGTCCTCGCGACCCTCATCCGCCTCCTCGGCGACTTCGACCTGGCCGAGGAGGCGCTCCACGACGCGTTCGCCGCCGCCCTGACCCAGTGGCCGCGCGAGGGCGCGCCCGCGAACCCGCGGGCGTGGCTCGTCTCGGCCGGCCGCTTCCGGGCCATCGACCGCGTGCGCCGGCGCGCCCGGTTCGACGCGTCGCTCGAGAAGCTCGCCGCCAGGCTCGACGCCGGCGCTCCCGACCCGGACGCGGCCGAGCCGGACGAGGCGGGCGGCGTCGAGGACGACCGGCTGCGCCTGATCTTCACGTGCTGTCACCCCGCCCTCCGGGCCGATGCCCAGATCGCCCTGACGCTCCGGACGGTCTGCGGCCTCACGACCGAGGAGATCGCGCGGGCGTTCCTCACCCACGCCCCCACGATCGCCCAGCGCATCGTGCGCGCCAAGGCCAAGATCCGGGACGCCCGCATCCCGTACGAGGTGCCGACGCGCGCCGACCTGCCCGAGCGCCTGGACGCGGTCCTGCACGTCGTCTACCTCGTCTTCAACGAGGGCTACTCCGCCTCGTCGGGCGCGACGCTCACCCGGCACGACCTCTCGGCCGAGGCCATCCGCCTCGGCCGCCTCCTGGTCGAGCTGCTGCCCGATCCCGAGGCGCTCGGCCTGCTCGCCCTCATGCTCCTCCACGAGTCGCGGCGCGCGGCCCGCACGTCGCCGGACGGCGAGCTGGTCCTCCTCGACGACCAGGACCGCTCGGCCTGGGACCGGGCGAAGATCGACGAGGGGCTCGCGCTCGTCGAGCGGGCGCTCGCCACCCGCCGCCTCGGCCCTTACTCGCTCCAGGCGGCGATCGCCGCCGTCCACGCCCGGGCCGGGACGGCGGCCGCCACGGAGTGGGGGCAGATCGCGGCCCTCTACGATGTCCTCCTCCGGGCCGACCCGTCGCCCGTGGTCGAGCTGAACCGCGCCGTGGCGATCGCCATGCGCGACGGGCCCGAGGCGGGGCTCGCGATCGTCGACGGGATCCTCGCCCGCGGCGACCTCGGCGACTACGCCCTCGCCCACTCCGCCCGCGCCGACCTCTGCCGGCGCCTCGGGCGGACGGCCGAGGCCGCCGCCTCCTACCGCAAGGCCCTCGACCTCACGCGCCAGGAGCCGCAGCGCCGCTTCATCGAGCGGCGGCTGAACGAGGTCGAGAAGTCCTGACTCGCTGTCGATCCACGGTCCCCTCGCTCGACTATCTGGGGAAGCGTCCGGGCGCCGGTGTCCGGACCCGGGAGCCGTCGGGCGACGGCTCGCTACCGCCGTACGGTTCGGGAGGATGACAGATGACGTCGAGGATCGTGGTGGCCGGCTGCGTCGCGGCCCTGCTCATCGGGGTGGTCGCCGCGCGAGCGGACGAGACCGGGTTCCAGCCGGCGCAGCCGCAGAAGGAGCACGAGTGGCTCCGGCAGCTCGTCGGGGAGTGGGAGAGCGAGGTCGAGTGCGCCGTCGACCCCGCGAAGCCGCCGCAGAAGACGAAGGGGACCGAGAGCGGTCGCCTGGTCGGCGAGCTCTGGGTCGTGCTCGAGAACCGGGGCGAGTTCATGGGCCGCCCGTTCACGGGGGTCCTCACCCTCGGCTACGACCCCGAGCGGAAGAAGTTCATCGGGACGTGGTGCGACTCGATGTCCACCCACCTCTGGCAGTACGAGGGGACCCTCGACGCCTCGGGCAAGATCCTGACCCTCGAGAGCGAAGGCCCGTGTCCGACGGGCGGGCAGGTCCGGGTGCGCGAGACGATCGAGATCGAGGGCCGGGACCACAAGGTCTTCACCTCGAAGGTGGAGATCGACGGGAAGTGGCAGACGGGGATGACGATCCAGTACCGGCGGAAGTCGTGAAGACGTGAGCCGGAGACCCGGGGGCCGGCCTCCCGGGTCTCCGCGATCGCCTCCGCGATCGCCCCCGCGATCGCCCCCCGCCCGCCGCCTCTATCAAAGGTTGAAGAGCGTGAGTCGACGATCGCCGGAGGCCGGCGCGCCCCGATGGACCGACGGGGGGACGGTCCCGACGACCGAGGCGCCGGCGGGCGGCGCCGAGTACCGTAGGACAGGCGTCGCCGGCGAGTCGACGACGGCGCGCCGGCGAGCGAGGGAGGTGGGATCGTGATCGCGTTCCCGACGGCCGATCCGAAGGACGGGGCCCGCGTCCGGATCGGGATCCTGGGCTCGGGCCCGATCGGCGGCACGCTCGGGCTGCTCTGGGCGCTCGCCGGGCACCGGGTCTTCTTCAGCCACCACGAGCACGAGGACGTGGAGCTGTTCCACGCGCGGGCGATCCTCGGCGCGCGGACCGGGACCGCGGCCCAGGCGGCCGACTTCGGCGAGGCGGTCGTCCTCTCGGTCCACTCGTACGGGATCGAGCGCTGGCTCTCGGCGGCCGGCAGCGGCCTCGACGGCAAGGTGCTCGTCGACGCGACGAGCCCGCTCCGCTTCATCGCCCGCGCGGGCGGGGTCGGGCACGGGCTCCCGGTCGACGTCCCGGCCGGCGTGGCCATGGCGAGGCGGCTGCCGGGCGCGCGGGTCGTGCGGGCGTTCAGCACCCTCCGGGCCGGGACGCTCGCGGGCGAGGCGCACCGGCGCGGCGACCTCCTCGGGATCCCCCTGGCGGGGGACGACGCGGAGGCGAAGCGGCTCGTCGCCCGGCTCGTCCGCGCCGCCGGGTTCGAGGCCGTGGACGCGGGCGCGCTCGCCGAGTCCTCGGCCCTCGATCCCGAGGGCACGCTCTTCGGGGCCCCGCTCGCGGCGACCGCGCTCCGCGCCCGGATCGCCGCCGGCCGCCGGCGCGAGCGCGACGACGGGCGGCGGCGCAAGCCGGATCGGCTCCACGACGGAGCCTTCGTCGAGGGAGCCGGAGACGACCGATGAGATCCGCGATCGCCCCGGGCGCGCGCCGCGCGCTCGCACCCGCCCGCCGGTCGGCCGCGAAGGACGGGGGCTTCACCGTCACGCGCTCGGGAGGGCGCCGCTCATGAGTGCTCGTGCCTGGATCGGTTCATCGCTGTTGCTGGCCACCGTCCTCTCGACGGGGGGCGGGCTCGCCCTCTGGAAGCAGGCGTCCATCCGGGCGGCGGAGGCGGCCTCCGCGAGCCAGCCCGAGCCGATGGAGGCCGTGACGGTCGCCGTCGCCGCGGAGCGGGAGCACCGCCCCGCGACGACGTCGATCGGCACGGTCCTCGCCCTGCGCTCGGTCACGCTAAGGAACGAGCTGCCCGGGACGGTGCGCGAGGTCCACCTCGCGCCCGGCCAGGTCGTGGAGGAGGGCACGCTCCTCGTCGCCCTCGACGTCGCCGTCGAGCGGGCGGAGCTCGAGGCCCAGCGGGCGCAGGCCGCCCTCGCCGAGGCGCTGCTCGGGCGCCTCGAGCGCGCGCAGAAGAGCCGGGCGGCGGTCGAGGCGGACGTCGACCGGGCGCGGGCCGAGCGCGACGTCGCGCGCGCGCAGATCGCGCGCACCGAGGCGATCGTCGCCCGCAAGACGATCCTCGCGCCCTTCCGCGCGCGGGTCGGGCTCGCGGACGTGCACCCGGGCCAGTACCTGAACGAGGGCGCCGTCCTGACGACGCTCCAGGGCGTCTATGACGCCGTCCACGTCGACTTCACCGTCGCCCAGCACGTGGCCGGCGGCCTGCGCGTGGGCGAGAGCGTCGATGTCTTCCGGGCCGGGGCCGCTTCGGCGATCGCGGCCGAGATCGTCGCCATCGACGCCCGCGTCGACCCCGCGACCCGCAACGCCATGGTCCGGGCGCGGATCGACGGCGCCGACCGGGCGCCGGCGCCGGGCGCCTCGGTGCGCGTCCGCGTCCCGACCGGCCCGGCGCGGAAGGCCGTCGCCATCCCGGTGAGCGCGGTCCGGAGGGGGCCTGCGGGCGACCACGTCTTCGTGATCGCGCCCGACCCGAACGGGCGGCCCCGCGCTCACGTCCGGCGGGTCACGAGCGGAGCGATGCTCGGCGACGAGGTCGTGGTCGAGTCGGGGCTCGAGGTCGGCGAGACGGTCGCCGCCTCGGGGTCTTTCAAGCTGCGCGAGGCGGCGCTCGTCGCCATCGCGACGGAAGCGAGCGCCGGCCCCGGCGCCGGCGGCGGCGGCGGCAACGGCGGCGGCGGCGGCGACGAGGGGGTCGAGTAGGCCATGCGACGCGCGTTCACCGACACCTTCATCCGCCACCCGGTGCTGGCGGCCGTCGTCAACATCGTGATCGTGCTCGTGGGCTGGCGCGCCGTCTCGAGCCTGCCGGTCCAGCAGTACCCGCAGATCGAGAGCTCGTCGGTCATCATCACGACGGTCTACTACGGCGCCGGCGCCGAGACGGTCCGCGGCTTCCTGACGGTGCCGATCGAGCGCGTCGTGTCGGCGATCGGGGGCGTCGACCACGTGGAGTCGACGAGCCGCGCCGGCATCAGCACGGTCACGGTGCGCCTGAAGCTGAACCACGACAGCACGGCCGCGCTCGCCGAGATCAACGCCCGCCTCCAGCAGGTCCGCTCCGAGCTGCCCGAGGCGGCCGAGCCGCCGGTCGTCGAGATCCAGCGCGCCGACCGGCCCTACGCGACGTTCTACCTGAGCTTCGCCTCGAAGGAGCGCGAGGTGCCGGCGATCACGGACTGGCTCTCGCGCACGCTCCAGCCCCAGCTCTCGACGCTCGAGGGCGTCCAGCGGGTGACGATCGAGGGCGGGCGCATGATCGCCATGCGCGTCTGGATCGACCCCGACCGCCTGGCCGCCCTGAACCTGTCGCCGGGCGACGTCTACGCGGCGCTCGAGCGCAACAACTACCTCGCGGCCATCGGCCGGACGAAGGGCAACCTGGTCCAGGTCAACCTGCTCGCCAACACGGACCTGCGCACGACCGGCGAGTTCGAGGATCTGATCGTCGCCGAGCGCGGGGGCGCGATCGTGCGCCTCCGCGACGTGGCCCGGGTCGAGCTCGGGGCCGAAGAGGCCGAGATGGTCGCCAAGTACAGCGAGAAGGCGGCCGTCTACCTGGGCGTCTGGCCGCTCCCCGGCTCGAACGAGATCGAGGTCGCCGGGCGGCTGAAGGCCGAGATGGAGCGCATCCGGCCGACGCTGCCGAAGGACATCGAGATGGTCCTCGTCTGGGACGGGACCCGGTTCATGAGCGAGGCGCTCTCGGAGATCACGAAGACGCTCGGCGAGACGATCCTGATCGTCGGCCTCGTCGTCTTCCTCTTCATGGGCTCGGCGCGGACGGCCCTCGTGCCGCTCGTCGCCATCCCGGTCTCCCTCGTCGGCGCGGCGATCGTCATGCTCGCGCTCGGCTTCAGCCTGAACCTCCTGACGATGCTCGCGATCGTGCTGTCGGTCGGCCTCGTCGTCGACGACGCCATCGTCGTCGTCGAGAACGTCGAGCGGCACGTGCGCCAGGGCAAGACGCGGGTCGAGGCGGCGCTCGCCGCGGCACGCGAGCTCGTCGGCCCCGTCATCGCCATGACGATCACCCTGGCGGCGGTCTACACGCCGATCGGGTTCCAGGGCGGCCTCACGGGCTCGCTCTTCCTCGAGTTCGCCATCTCCCTCGCCGCCGCCGTCGTCGTGTCGGGCTTCGTGGCCCTCACCCTGTCGCCGGTCATGAGCTCGCGCTTCGTCCACCCGCACGGCAAGGAAGGCCGGCTGACGGCCCTCGTCAACCGCGGGTTCGACGCCGTCCGGCGCGTGTACGTGCGCGCGCTCGACGGCGCCCTCGCCATCCGGTGGGCGATCGTCGCCGCCGCCGTGCTGGTGATGGCGGCGGCGGTCCCGCTCTACTCGCAGTCGCGGCGGGAGCTGGCGCCGGTCGAGGACCAGAGCCACATGAGCTTCTTCCTCGAGGCCTCGCCCGACTCGACGCTCGCGGCCTCGGACGGCCAGTCGCAGAAGGTCGTCCGGACGGTGACGGAGTTCCCCGAGGCCGACTTCATGTGGTCGCTGACCGCCGCCTGGGGCGGCTTCGGCGGCATGGTCGCGAAGGACTGGCGCGAGCGCGGGCGCTCGACCGAGGACATGTACGGCGAGGTGTTCGGCGCGGTCTCGCAGGTCCCGGGCCTGCGCGTCTTCCCGCGCCTCGACCCGCCGCTCCCGACGCCGGGACAGTACGACGTCGAGCTCGTCCTCCAGAGCGACGCGACGCCCGAGCGGATGCTCGAGACGACCGGGACGGTCGTCGCCGCCGGCTGGCGGAGCGGCAAGTTCCTGTACGTCGACACGGACCTCAAGATCGACCTGCCCGAGGCGCGCGTCGTGATCGACCGCGAGCGGGTCGCCGACCTCGGGCTCGACCTCGCCTCGGTCGGCCGGGAGCTCGGGACGCTGCTCGGCGGCGACTACGTCAACCGCTTCAACTACCACGACCGGAGCTACAAGGTCATCCCGCAGGTCGGGGACGAGGACCGGGCGACGGTCGGCCCGCTGCTCGACCTGAAGATCCGGACGCCGAAGGGCGACCTCGTGCCCGTGTCGACGTTCACCCACATCGAGCCGAGCACGGCCCCGCGCACGCTCAACCGCTTCCAGCAGCGGAACGCCGTCCGCATCTTCGGCGGCGTGAAGCCGGGCGTGACGAAGGAGGAGGGGCTGCGCGTCCTCGAGGACGCCGCCCTCGCCGCCCGCGGGCCGGGCGTCACCCTCGACCACGCGGGCGAGTCGCGCCAGATCCGCCGCGAGGGCTCGGCCCTGACGGTCACCCTCGGGTTCGCGGTCGTCCTCATCTACCTCGTGCTCGCGGCCCAGTTCCGGAGCTTCCGCGACCCGCTGATCGTGCTCCTCGGCTCGGTGCCGCTCGCGATCTCGGGCGCGCTCGTGTTCGGCTTCCTCGACCTCACCACGATCAACATCTACTCGCAGGTCGGCCTCATCACGCTCGTCGGGCTGATCGCGAAGAACGGCATCCTCATCGTCGAGTTCGCGAACACGCTCCAGGAGCGCGGCCTCTCGAAGGCGGCGGCGCTCCGCGAGGCGGCGGCGACGCGCCTCCGGCCGGTCCTCATGACGACGGCCTCGACCGTCCTCGGCCACATCCCGCTCGTGCTGGTCTCCGGACCGGGCGCCGAGGCGCGCAACAGCATCGGCACGGTCCTGGTCTCGGGCATGATCGTCGGCACGGTGTTCACGCTGTTCGTCGTCCCGGTCTTCTACTCGCTGATCGCGGCCCGGCACGAGTCGAGCCGGGCGGGCGAGGACGATCTCGAGTCCGAGCCGCAGCCGGTCGCGGAGCTCGCGCCGGCCGCGGCGGCATGAAGGGAGGGCCGGTGTCGTTCTACGTAGCCGGGCGTCAACCGCCGGAAACGAGAGCCGCGAGGGTGCCGTGAGATCCCCGACGCAGGTGCAGATGATCCCGGGATGGGCCGCCGCGATCGCCGTGGCCGGCCTGGCCGGGTGCGCGGTCGGTCCCGACGTGGCGCCGGCGCCGCGACCCGCGCCCGCGGCCTTCTCCGAGACGGGGGCGCCGGGCGCGACGGCCGGCGCCCCTTCCCCCGACCTCGCCTTCTGGGCGGAGATCGGCGATCCCCTGCTCGTCCGGCTCGTCGAGCGCGGGCTCGGCGAGAGCCAGGACATCGCGATGGCGACCGCCCGGATCCGCGAGGCGCGCGCGCTCGCGGGGGTCGCGCGCTCGGCGCTGCTGCCCGAGATCGACGCCGGCGGCCGCTACGACCGGACGCGCGTCTCGACCGAGTCGCCGGAGCTCGAGAACATCGACGTCGAGCAGTTCCCCGGGTTCGACGAGTACGCCCAAAGCTTCCGGGGGTCGCTGACGATCGCCTACGAGGTCGACATCTGGGGCAAGCACCGGCGCGCGTACCAGGCCGCCGTGGCCGACCTCTTCGCGGAGGTCGAGCGGCGGCGCGCCGCCTCGCTCGTGCTCGCCGGCGACATCGCCGCGACCTACCTCGAGTGGCGGACGCTCGCGCGCCGGCGGGCGATCGCCGTCGACTCGCTCGCCGCGCGCGAGGACTCGCTCGAGCTCGCCCGGGCGCGCGAGGCCGCGGGCCTCGGGACCGACCTCGACGTCGCCCGGGCCGAGGCCGAGGTCGCGTCGGCGGCGGCCTCGATCCCCGACCTCGACCGCCTGGCCGCGCTCGCCGAGCACCGGCTCTCGATCCTCGTCGGCGCGCCGCCCGGGTCGCTCCGGGCCGAGCTGGCCGCCGCCGAGACCGCCCCGCTCGCGCCCTTCCCCGTGCCCGTCGGCCTGCCGGCGGACCTCGTCACGCGGCGTCCGGACGTCCGCTCGGCCGCGCTCCGCCTGGCCGCGGCCACGGCCCGCATCGGGCAGGCGAAGGCGGACCTGTTCCCGCAGGTCACGCTCTTCGGCGAGATCGGGGCCCACGCGTCGGACCTCGGCGAGATCGCGACCAAGGCGGCCGGATTCTTCGCGTTCGGCCCCTCGATCAGGATCCCGCTCTTCGACGCCGGCCGCCGGCTCGACGCCTGGACGGCGGCCGAGGAGCGGGCCGACGCGGCCCTCCACGAGCTCGAGCGCTCGATCCTCGTCGCCCTGGGCGAGGTCGAGGACGCGCTCGCGACGCTCCGCGAGGAGTCGCGCCGCCGCGAGAAGCTGGCCCTCGGCGTTCGCGCCGGCGAGCGGGCCGCCCTCCTCGCCCGCGAGCGCTACACGGCCGGGATCGTCTCGTTCCTCGACGTCCTCGAGGCCGACCGGACGCGCCTCGCCGCCGACGACGCCCTGGCCGAGAGCGACCGACGCCTGGCCCTCGCCTCCGTCCAGCTCGCGCGCGCCGTCGCCGGCGGCTACGCGGCCGCGGACCGCCTGCTGCCGCCGGTCGATCGCCCCGGCGACTCCCTCGGACCCGGCGCTTTCGCGGGCTCGAGGTGAGTCGCTCCCGCCCGCCGAACGAGACGCGGTTTCCGGCGAAAGGCGAAAGGGGGAAGGCCGTCTACACCCTTCGGTGGAGGAGCCGCGGCGCCCGGGCGGCGAGAATGAGAGCGGGTCTTCCGTTACAATGAAGGCGGGAAGTGACGGCGAGCGAAGGTCGATGACTCCACCTCCGGATCTCTCCGGGTTCGCGAGCGACGAGAGCGAGCGGCGGGCGAAGCTCCTCAAGCCCGCCATCGCCGTCGTGGCCGCGGCGTCGGTCGCGGTCCTGGTCCTGGGCGCGGCCGGGGTCATCTCGAGCCCCTACTACCTGCAGGACGGGCTCGCGCTCCTCGGGACGTCGGCCCTGAGCTTCGTCCTGGCGAGCCGGGGCCGGGTGAGGCCGGCGACGGCCATCCTCGTCGTCGCCATGACCGTCCAGAGCCTGCACCCCCTCTTCCTCGGGGGCGTGAGCGACGTCCGCCTCAGCACGTTCGTCCTCCGCATCGTGTTCTTCGGGCTGCTCGTCGGCGGCCGCACCCTCCTCGGCCTGACGCTCCTCTACACGGGGGCCGTCGCCCTCGCCGCGTACGCCGAGCTCAGGGGCTGGGTGGTCCCCTTCGACGGCCCGCACACGTCGGCGTTCCTCGTCGACCGCATCGCCGCCTGGTCCGTCATCTACGCCGTCACCGGGGCGATCGTCTGGCTCTACCAGCGCACCCTCGCCCGCGCGGCCCAGACGGCGCACGCGCAGACCTCGGTCCTCGCCCGGACCCTCGACGCCCTCTCCGGCGAGCTCGACCTCGACCGGTTCCTCGGGCAGGTCCTGACCGCGATCGCCGAGCAGCTCGGCGCCCAAAAGGCCGGACTCTTCGTCCACGACCCGGCCGCCGGGACGCTCTCGATCCGCGTCTGCTACGAGGCGGGTCGGGTCCGGAGCCACCCGCTCCCCTCGCCCGGGGAGCCGCTGCGCGTCGAGCGCGCGCCGTTCTTCGCGGAGCTCGTGCGCACGCGCCGCCCCGTCTTCATCGCCGACGTGAAGAGGAGCCAGCTCTGCGGCGACGGGACGCACTGCGACCCCGAGACCGCCCGCTCCTTCCTCGCCGTCCCGCTCATCGCGCCCGACCGCGTGGTCGGCTTCCTCGGCCTGCCGTGCTGCGTGCGGAGCGGGTACAGCGAGAAGGAGGTCGAGCTCGCCCGCGCGCTCGCCCACCTGGCGACGCTCGCCATGGAGCTCGCGCGGCTCTTCGAGCGGGCCGAGGACCGGAGCATCGAGCTCGAGAAGAAGGTCGCGATCCGGACGGCCGAGCTCGCCCACGCGAACTGGGCGCTCGCGGGCGAGGTCGCCGAGCGCAGGCGCCGGGAGCAGGTCTCGCTCGCCAAGACCGCGTTCATCACGGAGACCCTCGGCGCGCTCGCGGTCGACCCGAACCTCGACGACTTCCTCGACCGGGTGCTGAAGACGATCGCCGGCTGGCTCGGCGTGCGCTCCGCCGCCATCTGGCTTCGCGACCGGACGACGGACACGCTCGTCCTCCATCTCGACCTCGACGGGGACCGGATCCGCTCGGGGGCCGACGCGGCGGCGCTCCCGGCCGAGGCGCGACCGATCCCTCGCCACCGCCGGCCCACCGCCTTCGAGGACGTGCTCGTCGCCGAGGAGCTCGCGCCGTACCGCCGGTGCCTGGCGGAGCGCGGGGTCCGGGCCCTCCTCGACGTGCCGATGGTCCTCGGCGACGAGCTCATCGGCTCGTTCTGCTTCCGCAAGAGCGAGCCCCACCGCTTCACGCCCGAGGAGATCGACTTCGCCCAGGCCCTCGTCCACCAGGCGACGCTCGCGGTCCAGCTCACGCGGCTCGCCGAGCAGGGACGGCGGGCGGCCGTCCTCGAGGAGCGCGGGCGGATGATCCGCGACATCCACGACACGCTCGCCCAGGGGTTCACGGGGATCGTGATCCAGCTCGAGGCCGCCGAGGACGCGCTCGGGAACGACGTCGAGGACGCCCGGGCCCACCTCTGCCGGGCGCGGCGCCTCGCCCGCGAGAGCCTGGCCGAGGCGCGGCGGACGATGCACGCGCTCCGCCCGCAGGCCCTCGCCGCCGCCGACCTCGGCTCGGCCCTCGGGCGCCTCGCCCGCGAGACCACCTCCGACCGGGGCGTCCGGGTGGACTTCCGGACGACCGGTGCGACGCGCGCCGTGCCCGACGAGGTCGCCGACGCCCTCCTGCGCATCGGTCAGGAGGCTCTGACCAACGCCGTCCGCCACGCCGAGGCCCGGAGCGTGGCGGTCGAGCTCGCCTTCGAGGCCGAGCTCGTGCGGCTCTCGGTGAAGGACGACGGGCGCGGCTTCGACCCCGAGCGGGCGAACGGCGATGGGATCGGCGTCCGGAGCATGCGCGAGCGCGCCGACCGCATCCGCGCCGCCTTCGCGATCGAGAGCGCGGACGGCTCGGGGACGGCCGTCGTCGTGTCCGCGCCCGTGGCCGAGGCGCCGGGGGAGACGAGGACGAACGGGGCGAACGGGGCGACGGGGCCAACGGAAGTCGGGCCCGGGCGCGCGCCCGGGCCGCACCGGGAGCCGTCGGGAGCGCGGACGGCATGAGCGGGGCGACGGGCGGGCCGGGTGGGCCGGGCGGGCCGGGCGGGCCGGGCGCGACGAAGCCCATCCGGGTGCTCGTGGCCGACGACCATCCGGTCGTGCGCGAGGGGCTCGCCGCCATGATCGGCCGGCAGGCGGACCTCTCGGTCGTGGCGACGGCGAGCGACGGCCGGGAGGCGGTCGACCTCTTCCTCCGCGAACGACCGGACGTCGCCCTCATCGACCTGCGGATGCCCGGGATGGAGGGGCTCGAGGCGATCGTCGCCATCCGCGAGCGGGACGCGTCGGCGAAGATCATCGTCGTCACGACCTACGACGGCGACGAGGACATCTACCGGAGCCTCCAGGCGGGCGCCAAGGCGTACCTCCTGAAGGATGCCGGGCGCGACGAGCTGCTCTCGGCGATCCGCGCCGTCCACGCCGGCAAGAAGTACGTCCCGGCGTCGGTCGCGACCAAGCTCGCCGAGCGCGTCGTCGGCTCGGAGCTCACGGCGCGCGAGCTCGACGTCATCCGCCTCATGGTCGTCGGCAAGGCGAACAAGGAGATCGCCGCCGCCCTCGGGGTGACCGAGGGCACGGTCAAGGCCCACGTCAACAGCATCCTCGACAAGCTCGGGGCCGCCGGGCGGACCGAGGCCGTCACGCTGGCGCTCCGGCGCGGGATCGTCAGGCTCGACTAGGCGAGCTGGACGGATAGCCTCTATCGAAGGTTCCACGCCGGCCCTCCCCGTCGCCCGACCCCGCCACGCGCCGCCTTGCCGACCGTCGGCCCCCCGCGTCGAGCGCCGCGACCTGCGGCTCTTCGCCGGCCAGCAGATGGACGTCTTCATCGACGCCGCTCGAGGCGACGGGGCGCGACCCTCTATCGAAGGTTGAAGCGCGACCCTCGACCGTCGCGCGACCTCGCCGGGAGCCGTTTTGCGGACGGCGGCGGACGCCCTTCAGCCGAGGCGGCGGCGCGCTCCGCCGACTACCCTCGAGGGCGACGGGGGCGGTCTCCGGAGACCGGAGGAGGCGTGTCATGTCGCGGAAGCTCGGGGACCTGGCGGCCTTGGTGGTCGGGGTGGCGTTCCTGGCGGCGACGGCGGGGCTCGGCGCGGGCTGCGCCGGCCCCACGGGGGCGGACGTGCGGGCGGACCTCGGCGCCGGACGGACGGCCGGGACCGCCCTGGCCGACGTCCCGTTCGTCTCGCCGGAGGCGGGGGCCGAGGACCGCGGGGCGGCGGCGCTCGCGGCCGTCCTCACCCACGCCGGGCGGACGGCCGGGCGGGAAGACCTCGAGCGGGAGCTCGTCCGCCCGGGCGTCGGCGGCTCGTTCCCCTTCGACGTCGCCCTCGCCGTGAGCCGCCGGAACCTCCACCCCTGGGCGCGGCGCGGGCTCGCGCTCGACGACCTCCGGGCCTGGGTCGAGGCGGGCCGCCCGCCCGTCGTCCTCCTCGAGGGACCGCCCGCCGACCGCGGCCGCCGGGTCTTCGCGGTCGTGACGGGCTTCGACGACGGCCGCGGCCTCGTCCTCCTGCACGACGGCGCGGAGGCCCATGCGCCGCACGACCGCGACGCGTTCCTCGAGCGCTGGGAGCGGAACGGCCGCTTCGCCCTCGTGGCCGTCCCGCCCGAGGCGCCGCTGCCTTCCGGCTTCGCGCTCCTCTCGGCGCGCGACCGGGCGAGCCTCGGCTACCTGGCCGAGCGGGCCGGAGACCTCGCGGCGGCGCACGCCCATTACGAGGCGGCCGCGGCGCTCGACCCGAGGTTCCGGACGAACCTCGGCCGCCTGCTCCTCCTCGTCGGGCGGCACTCCGAGGCGGAGAACGAGCTGCGCGGGGCGCTGGCGGTCGCCCCGCACGACGTCCGCGCCCGGAACCACCTGGCCGTGCTCCTCCTCGAGCAGGCCGCCGGCCTCGGTCCGGGCCCGGCCCGGGACGCGAAGGTCGCCGAGGCGATCTCGCACGCGGAGGCCGCGGTCCGGTTCGCTCCGGCCGAGCTCCTGCCGATCTGTCGCGACACGCTCGAGCGGGCGCTCGCGGCCCGGGACGTCGCGCCGTGAGGCCCGGGCCGGAACGCTCGCCGCCGAGGCGCATCGGTCGGGCGACCTCCCCGGCATCCCGCTGGCCGGCGACGACGGCGTCGCGAAGCGGCCGGCGGCCCGCCTGGTGCGCGATGCCGGGTTCGAGCCCGTGGACATGGGCGCGCTCGCCGACTCGCTCCCCCTCGACCCGACGGCGACGACGGACGACGCGGAGGCCCCGAGGGCGATGACCTGGACACCTGACATCGGCGACGAGCACCCGCTCGAGGAAGGAGACGGTCGATGAACCGCATGAAGGCGATCCGCATTCACCGCCACGGCGGACCCGAGGTCCTGGAGTACGAGGAAGCGCCGCGCCCCGAGCCGGGCGAGGGCGAGGTCCTCGTGCGCGTGCGGGCGGCCGGCGTGAACCCGGTCGACTGGAAGATCCGCGAGGGCTACCTGCAGTCCGCCCTCCGGCACAGCCTGCCGCTCATTCCGGGCTGGGACCTGTCGGGGACCGTGGAGCGGGTCGGGCCCGGGGCCGGCCGGTTCGCGCGGGGCGACGCGGTCTACGCCCGCCCCGACGTCGCCCGCGACGGCGCCTACGCCGAGTACACCGTCGTCCGGGCCTCGGAGCTCGCGCGGAAGCCGCGGTCGCTCGGCCCGGTCGAGGCGGCCGCCGTCCCGCTCGCCGCGCTGACGGCCTGGCAGGCGCTCTTCGAGGCCCCGGCGCCGTTCACGAGCGCCGGCCTCGAGCGCGGGCAGACCGTCCTCGTCCACGGGGCGGCGGGCGGCGTCGGCACCTTCGCCGTCCAGCTCGCGAAGTGGCGCGGCGCGCGCGTGATCGCGACCGGCTCGGGCGGCAACGAGGGCTTCCTGCGCGAGCTCGGCGCCGACGACTTCATCGACTACCGGCGCCGGCGCTTCGAGGACTCGGTCCGCGGCGTCGACGTCGTCCTCGACACCGTCGGCGGCGAGACGCAGGAGCGCTCGTGGAGCGTGCTCGCCCCGGGCGGCGTCCTCGTCTCGATCGTGAGCCCGCCCTCGCCCGAGGACGCGCTCGCCCACGGCGTCCGCACCGGCTTCGTCTTCACGCAGTCCCTCGCGGCCCAGCTCGACCAGATCGCGGCGCTCGTCGACGCCGGCGCCGTCAGGCCCGTGATCGCCGACGTGCTCCCGCTCGCGCGGGCCCGAATGGCGCAGGAGCTCAGCCGGACCGGCCACGTGCGAGGCAAGATCGTGCTCGACGTGGCCGGCTGAAAGCTCATGACGGAGGCGGGGCTCCGGCCCCACACCCCCGCGTGCGATCCCTCCCCTCCCCTCGCCGCACGCGTCCGGTCGGGGCCCCGCCTCCGCCCCTCCTCGCCTCGCGCCGGCGCGGCGAGGTCAGAGCTCGACCGACGTCTTGAAACCGCCCCAGAACATGCGCTCGCCGTCGAAGGGCATGGCATCGGGGCTCATCACCTTGGCGAGGCGCGGGTCTTCCATCGCCCTGGCGTTGACCTGATCGCGGTGCTTGCGCGACTTGTACACGATCCACGAGAAGCACACCGTCTCCCCGGGCTTGAGCTTGACGCTCCGCGGGAACGACGTGACCTTGCCGCGCTTCACGTCATCGGCGACGCAGTCGACGAACTGGAGCGCGCCGTGGTCGCGCCAGACCTTTCCCCACATCCGCGCCATGCGGCGGTAGGCCGCGAGGTTCTTCTTCGGGACCGGCAGCACGAACCCGTCCACGTAATGAGCCATCGAGCATCCTCCGGATCGGGTTGGAAGGGAGCGAGAGTCGACGGTCGAGTCTGGTCGATCCGCGACCCCCGTTTCGACGTCGCGGGCGATCGGTGATACAGGAGTCTCACGTTCGCCACAAGAGGAGCGCCGCATGAGCGAGTCCATCGATCGGGCCACCTTCGAGGACGCCTACGCCGGGAAGCCGCCCTGGGAGACCGGCCGGCCGCACGCGCAGTTCGTCGCCGTCGCCGACCTGGTGGTGAGCCCGGTCCTCGACGCCGGCTGCGGCACGGGGGAGGTCGCCCTGTTCCTCGCCGCGAGGGGCCACGACGTGACCGGCATCGACTTCGTCGCCGAGGCGATCCGGCGGGCGCGGGTCAAGGCGGCCGAGCGGGGCCTGGCGGTCGAGTTCGAGGTCAAGGACGCCCTGACCCTCCGCGACTGGGGCCGGCGGTTCGCGACCGCCATCGACAGCGGCCTCTTCCACGTCTTCTCGGACGACGACCGGCGGCGCTATGTCGACGGGCTGGCGGCAGCGCTCCTGCCGGGCGGCCGCCTGTTCCTCTCGTGCTTCAGCGACGAGGAGCCGGGGACGGAGGGCCCGCGGCGGATCTCGCGGCGCGAGCTGAACGACGCCTTCGCCGCCGGCTTCGAGATCGAGTCCGTGGAGGCGTCGAGGTTCGAGGTGAACCCGGACGTCAAGTCGTTCTCGCCGGGCGGGCCGAAGACCTGGTTCGCGATCGTCCGGAGGACCGGGGAGTGAGGGTCTCGGGGGGGAGGGGGCGCCCGCCGTCGCAGGCCTGGAGGGGGGTGGCGAGCGACGGCGGGCGCAGGACCGGTGACGTGCCTCGAAGGTTCCGACCTGGAGGGGGTGGTCGCGTCACCTTCGAGTCACGCTCGCCTATGAAGCAACGGCCGTGCCGAACGAGGAAAGCCCGAAGAGCCGCGTGATGACGCGGGGATGACGGGGTGGCCGCGGTCCGCGATGGGGGTTTTCCGCCGACGGGTCTGACGGTTCTCGCCACGGCGCGCGCAAGTCGTTGCCGGGGCGAGGCTTCTACGGAAAGCGCAGCCCGTCCACGAACGCCCGGAAGCGCTTCTCGTGGGCCGCCGGGCCCTCGCCGGTCGCGGCCGCGAGCGCGGCCCGGCCGGTCGCGTCGTCGGCGAAACCGTCGCGATAGGCCCGGTAGAAGTCGCGGAGCTCGCCGCGCTCCTGCAGGTAGAGCAGGAAGTAGCGGGCGTGGGCGTAGTTCACCCCCGAGTCGCGCCCGTAGAAGGCGTCGTCGTCGAGCCCCATGAGGTCGTGGAGCGAGCGGAGCGACCCGGCCGCGATCGTCTTCTTCAGGCCCGCGAGCCGCCAGTTGGGGAGGCCGCGCAGCTCGCCCTCGCGGAAGCCGCACTGCTCGAAGAGCGAGCCCAGGCCCTCGTTCATCCAGGCCGGGACCTTCGGGAAGTCCGGGGCCATGAGCGCGTGGACCATCTCGTGGACGAGCGTGCCCGTGCCGGTCGAGACGTCGCAGATGATCTCGCCCTGCTCGCGCCGGTAGAAGCCGTACGGAGTCGAGGGCCGGCGCCCCGTCCGGTGGAGGCAGAAGGCCTCGTACGTCTCGGCCTCGGCGAGGAGGTAGATCGCCGTCGGGCGGTCGGGCGCCGTCGCGAAGAACTGCCGCGCGAGCGCCGCCCGGCACCCCTCGATCGACCCCTTGCAGACGCGGTCGAGCGCGGCCGCGGGAAGGTCCGAGACGACGACGAACGGGCCGACGCGCCGCACCTCGAAGCCCGACGCGAAGGCGCCGATGACCTTGCGGACCTCGGCCTCCTTCTTCCCGAACGCCTCCTCGGACGGGCCGTCCGCGGCGGCGGCGCGGGCGAGGAGAGAGAGCAGCGCGCCGATGGCGAGGATCGTGCACGGGGCGCGGATCGCCCGGAAAATCGTCCGGTCTGCCGGGGGCCTGGCGGCGGTCGTCATAAACGGAGTGTAACGCGCCACTAGAATTTTTTCTTGAACGCGCCGGACGCGAAAGTAAACTTCCGCGCCATTACCCGAAGTCCAGGCCGTCCGGGGTTTGCGGCGCGGGACATGGGGGAATCGCGGCCCCGTCGTAATGCACGGGCGTGTTTCAGCCAACTGGGCTTCCGGCCCTCCGGGGCGGGGAGCTTGGGAAGGGGGATTGCATGTAATGAACTTCACGGCCATCCCGCAGGTCGAGCGGTCCGTCGGTCGTCACCTCCTGATCGACGGTTTCACCGCCTCGGCCGAGCCCCTCGCGAGCGCGCCCGCGCTCGAGTCGCTCTTCCAGGACCTCGTCCGCTCGCTCGGCATGGAGATCCTGGTCCCCCCGGTGACGAAGGAAGTGCCCCTCGACGCGGACAAGCTCGCGAGCGCGAGCGATGAGGGCGGAATCACGTCGTTCTGCGTGATCACGACGTCGCACCTCAGCATCCACACGTGGCCCCTGCGCCGGTTCTTCAGCATGGATGTATACTCGTGCAAGGACTTCGACGCCGAGGCCGCGATCGCGTTCATCCGCGAGCGCCTGGGCTGCGTCTCCGTGAACGTCGTCGACGTCGTGAGGACCGCGCCGGCCGCTCCCGAGATGGCCGCGCTCGCCGAGGCTGCCCGGTAGTCCCTCGTCCCGGTCCGACGACGGGCAGGCGGCACGGGTCTCGGGCACGGACCGGGGAAAAGACGACGAATGGCCGAAGCGAAGCGCGATTACCTGGGCGGCGCGAAGATCGATCCGCCGCCCATTGGCGGCGGCATCACCGTCGCCGACCTCGTCGACCACGCCTTCAACGCCTACAACGCCGCGCGCCTGCGCGAGGCGTGCCGCCTCTTCGTCGAGCGGCTCGCCCTGCCGGACGTCACGATCGGGCTCTCGCTCACGGGGGCGCTCACGCCGGCGGGGCTCGGCATGGCGGCGCTCTCGCCGCTCGTGCGCGCCGGGCTCGTCGACTGGATCGTCTCGACGGGGGCGAACCTCTACCACGACACCCACTTCGGCATCGGCCTCGACATGCACCGGGGCTCGCCGTTCCTCGACGACGTCGAGCTCCGCGAGGAGGGCGTCGTCCGCATCTACGACATCCTCTTCGACTACCGCGTCCTCCTCGACACGGACGCCTTCTTCCGCGAGGTGCTGAAGCAACCCGAGTTCCAGCGCGAGATGGGGACGGCCGAGATGCACGCGCTCCTCGGCGGCTACGTGCGCGAGCGCGAGAAGAAGGTCGGGCGCGTCGGCAAGAGCTTCCTCGCGACCTGCGCGGAGTGCGGCGTCCCGGTCTACACGTCGTCGCCCGGCGACTCGTCGATCGGCATGAACGTCGCCGCCCTCGACCTCTTCGGGTCGAAGCTGCGCCTGAACCCGTCGACGGACGTGAACGAGACCGCCGCGATCGTCTACGGCGCGAAGGCTTCCGGCGGCAAGAGCGCGGTCGTGATCCTGGGCGGCGGCTCGCCCAAGAACTTCATGCTCCAGACCGAGCCGCAGATCCAGGAGGTGCTCGGGATCGCCGAGGCCGGGCACGACTACTTCATCCAGGTGACCGACGCGCGGCCCGACACCGGCGGGCTCTCGGGCGCGACGCCCGGCGAGGCCGTCTCCTGGGGCAAGGTCGACCCGGAGAAGCTGCCGGACGCCGTCGTCTGCTACTGCGACACGACGATCGCGCTCCCGATCGTCGCCGCCTACGCGCTCACGAGGGCGAAGCCGCGGCCGCTCAAGCGCCTCCACGACCGGCGGGCCGCCCTCGTCGACGGGCTCCGAAGAGCGGCCAGGCTCTCCCCGTAGGCGGCCGTGGCCGGCGCGAACGGCGCGGGCGCGCGCGAGCTGCACGTCATCACCGGCGGCGGCGGCTTCCTCGGCGCCCACCTGGCGACGAGGCTCGTCGAGCGCGGGCGGCGCGTTCGCATCCTCGACCTCGCCCCCGGGACGCGGCCGCTGCCGGAGGGCGTCGTGGTCGCGACCGGCGACGTCCGCGACGAGGCCGCGGTCAAGCGCGCCCTCGCGGGGGCGGCCGTCGTCCACCACCTCGCCTTCGTCCAGAGCTACTCGCGGCGCCCCGAGCGCGAGCAGCGCGCCGTCGCCCTCGACGGCACCAAGAACGTCCTCGTCGCGGCGCGCGCCGAGGGCGCCCGACGCGTCGTCTTCACGTCCACGATCGAGATCTACGGCACGCACCCGCCGCTTCCCTGCCCGGAGGACGCGCCCAAGGACCCCGTCGGGCTTTACGGGCGCCTGAAGTGGGAGGCCGAGGGGCTCGCCGTCGCCATGGGCAAGGCCTTCAGGGTCCCGGTCGTCGCCCTGCGGATGCCGACGATCTGCGGGCCCGGCGCCTCCTACCATCACGCGCCGCTCCTCACTCTCCTCGAGCGCGCCCTCGCGGGGCGCGCCCTCGCCGTCGTCGGCCCGGGCGTGCAGCAGGGCGACCTCGTCCACCTGGACGACGTCTGCGACGCCTACGCGCTCGCCGCCGACGCGCCCGCCGAGCGGGTCGCCGGCGAGGCCTTCAACATCGCCTCGGGCGCGCCGGCGACCCACCTCGAGATCGTGCAGGCGCTCGCCGCCGGGGCCGCGGCGGGCGGCCCGGGGCGCGGGCGGGCGCGGATCTTCGTCTTCCCGCGCCTCGCCTTCCGCCTGCTCGTGCCCTTCGCGCGCACGCTCGCCCTCACCGAGCTCGACCCCGAGCAGGAGGGCTACCTCCTCTGGTCGAACGTCTACGCCGTCGACAAGGCCCGCGAGCGCCTGGGCTACGCGCCGCGCCGCTCGACGGTCGAGGCGGCGCGCGCCCTGATCGACGGGTACCGGGCCGAGCGCGAGGCGACGCGCGCTCGCGCCGCGGCGCACGGGTAGCGCGGGCGGCGGGGGCCGGGAAGACCGTCCCGTCGGCTCAAAGGGTGGGAATCTTTCAGATTCCCACCCTTTTCGCCGGTCTTCGTCTTCGGGGGGCTCCGCCCCCCGAACCCCCCCGCCGCGGAGCGCGCGGCAAGGACTTGGCTTCGGCTTCCGCGCGCTCCGCTCAAAGGGTGTGAATCTTTCAGATTCCCACCCTTTTCGCCGGTCTTCGTCTTCGGGGGGCTCCGCCCCCCGAACCCCCCGCCGCGGAGCGCGCGGCAAGGACTTGGCTTCGGCTTCCGCGCGCTCCGCTCAGTTCGAGACCGCCTGGGCGACCGCGGCGAGGTCCCCGACCGGCGCCCACCCGCGAAGCTCCTCGTCGGTCGGGATCGCGCCGCCGACGAAGGTGAGCGAGGTCCGGACGACGCCGCTCTCGTCGATGAAGTAGGCGCGGTCGCCGGACGTGAACCAGACGACGGGGACCGCCGCCGCGCCCCAATCGTAAGCGCCGCCGCCCGAGGTCAGGCCGAACCAGTAACCGTTCTTCCGGCCCGCCTCGGTGACGAACGGGCCGCCGGCGACGGGGCCGGCGAGGCCGTCGTCCACGAACCCGCGCAGGCTCGGCATCGAGTCGGCGTAGACCGGCTGCCGCCCGCGGTAGATCGTCTGCGCCGCGTGGACGGCCCTGAGCGACGAGATCGCGCTCGCCTCGTTCGCTCGCTTGCGCGCCTCCAGCAGGTTCGGGACCGCGATGGCGGCGACGATCGCGATCACGGCGATCACGATCGTGAGCTCGATGAGCGTGAAGCCGCGACGACCGCGCCTCATGGTCCGTCCTCCCACCCGCCCCGGAGCCAGGATGGAGCCCGGCGGGCGCGGCGTCAAGGCGCCCGCCCGGGCGCGCCCGCGCCTTGCGCGGCGCCGGCGAAGCCAGTATCCTGCGGGCGCCCATGACCGCGCCCGCGCCCGCGCCCGCGCCGCTCTCGACCGCGAAGGTGCTCCGCCTCGACGTCCGCGAGGTGCGCCTCGACAACGGCCTGACCGTCCTCCTCTGCCCGGACCGGGGCGCGCCCGTCTTCACGATCATGCTCTGGGTGCCGGCGGGCACGCGCACCGAGCCGCCCGGGAAGTCCGGGATCTCGCACTACCTCGAGCACTGCTACTCGATGGGCAGCTCGAAGCTCGGCCCGCGCGAGATCGACCGGTTCGTCAAGCGGCGGGGCGGCCACAAGAACGCCTTCACGTACTACGACTACACGGGTTACCACGAGAGCCTCCCGATCGACGCCCTCGAGGACATGATCGAGATCGAGGCCGACCGCCTGGCGACCCTCGCCCTCCCGGCCGACCGCCTGGCGAGCGAGCTCGAGGTCGTGAAGGAGGAGCGCCGCCAGCGCACGGAGAGCTCGCCCGACGGGCTCCTCTACGAGCGCCTCATGGCGACGGCCTTCACGCGGCACCCGTACCGTCTTCCCGTGATCGGGACGGCCGACGACCTCCTGACGTTCACGCGCGACGACGCGCTCGCTTACTACCGGGCGCACTACGTGCCGGCGAACATCGCCTACGTGGTCGCCGGCGACCTCGACCCCGATCGCACGGCCGACCTCTTCCGCAAGCACTTCGGCGCCATCGCGCCCGGCGAGCGGCCGCGCTTCGAGGTGCCGGAGGAGCCGCCGCAAGCCGGCGAGCGGCGCTTCATCATGCGCAAGGAGTCGGTGCGGCTGCCGCGCCTCGCGGTCGCCTACCTCACGGTCGGCCTCGACCACGCCGACTACCCGGCCCTCACCGTCCTCGAGATGGTGCTCTCGGGCGGCGAGAGCGCGCGCTTCCCGCGCATCCTCCGGCGCGAGCGGAAGCTCGTCACGTACGCGAGCGCCAGCCAGTCGGGGCTCCGCGACCCCGCGCCGTTCTTCTTCGAGGCCGAGCCGCAGCCCGGGGTCCTCGTCGAGACGGTCGAGGCCGCGATCGACGACCTCATCGCCGACATGGCCGCGAACGGGCCGACGCCCGACGAGGTCGAGCGGGCGAAGCGGCTCATCGCCGTCTCGGTCCTCGCCGGGCTCGAGCCGACGGACGCGAAGGCGCGCGCGATCGGCCGCTACCACACGGTGTGCGGGCGCGGATGGCCCGGGCTCCTCGACTACCTGGCGCGGCTCGAGGCGGTCGAGCCGGACGAGGTGAGGCGCGCGGCCGCCGCCTACCTCGTACCGGAGCGGCGCACGGTCGGGATCCAGCTCCCGCCCGATGCGCCCGAGCCGGCTCGCGCCCGGGCCGCGGCGGGGGCCGTACCGGCCGGGTCCACCGCCCCTCATCCCACCGCCCCGGCGTTTCACCGAACCCCTCCGCCATCCGGTGACGCCCTCCCCGGCGAGCCCTTCGGCCGGCACGCCCGCCGTCTCGCTCTCCCGAACGGGCTCACCGTCGTCTACCAGCGGACCACGAAGGTGCCGACGGTCGCGCTCGAGGTCGCCGTGCGCGCCGGCTCGGCCTACGACCTGCCCGGGAAGGCGGGCCTCGCGAACCTCGTCGCCCTGTCGCTCCGCACGGGCACGGCGCGCCGCGACGAGGAGTCCCTGGCGCGTGCGGTCGCGTCGCTCGGGGCGTCGCTCCGCGTCGACCGCGGGGCCGACTGGGCCTTCCTCTCGACGACCGTCCTCGCGAGCGACCTCGAGCGCGGCCTCGAGCTCCTGGCCGAGGTCGCGAGGGAGCCGGCGTTCGCGGACGACAAGGTCGCGCGCGTGCGCCGCGAGGTCCTGGCGAGCAAGGCGAGCGAGCGCGCCGAGCCCGAGGTCCTCGCCGCCGAGGCCTTCTACCGCGAGCTCTACGACGGGCACCCGTACTCCTGGCCGACGAGCGGGACGACGCGCGCCGTCGCCGCCCTCACTCCGGAGGACGCGCGCGCCTTCCACGACGCCTGCTACACGCCCTCGCGGATCGTCGTCGCGGCCGCGGGCGAGATGGACGCGGACCGCTTCGTGCGGGCGGTCGAGCGGCTGTTCGGGGACGCGGGCGGGAACGGGCGGGGGCGGGGGACGGGGGTCGCGGAGGACGGGGTCGCGGAGCCGCCGGCCCCGCGGCGCGAGCGGGAGAAGGGTCCGAGCGTCGTCCTCGTCGACAAGCCCGACCAGACGCAGGCCTTCGTGCGCCTGGGCGACCTCGCGCTCGCCCGCGGCGACGGCGACTTCGACGCCCTCCTGCTCGGGAACTACATCCTCGGCGGGGCCGGGCTCGTGTCGCGCATCTCGCAGGAGGTGAGGACGCGGCGCGGGCTCGCGTACACGGCGTACAGCGCCCTGATCGAGCGCCGGAAGCGGGCGCCGTTCGTCGCCTACACCTTCACGAAGAACGAGTCGGCGGCCGGGGCGGTCGAGGTGATCATCGCCGAGGTCGAGCGGCTGCGGCGCGAGCCCGTTCCCGACGACGAGCTGGCCGGGGCGAAGTCGCAGTTCGCCGGCTCGCTCCCCTTCAAGCTCGAGACGAACGCCCAGAAGGCCTGGGCCGGGCTGACGGCGCTCATCTACGGCCTCGGGCCCGACCACCTCGAGCGCCAGATCGAGCGGCTGCGCGCGTTCACGGCCGAGGACGTGCGGCGCGCGGCCGAGCGGCACCTGAACCCCGCCTCCCCCCTCATCGTCGCCGTCGCCCCGCGCGCGCTCGCCCCGGCCTTCGAGCGCTTCGGTCCGGTGCGGGTGATCGACGCGCTCACGGAGGAGTGACCTTGACCGCGCCGCCCACCGCCGCGGCTCCCGACCTCGAGGCCTTCCGGCGCGCGGCCGAGACGCTGCGCGGGGTCGCCATCGAGACGCCGACGCTCCACTCCGAGCCGTTCTCGCGCGAGCTCGGCGCGCCCGTGCACCTGAAGCTCGAGTGCCTCCAGCAGACCGGCTCGTTCAAGATCCGCGGCGCCTTCGTCAAGCTCACGAGCCTGACGGAGGAGGAGCGGGGGCGCGGGGTGATCTGCTCGTCGGCCGGGAACCACGGGCAGGGCGTGGCCCTCTCGGCGCGGCGGCTCGGGGTCAAGGCGACGGTCGTCATGCCGGAGGACGCCGCCTACACGAAGGCGCGCGCCATCCGCGGCCACGGCGCCGAGGTCATCCGCGTCGGGGCGAGCTACGACGACGCCTACCGCTACGCGCGGGCGCTCTGCGACGAGCGCGGCCTCACGTTCGTCCACCCCTTCGACGACCCGGCGATCGTCGCCGGCCAGGGCACGATCGGCCTCGAGATCGTGCGGGCGGTCCCGGAGGTCGGGACGATCGTCTGCCCGATCGGCGGCGGCGGCCTCATCTCGGGGATCGCGCTCGCCGCCAAGGCGGTGCGCCCGCAGGTCCAGGTCGTCGGCGTCGTCGCGGCGGCGGCGCGCGCGACCCTGCTCGCCTTCGAGAGCGGCGAGCGCGTCGACGCCCCGGTCGGGGCGACCATCGCCGACGGCATCCGCGTCAAGCGCCCGGGCGAGATCACGTTCCCGATCATCCGCGCCGCCGTCGACCGGGTCGTCGACGTGACCGAGGACGAGCTCGGGGACGCCATCTACGGGCTGCTCGACGCCCACCGCATCGCCGCCGAGGGCGCGGGCGCGGCGGCGCTCGCCGCCGTCCTCTCGAGGAAGGCGGGCGGGCTCGCGGCCCCGGTCGTCGCCGTCGTGTCGGGCGGCAACATCGACCTGAACCTGCTGACCCACGTCATCGAGCGCGGCCTCACGAACGCCGGGGCGTACATCGCGTTCGGGACGCGCGTCCGCGACCGGCCGGGCGAGCTCTACCGGCTGCTCACCTGGCTCCGGGAGCGGAAGCTCAACATCCTCGAGATCGAGCACCGGCGCGCGGGCGTGCGCATGCCGCTCGGGTTCACCGAGATCGAGGTCCTGGCCGAGGCCATGGACCCCGAGCACGGGCGCGACGTCCTGACCGACCTGAAGGCGGCGGGGTACGAGATCCGGTTGCTGGCGTAGGCGTGGGACCGTCGCTCAGGCTGCGGTTCCTCGCGCGGCTCGCCGATGTCGTCCTCGGCCGGCCGGTCGCGGTCCTCGCCGGCGGGTCGCTCCTCGCCGCGCTCGCCGCGGTCGCCGCCGTCGCGCGCCTCGAGGTCCGCTCGGACCTGATCGACCTCCTCGACCCCGGCCGGCCGTCCGTGCGCGAGATGCAGCGCCTGTCGGAGATGGGTGGCGGGAGCGGGCTCCTCATCGTCGCCCTCGAGGGCGGGGACGAGCGCGCGCTGAAGAGCGCGGCCGACGACCTGACCCCGCGGATCCGCGCCCTCCCCGAGGTCCGGTCGGCCGTGCACCGCCAGGACCTCTCCTTCCTGCGCCGGAACGCGGCCTCTTCATCGAGACGGCGGACCTCGAGGAGGTGCGGGCCCGGATGCGGCGCAAGATCCGCGAGATCAGGCGAAAGGAGAACCCGTTCCACGTCGATCTCGGGGCGAAGCCGAGGCCCGAGCCGACGTTCGACGACATCGTCGCGAAGTACGCGTCCGTCGGGCGGAAGCGGCTGGCCGACGACCACCTCATCTCGCCCGACGGGCGCATGCACCTCATCATCGTGAAGCCCGAAGGCCCGGCGACCGACGTCGCCCGCACGCGCCGGCTCGGCGCGCGCCTCGACGCGCTCTTCGCCGAGCGCGGGCTCGGGCGGCGCGAGGCCGCGTCGCATGCGGACGCGGGGGCCATCACGTACGGCTACACCGGCGGCTACCAGATCAACCTCGAGGACCTCGAGGCCATCCGCTCGAGCCTCCTGCCCACGTCGGTCGTGGCCTTCGGCGTGATCCTGCTCCTGCTCGGGCTCTTCCTCCGGCGCCTCGCCGCGATCGCCCTCGTCGAGGTCGCGTCGGTCGTCGGGCTGGCGCTGACCTTCGGGTTCGCGGCGGTCGCGGTCGGGCGGCTCAACATCATCACGGCGACGATCGCCGGCATCGTCCAGGGGCTCGGGATCGACTACGGCATCCACTTCTTCTTCCGCCTGCGCGAGGAGCACGGCCGCGCGCGCGGCGACTTCGCGGCGGCGCTGCGGGCGACGTTCATCGCCGCGGGCGCGGCCTGCGTCCCGATGGCGCTCACGACCTCGGCCGCCTTCCTCGCCCTCACCGTCTCGCGCTTCCGCGCCTTCAGCGAGTTCGGGGCGATCGCGAGCGCGGGCATCATCCTCCTCGCCCTCGCGACCTACGCGATCATCCCGGCGGCGCTCCTCGTGCTCGCACGCCGCTGGCCGCGCTTCCCGGAGCTGGTGTTGCCGCGGGCCGGGGACTCCCGTTCCCCGGATCCGGGCCCGGTTCCGGAGGGAGGCGGGAAGCGGTTCGGCGCGCCCGGCCTCGTCCTCGCCGGCGCCGCCCTGGCGACGCTCGCGCTCGCCCCGTTCGCGGCCCGCACGAGCTTCGAGCACGACTGGCGCCGGCTCCTCACGCCCGGCCAGCCGTCGGTCGTCCTCGACGAGGAGGTCTCGCGCCGCTTCGAGATCTCGTCCGACGCGGTCGCCTTCTACGCCGCCGACCTCGACGACTACCGGGCCCTGCACGAGCGGCTCGAGGGGCGCCGGCCCGCCTCGGTCGCGAGCGTCCTCTCGCTCTTCACCTTCGTCCCACCGCGCGAGCGGCAGGAGGCGAACGCGCGCCTCCTCGCCCTCATGCGCGAGGACCTGAAGGGCGTCGATCGCGACGACCTCGCGCCCGAGGACCGCGCTCTCCTCGACGAGTACCTGGCCCTCCTCGACGCGCGCCCGTTCGGGGTCGAGGACCTCCCGGACGAGATCGTGGCCCAGTTCCGGGCCGCACCCGAGGCGCGCGACCGGCATCCGGGCTGGCTCGCCTTCGCCCCGTCCGGCCTCGACCTCTGGGACGCCCGCAACATGCGCCGCTACGCGGAGGAGACGGCCGTCCTGCGCTCGGACGACGGCCGCGAGTGGCGCGGCGCCAGCCTGGCGATCATCTTCGACGAGGTGAGCGAGGCGGTCGTCGACGACACCGCCCTCTGCACGGCCGTCGCCGGCTCGGCCGTCCTCGGCATCGCCCTCCTCGTCTTCGGGGGCCTGCGCCTCGCGCTCGCCGCCACCGCCCCCCTCGCCCTCGGCATCGCCTGGATGCTCGGCATCGCCTCGGCGATCGACCTCCGCATCAACTTCCTCAACGTCGCCACGCTGCCGCTCATCTTCGGCTACGGGATCGACGCCGGCGTCCAGATCTGCCACCGCTTCCGCGAGAGCGGCTCGGTCGCGACCGCCGTGCTCGCCACCGGTCGCGCGGTCGCCGCCTCCATGCTCGCGACGGCCGCCGGCTTCGCCGCCCTGCTCGTCGCCCCGCACCCGGGCCTCCGGAGCGTGGGCGCGCTCGCCTCGCTCGGCGTCGCCTGCGGGCTCGCGGTCTCGTTGACGGTCGTGCCGGCGGTGCTGGGGCTGATCGGGCGACCGCGGCGCGATTGACCCTCGCGCCTCGTTCGCGGTCACCTCCGCGTGGGGCCTCCCCAGGCGCCCTGGGCCGCCAGCCCGGCGCCGATGCCGATCCCGATCCGCACCTCGTTGCCCGTTGACGACGGCGAACCTCCGTGATAGAGCGGTCCTTGCCGGACACTTGGGCAGGAGGAGGAGAATGCCGCACTCGCCGAAGTGGAACGTCAACCTCGCCGCGGCTCCGTTTCTTCTCGTGGCGTTCGCGGCCGTCGTCCTCCAGGGCTGCGACGGCGACGGGAAGGGAGCCGCGAGCGGAGGCGGAGGCGCGGGTGCGCCGCCCCCGCCCGCCGTCAAGGAGTACGACCTCGGCACGAAGCGCGATGAGCCGAGCCCCGGCGCTCCCCGACGCGAGCGGGCCCTCGACGTTCACGTGATCCAGCAGGGCGACACCGTTCCCGGCGCCGACGTCGGGTTCCGGATCGCCGCGACCGGCGTCGTGGGCGGAACTCCGGCGGACGAGCTCAAGTGCAACGCCTTCCTGGGCGACTCGGACGTCCTCCTGGGGTCGAAGCCCGCGACCGACAAGGTCGACGCCACCTACCGTCCCGAGCGGAAGGAGTTCGAGGTGCGCCTCAAGCTGCCCGACCCGCTGCCCGGCGCGATGGCGTCCGGGGACAAGATGCTCTGGCTGCGATTCAGCGACGAGCGCGGGAGCAGCTTCCTCACCGGCATCAAGTGCCGCTGAGCAGGAGCTTCCGCTCCACCGTCAGGCAGAGCGTCTCGACCGCGATCAGCGAGAAGAGCTGACGCGGGGTCACGCGCGCCGGGTCGGGGACGTCGTCGAGCGCCGGCAGCCAGCCGCGCAGGCGGTCGATCGTCTCGCGGGTGAGGAAGCCCTCCTTCATGACCGTCGGCGACGAGAAGTCGAGGCGCGTGAGGAAGGAGAGCTCGGCGTCGCGGGCGCTCACGCCGAAGCGCTTCTCGATCGCGAAGATCATGTCGATGAAGTCGAGGGAGTCGGCGCCGAGGTCGGCGATGAGCCGGCTCGAGCGGGCGATGCCGGCCTCGTCCACGGCCAGGCTGTCGGCGACGATCGCGCGGACGCCCTCGAAGATCGCATCTCGATCCATGTCACTCCCTCTAATCGATCCAGCGGACCACGTTGTCGAGCGGCTTGCGGTCGGTCGGGGGCGGCTCCTCGTCGGGGAAGCCGACGGGGACGAGGGCCGCGATCTCCCAGGAGGCGGGCACGGCGAGGATCTCGCGGAGGGCGTGGGCGGCGACGAGCGGGCCGGTCATGCCCGAGGCGCCGAGCCCGAGCGAAGGCGCCATGAGGAGCAGGTTCTGGAGGGCCATCGACGCGCCCTCGAGGCCGGAGTCGCGCTCCATGGCCTCGACCCGGGCGCGGTCGGCGTCGTCGAGGCGGTCGCCGACGAGGTTCGAGAGCACCGTCAGGCGGCGGTGGAGGACGGCGATCACGAGCGGCGCCGCCTCGAAGCGCGTGAAGTAGTCGCCGTAGGCCCGGAACGCGGGCTCCGAGGCGGGCTCGACGTGGCGCGCGATCCGGTCGACGGCGGCGCGCACGGCGACGGCCAGGCGCTCGATCGCGGCGCGCTGCGCGACCACGAAGAAGCGCCACGGCTGCTTGTTGCTCGCCGAGGGCGCGGTCACGGCGGCCGCGAGCAGCCGCTCGATGAGGTCGCGCGGCGGCGTCTCCGGGCGAAAGCGGCGGACGCTGCGACGGGCGCGCATGAGGTCGAGCAGGACGTCGGCGGCCGCGCTCCCGCCGGCGTTGACGTTCGCGCTCACGCCTGAAGGAACCCCCCATCGATCGTGTGGATCGAGCCCGTGACGAAGGCGGCCCGGTCGCTCAGGAGATACGCGGCCAGGTCGGCGACCTCCTCGGGCCGCCCGAGGCGCCCGAGCGGCACGCGCCCGAGCACCTCGTCCTCGGCCAGCGCGCGCGTGCCGTCGAGCATGCCCGTCTCGATCGGCCCCGGCCGGATCGCGTGGACGCGGATCTTCTTCCGCGCGTACTCGACGGCGAGGGCCCGCGTCAGCGACTCGATCGCGCCCTTGGTCGCGGCGTAGACCGCCTGCCCGCGCACGGGTCTCAGGGCCGCGACCGACGAGACGTTCAGGATCACGCCGCCGCGCTGGTCGAGCATGACGGGGAGCACGGCGCGGCAGCCGTGGATCGGGCCGAGGAGGTTCGCCTCGATCTGCTCGCGCACGCGCGCGTCGGACGTCGCGACGAGGAGGTCCGGGAGGTTCACGGCCGCGTTGTTGACCCAGCCGTCGATCCGGCCCTCCGCCTCACGGAAGCGCGCGACGGCGTCCTCGACGGCGCGCGCCTCGCGCACGTCGAAGCGGAGGAGGCGCACGCTCCCTTCCGGCGCCTCGCGCTCGAGGGCGCGCGCGTCGTCCTCCGACGTCCGGTACCCCGCGCCGACGACGGCCCCGGCGCGCGCGCAGGCGAGCGCGATCGCCCGCCCGATCCCGCGAGAGGCCCCGGTGACGATGATGCGCTTACCGTCGAGCATCTCGACCCTCACCCGGACCCTCTCCCGGAGGGAGAGGGAGACGCCGGTCGTCCGGGCGAACGATCACGATCGCCGCGTTCTGCCCGCCGAACGCGAACGAGTTCGAGAGCACGCACCGCTGCTCGTGCGGGCGCGCCGCCCCGCCCGCCACGTGGTCGAGATCGCAGAGCGGATCGGGCGCCTCGAGGTTGATCGTCGGGTGGACGAGGCCCGCGCGCAGGCCCTCGATCGCCGCGACCGCCTCGACCGCGCCCGCCGCCGAGATGAGGTGCCCGATCATCGACTTCGTCGCGCAGACCGGTACGGCGCGCGCCCGCTCCCCGAGCAGCCGCTTGATCGCGAGCGTCTCGATCGGGTCGTTCTTCGGCGTCGACGTCCCGTGGGCGTTCACGCAGTCGACGTCCTCGGGGCGAGCCTCCGCGTCCGCGAGCGCCCGCGCCATCGCCTGGAACGCGCCCCGCCCCTCGGGGTGCGGCTCGCTGATCCCGTGGGCGTCGAACGAGGCCCCGTAGCCCGCGATCTCGGCCAGGACGGGCGCGCCGCGCGCCCTCGCGTCCTCGAGCCGCTCGAGGACGAGGACGGCCGCCCCCTCGCCCAGGACGAAGCCGTCGCGGGCGCGGTCGAACGGGCGCGAGGCCCGCGTCGGGTCGGCGTTGCGCGTCGACGTCGCCCCGATCTTGCAGAACCCGCCGACGCCGAGCGGGTTGATCATCGAGTCGGCCCCGCCCGCGAGCGCGTGCCGCCAGCGCCCCGAGGCGACGAGCCGGAAGGCGTGGCCGATCGCGTCCGTCCCGGCCGCGCAGGCCGAGACGTGCGTGAGCGGCGGGGCCTCGAGGCCGTAGCGCCTCGCCATGAGGTGGACGGCGAGGTCGCTCGGCGTCAGGATGCCGCCGTCGATCGAGAACAGCTCGAGGCCGATGCCGAGGCTCACCCCGCCCGGCCCGAGCGGACGCGAGCCGGGCCCGGCATCGGAGCCGTCGGTCGCCTGCTCGAACGCCTGGCGCGCCGCCTCGAGGGCGAACGTGACCTTGCGGTCGCGCAGCACCGGGCCCGTCCACTTCACCTCGCAGGCGAAGCGCGTCGGCAGCGAGGCCGGGTCGAAGAGCGTGATGGGTCCGGCGCCGGACACGCCCGCGAGGAGGTTCCGGCGGAACGTCTCGACGTCGTTGCCGATCGGGGTGACGGCCCCGAGCCCGGTGACGGCCACGCGGTGCGGGTGCCTCATGCGCGCGCGATCTCCCACGTGCTCGTCGCGTCGATGCCGTCGCGGGCGTGGACCTCGTGACGGAACGTCGTCTCGCCCGCCTCGGCGGCGAGCGAGAGGGCGACCGGGAGCGCGGCCGGCCCGAGCGGCGGGTCCGACCCCGTCGCCGGCTCCTCGATCGGATCGTGCGCCCGGTACGAGACCGCCAGGTCGGCGAGGCGCGCCCTGGCCGCGGGCGCGGTGCGCGCCCGCGCGTGCGCCTCGGTCTCGATGACCACGCATCCGGCCGCGCGCTCGAGCCCGTTGACCCCCGCGACGAGCGCGACGTCCACCTCGCCGCCCGCGAGCGCGCGCACGGCGGCCTCGAGGGCGAGGTAGAGCTGGCCGGGGCCGGGGTACGTCACGATGTACGGCCCCTGGAGGTCCGTGTTCACCGAGATGTGGAACGCCGGCATGTTCGAGAGGCAGCGGAACGTGAGGAGCGGGTTCACGGCCCCGTAGCCGCGCGTCGTGAAGAGGGCCATCGAGAAGGCGCCGCGCTCGTCGAACGAGCCTTCGAGCAGCCGATCGATGTCGGCCTTCTCGAACGGGATGTACCCGACCGCGAGGTAGAGGCCGGCGCGCTCGCCGAGCGAGCCGCTCCCGAGCCCGGCCGCCGCGAGCGCCCGGCCGGCGGCGACGACGGCGAGGTCGTCCTGCACGCCCATGAACTTGCGGTTCTTGCGCACGCGCAGGAACGGCGTGGGATCGCAGGGCGAGCCGGGCGAGCCGTCGACGACGACGTGGCCGAGGCCGGCGATCAGAAGATCTCGATGGGCGGCGTCAGGTCGCGCGTCCATAGCCTGTAGAGGTACCTCCGCTGCTCGTGAACTCGCTCGGAGTCGATGCGCTTCAAGACGAACGTGAGCCCCGCGCGCGCGACGCGCTTCTCGTCGACGCGCACCTCGGCCGCGACCTGGGCCGCGCCCTCGAGCCGCGACTCGATCGTGACCGTGAAGTCGAGCCGGTCGCCGGGCGTGCACGGCTCGTAGAAGCGCGCGTCGCGGATCTGCGTCAGGAGCGCGCGGAGCGGCGGCTCGCCGGCGCGGTTGACGGTCGCTTCCAGGAGGAACCCGGCGAGCTGGGCCGCGCCCTCGACGATGAGCGCGCCGGGGAGAACCGGATAATCCGGGAAGTGGTCGTGCAGGACCTCGTCCGTGAGCGTCACGGCCTTGATGCCGCGGGCGCGCTCGGCGGGAACGATCTCGGTCACCCTGTCGATCAGGAAGAAGCGCATGTCACGCTCACGACGACCTCATCCGGGTCGCCAGGTCCCACCACCCTCTCACCCCGCCTCCCGCACCGAGGATCTGGTTCATCCCCCGACACGCGGTCCAGCAGTCGTTGCAGCCCGCGACGCCCTCCAGCGACGCCATGCGCCCGAGGATCTCCCGGAGCGGCTCCCGGCGGACGTTCCCGGCCGGCCGGTCGATCTTCTCGATGCACGGGGCGACGTTGCCGACGTGATCGATGTTGAAGCTCTGGGTCCCGGCCCGGCAGGCCGGCATGGCGCCGCCCCCGAGGAACGGGTCCATGAGCTCCAGGTACTCCCGGAAGATCTTGAAGTGCGGGTGCCGCCGCCAGAGCGCGAGGAGCGTCTCCGAGACCGGCCCGTCGGGCGCCCGGTCGGGGCTCCCGGCCCCGCCGCGCCGCACGCCCCGCGTCGAGAGCAGCGTCACGCAGTGGCAGACGGCGCGGGCCGCGCTCTGCTCGAGGAGCGGGCCGAGGTCGCGCCAGTTGTCCTCGGTCAGCACGGTCATGACGTGGACCTGCTTCCCTCCGTGCGGGGCCGCCTCCCGGAAGCGGTCGATCGCCCGCCAGGCCCGCTCGGTCGCGCCCGCGAGCCCGCGCTTGCGGTCGTGGCGGGCGGCGTCGGGGTAGTCGATCGAGACGCCGACCTGCGTCAAGCCGGCCTCGAAGAGCGCCCGCGCCGCCGCCGCGTCCACGTACCAGCCGTTCGTGTAGAGGATCGGCAGGTGCCGGGCCGCGAAGAGCCGCACGATCTCGACGAGGTCCGGCCGCACGAACGGCTCGCCGCCCTCGAGCGAGACCATGAACCGGCTGCCGACCGCCGCGAGGTCGCGCTCGAGGCGCCGGTAGTCGTCGAGGGTCATCTCCTCCTCGGGCGCGACCGCGTTCTGCGGGAACGTGCAGAAGCTGCACCGCATGTTGCAGCGGTTCGTGACCTGGAGCAGGACCTGGAACGGGCGCCGGCGCAGCACCCCCGCCGCGAATCCGAGGTCGCGCTTGAGCTCGGCGAGGCCCATCAGAAGTCGAAGCCCCCCACCCACTGCCTCCCGACCCGCCGCGTCACGTCGGCGAGGAGCGGCGCGATCCCCGTGTACTCGCCCAGCACGGCGGCGATCGCGTCGACCGCCCGCTCGACCTCGCCGGCCGCGATCGTGAGCGGCGGCTCGATCTTCAGGACGTTCCAGTGGTGGGCGGCCGGCTGGCAGATGACGTCGCGCTCGAGCAGCCCGAGCGCCGCCCACTGCCCGAAGACGGCGCGCGCGATCTTGCGGACGAGCCCGGGTGCGATGCGGTTCACGAGCCCCGAGCCCGTCGGCCCGAGCTCGACGCCGACGAGGAGCCCGCGCCCGCGCACATCGCGGACGAGCGGGTGCCCGGCGAGCCGGCCGCGAAGGCCGTCGAGGAGCTGGGCGCCGCGCGCCGCCGCGCTCGCGAGGAGGCCCTCATCCTCGATGATCGCGAGCGTCTCGATCGCCGCCACGCACGCGAACGAGTTGCCGCCGAACGTCGAGCCGTGGAGGTCGAAGCGGCCCATGGTCCCGTAGGCGCGCTCGTGGACCTCGCGCGAGACGAGCGTCGCCCCGATGGGGGCGACCGAGCCGCCGAGCGACTTCGCGAGGGCGACGACGTCGGGCGTGAGCCCTCGCTCCTGCTGGAACGCGAACCACGTCCCCGTGCGGCCGATCCCGGTCTGGACCTCGTCGAGCACGAGCAGCGTCCCGTACCGGCGGCAAAGCTCCTGCGCGCTCGCGAGGAACCCGGGCGGCGGCATCACGACGCCCGCCTCCCCCTGGATCGGCTCGACCACGAAGGCGGCCGCCGCCCGCGGCTTCAACGCCCGCTCGAGCGCGCCGAGGTCCCCGAACGGGACGCGCGCGCAGCCCGCCAGCAGCGGCTCGAACGGCGCGCGCATGCGCTCCTCGCCCATGATCGAGAGCGTCCCGAGGCTCGTCCCGTGGAAGCCGCCGTCGCAGAAGACGAAGCCCGGGCGCCGCGTCGCCGCCCGCGCCAGCTTCATTCCCGCCTCGACCGCCTCGCCGCCGCCGCTCGAGAGGAGCGCGACGTCGAACGGCGGCCCGGCCAGCGCGACGAGCTTCTCGGCGAGCAGGCCGGCCGGCGCCGACGGACCCACGTGGACGAGGTTGACGGCGCCCTCGGCCAGGAAGTCGCGCAGCCTCTGCACGAGCCGCGGGTGGTTGTGCCCGATGTTCGCGGCCCCGAACCCGGCGAGGAGGTCGAGGTAGCGCCGCCCGCGGTGGTCCTCGACCCACACGCCCTGTGCCCGCGTGAAGAGCCGCCCGTAGCCGAAGACGCCGAGCAGCTTCACGAACGCCGGGTTCACGTGGCGGGCGAAGCGCTCGACGTCGGGGTGGGCGGAGGTCCGGTCGGCGACGGTCCGTGCGGTCACGCCGGTTGCTCCTTCAATCCGAGCCTGCGCATCAGGAGCTGCGAGACGACGAAGATCGCGCCCGAGAGCGCGAAGCCGAACGCGACGTAGGCAAGGTGGGAGGGGAACAACGCCTCCCACCCCGGCCAGATCGCGTGGGCGAGGTTCACGTTGGCGCGCGTCGGAGTGACGAAGCGACAGAGGACGTGAAGCGCGAAGAGGGCAACGAGCGCCCACGCCCAAGATCCGCGCGGCAATCCGAGCCGGCGCAACCCGACGGCGCCCACGATCGGCGAGCCGACGTGCGTGAAGAGCGAGGTCGCGAGCAGCTCGCCGCCCGTCGCAAGATCGATGACCCAAAGGGGGATGCCCACCATGAGCCAGAGAAAGCCTACGGCGTTCAGCGTCGGAGAGCCCACGATCAGCCCGAGCCCGATGAGCACCGACGCCACGTGGCACGCCCATAGAACGTTGGCGGGCTCGTGGCGGACGAGCAGGTAGTAACCGGCATGAAACGCATAGAAGGCGATGGCCGCCAGGCCCAGCCCCCCGTAACGCGCGAGCGGTTCGCTCATGGCGGGTGTTCCGAGCGAACGCGCGTCAGCGCGTTCGCCAAGGCGGCGTTTCTCTTACAAGGCACCATCCACCAGGATCGTCCGCCCGGTCACGTACGTGTTCTCGCGGGCGAGCCAGGCGATCACGTTGGCGACCTCGGCCAGCTTGGCGAACCGCTTGAGCCCGCAGTGCTTCACGTACTCGCGCCGCAGCTCGTCCGGGAGCACGCGCGAGAGCCCGTCCTCGAGGATCCCGGGCGCGACCAGGTTGACCTTGATCGAAAGCTCGCCCAGCTCCTTCGCGAGCGCCTGCGTCATGCCGGCGAGCGCGCCCTTCGAGGCCGCGTAGTGCACGGGCGCGGGGACGGGCTTCACGCCGTCGACCGAGCCGACGAGGACGATGTTGCCGCCCGCCCCGCCGCGCCGCAGGACCTCGACGACGCGCCGGACCGCGAAGAACGTGCTCTTCACGTTGACGTCCATCATGAGGTCGAAGGCGCGCTCGTCGACCTGGGGGAGGCGGTGGTGCGAGGTCGGTCCCTTGCACTCGACGGTCACGCCGAGCCCGACGCACTGGACGAAGGCGTCGAGCCCGCCGAGCGTCCCGGCGGCCCGGTCGACGGCCCGCTCGACGTCCTCGACGCTCGTCGCATCGAGCGGCATCGGGACGGCCTGGCCCGCCGGCAGCGCGGACGCGAGGCGCACGGCCCGGTCCTCGTTCCGGTGGTAGGTGAAGGCCACGCGGTCGCCGCCGCCCGCGAGCGTCCGCACCACCTCGCTCCCGAGCGCGCCGCTGCCGCCGAAGACGAGAGCCCTCATGCGTTCCCCTCGAGCCAGGAAACCGCCTCCGCGAACGCGTCCACGAACCGGCCGCACGTCTCGGCATCGACGACGAGCGGCGGCTCGACCCGGACGACGGACCAGTCGTGGCCGCAGACCTGGGCCACGATCCCCTTTCGCAGCAGCCGGTCGACGACGATCGGGCCCGCGACCGGCCGGCCCGCCAGCTCCGGCAGGCCCAGGTTCTCGAACCGGAGCCACGGGTGGTCGACGGGCGCCAGCTTGACCCCGCCGAGCAGCCCGCGCCACGAGATCCGCTCGACCAGCCGCCGCCCCGCGAGCGCCGCCGCGAGCGCGCCGAACAGCTCCTCGGCGCGCCGGCGCACGCCCTCGAGGAAGTCCGGGCGCGCGATCGTTTCGAGCGTCTCCAGGGCGACCCGCGCCGCGAGCGAGTTGCCGCCGAACGTCGAGTTGTGCGCCTCGCAGCGGAGGGCCCCGCCGTACGCGCGCTCGAAGAGGCCGCGCCCGTACACGGCGGCCCCCGCCGGGACGAGGCCGCCGCCCAGCGCCTTCGCGAGCACGAGGATGTCGGGCTCGGCGCCCGGGCCGGCGTGCTGGAAGGCGAAGAGGGCGCCCGTCCGGCCCATCCCCGTCTGCACCTCGTCGAGGATGAGGAGCGCGCCCGCGCGCCGGCAAAGCTCGCGCGCCCGCCGCAGGTACGCGTCGCCCGCGATCCGCACGCCCGCCTCGACCTGGACGGGCTCGACGATGAAGGCGGCGGCGTCGCCGGGCGCGAGCGCCTCCTCGAGCGCGCCCGCGTCGCCGAACGGCACCAAGACGAAGCCCGTCGCCAGCAGGCCCTCGAACGGGGCGCGGAAGACGTCGCGCGCCGTGCACGAGAGCGCCCCGAGCGTCGTCCCGTGGTACGCGCCCTCGGCGTGGATGACCTTCCGCCGCCCGGTCGCGGCGCACGCCGTCTTGAGCGCCGCCTCGACCGCCTCCGAGCCGCTGTTGCAGAAGAAGCAGGTCTCGAACCGCTCCGCGCCGGCCGCCGCCACGAGCCGCTCCGCGAGCGCGCCGGCGTACGGGTTCGGCGTCTCGGGGAAGAGGCCCGGCGGCGCCTCGTCGAGGTGACGGCGGATCGCGTCGCGAATGACGTCGGGGTTGTGGCCGAGGTTCAGGCTCCCGAAGCCGGCGACCCAGTCGTCGAAACGCCGCCCGTCCGCGTCGAGGAGCGCGCAGCCGCGCGCCCGCACGAGGCGCAGGTCGCGGCCGGTCAGGCGGAGGAACCGCCCGAGGACCGGGTTCACGTGGGCGGTGTAGGCCTCGAACGGGTCGAGCATCACACCCCGCCGTCCGCGACGACGGTCTCGCCCGTCATGTACGAGTTGAGATCCGAGACGAGGAAGGCGGCGAAGCGCGCGACCTCGTCGAGCGTCCCGACCCGCCCGAGCGCGCAGTGCTTGAGGTAGTCGGCCAGCCGGTGGTCGGGGAGGTTGCGGCCGACGCCGTCCTCGAGCAGCCCCGGCGCCAGGCAGACGACGCGGATCCCGTAGCGCGCGACCTCCTTCGCGAGCGCCTCGGTCAGCCCCTTCACGGCCGCCTTGCTCGCGCAGTAGTGGACCGGCGCCTCGAGCATGCGCACGCCCGCGAGCGAGCCCAGGTTGAGGATCGTCCCGGCCTTCCTCCGGATCATGCCGCGGAGCACGGCACGCGACGTGAGGAACGTGCCCTTCACGTTCACGTCCATGACGCGGTCCCAGTCCTCCTCGTCCATCAGCGCGAGCGGGAGGTTCTGCGAGACGCCGGCGTTGTTCACGAGCACGTCGATGCCGCCCCAGTCGGCTTCCAGCTCCCGGATCATGGCCTCGGTCGCGGGGACGTCCAGGACGGAGACCTTGAAGGCCCGTGCGCCCGGCGCCTCCTCGACCGTCTTCCGCGCCCCGTCCTCGTCGCGCGTGTAGCTGAAAGCGACCCGCGCGCCCGCGGCCGCGAAGACGCGGCAGATGGCGCGCCCCAGCCCCCGCGACGCGCCCGTGACGAGCGCGCGCTTGCCGCGGAGCAGTATCCCACCTGAATCGTGCATGGCTCTCGCTCTTTGCCACAGAGGCCACAGAGGCCACAGAGGAGATCACAGAGCTGCTCTCTGTGAACCTCTCCGACCGTCGCTCTCTCTCGTCATCTCTGTGGCCTCTGTGGCCTCTGTGGCTAAACTCCTCGTCTTGCAATCTGGATGAGATCCTGCCCGTGTCGCGGGCCGGCTCTCTCGCCCTCGTCCGCCCAGATCTCCGTTCGCCCCTTCTCCCTGGTGTACCGCGGGTCCTTGTGCCGGTAGAACATGTTGTAGGCGCACCCGGGCATCAATCTCCCGTCCGGCATGGCGTAGTGGGTGCAGCACTTCTTGATGCGGTCGACCTCGAAGGTGTGCTCGTCCATGAAGGCGTGGATGAAGATCGTCTTCACCAGGCCCTCGCCTATGTGCATCCGCTCCTCGAGCTCGATCCCTCGATCCTCCGGGTACATCAACCTCAACGCCCGCTTCAGCGTCCGGAGCACGCGCGGGCTGTCGGGGAGCTGGCCGCTGCTCGACCAAAGCTCGTTGATCGCGTCGCGGATCGCATCCTCGAAGCCCTCGTCCGGGCGGATCGTGCCGCGGTTCGAGATGATCTCGAGGTAGCGGTCGAGCGCGATGAAGCGCGGGAACGGCACGAACCCCCGGTCCTCCGTCTTCAGGAGATAGGTGAGGGCGAAGCAGCTCGGGTGCGAGCACGGCAGCGGGTAGAAGTCGCTCTTCCTCAGCGCCCCGCCCGTCTGCTCGTCGCACGCGCGCACGATGTCGGGGATCGTGACGACGTCGAGCGGGTCGTGCGGCATGAAGTGGAGCCCGCCGTACCCCGTGTACGCCGCCGGCTGGAAGAGGAGCGAGAGGATGAAGTCGCGCTCGAAGAGGAGCCGCACGCAGTCGCCGATCTGGCCGTCGTTCACGCCCTTCGCGACCGTCGAGATGATCGTCGTCCGCACGCCCGCCCGCTCGAGGTTGTCGAGCGCGCGGAGCCGGGCCGCGTGCTGGTCGCCGGCGCCGCGCAGGACGCGGAGCGACGGGTTGCCGAGGGCGTCGAGCTGGAGGTTCACGTACACCTTGCGGCGCGCCAGCTCGAGGCAGAAGTCGGGGTCGGCGGCGAGCCGGAGCCCGTTCGTCGAGACCGACACGCGCGCGATCTCGGGGCGCTTCGCGAGGTCCAGGAGCTCGAGGAACTGCGGGTGGATCGTCGGCTCGCCGCCCGAGATGTTGACGGTGTCGAGCGTCCCCTCCTTCTCCACGAGCCCGTCGATGATGGCGACGAACTCGTCCCTCGTCATGTGGTAGTTGTCGCGGTTCTGGACGATGCAGATGGGGCACTCGAGGTTGCAGTGGTTCGTGATCTCGATGATCGGGAGGCAGCTGTGCTGCTCGTGGTCCGGGCAGAGGCCGCAGTCCTTCGGGCAGCCGTCCTTGACGGCCGTCGAGTGGACGAGCGGGACGGACCCCTGCTTGATGAAGGTCAGCGAGCGCAGGAACCACTCGGCGTCGCCGCTGATCAGGGCCTCGCTCCGCCCGTGGCGCGGGCACTGCTTCCGCGCGTAGACCTTGCCGCCGCGGATGATCCGGGCCGCGTCCACGAGCTCGCGGCACTGCGGGCAGATCGAGCGCGTGTAGGAGTGGAAGACCTCGCGCGCGGCGGCGTCGGGCGTGCGGACGAACGGCTCGAGCATCGGAAGCTGCATGGGCGGTCCTCGTCTTCGGGGGGCTCCGCCCCCCGAACCCCCTGCCGCGGAGCGCGCGGCAAGGTATCGGGTTTCGGTTTCCGCGCGCTCCGCGTTCAGCTCCTCACCATCGGCAGGCCCGCCTTCGGCCGCGTCGTGTCCATGCGCGCGAGCATCTCCCTGTCGGCGAACCGCGTGTCCTTCTCGCGGTAGAGCACGTTGTAGGAGCACGTCGGGATGTTGGAGCCGTCCTCGCCCGGCACGCCCACGCAGCACTTCATCACGCGGGCGACGTCGAAGTTCTCCTCGTCCATGTGCGAGTGGATGTAGATCGCCTTCGACGCGCGCTCGGCGATCTTCTGGCGCTCCCGCATGGGGAGCGGCGCCCGGCCCTGCGGGAACAGGTCCTTCAGCAGGCGCTTCAACGTGGCGAGGACCGCCTCGCTCTCCTGCACCTTCTCCGGGTTCGCCCAGAGGTCGTCGATCATCTCGCGGAAGACCTCCTCGAGCTTCTCGCGCGGCTCGATGTAGAGCGAGTCCGCGAGCAGCTCGAAGAGCTTCGCGCGCGACGTCAGGCGCGCGAACGGCACGTAGCCGCCTCCGTCCAGGCAGAGCACGTAGCAGATCGAGTAGCAGTGCGGGTGCGCGAGCGGCGACGGGACGAAGTCGCGCCACGCGATCCGCCCGCCCGTCGCCTCCTCGATCTTGCGGTGCAGGTCCGGGATCGTGATCCGGGCCTTGCAGTCGAACCCGACGCCGCCCTGCCCCGTGAAGCAGAGCGTGTGCAGCTCGAGCGAACGCAGGTGCGGCTTCGAGAGGACGAGGTCGAGGAGGGCCGGGACGTCGCGGTCGTTCAGCCCGGCCGCGACCGCCGGCAGGATCGTCGTCGCGACGTCGTGCTTCTCGAGGAGCTCGAGGGCGTGGAGCTTCGCCTTGACCGTGTTCGCGCCCAGGAGGATCTTGTCGATCTCGGGGTCGAACGTGTCGAGCGAGAGGACGATGCGCGCGTCGAGCGCCGCGAGCTTGCGGACGTACTCCTCGTCCTTGAGCTTGAGGCCGTTCGTCGAGATCGTCAGGCGGCGGATCCCCGCCTCCCGGCACATCTCGAGGAAGTCCGGCAGCTCGGGGTGGAGCGTCGGCTCGCCGCCCGTGAAGTTGATGATGTCCAGCTCGTCGTGGTCCTCGAGCAGGTGGTCGAGGATGCGCCGCATCCCGTCCTTCGTGAGCCGGTGGGCGCCGTCGTTCTTGTTGATCGTGTAGCAGATCGGGCAGTCGAGGTTGCACGCCGACGTGATCGGCACGACCGGCAGGTAGACCTTCTGCTGGTGCGACGCGCACGCCCCGCAGTCGAACGGGCAGCCCTCGGCGATCGGCTTCATCACCCGCTTCGGCGGCGTGTTCGGGGCGACGAAGGCCAGCGCGTCGAGGTACCACTCGACCGACGACGACACCAGGCACTCCTGCTTCCCGTGCGCCGGGCAGAACTTGTCGAAGTGGACGGCGCCGTCGCGGAAGACGATCTTGGCGTCGACCGCCGCCTTGCACACCCCGCACAGGCCCTTCGTCATCGAGTAGTAGATGTGGTCCGTCGCCCGGCGCTCCCTGGGCGCCGTCGCGCCTTGCGGCATGTGGCCTTCCTTTCCCCCTTAAGCGTGGATCAAGCGGGCGCGAGCCCGAGGTTCCTCTTGAGGGCCGGGTCGCCCCGGATCCGCCAGATCTTCTGATCGAGGTAGTAGTGGTTGAGGGCCAGGCCCCACCAGAGGCAGAGCCCGATCTGGTTGGCCGTGAACGGCCCCAGGCGGGCGCCGAGGAAGAGCTGGCAGCCCGCGAAGACGCCCGTCCAGCAGGCGAAGAGCAGGTAGACGACCGAGAAGAGGAGGCACGCGAGGGCGAAGTGCCCGAGCGAGCGGTTGATGAAGCGGGCCACGCCGCCGTAGTCCGCCTGCAGGTCGGCGTGGGCCGGCGCCTCGCCGTAGCGGTTGCGGTTGTGGAACCAGACGAGGCCCATGTACTGCACGTTGTGGAAGATCGTCGTCAGGACCTGGATCAGGAGGAAGTCCTGGTCGGGTCCGGCCGACCGCGCGTAGGTCGGCTCGAAGCGGGCGACGAAGAAGTAGATCGCCGCGTGGAGGCCGAGGGCGATGAGCGCGTACGCGACCTTCGGGCGGTTCAGCGCCCCGCGGCCCGCGAGGACGATCGAGCGGACGACGAGGGCGCCGGCCGCGGCGAAGAAGGCGGCGGCGGCGAGCGTCGCGCCGACCCGGGCGACGAGGTCGAGCGCTCCCTCGCGCGGCACGCCGACGAGCGCCCGCGCCTTCTCGTGCGTGAGGACGAAGTACGCGTACGGCGCCCAGAGGCCGACGTAGAGCGCCCACTTGTCGAGGCGGAAGTCGAGGGCCGAGCGCTCCCCGCCCTTCGCCTTGTAGAGGGCGAGGAAGCCGTAGTGCTGGCGGACGATGTGGTAGTAGGCGTAGAACGTCCCGACCGCGAGGAAGAGGAAGAACGGCTCCTCGCGGCCCGTGACGAGGTTGAGGACGAGGGCGACCGGCCCGATCGCGAACGTCAGCAGGCTCGTGACGAGCACCCGCGCCCGCGACCGCCACTCCTCGAGGTCGACGTACGTCCGGGTGAAGGCGGCGGCGATGTGCGGCCCGTCGAAGGCGAGCAGCCACACCCACCAGAGGAGCAGGATGGACGCCCCGAGGCCGAAGTGGAGGCCGAGGGCGGCGAGCGCGAGCAGGGCGCCCCCGAAGAACCAGAAGAGGTCGTACGGCCGGCTGACGATCCAGCCGCCGCCGGCGCTCCCGCCCGGGCTTCCCCTGGGGTGAAGGGTGAGTGTCGCTCCGCTCATCGCTCGATCCGTCGATCCGCCATTGTATCAACCGGGTCCGACATCGCCGCAAGGGATGCAGCGGGTCCGTTGCGGCGCGACGTTCACGCGATGAGAGGACGCAAAGAGGAGGCCGAGCCTTCCGGGCTGAACCGATGGCTCGCGATCTTAGCCTACCGCGCCACCTTCGGCGTCTCCGCCCCCAGCACCGGCGTCACCTCCAGGTCCTGCTCCGTCCGGCGCCGGATCCCGAGCTTGAGCGGCGACCCCGGCCGCCGCCCGCGCAGGACCTCCCGCACCTCGGCCACGCTCTTCACGGAGCCGCCGTCCACCGACAGGAGGTAGTCCCCGGGCCTGAGCCCGACCTTGTCGGCCGGCCCCTCGGGCTCGACGGAGAACACGTGGACGCCCGCGCCCGTGTCCTTGAGGACGGCGCCCAAGTGCGCGCGCAGCGGCTCGGGCTCGAGCTGGAGCTTCACGCGGAGCGGCGTCTCGTCGGTCGCGCCGTAGATCGCGAGCGGCATCTCGACGCGCTCGTAGCCGGGCGCGGAGGCGACGAGCCGCACGTCGCCGTACAGGTAGAAGATGCCCGTGGCCTTGCCGTCGCGCTGGACCGTGCGCTTCGTGATGAGGTCGAAGCCCGCGACGGGCGAGGTCCCGATCACCTGCGCGGTGCCCGGCGGCAAGCGCTCGAAGCGGAACGGCGCCGTGTCGCGGTGCTCGACGACGAGCGCGATCTCGGCCCCGGGCGGGTCGGTCTCGACGATCAGCGTCCGCGCGATCTTCGGATACCCCTCGGGCTCGCGCACGAGGGCGGCGTCCACGGCGACCGGCCGCGTCGGGTCCGTCCCGACGACGCCGAGCCGCATCTCGAACGCCTCGTGACCGTCCGCCTCGACCCGGACCCGGACCTCCTCGTAGATCTCGTAGCGGACGCCGTCGTCGTCGACGGCGACGGGCAGCGGGTACTCGAAGGCGGTGTGCCCGACGTGCTGCCACTTCTCGTCCGGCAGCGCCCGGGCGCGGTCGCGGGCGTCGACCAGGCGCGTCGAGTGGTAGTACCCCACCACCCCGCGGAACCGGGTCGGAAGATCGGCCCGCTTCGCCCACAGGCTCACCCGGGCGCCCTCGGGCGCGGAGCGGACCGCGATCGGCTGCGTGACGACGACCGGCGGCGGCGACGCGCACCCGGCGATCCCCGCGTCGAGCGCGAGACCGATCGCGGCCAGGACGGACAGTCTTCGCATGTTCGGGCACCTCCCCTTGTCTCTCGAGACGGCGGAAGAACGGTTCGACGTCGGAAAAAGGGGCTTATTCTATCACCGGCGGGAAGCCGTTGACTCGCGCCTCCGGCGACCGTATCTTTCTTTCCTCAATGAAAGCGCTCGTCACCGGGGCCAGCGGGTTCGTCGGGGCGGCCGTCGCCCGCGCCCTCGTGTCGGACGGCCACGAGGTCCGGGCCCTCGTCCGCGCCCAGAGCCCGACGCGGAACCTCGCCGGCCTGCCGATCGAGGTCTGCACCGGCGACCTCCGCGACCCGCCGTCTCTGCGCCCGGCGCTCAAGGGGTGCGACGCGCTCTTCCACGTCGCCGCCGACTACCGGCTCTGGGTCCCCGACCCGAAGATCCTCTACCAGGCGAACGTCGAGGGGACGCGCGCCCTCCTCGAGGCGGCGATCGACCTCGGCGTCGGCCGCGTCGTGTGCACGTCGAGCGTCGCCGTGCTGAGGCCGCCCGAGAACGGCGGGCTCCCGAGCGACGAGCGGAGCGAGCCGGCCGGCGTCCACGAGGTGGTGAGCCACTACAAGAAGTCGAAGTACCTGGCGGCCCAGGTCGTCCGCGAGATGCACGAGCGGCGCGGGCTCCCGGTCGTCACCGTCCTCCCGTCGACGCCGATCGGCCCCGGCGACGTGAAGCCGACGCCGACCGGGGCGATCGTCCTCGACTTCCTGAACCGCCGCTTCCCCGCCTACCTCGACACGGGCTTGAACCTCTGCGACGTGGACGACTGCGCCCGCGGCCACATCCTCGCCTACCACAAGGGCCGGCCGGGCGAGCGCTACATCCTCGGCAACGAGAACCTGACGCTCCGCGAGATCCTGGGCCTCCTCGAGATGCTGACGGGCATCCCGGCGCCGACCGTCCGCGTCCCCTACGGCGTCGCGTTCGCGGCCGGCCTCGCCGGCGAGGCGATCGCGCGCCTCACGGGCCGCCCGCCGCGCGCGCCGCTCGACGCCGTGCGCATGGCGCGCAAGTACATGTACTTCAACCCGGGCAAGGCGCTGATCGAGCTCGGCCTGCCGCAGCGCCCCGCCCGCGAGTCGCTCCGCCGCGCCGCGCTCTGGTTCTGCGAGAACGGCTACGTCGCCGGACCTCAGGTCGCGAGCGTGACCGAGCGGCTCCGCCCCGGGACGGCGCCCGGCCCCGCGCCCGGCCCCCCCCCCCCCCCCCCCCCCCCCCCCCCCCCCCCCCCCCCCCCCCCCCCCCCCCCCCCCGCCCCCCCCCCG
>Ga0187893_10000917_pt1 | contig 74275 bp, 65 predicted proteins | sample MA1701074metaG_FD_139574 | JGI IMG/M metagenome (GOLD analysis project Ga0187893, IMG submission 139574) | White microbial mat communities from a basaltic lava cave in the Kipuka Kanohina Cave System on the Island of Hawaii, USA - MA170107-4 metaG ...
AGATGCCCCGCCTCGTCGTACACGAAGTAGGTCGAGGTGCCGCTCACCGTCTTCTTCACCCGCTGCCCGAGCGCGTTGTGGGCGTACGAGGCAGAGGCAGACCCGGAGACGCTCGTCATGCGCCCGGCGTCGTTGTAGGCGAACGTGAACCCGCCGTAGCTCGTGGTGTGGCCCGCCGCGTCGTAGCCATACGTTCTCGTGAGCGCGCCGCTCACCGAGCTCAGGCGATTGCTGGTCGAGGAGATCGTGTACGCCGAGCCCTCGCCGCTCAGGCGATTGCCGTTCGCATCGTAGCTGTAGTCGCTCGCAGACCCGGATCCGGACACCGGCGCCTCGTCCGTCACGTACATCGCGGCGCTCGCCGCCGCGAGCGTGTAGCCGTTGTCGGGGAAGAGTCTGAACTCGTAGTCGTCCTCCGTCGTCGGCAGCGTCACCGTCCAGTCGCGGTCGGTGACGCCGAAGCCTACGTACGTCCACTGCAGATACGACGTGGTCGCTGAGCCGACCAGCGCCAGCGCGAGCCAGTCCCCGCCGCCCCCGGCACCGCCGGCCAGGCGCACCGTGACGGAAGTCCCCGGCAGCGTCGCATTCGCACTCGCGGTGAGCGTCGCCTGCGAGGGCGGCGCAGGAGCCGAGACGCTGATCGAGGCGCTGGTCTTAAGCCGCGTGAACCCGGCACTGAAGAGACGCACCTCGTAGCTGGCGGCGTACGCTGGCATCGTCACGTTCCACACGAACGTGCCCGCCGTGGCGGTCACCGGCACCCACTTGTTGTAGGTCGTCGAGGGGGTGCCCGTGCGCGTCAGCGCCAGCCAGTAGCCGCTCGCCGGGTCCGGGACGTTGCCGAGCGTCGCCGTCACCGTGTCGCCGCCCACCGCGCTCGTCGTGCTCAGGGCAAGCGTCAGCGCAACGAAGGGCTCGTCCCCCGCCTCCGTGAGCCGATCGGCCGCGTCGTACGAGTAATAGGCGTCGAGGTCCGGATCCTCGCCGTCGGTGATCCCAACGATCCGGAACGCGTCGTCGTAGAGGTAGCTCTTCAAGCCCGCGCTGTCGATCTGCTCGACATTGCCGTCCTGATCGAAGCTGCGCACCGCGAGGGAGGAGTTGCCCCAGGTCCACTGGCGGATCGGGCCGAACGGGTCGTAGAGCACGCTGCTCAGCAGCGGGGTGCTGTTCACCGTGATGCCCGAGATGCGGTTGTTCGCGTACGAGTACGCGATCGTCTGCCCCGAGGGCGTCGTCACGCTCGTGAGCTGGCCGTCGCCGTTGTAGCCGTAGCCGACACTCTTGCTGACGCTCCCCATCGCCTGCGTGCGCGAGGCGACGCGGCCTAAGCTCGTGTACGTCCAGCTCGTACTGCCCGAGCCGTCCGTCACCTGCATCAGGCGGCCCTTGTTGTTGGTGCCGCTGTCGTAGGTGTAGCCGATGGTCTGGTCCGTGTACGCGAGCTGCGTCAGGCGGTTCAGCGCATCGTAGGTGTGCGTGCCGGTCTTGCTGCGCGCATCGGTGGAGCTGGCGAGATTGCCGGTGGCATCGTAGCTGCTGCTCGTCACGCCCGTGTCGGGGCTCGTGAGCGTCTTCACCTCCCCGAACCCGTTGTAGGCATAGCTCGTCACCAGGCCCCGCGGATCGGTGACCTGCGTCAGGTTGTCGTTCGCGTCGTAGGCGAACTGCGTCGTGCCGGTCAAGGGATCCGTGACCTGCTTCAGGCGATCGAGCTCGTCGTACAGGTTCGCGGTAGTGCGCCCGAGCGGCGCATCGATCGACTGCTGGTTGCCGTTGACGTCGTAACCGAACGCGGTCGTGACCTGCGCCGTGTTCGCCGCGCCGATCTCCTTGAAGAGCTGGTTGAGCGCGTTGAACGCCCGGTGCTGCAACCGCGTCAGGTAGTTCGACGGGTCGAACGTCTCCTCCTTCGTGCGGTTGCCCATCGCATCGAGCGTGTAGGCGATGCGGTTGTCCTCATCGTCCGCGATCTGCGTGAGGCGGTGGGCCGCGTCGTAGGTGTACGAGAGGAAGCTGTCGTCGGGGAGCGTCACCTTCTTGAGCAGCCCCGTTGGCCAGTACTCGAACGCCGTCGTCTCCCCGCCCGCGCTGCGGCTGGTGAGGCGCTGCATCGCGTCGTACGCGAGGGTGGTGACCAGGCCGTTCGCGTCCGTGACCTTCAGCGCCTGGCCATGTGCGTTGTACTCGTCGTAGCTCGTCACGTGGCTCAGGGCATTCGTGATCGACGCGAGCTGCCCCCGACAGCCGCCGGTGGTCGCTCCGCTCACGGTCGCCGCGCACGTGGCGGCGGCACCGTGATAGGTGTACGTGGTCACGTCCGACACATCCGCGCGCGGACCGTCCTCGGTCAGCACCTGGCCGAAGCTGCTGTAGGTGTACGTCCAGGTGCGCGAGACGTTCGGCGTCACGGTCAGGTCCGTCACCGTGCGCGTGAGCACGTTGCCGCCCGTATCGTGCGTGAACGCCGTGCGCCGGTTGGGCTCCTCGATCTGCGTCGGCGTACGCAACGTCGAGTGCCAGGTCGTCGAGATCGTGCGCGCCTTCGCCGTGCCGTACGCTTCGGTGCGCGAGGTCTCGAGGTTGCGCGCGGTGTCGTAGCTGTAGCGCGTCTCGACGTCCTTGAAGTCCTTGGCGATGCTCACGTTGCCGTTCGCGTCGTAGGTCATCGACTTCGCGTTGACCGGGCAGCCCTCCGCAGTACGCGCTCTGCGTGCCGACTTTCACGAGCCCCTGCGTCACCACGAACGTGTAGTCGACCGTGGCCGCGCCCACCGTCACCGTCGCACTCGGCACCGGGACACCCGTGTCCGGGTAAGCGATGCTCACCTCCTCGGCGCCACCGGCGAGCTCGCTCGAGTTCGCGCCCGTAGCTGTCGTAGGCGAAGCTGGCGAAGCGCTGCGAGGACTCATCGGTGATGCCCGTGAGCGCGAGGCTGAAGGTCGTGTTCTCGTAGTGATACGTGCGCGTCTCGTGGTTCGGGTCGGTCACCGTCGCGAGCCGGCCGGCCGAGTCGTAACCGTAGGTGAACGTCCCGCCGCCCGGCACGGTGAGCGTGACGATGCGCTGCGCCGCGGTGGCGCCGCAGCCCGAGGCATACGCCAGGGCCAGCGCACGGCCGAACGAGTCGGTGACCGACTGCAGCCTCCCGCAGCCGTCGTAGGCCAGCGTCTGCTCGATCCCTGAGCGCCCACGGATCTTCGTGAGCTTGCCGGCGAGGTCGTAAGTCTCGGTCGAGTCGTCCTCGAGCGTGAGCTTAAAGCCGCTCTGCGCCCCGCCGCCGTCGACGGTCTCCTCGAGCTTCAGGTTCACATCCGCCTGCCCGTACCAGGTCCCGCTCATCTTCGTGAACGTGAGCACCTGCCCGTCTTCGCGGAACACGTAGGCGCTGGTGATGACCGAGCCGATCTGCCGATCGATCACGCGCTGATAGGTGTGCCTCCATCCCACCCCCACCGCGCCGAGGGCGAGCGCCCCGTAGCGCCCGCCCTGCTCGCTCGCCTGAAGCGCCGAGGCGCCGTAGGCCCCCGTGCCGCCGGACAGCTCGTAGTTCGAGTCGCGGTAGTGGTGCGCGAAGGCCGGGTTGTGGGCGAGGCTGTTGTAGTAGCGCGTGAAGGCGAGCGGCGAGGTGCCGCCCGCGCGATAGTCCCGTTCCGCCCGGTACTTGTTGCCCGCGCCGATGTTGATCGGGTTCGGCGACTGGCATTGCCCCTTCGGCGGACACGAATCGCCGATCATCTTCGCGTAGTCGCGCTGGTTGCTGCCGCGATAGCAGACATCGCTGGTGTACGAAACGTACCCTTCGGGACACGAGAAGTTGCGCTCGCGGCGCACCGCGCCCCAGGTGTACTCCGTCTCATCGCCGCACAGCGGGTACGCGCCGTTCTCCTTGGTCACTTCCTCGAGCAGCCACGTCGTCGATTCCTGCCCGTAGTAGGTGTGCGGGTAGGTGGACGAACCGCTTGCGCAGGAAACGATGAAGTCATCCGGGGTGTCCACGGGCCCCGCGGTGATCCAGCCGACAGGGGCAAAGCTGATGGGGCACTGAAAGCCCGCGAACTGCTCGCGATACGCCGCGACGGCCGGACCTTCCGACTGGAAGACCGGCCCCCCGCAGCTGCCGGCCAGGTAAATGTACGGGCCCGGAAAAGTCGTGGCGCAATCGTAGTTCTGCCCGCCCGCCGGGCGGCAGTCGTTCGGGACGCTCTGCGCCTGGGCGCAATCCGCCGAACCGCCGATCGCACCCAGGAAGAGCAGCGCCGCAAAGTGCGCGCTCGACGCGCCTCGCGCGCCCCGGCCTGACATTCGCTTCGACATGCCCTTCGTCCCTCCGGCATCGGGTGGTCTGCGCTGCCGTGTGTTTGACGTGTGCTCGAACGGCATCCTGTGATCGACCGCGTGTCTCGATCGACCGCGCGTCTTGATCGACCGCGTGTTTTGATCGACCGCGCGTCTTGATCCCCTCGACAGCTAAAGCGAAAAAAGCCGGGGGCGATTCTCACCCAGGAGGAGAAATATCCTCCTTGACCAGCGTGACGGATCGTGGGCGCGGATCGGCAAACGCTCGGGCCGGCCCGCGCAAGCTCTACGGACACTCCTCAGACGCCCGGCTGCGGGGAGAAACGCCGGGCGCTGGCGCGAGATCAGTTCACCACCGGCCCGCCGGAACTCTGGATGGCCTGCAACTGCCCGACCAGCCGGTTCCAGTTCACGCGATGCGCGTTACCGATGATGTCGATGCGCGGAATGCCACTGCCCTTGACGAGGTAGTACCCGCCGTTGCCGACCGGCTCGACGCCATCCATGTAGCAGACGTCGTTGTCGAGCCGGCAGGAGAGGCCGAGGCGCGAATAGCCGAAGTTCTCGAAGAACCGCAGCACGCCGCCCTGCAGGGCTGCCGCCACGCCACCCCCGCCACCGATGTTCGACAGGTTGCTCACCGCGCGCTGGCTGATCTGGTGCCGACTCTTGTCGCCCAACGGCGTGAACAGCCGCGCGTCGAAACGGATCGGGCGCCAGCGGAACAGCTCGAGGCCGCGCACCTCGGCATCGAGACGGCCGGTGATCGTGCCGAACGAGAACGTTCCGGTCACCGCCTCGAGGTCGAGGTTGCGCATCGTGACGTCCGCGCGCAATCGCGGATACGTGCCGAGCGGATCGCGCAGTTGCATGCCGCCGATGACGACGCGGCCACCGAAGATGCTTGCCTCGAGATCGCCGCCGAACGACAGCACGCGCTCGGCGAGCGTCACGTCCGGGATGCGCCCTTCGATCGTCCCGCCGAAGGTGGGCCAGCCGAACGCGGCGGACAGCAGGCGCATGCTGATCGGACGGATGGCGGCGTCGAATCGCAGCGACATGTCCTGCGCACCGACGTCACGCACGTTGAGCTCGTTGATCGCCAGGCCGCCGTCGAAGATGGGCAGCACGGTGGGCGCCAGCAGGCGGAAGTTCTTGCCCGAGGCTGCAAAGCGCACCGCCGCCTCGCCGCCGGACAGCCCATAGAGATGAGCGCTGCGCCACGACAGCGTCGACTCTGGTTCTGGTTCTGATTCTGTGGCTGAAGCCGTCCTGGACGACCACTCGATCTTGCCGCTGAGCCCCTGCATCCCGAGCTTGCCGCCCTTGTCCTCGGCGGAAAGGTTGCTCAGGTTCAGCGCGATCGCGGCCGGCGCGCCGCCGTCGATCTGGACGGTGCCGGACAGCTTGCCGGAGGTAACCAGGTCCTTGAGCTCGGTGGCGAGCAGGAAAGGCTGGAACAGGCTCGTGTACGCGCCGGGGAACGTCAGCTCGTCGAGCTGGGCGTGCAACGATTGCAGTGCCGGCTTGCTCGCGAAATCGAGAGTACCGCGAGCCTTGCCGCGGGCAACGTCGCGCAGAACGAATTCGGTGTCCTGGATCTGCAGGGCACGCGCCTCGTTCGACCATCGCGCCCGCAGGGTTGCTTCCAGCGGATGCTCACCGAGGTCGAGGAAGATAGGTTCGAAATACGCCTGCCCGCCGCCCGAGCGCACCGAGGTCTGGAGCGACCAGTCGTCGCCCTCTGGCCGCAGCCGCGCATCGAGTTCCAGCGCGAGCTTGTCCGTGGCTAGAGTGCCTTCCGCGTTGTTGGCCGTCAGCTCCTGGAAAGCCACGCGCAGGTCGAGCGATGTGAGTGCGCTGGCGCCGCGCGGTGTCTGTGAGCTCGCGCCGCGCGCTTCCACGTGCACGGCCGCGCGTCCCTCGGCCTGGAAGCCTTCAGGGAGCGTCGCCCACGGCGCCGCGAGTTTCTGCAGAGTTGCGACTGGCACCGCCGTGCTCTCGAGGTTCATCCGCCAGTCGCCCGCTTCCCAGTCGCCCCGGGCGCGGATCGTTCCCTCGCCGATGCGGATTCCCTCGAGCGCGAAGTCGAGGCGCCCGCGCGACTGGTCGTAGCCTGCCTCGAGCGTGAAACTCTGACGGCCGACCTGCGGGAAACTGCCGGTGACGCGGGCACGCTTGCAACGGAACTGCGGCTCGCGAACGACGGGGTCCGGACAGATGATGCTGACCCGTTCCAGCGAACCCAGGCCGCCCGGGAGTGTCATACGACTTGCGGTGACTTCGGCGGTGGTGCTGGTATTGTCCTCGCCGGAACGGCCGCCGACCCGCAGGATCACCACGACGTCGCGCGCGTTCCACGTGCCCCCGTCGATGGTGCCGATGGCGAGTCGGACTTCACCGACGGCCGTCCCCGTCCCGGGCGCAACCGCGAGCGCGGTGGCAACCAGGGCTGCCAGCAGGGGCAGCGCAACGGGTGCCGGGCGACGTACGAGGGGATGTTTTTTCAAGGGGCTCGGGAAGGCTGCGCGAGATGCCATCGACATGAAATGGGGATTAACGGCGAGTCGCGTTCGCGCTGTCAACCCGCGCCGGCCCCTCCTGGCGACGCTTCTGCTGTTCGCGGTTCTGACGCTCACGGCCTGCACCGGGCAGTTCGTCTACAACCGGCTCGATTTCCTCATTCCTTTCTACTTCGGCCAGCGCGTCTCGCTGGACGAACCCCAGCAGGCGCAGCTCAAGGCGGCGGTGCGCGGCTTCACGGCCTGGCATCGCACGTCGCAGCTCGAGCGTTACAGCGGATTTCTGCGCGGCCTGGCGCGCGACGCCGTCCGCCCGAGCACGCGCGAAGAGATCAGCGCATCGCTCGAAACGATGGAGGGCTTCTGGGACGACATGATCGTCGAGGTCCTGCCGGAGGGAACGCGCATGCTGCAGACGCTGTCGCCCGGACAGGTCGACGAGTTGCTCGAGAGCTTCGCGGAGGACGATGAGGACGACTACGAGGACTACTGCGAGCCGTCGCCGAAGAAGCTCTTCGATAAGCGCATCAAGGGACTGACGCGCTCGGTGAAGGGCTGGAGCCGCACGCTCACGGACGAGCAGAAGGGCGTCATCGAGCGGACGGCACGCAGCATGAAACTGCTCGGCTGCGCTTCACTCGAGAGCCGCGCGCTGTGGCGCGCCGAGGTGCGCAGGACGCTGGCCACGCGCACTGACGGCAGGGCAATGCGTGACCGTCTGCGAACGCTGATGCTCGAGCCTCACACGGTCTGGACCGACGAATACCGGCGCGGTTTCCTGGACAATCGCGCGCGCATCATCGACATGATTGCCGAGCTCGACGGCACGTGGAGCGCGAAGCAGCGCGAAGCGATCGCGACACGCCTCAACGACATCGCCGACGACCTCGAAGAGCTGGCCCGCGGCTGAACCGGCCGGCCCGGAGCCGGACTACGAGGACATCCGCCCGGAAGAACTGCCGTACTGGTTCGTTGGGACCATGCGCATCCGCAGTCCCAGAACGGTGAGCACAGCCAGGGACATGGGTACGGCGAAGGCGCAATAGAGCTGCGTGTTGCTCCAGCCGGCATCCACGAGCAGACCCGCGATCGCGGGCGCGAGGACGGCACCGAGCCGCCCGATGCCGATGGCCCACCCTACTCCGAACGTGCGCACTGGGGCCGGGTAGAGCGCCGGTGCGAGTGAGTAGAGCCCGGCCATCGAGCCGATGAGGAACAGGCCGATCGCCAGTGCGAGCGCGACGGCGACGACGAAGGCCGCAGCGAATTGCGTCGCCAGGAATCCGAAGGCGACGGTCAGTATCACGCTCATCGCCAGGAACGAGGCGGTGAGTCGGCGCACGCCGACCCGGGCGGCGAGCAGAGCGAAGCAGGTTCCGCCGAAAATTCCGCCGAGGTTGAGCAGCACGCCGCCGGTGATGCCCTGTTCAGCGGAAAGACCGGCCGCGACCAGCAGCCGCGGCGTCCAGCTCATGACGAAATAGAAGCTGAACATCAACAGAAAGAAGCTGCTCCAGATGAGGAGCGTCGAACGCAGGGCCTCGCCGGCGAACAGCCCGCGCAGCGGTCGCTCGGTGGACCGCACTTCCTGCGCTTCCCGTTGCGGCAAGTCCGCAACTTCGGCATGCCCCATGCGCCGCAGGAGGGCATTGAGCTTGCCGAGCGCGCCGACGGGGCGACGCGTCACGAGGAAATCGAGCGACTCCGGCAGACCGCGCAGCACCACGGGAATCATCGCGGCCGAGGCGAGACCGCCGAATACGAACGCGGCGCGCCAGTCGTAGCGCGCGATGAGCAGTGCGGCGATCCATCCGCCCAGCGTTGCGCCGATAGGATAGCCGGTGGTCTGCAGGCTGACATTGGTGCTGCGCCATTTCGCCGAGGAATACTCGGCGGCGATCACGCCGATGCCTGCGAGCATCCCGCCGATGCCGAGCCCGGTCATCACGCGCAGCCAGAACAGCTGCACCGGACCTTCGGCGAACGCGGCGAGCAACATCCCGGCTGTAATGACGCACAGGCAGAAGAGGATGAGGGCGCGACGTCCGAACCAGTCGGCAAGCGGTGCCAGCAGCAGGGAACCGCCCGCCATACCGAACAGGCCTGCGCTCAGGAGCAGCCCGAGTTCCGCGCCCGTCAGGTTCCACGCAGAGGCCAGGGCGTTCGAAGTGAACGCGACCACGAGCACATCGAAGCCGTCGATCATGTTGAGTGCGATGCAGATTGCGACCGCGCCGACCTGCAGACGGCTCATCGGCGCGGTTTCGAGCGCGCGCCGCGGATCGTTGTTCCGATGCGGATCGGCGCTCCGATGCGGATCACCGATCCCTCCCCCGCCACTGACGGCGGTCGATTGGGGCGCGTCGGCGGGACTGGCCATGCGGGATTCCTGGCGGGGTGCGAGGCTGCGCGCGGGGTTCGCGGCTGCCCGCATCATACGTGCTGCGACTCGCCCCGCACGGATTGGCGCTGCGTCGCGAATCTCGCATACTGTCATACGTTCAGGGCCCATTCAGGGCGCTGCTTCAGAATTCCGGTCGCACCCACCCGGAACCGGATGGGTTGCATCGATACAGCGGCCGTAGAGAGGAGGCCTGCCATGCGACGCCTGTTCCCGCTTCAACTCGTACTCGTCAGCGCGCTGATCGCGGCGTGCGTCACGATCAACGTATATTTCCCGGCCGCCGCGGCCGAGAAAGCCGCGGACCGCATCATCGAGGATGTGTGGGGCAAGACCCAGGGCGAGGAACAGAAGCCCGCCACGCCGAAGGACCAGACGTCGATGGTCGACCCGGCGGCGAAGCGCCTGCTGTTCGCCGCCATCGGCAGCGTGCTCGACTTCGTGGTGCCGCCGGCGCACGCGCAGGTGGACTTCGACATCTCGACACCGGAGATCCGCGCCATCATCGGATCGATGGAAGGCCGGCACGGTCAGCTCGCGAAGTACTACGGCTCGGGCGCGATCGGTCTGACCGCCGATGGCATGGTCGACGTGCGCGATCAGAACGCCGTGCCGCTGCCGGAGCGCACGCAGGTGCGCAAGCTGATTGCCGACGAGAATCGCGACCGCGGCGCGCTCTATGCCGAGATCGCCAAGGCCAACGGCCACCCGGAGTGGGAGAGCGACATCCGCAGCACGTTCGCGCAGCGCTGGATTGCCAAGGCGAGCAGCGGCTGGTGGTACAAGGACGCCAGCGGCTGGAAGCAGAAGTAGCTCACCCGCATCCGGGATCCATACCGAGGCCCTTTCCCCCTGCGGGGGAAGGGCCTCTTCGTTTATTCGCGAATACCAGTGCCCCGGTTCATCAGGAAGACCGCGAAGCCGAACAGCATGCAGGCGAAGCCGAGCATGATTCCGTACGCGAGGCGGATGTCGACGTCGGTGACGCCGAGGAAGCCGTAACGGAAGGCGTTCACCATGTAGAGAATCGGATTCGCGTGCGAGGCCGCTTCCGCCCACGCGGGCAGCAGATCGATCGAGTAGAACACGCCGCCGAGATACGTGAGCGGCGCGAGGATGAAGGTCGGGAACCAGGAGATCTGGTCGAAATTCTTCGCGTACACGGCGTTGATGAAGCCGCCGAGCGCAAACACGACCGAGGTGATCAGGACCGAGGACGCGATCACCAGCAAGTTGGCGAGCGACAGCTGCGTGAAGAACAGCGCGACCACGGTCACCACGGCCCCGACGATCAGCCCGCGCAGCACGCCGCCGCCCATGTAACCCAGGACGATGAGCCAGTTGGGGAGCGGCGAGACGATCAGCTCCTCGACGTGCTTGCCGAACTTGGCACCGAAGAACGACGACACCACGTTGCCGAAGGAGTTGGTGATCACGGCCATCATGATCAGCCCGGGGGCGATGTACTGCATGTACTCGTAGCCGTGCATCGTGCCGATGCGCCGGCCGATGAGACTGCCGAAGATCAGGAAATAGAGCGCGGCGGTGACGGCGGGCGGCAGGATGGTCTGTCCCCAGATGCGCACGATGCGCCCGAACTCGCGGATGATGATCGTGGTGAAGCCGGTGAGGTTCGGCCGCAAGCGCGACTCGCCGACCGCGGACGCGCCTCGTTCCTGCACTGCGCTCATGACGCGCGCGCCCCGCCCTTGTCGACCATCTTCATGAAGAAGTCTTCGAGGCGATTGACCTTGTTGCGCATGCTCAGCACCTCGATCCCCGAGGCCGACAGGCGCGCGAAGATGTCGTTGAGGTTCTGCTCGCGGTCCACTTCGATCTCGAGCGTATGGTCGTCGGTCAGCTTGACCTGGTACCCCGGCAGCGCGGGCGGGGCGGCAATCGAATTGCGCAGGTTGAAAACGAAGGTCTCGGTCTGCAGCTTGCGGATGATGTTGCTCATGCGGTCGCGCTCGACGATGCGACCCTCGTCGATGATCGCCACGTGCCGGCACAGGCTCTCCGCCTCTTCGAGATAGTGTGTCGTAAGGATAATGGTCGTGCCCTGCGCATTGATCAGACGCAGGAAGTCCCACATGGAACGGCGCACCTCGATGTCCACGCCGGCGGTCGGCTCGTCGAGGATCAGCAGGCGCGGCTCGTGCACCAGGGCGCGCGCGATCATGAGCCGGCGCTTCATGCCGCCCGCCAGCGAACGCGCCATCGCACTGCGCTTCTCCCAGAGCTGCAGCTGCCTGAGGTATTTCTCGGCCCGTTCGCGCGCCAGCGGACGCGGGATGCCGTAGAACCCGGCCTGGTTGACGACGATGGTTTCGACGGCCTCGAACTGGTTGAAGTTGATCTCCTGGGGTACCAGCCCGATGCAGGACTTGGCGAGCTCCGGGTGAGTATCGAGGCTGTGACCGAAGACCGTGGCCGAGCCGGCGGTCTTGTTGACCAGAGAGGTCACGATGCCGATGGCGGTGGTCTTGCCGGCCCCGTTCGGGCCCAGCAGCGCGAAGAAGTCGCCCGGCTCCACGTCGAGATCGATGCCTTTCAGCGCCTGGACGCCATTCCTGTAGGTCTTGGTGAGATTCTTGAGCGAAAGCGCAATCATAGGGATCGTGAGCGCAGGGGCGCGAGGGCGGGGAAGGTTAGCACAATGAGACCGCAGTGCAGCTTCAGGACAGTTGTGTCGGTGCTTCAGCAATGCTGAAGCCTCGCGACGCGCAGGTGAGGCCTCGCGGGTCATCGCTGAATCACTCGCTGGCGCGCGCCCTGCTGCTGCTGGCGGTCATTGCCGTCGTGCAGATGGTGCTGCAACTGCCGTCTCTGCCCACCCCGCTGGCGGTGCAATTCAGTGCTTCAGGCTCCGTGACCCGCTGGGGCAGCCCCCACGAGTTCGTCATCCTCAACCTTTGCATCGTCGCCGCCCTGATCGCGATCACCCTCTTCCTTCCGGCGTTCCTGGGGAAGCGGCCGCGGATGCGCTGGCGCCTGCCCAACCGCGACTACTGGCTCGCTCCGGAGCGCCTCGCCGGAACGATCGAATACATCAAGCGCCAGCTGCTGTGGTACGGGATCATGACCATGCTGTTGCTCATGGCGGCCTTCCAGCTCGTGGTCGATGCCAACGCGCGCGTACCGGCGCGCATCGACTCGACGCGACTGATGATCCTGATCGGTCTGTTCGTCGCGTCGATGCTGCTCTGGGCATGGGCGTTCTGGCGGAAGTTCTCGCGCATCCCCGCGGATCGCGCCGACAACCCGTTCGGCTGAGCCGCATGCACTACGGCTGGATGGCAGACGGCGTCGTCGCGATCCACGCGCTGTTCATCGTGTTCGCGGTGCTGGGTGGCTTCGTTGCGTTGTGGCGGCTGTGGTTTGCACTGCTGCACGTGCCGGCGATGGCATGGGCGGCATACGTGGAATTCTCCGGCCGCATCTGCCCGCTGACGCCGCTCGAGAACGAGCTGCGGGCGCTTGCAGGAGAGCACGGCTACTCCGGCGGCTTCATCGAGCACTACATCCTGCCGGTGATCTATCCCGCCGGACTGACGCGCGACATTCAGCTCATGCTCGGCGCGGCGGTGGTGGCAATCAACCTGCTGGCCTATGGCCTGCTCGCACGCAAACTGGCAGCGCGCCGCTCCTGATTCACGCGGTCCTCGCTGGCGCCGCCGGCACTCACGCGCCCCTCCTTCAGCGGCATCTCCGCTGCCAGCATCTGCAGCCCGACGAGGTGCGCCTGGTTCGCGAATTGCTCGGACGCTCGTGGTGCGGTGTCGAGGAGCGTGCGCCAGAAGGAAGTGCGCTCGGGCCAGCGCGGGACGATGACGTCGGGATGCTCGCGCGCGATCTGCTGCAGGCGCGTGAGCGCGAGATTTCCAAACACTCCAAGGGTGAGCGGTGACATGCCGAACACGACGCGCGCCGCCGCGGGATTCGACTGAGCCAGGTGCCAAGCGAAAAAGAGTGCCGCCTGCGCGAAGTGCACGAAGTAGCCCAGCGCAGCTTCGGGCCGCGCTTCGTTTTCGCTTACGGCAGCCGGACTGGCCAGCCGCAGCCAAAGCTCGTCGTCGTGGAATCGCGCGCTGAATAGCGAGAACGGGCAGCGCGCGACCAGCGCGCGCCGCGGCGGATCGAGCGCCATCAGCGCGAGGCACACGGGGTCGGGCAGGCGCTCCTGCGTCGCGACGTGCCATTGGCGCGGCGTACGGGCGAGCGTCTGCAGGTATTCGCGATTGAGCTCGTAGAGCGGCCCGAGAACGGCATTGCTCAGTACTGTGTACGGCCGCCACGGGCGCGCCTGCGTTTCTTCCGCCGTAGGTGCTCCGGACAGCGGTTCGGCGATGACTGCGCGCGGCATCGGTTGTATCTCCCTCATAGGCCTCCCTGGCGCGAGTGTTGTTCTTTGCAGGTCCCGGTGCGATTCCCGGCAGATTCTGGATGATTTTTGCCTTGTGAGCCATCCTGCTTTTGTGGTTTATCTATACCAAATCAAGCATGCTCGTTGCGCGGTATCGGCGTACGAATTTCGGGCGATTTTTCCCTGACGATCTGACCTCAACTTTTTGGGCACGGAAACCCATATGCGCGTTTCGGATGACCGCTACAACAGGGATCGCGTCCGCTTCGACCTGGCGGTACGCATGATTCATCACGAGGCCCGCACGTGCACGATCCGCACGTGGACCGGGCTGAGCGACGATCGCATTCGCAAGCTGTACCGCGCGTACCTGCTCGGACAGCACGCCGAGCCGGTGCGCCGGCACCGCGGGAAGTCGCCGCAACAGGTCGAGTACTTCCTGCGCTCGCCCGCCTTGCAGTTCGAGGCCACCACCCTCGCCTGCCTCTTCAGCATGCTCGGCCTGCTGCCAGCTCCCACGGGCGAGGGACACGTACACGGCGTCGAGCGTGGCGAGCAGGTCTGCCAGGCGTACGAAACGTACCTGGCCCTGCACCGGCCGGCCCGCATCTCGTTTGAGCACGCCTCGTTCCTGTTGCTCGCGCTCGCACGCCGCGACGAGATCGAGCTCGGGCGCTGCGAGCCCTGCGGGCGGCTGTACCTGCGAGACGTGCTGGGCGCAGAGCAAGTAAGATGCACACTGTGCCATGCGCCGCGCAGCGGCTGGCGCCGGCAGCGGCCGACAAACCGCGCCAGGCTGAGGGCGGCGGTGGACCCGGCCGGCTAGTCCCCGCGGTCCACGCCGCGCGGACGCTCCGCGATCGGCAGACCAGGGGACGATGCAGCGAAAGAACACCTTTTCGGGCGGCCATCTCGATCGCCACAGCGACCTGCGCGAGCGCGGCGAATGGCTGGTGCAGACCGTGCGCGCCCCAAACGCGCGCTTCGTGCCGGTCTGGCAACAGCGCAACCTGTTCCGTCACGGCGAACCCACCGGTGCGGTGCTGCTCGAAGCTCACGAGGAACTGGTCAGCGCCAGCCTGGTCGGCGGCGATACCGATCTCGTCTACCTGGGCGAATTCCGCGAGTTGCAGTGCTTCCTGATCGACGTCGGTGGCGCGCAGCAGCCCGCACATGCCCACGGTGAGTTCCGCGAGCTGCGCTTCTACGGCAACGTCATGCCGGAGGACGAGGCGAACCTGCTCGCGTACGCGCGGGCGCTCAGCATCTGGCGCGGCCAGCATCGCTTCTGCGGCGTCTGCGGCTCGCCGATGCGCGCCGCACGCGCCGGTCACGTCCTCATGTGCACCAACGAGAGCTGCCGCAAGGAGCAGTTTCCGCGCATCGACCCCGCAGTCATCGTGCTGGTCACGGATGGCGAGCACGCGCTGCTCGGCCGCCAGCCTTCGTGGCCGGCGGGCCGCTACTCGACTCTCGCCGGCTTCGTCGAACCGGGAGAGAGTCTCGAGGACGCCGTCGCCCGCGAGGTGTTCGAGGAAGCGGGCGTGCGGGTGCGCGACATCGAGTACCACTCTTCGCAGCCCTGGCCTTTCCCGTCTTCGCTCATGCTCGGGTTCACCGCGCGCGCAGACGCGTCCGCCATCGTTCGCACCGACAGCGAGCTCGAGGACGCGCGCTGGTTCAGCCGCGCCGAGATTGCCGCGGGCTCGCCGGCGCTGCCCACGATTCATTCGATCTCCTTTCGCCTCATCGAGGACTGGTACGACGCCGGCGCGCAGCGGCCGCTGCGAGAGGAGCCCGATGCCCGGCTGTGGGATTTAAAAAGCGCCGGGCGCTGACCGACGATTCGCACCGGCCCGCCGCGCAGAACCAAGAACAACGAAGCAGCACGAGGGATGCCGAATTGACCGAACCTGTCGCGCTACCGCTCTGGCTCGTGATCCTGCTTGGGCTGCTGGCCTCGTGGGCGGTGATTTCGCGCCTGCTGCTGCCCAGCGCGCGCTGGTTCGTCGGCCGGCGCGTCAACCGCCTCACCGACCAGATCAACCGCACGCTGCACCTGAAGATTCCACCGATCGCCGTGACTCGCCGTCAGGTGCTCATCGACCGGCTGGTCTACGACCCCAAGGTGATGCAGGAAGCGGCCCGTGCTGCCGAAGCCGAAGGCATCCCGCGCGAGGTGGCGCTGGCGCGCGTCGAAACCTATGCGCGCGAAATAGTGCCGGCGTTCAATGCCTATCTCTACTTCCGGCTCGGCAGCGGCATCGGCAAGGCCTTGCTGGGCATGCTCTACCGCGTGCGGCTCGGCCATGCCGACGAGACCGCACTGCGCTCGCTGCCGCCCGAAGCCAGCGTGGTGTTCGTCATCAATCACCGCAGCAACATGGACTACATCCTGGTTGCGCACCTGGCGCGCGCGCGCGTGGCACTGAGCTACGCGGTGGGCGAATGGGCCAAGGTCTGGCCGATCCAGCAGCTGGTGCGTGCCCTCGGCGCATACTTCGTGCGACGCGGTTCGGGCAACGAGCTGTATCGCCGCGTGCTCGAGCGCTATGTGCAGATCGCGGCCGAAGCCGGCGCGGTGCAGGCGATCTTCCCCGAGGGCGGCTTGTCGCGCGATGGCCTGTTGCGTCAGCCCAAGATCGGGCTGATCGACTACATGCTGCGCGCCTTCGACCTGCGCGCGGGCCGCGACATCGTCTTCGTGCCGGTCGCGATCAACTACGATCGCGTGCTCGAGGACCGGACCTTGCTGCGCGACACCGATCCCGCGGCCGAGCGCCGCTCGGGCTTCGCCGCTCTCAAGACCACGCTCGGCTTTGCGTTCTCGCAAGTGGGCCTGCGCCTGCGCGGCAAGTGGTACCGCTTCGGCTACGCCTGCGCGAACTTCGGTGCGCCGATTTCGCTGCGCGCATACCTGCGCGAACGCGGCTGGGACCCGGCGGCGCTCGACCGCGAACAGCGCACCGCGCGCGTCATGGAGCTGGCCTGCGACCTGATGACCGCGGTCGGGCGCATCGTCCCCATCCTGCCGGCATCGCTGGTCGCCGAGCTCTTCGTGTCCGAGCCCGGACGCGCGTGGACGGAAGCTGAGGTGCGGACGCAGGCTCAGGACCTGCAGAAGCGTTACGAGTCGCTCGGTGCGCACGTCTACGTGCCGCGCAGCGATCCCGAATATTCGGTGCTGGTCGGCCTGCGAATGCTCACCCTGCGCCGTCTCGTGATCGAAGAAGCGGGTCTGTTCCGGGCGAACCCCGCAGAGCTGCCGGTGCTGCGCTACTACGCGAACGCCATCGCACACCTCACGCGTCCGCCACTCTGGCTCACACCATCCGCGCGCACCGGCTGAGCCTCCTCGGATGGCCCTCATCGAATGGCGATAGGGGCCGAGCTGCCGCTGATCCTGTTGGCCGCGTTCGGCGCCGGCCTCATCGATTCGATGGTCGGCGGCGGCGGGATGATCCAGATCCCCGCCCTCTTCAGTGCCTATCCCGCTGCCCCAGCCGCAACGCTGCTCGGCACGAACAAGCTGGCGAGCATTTTCGGCACGATCAGCGCGGTCGCGCGCTATGCCCGTGTCGTACGAGTACCCTGGCGGCTGCTGACGCCATTCGCGCTCCTGTGTCTGGCCGGAGCGTCGGCGGGCGCATACGTCGTGACGGTGATTCCTTCCGATGCGTTCAGGCTCCTGGTTCCTCTCCTGCTGACGGCCATTCTCTTATACATGCTGCGCCGGCGCGATTTCGGTGCCGAGCACCGGCCGCGCACGCTCGCGCGCCGCGAGCGCGTGATCGCGATCGCGCTGATCGCCGCGATCGCCTTCTACGAAGGATTCTTCGGGCCGGGCACGGGCAGTTTCTTCATGATCGTGTTCGTGCGCCTGTTCGGCTTCGACTTCCTGCATGCGGCCGCGTGCGCGCGCAGCCTGAACGTCGCCGCGAACTTCGCCGCGACGATGTGGTTCGGCGCCCGTGGTCACATCATGTGGTCGGTTGCCCTGGCGATGGCAGCAAGCAACGTCGCCGGTGCGCTGTACGGAACCCGGCTCGCCGTGCGGCACGGCAGTGCCTTCGTCCGCAAGGTGTTCATCCTGGTCGTGAGCCTGCTGATCCTCAAGACCGCCTGGGACGCGCTCCCCCGGGTCCTCCACTAGAATGGCCGCATGTGCCTGCTCGTCTTCTCCTGGCGTAGCCATCCACGCTATCGGTTGATCTTCGCCGGCAATCGCGACGAGTTCCATGATCGGCCCGCGCAGGCGCTGCACTGGTGGGAGCGCACCGGCGATCGTGAAAGGATCGGCGACCGCGAGCGCACCGGCGACATCCTGGCGGGGCGCGACTTGCTGGCCGGCGGCAGCTGGCTCGGCCTGTCGCGCGGCGGACGCTTCGGCGTCGTCACCAACTACCGCGACCTGCAGCGGCCCCTTCCCGGGGCCCCATCGCGAGGCGAGCTGCTCACGCAATGGTTGCGCGCCGGGGTATCGGCATCCGACTTCGCCGCGGCGCTGGCACCGCGTGCGCATGAGTACGCGGGCTTCAACCTGCTCATCGCCGACACCACGCAGATGGTGTACGCGTCCAACCGCGCGGACCCTTTCTGGCGTGTTCTCGAACCGGGTGTGCATGGCCTGAGCAACCACCTGCTCGACACGCCGTGGCCCAAGCTCGCGCGCACGCGCGCGCGTTTCGAAGACATCGTCCTGCAAGCGCAGCCGCCGCTCGACGACCTGGAGAGCATCCTGGCAGATCGCGCGCCTGCTGCGGACGCGGACCTGCCGCGCACGGGCCTCACTCCTGAATGGGAGCGCATGCTGTCGGCCCCGTTCATAGTCGATGCGCGGCCGGACGCCGCCGCCCGCTACGGCACGCGCTGCACGACCGTGGTGCTGGTCGACGCCGACGGGCGAACGCGGATCCGGGAACGGCGTTTCGATGCCACGGGTCGAAGCAGCGGCATGGAAGAAATTTCCTTCGACCCGATGCGCGCTGATGCCGTGCCCGGCTGAGCGCCGCGCGCCGGCCGTCACGCGCGTCCGCGGCGCGCTGGCCATGCTTGCGCCGGGCATGCTCGCGCTGGCCCTGGCGGCCTGGTGCGGCCTGGCGCGCGCCGACGTGGAGATCGAGGTCGAGGGCGTCAGCGAGGAGATGCGCAACAACGTCCTCATCTTCGTGAGCCTGGCGCGCTATCGCGATCGCGACGACCTGGACGCCGACACCGTCCAGCGCCTGCACGACCGCGTCGACCGCGAGGTACGCCAGGCGCTGCGGCCGTTCGGCTACTACGAACCGAAAGTCACTGCTGAGCTCCTGTCGCGTGAAAGCGGCCGGGACTGGCACGTGCGCATCGTCGTCGACCCGGGCCAGCCCGTCGTACTCACGGAAGTTGCCGTCGACGTGCGCGGACCGGGAGCGCAGGAAGGCGCGATCCGCTCGATCATCGACGGCACTGTCCTGCGCAAAGGCGCGCGCGCCGATCATCCGGCGTACGAGAAACTGAAGGGCGACCTGCAGCGCACCGCCGTCAGCATCGGTTACCTCGACGTGAAACTCACGCGCCACGAGCTGCTCGTCGACCCGGCGCGACTGACGGCCGCGGTTTACCTCGAGGCCGAAACGGGCCCGCGCTATCGTTTCGGCAAGACGGTCATCGAGCAGACCGCGATCGAACCGGAGCTGGCGGAGCGGTTCCTGCGCTTTCGCGAGGGCGACTACTTCGACGCCGTGGCGTTGCTCAAGACGCAATTCGCGCTCGATGACAGCCAGTATTTCGCGAGCGTCGAGATCGTGCCCGGCAACCGCGATCCCGAGACTCTCACCGTGCCGCTTTCGATCACGGCGCAAACGGCCGCCCGCGATCGCTATTCGATCGGTTTCGGCTACGGCACCGACACGCGCTGGCGCGGCACGCTCACGTGGGACGTTCGGCGCGTCAATCGCAAGGGGCACCGGGCGCGTGTCGAGCTGGTCTGGTCGAACACCAAGAAGGAGTTCGACGCGCTCTACGACATCCCGGTGGGCGACCCGGCCTACGAGAAACTGGGCCTGCGCCTCATCGCCAGCGAGCAGGAACTGGCGGATCTCGACTCCGAATCGCTGCAGCTTCGCCCCGGCCTGACGCAAGTGCAGGGTCGATGGCAGCGTGTGCTGTTCGCCGGCTTCTCTCGCGAAATCACCCGGTCCGCGGCCGAGAGCAAAGACGACACGCTGCTGATTCCCGGCATCAGCTACTCGCTGCTGCCAGCCAGCTTCGCCGGCGGATCACTCGACCTGTCGCGCGGCCTGTACGCCGAGCTCACCGGCTCGCACAGCTCGCTCGGCTCGGATGCGGACTTTCTGCGCCTGCGCATCCGCGACGAGCGCACCTTCGATCTCAGCGACAAGTGGCACCTGCTGGTGCGAGCCGAGCTCGGCACCAGTTTCGTGGCCGACTTCTCCGAGCTGCCCGGATCGCAGCGCTTCTTCGCCGGCGGCGATCAGAGCGTGCGGGGCTTCGGTCTCAACGAGCTGTCGCCGGTGGACGCGGCCGGCGAGAAGACCGGCGGCCGGCACTTGCTCGTCGGCAGCGTCGAGATCGTGCGCGACCTGCCGCGTAACCTCGGCATCGCCGTCTTCTATGACGCTGGCAATGCCGTCAACAAGCTCGGCGACCCACTGGAGTACGCCGCGGGCATCGGCCTGCGCTGGCGCCTGCCGATCGTCACCGTCGGCATCGATGTCGCGCAGGCCCTGTCGCGCAGCGACCTCGATCCACGCCTGCACCTCAACATCTCGCCGCGACTTTAGCGCCCAGCAGCAACCTCATGCGCCGTCGCGTTCTAGTGATCTCTGCCGTCCTCCTGGTGCTCTTCCTGAGCCTGCCGGTCGCGACCGTCCATTGGCTCTGCTACACCGAATCGGGCTTGCGATGGCTGGTGGCGCGCGCCGAGAAACTCGAGAAGACGAAGATGCGCTTCGAGGGCGTGCAGGGCCGGCTCGCCGATCCGATCGTCATCCGGCGGTTCGAGCTGGACCACGAGCGCGTGCGCATCGTCGCCACGGACATACGCACGCAGCTCGACTTGCGCGCGCTGCTGTTGCAGACCATCGCAACCCGCGACCTCGAGCTCGGTACGATCGAGGTGCAGTTGCGCCGGCGCAAGACGGCGCCGGTGCCGCGCGCGCCGCGCTTTCTGCCTTCCTGGCTGCGCATCCAGGTGGAGCGACTCGACGTGAATGACGCGCGCGTGCTCCTGGTCAACGGCCGCACGATCGAAGCGGCGCCGGTGCGAACGGGCGCCACGCTGACGAGTGGACGACTGAGCCTCGAGCAGGCGCAGGTCGTGAGCGGGCCGTATCGCGTTGCCGGCTCGCTCGACGTGCTCGCTGCCGATCCCGTGGGTCTCGAAGGCCAGCTGGATTGGGTGGTGAATTTGCCCGAGCAACCGCAGTACTCGGGAAAGCTCGAGCTCGAAGGAGATCTCGGCGAGCTGCAGGTGCAGGCAGCGCTCGCACGTCCGTTTGCCGCAGCTGTCGCGGGCACCGCGCGCGCGCTCACGGGGGAATGGACCTGGAAAGCCAGCACGCGGGCGGAGAAGTTCGACCTTCGGCCCTGGCAGCCGAAATCGAACCTCGGCCCGTTCTCCGCGCAGATCGAGGGCGAAGGAAACCGCGACACCTTGTCGATCGCCGGCGTGGTCACGCCCGCCGAACTGCCGACGGGCCCGGTGCAGATTTCATTGCGCGGCGGCGTGGAAGGGCGTGCGCTGCGCGCGGAATCCCTGGTGCTCAGGTTCCCGGCGCGCGGCGGAGAGTTGCAAGCCGCGGGTCTGATCGAGTTCGATGGCGGCCCGCCGAGCGTCGACCTGCGCGGCCGATGGAGCAAGCTGGGCTGGCCGCTCGAAGCACCACGCGTTACCAGCGACTCCGGCACCTTCGTCCTGAGCGGACCACTGCCCTATGCATTCTCCGTCGAGGGCAACGTCCAGGCTCCGCGCAGCATCGCTGCCCGCGTGAGTGCGCGCGGCGAGCTGGATCGCGCGCAGGTGCGCGCAAGTGCGCTCGACGTACGGGCTCTGGCCGGCCGCGTGCAAGGCAGCGGCGCCTTGTCGTGGGCAGGCGATCGGCCGTGGGAAGCTCGCCTGGTGGCCACCGGCCTCAACCCCGCAATAGCGCATCGCGCTTTCGACGGGCGCCTGAGCTTCCGCTTCGCCGGGAACGGGCGCGGCTTCGACGCCGACGGCACGTGGCGCATGGACCTGAGCGCGGTGCGCGGCACCGTGCGCTCGCAGGCGCTCAGCGGCCGCGCGAGCGTGCAGCGCTCCGGTCGCACGATCCGCGTGCGCGACACGAACCTTCGCTATGGCACTGCCCAGCTCGTCGCCGATGGCGTGTACGGCCGCGAGCGCGATCTGCACGTGGAACTGCGCGCGCCCGACCTGAGCATCGTCGTTCCGCAAGCGCGCGGCAGCGTCGACCTGAAGGCCGACCTGGAGGGCAACGAAGAGACGCCGCAGCTCGGGCTGGAGTTGCAGGCGCAGGGTCTCGAATACCAGGTCGAAGAGAGCCGTTACGTCGTCGGCCGCATCGAAGCGAGCGCCGATGTCGACCTGTCCGATCGCGAGTCGTCGTTCCTGCGCCTCACCGCGCAGGAACTCGGCACTGCGGATCGCCGGCTGCGATCCCTCAGGGTGACGATCGACGGCCGCGCCAGCGCGCATGACCTCCTGGTTCGCGCCGACGCTGGCAACGCGCAGGTGGACGTGAAAACACACGCCGCACTCGCGAACCGGGAGTGGTCGGGCGAGCTGCAGCGGCTCACGCTGACGAGCGGCGAGGTCCGCATGGACCTCGCGAGCGCGGTGCGCTTCTTCGCGAGCCGCGAGCGCGCCGAGATCGCACCCTTCTGTCTCACCGACGGCCAGCGCCGCGCCTGCGCCCAGGGACGCTGGAGCGAGAACGGCCCATGGCTGGCGGTTGCCAGCGCCGACAGCGTTCCGCTGCGCCTGCTCGCCGCCGGCCTGCCGCGTCCCACGGAATACTCTGGCGTGCTCGGCTTCGAAGCGCGCGCTGGCGGCGCGCCTGGCAAGCCGTGGACCGCGGACGCACGCGTCGACGTCGCCGACGGCGTGCTGCGCTACCGCCGCGCCAGCGGCAAGGTCGAGACGTTCGAGATCGGAACCGGACGACTGCAGGCCAGCGCGACGCCCGAGGCGTTCACGGCGAGCGCGAGCCTGCAGGCCTCGCGTGCGGCCAAGCTCGATGCGAAGTTGCGCGCGGTACGTACGGGTGCTGACTGGCGCAGGTTCCCGCTGAGCGGCAGTGCGCAGGCGTCGACCTCCGAGCTGAGCTTCGTTCCCATCGTGCTCCCGGAGATCGATCGCGCGAGCGGCGAGTTGCGCGCGGACCTCGAGTTCCGCGGCACGCTCGGCGCACCCGAGATCGAAGGGGCGCTGGTGCTGGAACGCGGCGCGATGGACCTGTACGCGATCAACTTGCAGCTGCGCGAAGTCGGCGCCCGCCTGGAGCTGGCGCGCAACACGCTGCGGCTCGAAGCGCGCATGCACGCGGGCAAAGGAACGGCCGCGATCGAGGGCGACCTGGCGTGGGTCGAGCGCAAACCCCGCGGCACGCTCAGGTTCAGCGGCGAGAGCCTGGAGCTGGTGAACGTGCCCGAGGCACGCATCGTCGCGTCGCCGACGCTGCGTTTCCGGCTCGACGGCCGGCGCATCGACGTCGACGGCGCGGTGCGCATCCCGTACGCGCGGCTCGCGCCCGCGAACCTCAGCGGCGCGGCGCTGCCCTCGGAGGACGAAGTCATCACCGGCCAACAGGCGACGCCACCCGAAAATCGCTTCGTGGTGACCACCGGCGTGCACGTCATCCTGGGCGATGACGTGACGATCGAGAGCTACGGACTCTCGGGCAAGCTGCGCGGCGGCGTGCTCGTGTATTCGGCGAGCGGAGAGGTGAGCACCGGCATCGGCGAGATCACGGTCGGAGACGGCAAGTACACCTTGTACACGCGCGAGCTGGAGATCGAGCGCGGCAGACTCGTATTCTCGGGCGGTCCGCTCGCAGATCCGGGCGTGGATCTGCGTGCCATCAAGCGGCTGCCGGACGTGATCGCCGGCGTGCACGTGCGCGGCACGCTGCGCCAGCCGCGCCTCTCGTTCTTCTCCGATCCGCCCCTCGGCCAGAACCAGATCGCATCGCTGCTGGTCACGGGCCGCACGCTCGACTCGCTGCAGGACGGAGGCTCGCAGAACGCGGGCCAGTCGCGCGAAGCGCTACTCGCGCAGGGCGGCGCGTTGATCGCAGGGCGGTTGGGCGAGCAGCTGGGCCTGAAGGACCTGGTGGTCGAATCCGACGCGGAGAACCCCTCCAGCCTCGTGCTCGGCACCTATCTGTCGCCGCGGCTTTATGTCAGCTACGGCATCAGCCTGGCCGAGTCGATCAACACATTCAAGCTGCGCTACACCCTCGGCGATCGCTGGACGCTCAAGACCGAGGCCGGCGAGAATAGGAGCGCCGACGTCGTCTACACCATCGACCGCAGGAACCCGGCCACCACTGCACCGCTGATCGAGCGCTGAGCCGCACCAGACGCCATCGATGACCGAGCCGTTCTTCATGCCGTACGTGCCGCGTCCCGCGTTGGCGCGATTCGTCCGTTTCATCTGGATCGCGCGCGGCATCACGGCTCACAGGCGCGAACGCGTGCTGCCGAACGGAGTGGTGGAGCTCATCGTCAATCTCGGCGATCCGCACAAGGTGCTCGAGCGCGACGACTACTCGCGCGAGACCCTGTATCGCCACTGCTGGGTGGCCGGCATCCAGAACCGTCACCTGGTCATCGAGGCGGTGCGCGACACGGACCTGCTCGGCATCCGTTTCCACCCGGGCGGCGCGTACCCGTTTCTCGGGTTGCCGCTGTCCGAGCTCACGGATCGCGTGGTCGAGTTCGATCTCATCGATCGCGCGCTGGTGGACGAGCTGCGCGGCCGCCTGCTCGAATCCCGCGACGATGCGCACCGCATCGCCCAGGTCGAGCGCGTGCTGCTGGCGCGACTCGATTCGCATTGGTTCGGGCATCGCGCCGTACAGTTCGTCTGCGACCAGATCCGCGCGGCGCAGGGCTGCGTGCGCATCGGCGACCTGGTTGAACGCAGCGGCCTCAGCCATCGCCGCCTCATGGGTCACTTCGAGCGCGACGTCGGCATGACGCCGAAGGCGCTCGCGCAGATCCACAAGTTCCAGAGCGTGCTGCGGCGGGTGGCAGGCGAGACGAGGCCGGACTGGAGCCATATCGCGCTCGAGTGCGGTTACTACGACCAGCCGCACCTCATTCACGATTTCAAGCGGCTCAGCGGCCTCACGCCCGGCGAATACCTGGCGACGCGGCTGGAAGACATCAATCACGCCGTCGCGGACTGAACCGTCGCGGGCTGAACCGTCGCGGACTGACGCCGTCAATTTCCTACAAGACCCCGATCCCCGAGCCGCCCTAGGCTGCGTCGCAACTGAGTCGGTTCGTGCGCGAGCGCGTGAGCCGTCGTCGCAACAAGCGAGGGGACCTCATGGACATGTCGAGTGCGATCGCGTCGATCAACTACTGGGCCGTGCTGGTCGCGGCCGTGGCCAGCTTCATCGTCGGCGGGCTGTGGTATTCGCCCGCGATGTTCCATCGCGCCTGGATGCACGCCGCCAGCCTGAACGAGGCGCAACTGCAGAACGCGGGCATGGGCACGATCTTCGGCGTCGCCTTCGTGCTGATGCTGGTCGCCGCCTTCGTGCTGGCGATGTTCCTCGGCGCGACTGCGGACCTCGCCTTCGGCGTCACCGCGGGCCTGATGGTCGGCGTCGCCTGGGTTGCGACCGCGTTCGGTGTCGTGTATCTGTTCGAGCGCCGGCCGCTGCGTCTCTTCTGGATCAATGCCGGCTACCAGGTCGTGGTCTACGCGCTGATGGGCGCGATCCTGGGCGCGTGGCACTAGGAGCGTCGATGTACCGGAGATGTCCATGACCTCACAGCCCCGGCGCTGCATATCGGTGGCTCGCGGCACCCTCGCCGCCGCCTTCCTCGCGCTGCTCGGCACAGCGGGCACGCCTGCCCGTGCAGCGGAACCACTCGTCACCGAGGCGATCATCAACGCACCTGTCCAGGAAGTGTGGCGCCTGTTCACCACGGGCGAGGGCATGCAATCGTGGATGGTGGCGCGCGCCGACATCGACCTGAAGGTCGGCGGCCTGATGCGCACCCGCTATTCCGACGATGGCGCGCTCGGCGACGACAAGACCATCGTCAACCGTATCCTCAGCTTCGAGCCCGAGCGCATGCTGTCCATGCAGGTGCATACGCCGCCCGCGGATTTCCCGTTCCGCGACGATGTCGGCGACATGTGGACGGTGATCTACTTCCAGCCGCTCGAACCCGGAATGACCCACGTGCGCGTCGTCGGCCTCGGTTTCCGCGACGACGAAGCTTCGGCGCGCATGCGCGAGTACTTCAAGCGCGGCAACGCGTGGACGCTGGAGCAGCTGCAGAAGAAGTTCTGGGCGAAGTGCGCGTCCTGCGCGCAGTCAGACTGACACCGGCAGGGGAACCGCGATTCGCGTCGCAGCTTCGCGATGAATTGCCTGACCACGGCGCGGCTCACGCCGCGCGCAGCGTGAAATAGAACGTCGCGCCCTGCCCCGGCTCCGATTCGACCCAGATCAGCCCGCCGTGCCGCTCGACGATCTTCTTGCAGATCGCGAGCCCGATGCCGTTGCCGGCGTATTCGCCGCGCCCGTGCAGGCGCTGGAAGATCACGAAGATGCGGTCGAAATACCTGCGGTCGATGCCGATGCCGTTGTCGGCCACCGCGAACTGACACCAGTCCTCGTCGCGGGTCGCCGAGATGCGGATACGCGGCGGCGCGCCCGAGCGGAACTTGAGCGCGTTGCCGATCAGGTTCTGGAAGAGCTGCACGAGCTGCGTGCGATCGCCGACCACGGTCGGCAGCAGCCCGACTTCGACGGTCTCACCGCCCGCGTCCGGTGCCTGACCGCGCGCCTGCTCGATGGCCTGCGTGAGCGCTTGCAGCGCGTCCTGCACGACTTCCTCGGCGGCCAGCGGCACATGCGGTGCGGTGCGCGAACCGACGCGCGAGAGCGACAGCAGATCGTCGATGAGCATCTGCATCCGCCGGTTGCCGTCGACGATGTACTGCATGTAGCGGCGCGCGTCGCCCTGCAGCAGCTGGCCGTGCTCCTCCTCGAGTAGCTGCGTGAAGCTCGTAACCGTGCGCAGCGGCTCGCGCAGGTCGTGCGAAGCAACGTACGCGAACTGCTCGAGCTCGGCGTTGGAGCGCTCCAGGTCACGCGTCTGGCGGACGAGGCGTTCGTTGGTCGTGCGCAATTCGAGAGTGCGGCGGTCCGCGAGCGCCAGCGCGCGCCGCCGCGCGGTGAGCAGCGACAGCGCGATTGCGAAGATGAGCGCACTGACAACGGTGCCGCCGTACAGGATGAACTCCGGCGTGCGGTGATCGACCGCAGCTTCGAACCCGGGCGTGGAAGCGAAGCCCAGCGTCCAGCGATGCCCCCCGACGTCGATGGACTTGACGGCAGTGAAGCGCGGCCGGCCCGGGAACGTCGCCCCCGAGGGCGTGTACAGGAGCGCAGCCGGATCGACGCTCCCGCCGTCGTAGAGCTCGAGCGCGATGCGAGGATTGGGCGGCTCCATGGTGGCGCTCATGAAGTCGCCGACACGGAACGGGCTGTACACGAAGCCGAGCAAGGCCGCACGACGTTCCGCCGGCGTCGAACGCGGCAGGTTGCCCCGATACGCGGGCGCGAACATCAGGAATCCAGGTTGCGGATCGACCCCCGTCTCCTGCACCAGGTGAACGCGCGAGCTGAGCGTCACCTTGCCGCTCGCCATCGCGCCCATGGCGGCCTCGCGGCGTACCGGCTCCGAGAACGTGTCGAAGCCGATCGCGCGCCGGTTGCGCTCGGGGAACGGCTCCAGGTACACGATCGGTGCGTAGACGTCGCGCGCTCCGGCGGGCCAGACGCGGTAGTCGGCGAAACCGTCGCGGCGAACGGCGCCGACGTGTGCAGCGAGATCTTCCGGGCGCACCACCAGCGCGTAGCCGAGCCCAAGGACGCCGGGCAAGGCGCTCTCGATCTGCAGAGTCTCGACGAAGCGCCGCCACTCGTCGCGCGAGACGAACTCGCTGGCGCCGAGCAACGAGCGCCCGCTGGTGAGCACGAGCTCGGTGCGCGCGAGGTGCGACAACAGCCGACTCTCGAGGCTCGCTGCTTCATAGGCGAACGCGGCCTGCGCGTCGCGTTCGCGGTCGGCCCGCGCCCACCACCACGTCAGCGCGGTGATCGCGAGCAGCAGCAAGAAGGAGGACAGCGCGGCGGCGATCGCCGGATTGAAGCTCACCACCTCGCGCAGCACCGGACCCTCCGTGCGCGCGAGAGCGACACCCATCGCCAGCAGCCCCAGGCTGAGCGCGGTCACCAGCGGCATCGACGAGTACGACGTGAAGCCGGCATCCGAGGCGGCGGCGAACGAGAATTCGAGCAGGGCGAAGTAGGCCAGCAGACCTGAGGCGGTCGCGAAGATCTGCGCGGCTGGACGCAGGCGCGGGCGGTCCATCAGGGCGATGGCGAAGCCGATGCCTGCCAGGCCGAGTGCAGTGTCGATCCCGGGAAAGTGCGCTCCGCCGGCCTGTGGCGCGTGCGCAGCCGCCGTCAGCATCTCGACGGTGTCGAGTTCGATCCCGAAAAGGTATTGACCGACACCGATCAAACCCACCAGAGCGGTGCAGGCCGCCAGCCCAGTGGCGATCGCCGCGGCGCTGCCGCCGACGTCGCGCGCGCGCAGGAACAGTGCCACGCCAGCCGCGATCGCGCCGATGGCCGTCGCGGGTCGCATGCTCTGCTTGTCCGGCACGAGGAACAGGAGCTCGGTGAAATCGAGCACCCAGGCGATGAGGGCGAGCAACGCCACCCAGGCGATCGCCAGGCCGATGAACGCGGCTACTTCACGCAGCCCGCGGTGGCGCGTCTCGATGACCTGCGTGCGCTCGGCGACGGTGGCGTCCATGCTGCGCGGCTCGCGGCGTTCAGAGCACCCGCCGCAGCCACTCGCGGATGTCGAGGACTTCCGCCGGGCTCACCGCATGCGGCATCGGGTAGGTGTGCCATTCCGTCGCATAGGCGGCAGCATCCAGCATGCGATGCAACTCCTCGCCCAGGCTCGGATGCACGACGGCATCGAGCGTGCCGTGGGCGAGGAACACCGGCGTCTGCTGGTTGGCCGCGCTGCGCTCGGCTGCGAACGTGTGCGCCAGGATCGGATAAGCGGACAGGCCGATGATGCCGGCGAGGCGCTCGGGCAGGCGCGTGCCGGTGAACGCCGCCATCGAGCCGCCCTGCGAGAACCCGGCGAGCACGATGCGGTCAGTGGCGATGCCGCGCTCATTCTCGCGGGCGATCAGCGCGCGCAGCGCGGCATCCGACGCGCGAATGCCCGCCTCGTCCTGACGCGAATGGCGATCGATGCCGGCGATGTCGTACCAGGCGCGCATCGCGTAGCCGTTGTTGATGGTGACCGGGCGCACCGGTGCGTGAGGAAACACGAACCGCAGGCGCGCGCCGGGCGCCACGAGCTCCGGGACGATGGGCTCGAAGTCGTGGCCGTCGGCGCCGAGGCCGTGCAGCCACACGACGGCGGCCGTCGGCTGCGGGCCGGTCTCGATCTCGACGGCGTCAGGAAGCCTGGACATGAAACTCACGCGGGCAACGAGAGGGGCGGCAATCATACAGACGTGTAACGGGGTGTACAGAAGCGCAGAACGGGCAACAGGGGTGGGCGAACGGCGCGCAACGGCGCATTGACAAGTAATGCATAAATATGCACGATGTGTGCACTTTTATGCATGAACCGCGCCGGACGCGGCCGGGGAACGACGACTTGGAATCGGTGCACCAGCTCGAGAGGCGCAACGCGATCCTGAAGATCGTGCGCGAGCAGGCCGTCGGCCGGCAGGCCGACCTGGTGCGCCTGCTGCGCCGGCTCGGCCATGAAGCGACGCAGTCGAGCGTCAGCCGCGACCTGCGCGAGCTGGGCGTGCTCAAGGCGGGCGACCGCTATGTGCTGATGGTCGAGCGCGAGCCCGTGAACGGCGATTTCGACGCCCTCGCCGGCTTCGTGCGCGAAGTGCGCCCGGCCGGAGTGTCGCTGACCGTCGTCAGGACCACGGTGGGCGCCGCCCAGAGCGTCGCGGTGGCAGTCGACCGCGCGCAATGGCCCGAGGTCGTCGGCACCATTTCCGGCGACGACACGATCTTCGTAGCCACGACCGGCGCACGCGAGCAGCAGAAGCTGCTCCAGCGCCTGCACTCCATCTTCCACGTCTGACGAGTCCCAGCGCATGACCCAGGCTTCCCCGCGGGCCGCCGAGCCCATTCTGCTCGCCTTTTCAGGCGGTCTCGACACGTCGTTCCTCGTTCCGTGGCTGCACGAGAACCACGGGCGTCCCATAGTGACGGTCACCGTGAATACCGGCGGCATCGACGCAGCCGCGGCAAAGACGCTCGCCGAGCGCTCCCGCGCCCTCGGCGCCGACGAGCATCACCTCATCGACGCGCGTGCCGGCTACTTCGACCAGGTGCTGCGCTATCTCATCATGGGCAACGTGCGCCGCGGCCAGCTCTACCCGCTGTGCGTGGGCGCCGAGCGCGTCATGCAGGCGCAGACGATCGCGCAGGTGGCCAACGAGCTCGGGACGTCGGTCGTCGCGCACGGCTGCACAGCTGCGGGCAACGACCAGGTGCGCTTCGAAGTCGCACTGCGCACGATCGCGCCGCAGCTCGAGATCCTCGCGCCGGTCCGCGATCAGGCGTTCAAGCGGCCGGAGCAGCTTGGCTACCTGGAGCAGCGCCGCCTGCCCGTTCCTCCGTACGGGGCGGCGTACTCGGTGAATCGTGGCTTGTGGGGCGTCACCATCGGTGGCAAGGAAACGCTCACGTCGGCGGCCACGATCCCGGACGACGCCTGGGTGCTGACGCGCGAGGCTTTCTCGCATCCGCGCGCGCCCGAGCGACACACGATCGGCTTCGAGCGCGGCGTGCCCGTGAGCCTCGACGGCCGTCGCTGCCCGCCGGTCGAGCTGATCGAGGCGCTCGAAACGCTCGCGGCCCCGTTCGGCATCGGCCGCGGCATCCATCTCGGCGACACGATCATCGGCACCAAGGGTCGCGTCGCCTTCGAGGCACCCGCCGCGGACGTCCTGCTCACCGCTCATCGCGAGCTCGAGAAGCTGGTGCTCACGGGCCGGCAGGCGCGCATCAAGGAACTGGTGGCGCAGCCCTACGGCGACCTCATCCACGAGGGCCAGCACCTCGATCCGGTGTGCCGAGACATCGAGGCGCTGCTCGAATCCTCGCAACGACGCGTCACCGGCGATGTCAGAGTCGCCTTTCGCCCCGGCAATGCATTCGTCGAGGGCGTGACGTCCCCGTTCTCGCTCATGGCGGCATCCAAGGGCGTGTACGGCGAGGCGGCGGGCGAATGGACGCCGGCGGACGCGCTCGGCTTTTCGCGCGTGCAGGCGCTCACCGGTATTTTTCACAAGCGCGCCGGCCAGTCGATGGCGCAGGCCATGGACGACAGCGGCGCAGGAGCTGGACGGAAGAGATGAAGACTGTCGTCGTCGACAAGATCGCGTCGGTCACCCAGGCGTGCGGCCTGTCGCACGAGCTGCGCATCTCCACGGAGATTCCGTGCGAGGAAGGTGTCGTGCTGGTGGTGGAGGTGCTCAACAACAAGAGCACGTACAACACCCTCGAGCTGACCAGCGGGCGCATGGCCAAGGTGGCGCGAGGTGACGTGGTGGTCGGCGCGCTCGGCCATCACAAGGCGCTCTTCGGCTATTCCGGACACCTGCCGGAGAAGGTCGCGGCCGGCGACGTCATCCAGCTGCTCAACATCGGCGGCGTGCTCGGCATCTGCGATTCGGCGACGCCCGACAAGGGCAAGCCCTTCGACTGTCGGGTGCTGGGCGTGGTGCTGCAGTTTCCGTATCTCGGGGAGCGCATCGGCGTGCCGGCGCGCGTGGGCTACAAGCCGCTCGACTACCAGGCGACGCTCAACACGCGCGGCGTCCCCGTGATCGCGCTGGCCGGCACCTGCATGGAAGCCGGCAAGACCGCCGCCGCGTGCGCGATCGTGGCGCGGATGCGCCATCGCGGCCTGGTGGTCGATGCGTTCAAGGCGACGGGCGTCTCGCTGCGCCGGGACATCCTGGCCATGGAAGACGCCGGCGCGCGCCGCTCGCTGATCTTTACCGACTTCGGCGTCGTCACCACCACGCCGAAGACCGGCCCCGCACTCACGCGCACCATGCTCACGGAGATGGCGAGCGGCAAGCCCGACGTCATCGTGTTCGAGCTCGGGGACGGCATCCTCGGGACCTACGGCGTGGAAGCGATCCTCAAGTGCGAAGACATCCGTGGCGCAATCACGGGCCTGGTGCTGTCCGCCAACGATCCCGTGGCTGCGTGGGGCGGAGTGAAGCTGTTGCGGGAGAAATTCGCCATCGAGCCGTGCGTGGTGACCGGCCCGTCGACCGACAACCAGGTCGGCGTGACCATCATCGAGGAACAGATGAAGGTTGCCGCGTTCAACGCCATCACCGACGGCCCGGCGCTCGGCGACCGCGTCATTGCGGCGGCGGGACTGGAGGGCAGCACTGCGGCGGCAGCGGCGGCCCAGGCCGCGGCGACAGTGGGAGACGAATGAGTACTCGGGTTCCGACCTTCGTCCTCGGCGGCACCGGCTACGTGGCCGGCGAGCTGATTCGCCTGATCGCCGGCCACCCGCGGCTCGACCTGGTGGGCGTCATGTCCGACAGCCAGCCCGGCGAACGCCTCGGTGCGGCGTTTCCGCACCTCGCCGCCCGTTATCCGGACATGGCCTTCCTGTCGCAGGACGGGCTCGCCGCGCAAGTCGGGCTGCACCCGACGAGCGCAGTTTTCTCGGCCGCGCCGCACGGCGTATCCGCCGGCCTGATCGACGGTCTGCTGGCGCGCGCGGAAAGCAAGGGGGCGCGCCCGCGCATCGTCGACATCTCGGCCGACTTTCGCTACGCAACGGCCGGCGCGTATGAGAACGTGTACGGGCACGCGCACGGCGCACCGGCACGGCTCGGCCAGTTCACGTGCGCCGTGCCCGAGCACCTGAAGAAACTCGAAACGCCGCACGTCGGGCATCCCGGCTGTTTCGCGACCGCAACGCTGCTCGCGAGCGTTCCGCTGCTGGCGCTCGGCCTGGTCGAGCCGCAGCTGTTCATCGCGGGCGTCACCGGCAGTACGGGATCGGGACGCAAGCCCACCGAAGGCACGCATCACCCGCAGCGCCACAGCGACCTCTACGTCTACAACGCCCTGGGTCACCGACACGTCCCGGAGGTCGCGGCCTGTGCGCTCGCGGCCAGCGGCGTCGCGGCGGACTTCGCGTTCGTGCCGCACTCCGGGCCATTCGCGCGCGGCATCCACGTCACCGTGCAAGCCACACTGCGCAAGCCGCTCGAAAGCGCCGCCGCGATCGAAGCACTGGAGGAGTTCTATCGCGGGCAGCCGTTCGTCTGGGTCACGCGGGACCCGCCGCGCGTGAAGAACGTGGTGGCGAGCAATTTCGCGCATCTCAGCGCGGCGGCCAACGGCCGCAGCATCGCGGTGATGTGCGTCGTGGACAATCTCACCAAGGGCGCCGCCGGCGGGGCCGTGCAGTGGATGAACCGCCTGCTGGGATTCGATCAGACCACCGGTCTGACCGCCCCGGCACCAGGCTGGACCTGAGAGCCCCGGCACCAGGCTGGACCTGAGAGGAACAGAGACAACAGTCATGAACGCAGCTCTTGCTTCGGCCCCCGACGTCGGATCCGCTCTCGCACCGGTCTTCGCGCAATACCCGATCGAAGTGGTGAACGCGCAAGGCGTCTGGCTCGACACGCGCGACGGCCGCCGCATCCTCGATCTGTACGGCGGTCACGCGGTCGCCGCCGTCGGTTATGGCCATCCGCGCTGGCTGGCAGCGCTCGAAGCGCAAGCGCGCTCCGTGCTGTTTCAGACCAATGCGGTTGCGATGGAAGTCCGCGAGCGCGCGGCCAGCCGCCTGGTGCGTTTCGCCGGCGTCGGCCTGAACACCGTGTTCCTCGTGAGCACCGGCGCGGAAGCGAACGAGAACGCCCTCAAGCTCGCGCTGCGCATCACCGGGCGAAGCCAGGTCGTTGCCGTCGAGCACGGATTTCACGGGCGCACGGCCGCGGCCGGCGCTGTCACGTGGGGGGCCGCCGCCAAGTGGTATGGCTTCCCGCGCGCGCCGTTCGACGTCGGCTTCATCCCGCGCAACGACACGGACGCGATCGCGGCGCAGGTGACCGATCGCACGGCCGCGGTCATCGTCGAACCGATCCAGGGCCTTGCCGGCGCCTTCGACCTGGACCCGGCGTTCCTCGCCGCCCTGCGTCGCCGATGCGACCAGGTTGGCGCGCTGCTCATCTTCGACGAGGTGCAGTGCGGGATGGGTCGCTGCGGCGAATCCTTCGCGGCGAAGCTGTACGGCGTCACGCCCGACATGATCACGACGGCGAAGGCGCTGGGCAGCGGCTTTCCCTGCGCCGCGCTGCTGATGTCGGCTGCCGTCGCCGCTGCGCTCAGGGTCGACATGCTCGGCACCACCTTCGGCGGCGGGCCGATGGCGTGCGCGCTCATCGAAGCGGTCATCGACATCATCGAGGGCGAGGACTTGCTCGCCAACGTGCGACGCATCGCGGCACACGTGCGCGCAAGCTGTCGTGTCGGCCCGGTCACCGGTTTTCAGGGTGCGGGCTTCCTGCTCGGGCTGCGCACCTCGCGTCCCGCGAAGGACGTGCAGCGTGAGCTGCTCGAGCGCGACATCCTCGCCGGCACGAGCGCGGACCCGAACGTGCTGCGCCTGCTGCCGGCGTTCATCCTGCGCGAAGAGCACGTCGAGCGCCTGCGCGCCGCGCTCGCGGGTCTCTCCGCCTGATGTCCCATGCGGCGTTTCCTCGATCTCAACGACTTCACCCGCGCGGAGGTTCTCGACCTGCTCGCGCTCGCGCGCCGGCTGGAGCACAAGCCCGAACCGCGCGCGCTCGCGGGCCGGATCCTCGGGCTGCTGTTCTTCAACCCGTCGCTGCGCACGCTCGCCTCGTTCCAGGTGGGCATGAAGCGCATGGGCGGCGATTCGATCGTGATCCAGCCCGGCCAGGGAACATGGCAGCTCGAGACGCGCAGCGGTGTCGCGATGACGCAGACGGCCGCCGAGCACGTGCGCGAAGCAATTCCCGTGCTGGCTTCCTACTGCGATGCGCTCGGCATCCGCGCGTTCGCGGACGGGCGGGACCTGGCCTCGGACCTCGCGGAGACGCAGTTCGCGGCCATGGCCGAGGTCTGCGAAAAGCCGCTCGTGAACCTCGAATCCGCGATGAACCATCCGTGCCAGGCGCTGGCGGACTGGAAAACGCTGGACGAGCTGAACGTGCCGGAACACGGCAAGTTCGTGCTCTCGTGGGCGTATCATCCGCGCGCGCTGCCGCTGGCGGTACCCGCCGCAGTGGTTCACATGGCGGCGATGCGCGGCATGCACGTCACCGTACTGCGACCGGAGGGGTTCGAACTTCCGGCACCGCTGATGGCGCGCGCGCACGCGGCGGCCGCGGGCTCGGGCGGATCGGTGCGCGAGACGAGCGAGCGTGCCGAGGCGCTGCAGGGCGCGCACGTGATCTACGCGAAGGAGTGGGGCTCGACGCGCCACTACGGGCAGGCGGATCGCGACGCGCTGCTGCGCGCCCAGCTCACGAGCTGGTGCGTGCGCGATGACTGGTTCGCCGGTGCCGCACAGGCGTGCTCGCTCATGCATTGCCTGCCCGTGCGCCGCAACGTTGCGGTGTCGGACGAAGTACTCGACGGGCCGCGCAGCGTCGTCACGCGTCAGGCTTACAACCGCCTGCCGGCGCAGATGGCCGTGCTGCACCGGATGATGTGTACCGGTACCGGACTTTGAATTTAGTTATTCATGTTCGCGACAGTTGAACAGGTGTGGTCTGTCGCTCGATCGGCGAACATGAATAACTAAACTCAAAGTCCGGTACCGTCTTAGTTGGAGCAGACATGAACTATCGACCCGACCAGACCGTGGCAGTGCGCGCGCTGCGCAATGCCGCGCCCTACATCCGCATGTTCAAGGGCAAGGTCTTCGTCATCAAGGCCGGCGGCGCCGTGTTTGGCGAAGTCGAATCGACGCGCGCGCTCATCGAGCAGGTGGCCATCCTGCACCAGGTGGGCATCAAGGTCGTGCTGGTGCACGGCGGCGGGCCGCAGCTCACACAGGTTTCCGACGCCCTCGGCATCCCGACGCGCATGGTTCACGGCCGGCGCGTCACGGACGAGAAGTCGATCGACGTCACCACCATGGTGCTCAACGGCCTGATCAACACGCGTATCCTCGCGATCTGTCGCGACCTCGACATCGACGCGGTGGGCGTGAGCGGCGTGGACGCAGGCCTGATCCGCGCGCGCAAGCGTCCGCCGGTGCGCATCGAGGGCGAGGCAGAGCACGTCGACTTCGGCTTCGTCGGCGACATCGACAGCGTGGATGCGGAGGTGATCCGCAAGCAGCTCGACAACGGGCTGATGCCGGTGGTGAGCCCGCTGTCGGCGGACGCCAGCGGCACGTTGCTCAACATCAATGCCGACACAGTCGCGGCCGCGATCGGCGCCGAACTGAACGCCGAGAAGCTCATCCTTTGCACCGGTGCGCCCGGCATCCTCGGGCGCCTCGACGACCCCGGATCGGTGATCTCTTTCACGGACCTGCTGGGGCTGAAGCGGCTGCGCGAATCCGGAGCGCTGAGCGACGGCATGCTGCCGAAGGCAACGGCCATCGAGACCGCAATCCGCGGCGGCGTACGCCGCGTGCACGTCATTTCGTACCAGGCTCAGGACAGCGTCCTCGCCGAGGTGTTCACCAACGAGGGCACGGGCACGCTCATCGTTGCGGACGTGAACGCGCTCAGCCAGGCCGAGCAGCAGAGCGGCGGGCCGAAGAAATGATCCGGACTCCGAGACTCGCCGACCCGACACTCGCGAGGCGCGGCGGATGACCACGCGCATGTGGGACAAGGGAACGCCGCTCGACCGGCGCGTGCTCGAGTTCACCGCGGGCGAGGACCACGCGCTCGACGACCGGCTGGTGAAATACGACGTGCAGGCGTCGATCGCCCACGCCGAGGCGCTCCACCAGGCGCGCGTCCTCGCGGCCGACGATCTGGGTCGCGTGCGCGACGCGTTGCAGGCGATCGGCCGAGCGCACGCCGCCGGCGAGTGGCGCGTCACGCTCGAGCACGAGGACGGCCAGAGCGCGCTCGAAGCCCTGCTGACGCAGAAGCTCGGTGCATTGGGTGGCGCACTGCACGCGGGCCGCTCGCGTAACGACCAGGTTCTCGCCGCCATCCGCCTCTACCTGCGCGATGCCGTCGAGTCGCTGCGCGCCGGCGCGGTGGCGGTCGCAGACGCGCTCGACGCCCTGGGTCAGCGCGAGCCCGAGACGCCGCTTCCGGGTTACACGCACATGCAGCAGGCCATGCCGAGCTCGGTGCCGCTGTGGGCCGGCGGCTTCGCCGCGGAAATCCGCGACGACGCCGAAGGGCTGCGCATGACACACCGGCGCGTCGCGAAGAATCCGCTCGGCTCCGCCGCCGGCTACGGCACGCCGAACCTGCACATCAGCCGCGAGGAAACGCGCGCGCGCCTCGGTTTCGCGGTCACGCAGGAGCCCGTGACGGCGGTGCAGCTGTCGCGCGGCAAGGCCGAGGCGCAGGTGCTGTTCGAGATCGCGCTGCTGATGCAGGACCTCGCGCGCCTGTCGAGCGACCTCATTCTCTTCTACACGCAGGAATTCGCGTTCGTGACCTTGCCGGCGGAGTTCACCACCGGCTCCTCCATCATGCCGCAGAAGCGCAACCCCGACGTGTTCGAGCTGATCCGTGGGCGTGCCGCCACCGCCCTCGCCTGCCTGCACGAAGCGCTCGCGATCGTTGCCAAGCTCCCTTCCGGCTATCACCGCGACCTGCAGCTCCTGAAGGCACCGCTGTTCCGTTCCATCGACATCTGTCTGCAGGCGCTCGACATCTTGCCGCACGCGCTCGCCGGCGTGCACTTCAATCGCGAGCGCATTCGTCTGGATCCGTCGATCCAGGCGGCGGCCGAGGCCAACGCGCTGGTCGTGAGCGAGGGGATTCCGTTCCGCGACGCCTACCTGCGTGTCGCGAAGAGGCTCGGGCTCGCGAAGACCTGAGGTGCCGCCGCGGCTGGCTGCAGTGGGCAGCGGCCCGCGGCTCGGCCCCACCTGCAGCGACTGAAGCTGTCGGCTGAACCACGCTTTCACCGCCAGTCGTCTGTTCTCGGGCAAAGCCCGGGTTCGCGCTGGCGTGCCGCATCGCACGCGCCTCGACACACACGCGCCTCAATACATCGGAGGGATTTGGTGAAGCACCGCGTCGTCAACGAGCTGCTGATCGTTTCCGGCCTGCTTGCCTGCGCGGCCGTCAGGGCCGACGTCGGGCGCCACCTGCTGGTCGCCAATTCCGGCGACGGCACACTGACGACCTATGCCATCGATGACGCCACGCAGCTGTTGCGGCATCGCGGCTACTACGTCTCCGGCACCTCACCCGTGAGCATCGCGGTCACTTCCGACCAGGCGTTCGCCTACGTAGTGGACAGCGAGAGCCGCATTCACGGCTTCCGCGTGCTCAGCAACGGATCTCTCCTGCCGGTTCCCGGTTCGCCCCTGGTGCTGACTGGAGGCCTCGACCTTGCGGACGCCGTCGCGACCGGGGGGTTTCTCTACGTCACCAGCGCGCGCAGGGACAGCGTGTTCGGATTTCGCATCGCCACCGAGGGTCGTCTCATTCAGATGATCACGGGACCCTGGCGCACGGGTTCGGTGCCGGGCCAGATCGCCGCGCATCCGGGCAACTCCTCGCTGTACGTGCTCAATCGAGCGTCGAACACGGTCTCGGTCTACGCGATCGGCAACGGCGGCGCCCTCAACCTGATCGGTAACGCGCCGAGCGGCAGCGCGCCCGCCGGAATCATCGCGCATCCGGACCGCAGCTTCGTGCTCGTCGCCAATTCGGGAAGCGCCAGCGTGTCCGTCTTCCGTGTGCAGGCGAACCGCACGCTCGCGCCCGTGGCAGGTTCGCCGTTCGCCGTGGGCTCCGGACCGACGGCACTGGCGCTGCATCCGGACGAGGCGCACCTCTTCGTTGCCAACACGACCGGCAACAGCATCACCCAGCTACGCATGAATGCCGCCAATGGCCGCCTCACTCGCCTCGAGGACTTCGGCGGATTCCCCGCGATCTCCGCCGTCGAGATCGAGCCACGGGGCGATTTCCTGTTCGCAGCGCTCGCAGACCAGGATACCGTCCGTGTCGAGCGCGTCGAAGCGTCCCTGGCAACGCTGCAGCCGCACGGACAGATTCGCACGCGTGTCGCACCGGCGGCACTGGCGCTCTTGCTCGGGGCACAGCCCGTCACCTTCGACCCGGCGTCGCTGCACATCCTCGAGGATCGCGAAGAAAACGTCGACGCGATCCACCAGTTCCGGCTCGACAGCGCCGGTCGGGTGACGACACCCGCGGCGAGCATCTCTTTCATCAGCGCCAATGCGGCGACGCCGGCACGCTGGTCAGTGCACGTCTCGGGGCGACGTGCCTTCTTGCAGCAGGGTCCGGTACAGATACACGTGCTGGACATCGACGAAGCTTCCGGCGCACTCGTCGAGAATCCGGCACTCGCGGTCGTGACCAGCCCGAATGCCTTGTTCGATGCGCAGCTCGATCCGTCCGGCCGGTTCCTGTACGCGCCGATGCAGTCGGCCGGCAGTGGCTGCAGCATCGTTCTCTATCGCGTGAACGCGGTGAACGGGGCCCTCACACCCGACGCAGTGCCGGCCGCCACGCCACAGTCGTGCACCAACCTGCGCATGGATCCGACCGGCCAGTTCCTCTACACGGTTCCGGCCTCCGACCGTGTGCTGCGCGGTTTCGAAATCGACGCGCTGTCGGGCGCCCTGACGCCGATCAACCAGTTCATGCAGCTGCCGCCCGGTGTTCCAGCCGTGGAAGACCTGATCGTCGAGCCCTCCGGGCGTTTCCTTTTCCTGGTGACGGATGGGTTCCGGATCTTCACGGTGGGCATCAACCAGCGCAGCGGACTCGTCGCTCCCAACTTCAATCAGCCTTTCGTCCTCGCCGAGGCAGACCCTCGCAACCGCCTGCGCGTGGTGCCGGACATCGTCGGACTATCGCTCGCCACGCAGGAATCCTCGGGACAACTCTCGGCCCTGAGCATCCTTCCGAGCGGCCTGCTGTTCCCGCGCCAGATCAATTTCCTGACACTAGCTTCGGCCCATCCCCTGGTCGTGCACCCGGCGGGAAGCTCGGTCTATGTACCCGAGGTCGTCGACGGGCAGGTGCGCGTCACGAGACTGCGCCGTGACGTGCTGACGGGTGCGCTGACGCTGCCGGAACAAACCGTGTTGACTGATGACGCCGTCATGCACGGCTCGGTGTCCATCGGAACCCAGCGCTAGCTCGCCGCTCGCAGCGGCGCCGGCTCGATCTGCAGGCCGAGTGCCTCGCCCAGCGCATCTTCCACTCGCTCGGGATGCACGAAGCGGATCTCCTTGCGCACGCTCTCCGGAACCTCCTCGAGATCGTTACGGTTGCGCGGCGGCAGCAGCACCGTGCGGATACCCGCGCGATGCGCCGCGATCACCTTCTCCTTGATACCGCCCACTGGCAGCACCAGCCCGCGCAGGCTGATCTCGCCTGTCATCGCCACGTTGCTGTCGATGGTGCGTCCGGTCAGCAACGAGACGAGCGAGGTGAACAGTGTCACGCCCGCGCTCGGCCCGTCCTTCGGGATCGCGCCCGCCGGAATGTGGATGTGGATGTCGCTCTTGCGGAAGGAAACCGGATCGATGCCGAGCGCTTCCGCCCGCGATTTCACCAGTGACAGCGCCGCCTGCGCGCTCTCGCGCATCACGTCGCCGAGCTGTCCCGTGAGAATGAGACGTCCGTTGCCGGGGACGCGCGTCGCTTCGATGAACAGGATGTCGCCGCCGACAGGAGTCCACGCGAGCCCGGTCGCGACACCTGCCACACTGGTGCGCATCGCGACATCGCTCTCGAACCGCGGCGCGCCCAGGATCGGGCGCAGGTCGTCCGGGCCGATGGTCGCTTGCGCGATCGAACCCTCGGCGATCCGCACCGCGACGTTACGCAGCACCGCGCCGATCGCGCGCTCGAGATTGCGCACGCCGGACTCGCGCGTGTAGTCGTGCGCGAGGCGGTGCAGCGCCGCGTCGCCGATCGTCACCTGCTCCGCCTGCAATCCGTTGGCTTCGAGCTGGCGCCGCATCAGGTAGCGACGCGCGATCTGCACCTTCTCTTCTTCGGTGTAACCCGAGAGCTCGATGATCTCCATGCGATCGCGCAATGGCCCGGGAATCGTGTCGAGCATGTTGGCGGTGGCGATGAAGAGCACCTTCGAAAGATCGAAGGGCACGCCGAGATAGTTGTCGCGGAAGCTGCCGTTCTGTTCCGGGTCGAGCACCTCGAGCAGGGCCGACGACGGGTCGCCGTGGATGCCGGCGCCGAGCTTGTCGATCTCGTCGAGCATCAGCACCGGGTTGCGCGTGCCGGCCTTGCGCAGCGCCTGCACGATGTTGCCCGGCAGCGCGCCGATGTACGTGCGGCGGTGACCGCGGATCTCCGCCTCGTCGTGCACGCCGCCGAGGCTGGCGCGCACGAACTCGAGGCCGAGCGAGCGGGCGATGCTCTGCCCGAGCGAAGTCTTCCCCACACCGGGCGGGCCCACGAAGCACAGGATCGGGCTGCGACCCTGCGGATTGAGCTTGCGCACCGCGAGGTATTCGAGAATGCGCTTCTTGATCTTCTCCAGGCCGAAGTGATCCTCGTCGAGGATGCGGCGCGCGTTCGCGATGTCGATCTGCTCCGCGTCGAGCTTGGACCACGGCAGCTGGATCATCGTGTCGACCCAGGTCCGCAGCATCGAGTACTCGGCGCTCGCCTCGGTCATCCGCTCCAGGCGCTTGAGCTCTTTGCGCGTCTGCTCGAGCGCTTCTTCCGGCATGCCGGCCTCGTCCGCCGCTTCGCCGAGCTCGCGGATCTCCTCGCCGGTCCCACCGTCCTCGCCCAGCTCCTTCTGGATCTGCTTCATCTGCTCGCGCAGCAGAATCTCGCGCTGGCGTTCATCGATGGCGCCGCGCGTCTGCTGCTCGATCTGGCGCTGCAGTCGCAGCACCTCGATGCGATGGGTGATGAGCTCCGTGACGCGATTGAGCCGCGTGCGCAGGTCCAGGGTCTCCAGGAGCCTCTGGCGCTCCTCGGGTGCGACGTCCATGAAGCTCGCGATCATGTCCGCGAGGGCGCCGGGAGATTCGATGCGCTGCACGGCGTTGCCGACTTCGGCTGGGGTGCGCGGCAGCAGCGACAACGCTTCGCCCGCCAGGCGCTTGAGATTGAGCGCCAGCGCCTCGACCTCGCTCGTGCGCGCGGGCTTGTCGGGCAGGTATTCGACGCGCGCGACCAGGTACGGCAGGCCAGGCTGGAAGTCGAGTACGCGAAAACGCCGCTCGCCCTGCACGACCAGATGGTGCGTGCCGTCTTCGCCGGTGACGTAGCGCAGGATCGACGCCTCGGTGCCGATGCGATGCAGATCCTCGCCCGTCACATCGTCCTTCGCGGCGTCGCGCTGCAGGAGCAAGCCCAGCTTGCTTTGGTTGCGCACCGATTCCTGTGCGGCGGCGATCGAGCCCTCGCGACCCATCGCGACCGGCATCACGATGCCGGGGAAGAGCACGAGATTGCGCACCGGCACCACGATGAGCATGTCATCGGTGATTCTTACGGCGTCGGCCGCGTCGGCCGCGGCCCTGCGGCGCTCTCGCGTCTCTTCGATCCTGCTCGCGTCTTTGTCGCTGTCCAGTGTCATCTCAGGTCCTCAGAGTCGACGCAGCCGCAGCTGCAGGCATCCGTCGGCCAACGTGTGACCGAGCAGCTCGAAGCGGCCCTCGGGCAAGCGGATGTGCCGGGCAAAGCGTCCGTAGGGAATCTCCAGGCGACGCACGACAGCGCTGCGCGTACACAAGGGCGGTGCGCGGTACGCGTTCACGCGGATGCCGGCATCGTCGAGCTGCAGCTCGATGCGATCGGCGGAAATGCCCGGCAGCGCGACCGTGACCAGCAGCTCCGGTGGGTTCTCGAGCACGTCGACCGGCGGTTCCCAGCTGACCTCGCCCTGGGGCGGTGCCAGACCGAAGAACTGCCGGTGCAGGCCGTCGGCGCGGTCGAGCAACCGCAGGGCTTCGGCCCACATCCAGGAGTGAGGATCGCGCTTCATCGTGGTGCTTGGTTTCTCGGGAAGGCTGACGGGTCACGTGGGGTCGAATCCCGCCAGATCAATGTCCGGACATATCCGGCCAGATCGAGGCGCCGGTGTGCATCGGCCGCGGGCGCCTCCGCGCGTGCGACAAACGCGGACAGGCGCCGCCGAGCTGACGCGGGGTGGCGCGTGCGGACAGGTGCACCTGGGGACAGGTGGCACGGCGTGCCGCGAGGCGGCACCATCCCGTCATGTCCGCCAGCGCCCCCACCGCCGGCCCAGCCCAACCACCCCACCGAGTCGCAAGGCCCTGCACCGGCGAGGGCGGCGTTCGCGCTACTCTATGTGGCCGTCGTGATCCCGATTGCCTGCGTGTGCCGTCCTGCGGTACACCGCCTGCACTGACTCTTCTTCAGAACCCGGGGAGACTGACATGAGCTTCGTTCACTCGCTGACCGTGCTGGCGCTCGCGCTGTTCACCCTGTTCCACGGCGGCTCCGCCCTCGCCGAGGGCCTGCCGGTGCCCAAGGTGGAATACTCCGCCGACCGGGTGATCGAGTCCGAGCGCGGCGCCATGACGCATAAAGTGCATCACGCCGGCCTCAAGGAGCGCTCCGAGATGCAGATGGGCGGCATGGCGAGCGTGATGATCCTGCGCGGCGACAAGAAGCTCGCCTACATGCTGATGCCGGCGCAGAAGATGTACATGGAGATGGATTTCACGAAGGCGCGCGAGCAGGCGGGCGGCACGCCGGCCGAGGCGGCCGAGATCACGAAGGAAGGCACCGAGACCGTCGAGGGCTTCTCGACGACCAAGTACAAGCTGGTCACCGCGGACAAGAAAGCCGCGGGCTTCATGTGGTTCACCGACGACGGCATCGCCGTGAAGATGGACCTGCTGTCGCGCGAGAGCGCGAAGAAGGCGCGCATGACCATGACCCTGAAGAACGTGCAGGTCGGCGACCAGGACGATGCGCTGTTCGAGGTGCCCGCCGGCTACACGAAGATGCCGGGCATGGGCATGAACATGCCGATGCCGGGCACCCGCTGACGCAAAGCCGCCTCCGGAGATCAGAACAGCGAGCCCTCCGTAGTCCCGAGCATCGCCTCGCGCACCATGGGCACCGGCGGCCCGCCGTACGCGAGGAAACGATCGTGGAATTCGCGCCAGGCGGCCTGCCCGCCCCGCGTCGCGGTCCAGTCGGCGCGCAGCTTGCGGATCATCAGCTTGCCCATGTTGTAGTTGAGGTAGGCCGGATCGTAAGTACCGCGCGCCGCCTGCTGGCGTGCGCTGCCGACATCCTGGTACGCCTCCTCGACAAACAGCCGCTCCGACTCGGCGACGCTCATGCCACGCGTGTGCAGGCCGATGGCCGAGACGAACCGGGCGTTGCGCAGCAGCGCGTTGGACAGCTGCCCGATGTGGGTTTGTGGATCGCCGTTGCCCAGACCCATCTCCCACATCATCTCCTCGGCGTAGTGCGCCCACCCCTCGGCGAATGCATAGCCGACGAACAGGCGGCCCATGAACGAGTCCGAGCGATTCGCATGCAGGAAATTGAGGAAGTGGCCGGGCCACACCTCGTGCACCGACGTGAACAACAGGTCCGCACTCCCCGGCAGGTAATCGCGCTGCACTGCCTTCGACCACGACGGATCGGGCGGCGAGATGTAGTACACCGACGGCAGGTCCTTTTCGTACGGCCCCGGAATGTCGATGTAGGCGAAGTTGGCGCGATTGTACGGCGGTGCTTCGGCAACGAGCGCGAGCTGCTCGCTCGGGATGGTCACGACCTTCTTGTCGATCAGGAATTGCTTGAGCCCCGCGAGCTGATCTCGCGCGCCCTGCACCGGGCCACCGCGCGGCTTGTCGTCCCGCGACCTGGCAATGCATGCGGCGATGGTCGCTCCGGGCGCGAAGCGCGCGCAGGCTCCCTCGAGCGCTTCCTGATTGCGCTCGAGATCGGCACGCCCCACGGCTTCGAGCTCCGCGAGCGGCGTGTCGACGCGCTCGGTCATGCGCAGCATCTGCGCGAACCGGTCTGCGCCGAGCGCGTAGCCCTGGGTTGCGTTCTTCAGCTCGCCCTCGAGCCATTTCTGCAGGTCGCGCATCGCCGCAGTGGCGGCGCGGTTCGCCTCCGCCAGTTCCTTCTGCAGCGCTTCGTCCTTCACCGACGCGAAGGCCTTCGACAGGTCGTTCTCGTAGAAATCGGCGAAGCCCCCGAACATCGAGATGCCACGCTTCACGTACGTTTCCGGCAGCGGCAGGCGCAGGTTGGCCCGAATCTGTGTAGCGGCGGTTGGAATGGAGCGCGCGTAGCCGACATAGGCGCGCATGCGCTGCTCGAGCGGCGCGTACTCGCGCGTGAGATAGGGGCTCGGATCGAGGCCGTCGAGCATCCAGTCGATGTAGAAGGTGGGATTGCGAAACGGCGCTTCCGCGGTTTCCAGCCAGAACAGGTCGCGGTCGATGCGCGCCACCAGGTAGTCACGCTCGAAGCGCTCCGCGTCGGCCAGAGCCGCCAGCGCCATCGCACGGTCGCGCGCGTCGTGCAGCCGCCGGATCTCCCCCGCGATGCCGGCGGCGCTCCAGTCCGGCAGTTTGCCGTCAAACTCGTGGCGGCCCGCGTTCACTGCGAGCGTCGGATGCGTCCTCAGATAGTCCTCGATGATCCCGTCGCGCAGGCTCGTCCAACGCGACCCCGTCGCCGCCGCGCTCGGAGCCGGCGGCGCGTCCTGCTTGCCGCAGCCCGCGAGCGCCGCCACGGCGACGGCGAACAGCGCGACGAGGCGCACCCGGACAGAAGGACGCGCCGGAACGAGACGCACGATCGGGTCGGCGAACATGCGGGATCTCCTGCGGTTACTCCGCGTCCGGCTGCGCTTCGGGCCGCGCTTCGCTGAATGGCGCCAGACGCTCGAGGTGCGCGCTGATCTTCACGAGGGTCGCGAAGGGACTCACGTCGACTTTGAAGCGATGCGCGTTGTACATCTGCGGCACGAGCAGGACGTCGGCCAGCGTGACCGACTGCCCGTAGCAAAAACGTCCGTCGCTGCCGGCCCGCTTGACCATCTCTTCGAGGCCGCGAAAACCCTCGGTGATCCAGTGCGCGATCCAGCGATTGATGGCGTCCTCGTTCTGCCCGAGCTGCTGCCGCAGGTAGTTCAGCGTACGCAGGTTGTTGAGCGGATGAATCTCGCAGGCCACGTGCTGTGCCATCGCGCGCACCTGCGCCCGCGCCACCGGCGACTTCGGCAGCAACGGAGGTTCGGGAAAACGCTCATCGAGATACTCGATGATCGCGAGCGTCTGGCCGAGCACCACGCCCTCGTGCTCGAGCGCGGGAACCAGGCCCTGCGGGTTCAGCGCGAGATAGTCCGCGCGTCGATGCTCGCCCTCGCGCAGCTGCTTCGGTACGGATTCGAACTTCTGGCCCTTGAGGTTGAGCGCGATGCGGACGCGATAGGCCGCCGAGCTGCGCCAGAACGTGAAGAGTTTCATCGCCGCCATGTGACTCGCTCCACGCTCAAGCCGCCACGATGCTCGTCGTCACCGTGCCCACCCCGTCCACGCCGCCCTCGAGACGATCTCCCGCCTTGACTGCCGCGACGCCCGCGGGCGTTCCGGTAAAGATCAGGTCGCCGGGCACCAGGTCGAAGAACGTGGACAGCTCCGCGATCGTTTCCGGCACGCTCCAGATCAGGTCGGCGATGTCGCCCTGCTGGCGCATCTGCCCGTTGACCTGCAGCCAGATGCGGCCGTGCGTCGGGTGATCGCCGCGTGCGGGCCGGATCGCGCCGAGGGGTGCCGAGCGATCGAAGCCCTTTGCCGTGTCCCACGGCTTGCCGGCCTTCTTCGACTCCGCTTGCAGGTCGCGGCGGGTGAGATCGATGCCGACCGCGTAGCCGAGCACGTGCTCGAGCGCGCGTTCGCGCGCGATGTCGCGTCCGCCGGTGCCGATCGCGATCACCAGCTCGATCTCGTGATGGAAATCGGCGGTGCGCGCGGGATAGGGGATGGCCGTGCCGCTCGCGACGACGGCGTCGGCGGGCTTGCAGAAGAAGAACGGCGGCTCGCGATCGCTCATGCCCATCTCGCGCGCGTGCGCCGCATAGTTGCGGCCGACGCAGTAGATGCGATGCACCGGAAAGCGCGCGTCGGTGCCGGCGACCGCGACCGCGGCTTGCGCGGCCGGCGGAAACAGATAAGTCGTCATGGGAGCCTCGCTCAGTGTGTGACAATGCTCGCCCAGTTCGCTCTCGGAAACCAGCAGCTCCCGAGCACCCGCCGGCCAATGGCAGTCGACACCTTCTTCTATGGTCTCTTCATGGACGTGGCGCTGCTGCACGACAAGGGCATCCTCGCGAGCGATCCACGCGTGGTGCGGCTGGACGGCCATTCCCTGGAGATCGGCAAGCGCGCCACGCTGCTGCCCCAGCCGGGACGGACGGCGTACGGCGTCGTCATGACCCTGGGCGAGGAGGATCTGGCGCGCCTCTACTCGGATCCCACCGTCAGCGCCTATCGCGCGCAGGACGTGCGGGTGACGCTGAGCGACGGCGCTGCAATCGCCGCGCGCGTATACGTGCTGCCGGCGCACCTGCACGATCCGTCGCCCAATCCGCAATACGCCGCAAAATTGTACGATCTGGCGCGCAGGCTCGGCCTGCCCGCCCCGTACCTGCGGGAAATTCACGAGCGTTTCATCAGGTGACCCATGAGCGTCTACGACAAGCTGCGTGAGCTGAAGATCGAGTTGCCCGCCGTGTCGCGGCCCGCCGCGGCATATGTGATGGCCGCGCCCGGCGGCGGCCTGGTGTTCGTATCGGGCCACATCGCGCGCCGCGACGGTAAGGTGGTGACCGGCAAGCTGGGCGCTGAGCTGACCACCGAGCAGGGCAAGGTCGCGGCCCGCGGCATCGCCGTGGACATGATGGCGACGCTTCACGACTTCCTCGGCGACCTCGGGCGCGTGCGGCGCATCGTCAAGGTGATGTGCCTGGTGAGCTCCACGACGGAATTTACCGAGGCGCACCTCGTTGCCAACGGCTGCTCCGAGCTGCTGCTGGAAGTGTTCGGCGAAGCCGGCCGTCACGCGCGCAGCGCGTTCAGCGTCGCGCAGATCCCGCTCGGCTCCTGCGTCGAGATCGAGATGGTGGTGGAGGCCGCGTGAGTTTCGACCTGGATAACGTCGTCATGCGGGTGACTGCGACAGCGGCGAACGGCGTCGTCGACGCGAACACGAGCGTTTCCTTTCGCCAGCGCGGCTCGCGTGTGGTGGGCCGATATTGCGGCGGGCGCGTGCGACGCGGCTGGCTGGTCGGCGCCATCTCCGGCAGCCGACTGACGTTTCGCTATGCACAGGCGGAATCGACCGGAGCGATCGCAGGCGGCGAATCAGTGATCGCAGGGGGCGGATCAGTGATCCACGCCGGGCGCTCGGCCTGCGAGATCGAGGCGCTGGCCGACGGGCGCCTTCGGCTTCTCGAGCACTTCAGGTGGAGCACGCGCGCGGGCGGCGGCACCAACATCTTCGAGCAGGATTGCTGATCCGGGCGGCGCGGGCGAGCGACGAACGAGCGGCGCGGGCGAGCGACGAACGAGCGGCGCGGGCGCGCGAGCGCCGCTTCAGAACTGGTCTTCCGCCATCTCCGTGACGCTGCCGCTGCCGGCGCGCACGGCCGCCACGTGGGCGTGGGCGCGCGGCAGGATGCGCTCTGAAAAGAAACGCGCGGTTGAGACCTTGGCGCGCAGGAACGGTGCGTTGCCGACCCCCTGCTCCAATCGCTGGCGCGCGGCATGCGCGGCGCGCGCCATCTGCCAGCCGCCGGTGACGATCGATAGCGCCATGAGGAAGTCGAACGCGACCGCGCCGGGAAGCTGCGGATCCTTGGCGCTGCCGCCGATGACGTGGTCGGCCGCTTCGCGCATTGCGGCGAGCGCCTGGCCGAGCGAGGTCCTCATGGCCGACAGCTCGCCGTCCGCGGCCAGCTCGCCGTCCGCGGCCAGAGCGCCGACCGTGCCCTCGATCTCTTTGAGCAGGCCGCGCAGCGCGTCGCCGCCGTCACGCAGTACCTTGCGCCCGACCAGGTCCAACGCCTGGATGCCGTTCGTGCCCTCGTAGATCGTCGTGATGCGCGCATCGCGAATATGCTGCGCGGCACCCGTCTCCTCGATGAAGCCCATGCCGCCGTGCACTTGCACGCCCGTGGCCGCACATTCCTGCGCGATCTCCGTGCTCCAGGCCTTCACCAGTGGCGTAAGCAGCTCCACGCGCGCGTGGTGGCGGCGGCGCTCGGCAGGATCGGGATGGTGATGCGACAGATCGATGTGCATCGCGGTCACGTACGCGACCGCGCGCGACGCTTCGACCAGCGCACGCATGGTGAGCAACATGCGCCGCACGTCCGCATGACGGATGATCGGGACGCGCGCCTTGCCGTCCACGGAACGTCCCTGGACGCGCTCGCGCGCGTAAGCCACCGCCTGCTGGTATGCGCGATCGGCAATGCCGACGCCTTGCAGGCCGACGCTCAGCCGCATGTAGTTCATCATCGTGAACATGCAGCCCATGCCGTCGTGCAGCCGGCCGACCAGGTAGCCCGTCGCGCCCTCTGCGTCGCCGAAGGCGAGCACGCACGTCGGGCTCGCGTGCAGGCCGAGCTTGTGCTCGATCGAAACGGTGTGCAGATCGTTGCGCGCGCCCGGCACACCGTTCGCGTCGGGCAGGAACTTCGGCACGAGGAACAGCGAGATGCCCTTGATGCCCGCGGGCGCGTCGGGCGCACGGGCCAGGACCATGTGGACGATGTTGTCCGACATGTCGTGGTCGCCCCAGGTGATGAAGATCTTGCGGCCGGAGATGCGCCAGTGATCGCCTTCGGGCACGGCGCGCGCAGTGACCGCGGCGAGATCCGAACCCGCCTGCGGCTCGGTGAGGCACATGGTGCCGGTCCACTCGCCGGACAGGATCCTGGGCAGGTATTGCCCGCGCAACCCGGGAGTTGCATGCGCCTCGAGCGCTGCGATCACGCCGGTCGACAGCTCGGGACAGTTGCCGAAGGCCGAGTTCGCGCCGGACCACATTTCCGTCGGAGCCGAGGCCAGCAGGTGCGGCAGGCCCTGGCCGCCTGAATCCGGGTTGCCGCTCAGCCCGACCCAGCCGCCCGAGGCGAACTGGCGATAGGCCTCGCCGAACCCGCGCGCGGCCTTCACCTGCCCGCCTTCCAAGCGCGCGCCTTCGCGATCGCCGCTGCGGTTCAGCGGGCTGAGAACCTCATGTGCGAAACGAGCGGCTTCCTGCAGGATCGAATCGACGACGTCGCTGCTCGCCGGCTCGAACGCCGGCAAACGGGAAGCCAGACCCGGCAAGCCGGTGAGCTCGTCGAGGACGAACCGCATGTCAGCGACAGGGGCAACGTATTCAGGCATTTCTACACTCCTGGCGCGTCATTCTGCCGCAGTCGGCCGGGCCTGAACACGTTCGGCCCAAGCCACGCAGCGTGGATCGGCGCTGGCACCAGGCGGACCGGCGATCCACGCCGGGCCGCGGCCGTGCGCTATTATGAAGGTCTTCCATGAGCATCTGGTTTCAGCAGGTCCGCCCCGACGATCTCGAGAGTCAGCGTCGCAACACGCTGGTCGAGCACCTCGGTATCCGCATCACCGAGATCGGCGACGACTTTCTCGTCGGCACGATGCCGGTCGACGCGCGAACGCATCAGCCCATGGGCATCCTTCATGGCGGCGCGTCGGTGGCGCTGGCTGAAACGCTCGGCAGCATGGCAGCCAACCTGTGCATCGACTTCCGCAAGTTCGTCTGCGTGGGTCAGGAGATCAACGCGAACCACATCCGCCCGGTCAGCTCCGGCATCGTCACGGGCACCGCGCGCCCCGTTCACATCGGCAAGCGCAGCCAGGTGTGGCAGATCGAGATCCGTGACGAACGCCAGCGGCTGGTGTGCCTCTCGCGCATCACGCTCGCCACCGTCGAACGCGCCGAGCCTGCGCAGTCCGCGGGAAAGCCGGAGAAGTGAGCTGATGACGCGACTCCTGCGACCCGCGATCACGTTGGCGGCCGGCGTGCTGATGTGCGCTTGCGGACAGCGCGGACCTCTGTACCTGCCTGACGAAGCGCAGACGGAAGTTCGCCAGTCGGCTCCGGCCCAGTCACCGCCGCAAAGCACGACGCCTCAGAGTCCGACGCCGCAGGACACGACGCAGCCCGCGAGCGAACCGGCACAGGGCCAGCCGCCCCAAGCCGACGGCACACCCGCCAATACCGCACCCGCGAAGACAGCACCGGCCGAGACAGCACCGGCCGAGACCGCACCGGCCGAGACAGCACCGGACCAGGACGCAGCGGAGAAACGCAAGAAATCCGAGCAGGCGCCGGATCCCGAACCGCGGTGAAGCAGGCGCACTGACATGAACGCCACGCGCACGCTCGTCCTGGTGGACGGCTCGTCCTACATCTACCGCGCTTTCTACGGCGTCGGACCGATGGCTCAGCTCAGCACGTCGCGCGGCGAGCCTACCGGCGCGATGCTGGTGTTCGTCAACATGATGAACAAGTTCATGCGCGAGCAACCTGCCGATCTCATGGCGGTGGTGTTCGACGCGCCCGGGCGCACCTTCCGCGACGACCTGTTCGCCGAATACAAGGCGCAGCGACGGCCGACGCCCGACGATCTGCGCAGCCAGATCGAGCCGACGCTCGCGATTGTTACTGCTCTCGGGCTGCCGCTGCTGCGCGTGACTGGCGTCGAGGCCGACGACGTCATCGGCACCCTCGCGTGCCGCGCCTCGCGGCTCGGCATCCGCGTCGTGATCTCCACCGGCGACAAGGACATGGCGCAACTGGTCGACGAACGCATCAGCTGCGTGAACACGATGACGGGCTCGGTGCTCGATCGGGCCGGCGTCAAAGCCAAGTTCGACGTGTTCCCTGAGCAGATCGTCGACTACCTCGCGCTCATCGGCGACAGTTCGGACAACATCCCGGGCGTGCCGAAGGTGGGCCCCAAAACCGCTGCCAAGTGGCTGAGCGAGTACACGACGCTCGACAACCTCATCGCGAACGCCGCGAAGATCGAGGGGCGAGTCGGCGAGAGCCTGCGCGAGAACCTGCAGGCGGTCGAGCTGTCGCGCAAGCTCGCGACCATCAATACCGACCTCACGCTCGATGCCGCACCCGAAGATCTGGTGCTGCGTTCGCGCGACGCCGCGAAGCTTCGCGAGCTGTACAGCCGGTACGAATTGAAGTCACTGCTGCGGCAGCTGGATGGCGATGCCGGCGACGGCGAATCGGCGCGCAGTGCGGAAGCAACGCCCAAGGGGCTCGCACGAGCCGACGCTCCGCCGCCTCCTGCCACGGAATCCGGGCTGGCTCCCGCACAGGCACCCGCCCCCGGCTTCACTCCGCCGCCCCCCGTGCCGCGGCACTACGAAACCCTCTTCACGGAGGCAGATCTCGATCGCTGGCTCGACGTGCTGCGCCGCGCGCCGCTGTTCGCCTTCGACACCGAGACCACCGACCTCGATTACATGCGAGCCGAAATCGTCGGCGTGTCCTTCTGCGTCGAGCCGGGCTTCGCCGCGTACCTGCCCCTCGCACACAACTATGCCGGTGCACCGGACCAGCTGAACCTCACCGCCACGCTCGCCAGGCTCAAGCCGATTCTCGAGGACGATCGCATCGCCAAGGTGGGGCATCACATCAAGTTCGACGCGCACGTCCTCGCCAACCACGGCATCGAGCTGCGCGGCATGCGGCACGACACCATGCTCGAGTCGTACGTGCTCAACAGCACCGCCGTGCGCCACGACATGGACGGCACCGCAGAGCGCTACCTCGGCATCCGCACGATCAGATTCGAGGACGTGGCCGGCAAGGGTGCGCGCCAGCTGACGTTCAACCAGGTGCCGGTGGAGAACGCCGCCGAGTACTCCGCCGAGGACGCCGACGTCACGCGGCAGCTGCACGACGTGTTGTGGGAGCAGCTCGGGCGCGAGCCGCGCCTGAAACAGCTCTACGAGGAGATCGAGTTCCCGCTGATGCCGGTGCTCCGGCGCATGGAAGCGAACGGCGTGCTCATCGATCGTGACATGCTCCGCCGCCAGAGCGGCGAGCTCGCCAAGCGCATGCAGGAAATCGAAACCGCTGCGCATCGCGAGGCGGGCGGGCCGTTCAGTCTCGACTCGCCGCGCCAGCTCCAGGAAATCCTGTTCACGCGCATGCAGATCCCGCCGCTGCGCAAGACCTCGACCGGGCAGCCCTCAACGGCCGAGGACGTGCTCGAGGAGCTGGCGGAAACGCACACCCTGCCGCGCCTGATCATGGACTATCGCGCCTTCGCGAAGCTGCGCTCGACGTACGCGGAGAAGTTGCCCGAGCAGATCAACCCGCGCACCGGGCGCGTGCACACCTGCTACAACCAGGCGGTGGCCGCGACGGGGCGTCTCTCTTCCACCGATCCGAACCTGCAGAACATCCCGATCCGCACGCCGGAGGGCAGGCGCATCCGCCAGGCCTTCATCGCGCCGCCCGGGCACGTGCTCATGGCGGCGGACTATTCGCAGATCGAGCTGCGCATCATGGCGCATCTCTCCGGTGACGCGGGGCTGTTGACGGCGTTCGCCGAGGACCGCGACATTCACCAGGCGACCGCGGCCGAAGTGTTCGACACGCCGCTCGAGCAGGTGACGCACGATCAGCGCCGCTCGGCGAAGGTGATCAACTTCGGCCTGATCTATGGCATGTCGGCGTTCGGACTGGCCCGCAACCTCGGCATCGAGCGCGGTGCCGCGCAGCGCTACGTCGAGCTCTACTTCGAGCGCTACCCGGGCGTGAAGCGCTTCATGGACGCGACGCGCACCCAGGCACGCGAGCTCGGCTACGTCGAAACCGTGTATGGCCGTCGGCTCTACGTGCCCGACATCCGCTCGCGCAACAACGCGATGCGCCAGTATGCCGAGCGCAGCGCGATCAACGCACCGATGCAGGGCACCGCGGCCGACATCATCAAGCGCGCGATGATCGACGTGGCGGCATGGCTCGAACGCGAGCGTGTGTCGGCGCGCCTGCTGATGCAGGTGCACGACGAGCTGGTGCTCGAGGTGGAGCAGCGCGCGGTCGACGAGGTGCGCGAGCAGCTGCGCACGCGCATGGCGGACGCGGCTACGCTGCGCGTACCGTTGCGCGTCGACGTCGGTATCGGCGCCAACTGGGACGAGGCTCACTGACGCCTTGACATATCAGTGTTGGGGCTGAGCGACACTCGCGCACCTCGGGCCGCTCTGCTATTTCCTGAACGCGAATCTGAAGGAACTCCCGCCGCGCGCGGGACACCAACGCTTGCCGGCGGCGCGCCGGCGTTCACTCACTACACCTAAGGAGTCGCACATGGTGCGCGTACTGGCAGCAACTGCCGCCCTGCTGGCAATGGCGGCGACGGCGACGGCAGCCGACAACGGCGTCTACCTCGGCGGATCGATCGGCCAGGCGAACGTCGAGATCGACGACGAAGAAGACATCGGGCTCGAGCTCGACAGCGACGACAACGGCTTCAAGGTGATCGCCGGCGTGCGGCCGCTCGACTTCCTCGGCTTCGAGGTCAACTACGTCGATCTGGGTAACCCGTCCGAGTCGATCGGCGGCATCGACATCGAGGCGGATGCCACCGGCATCGACGCGTTCGTCGTCGGCTTCCTGCCCGTGGCGGTCGTCGACCTCTTCGCCAAGGCCGGCATCATGTCGTGGGACGCCTCGCTGAGCGTCGACGGCGCTGAAGTCGTCGAGGAATCGGGCGAGGATCTGGCCTACGGCGTCGGCGTGCAGGGGCGCTTCGGCAGCATCGGCGTGCGCCTCGAATACGAGCGCTTCGAGATCGAGGACCTCGACGATGTCAACCTGTTGTCGCTCGGCGTCACGTGGACTTTCCTGTGATTGCGGTGACTTTTCGGTGACGCTCGTCTTTAATCTAGCGCGCGTTTAATTAATCCTGAATCGGATGGCGCGCACCGTGAACTTCTCCGGTGCGCCCTTTTCTAATTGCCTCGAGCGTCTGGAACGCTCCCCGCTTTCCTCCCTGAGCGGGTAATACCCGGAATGTCATCCCCATGCCGGGTTAGTCTGCCCCGGTGGTTCGGTCAAGCCGAGTCACCGGGGTTTTTTCTGAGCAGCCGATCGAGCGCCTCCCGTGCCTGCTCCACGCCTTCCCGGCTGACCGCGGAAAACAGTTGCGCGGACGCACGTCCGTCCAGCTCCCGCTCCGTATCCCGCAGAGTTTGGCGCGCTTCGTTGCGCGTCAGCTTGTCGCACTTGCTCAACAGCAGGTGCGTGCGCCGGCCCCCTTCGAGCATCCACTCGATGAGATCAGCGTCTTCCTGCGCCAGGCCGCGCCGCGCGTCGACGACCAGGAGCAGCCCTTCGAGGGAGCGCCGTGTGCGCATGTACTCGCCCACCAGCTCCTTCCAGTGGGCCCTTAGGGCGGCGGGCACCTTGGCGAAACCGTAGCCCGGCAGGTCGACCAGCCGGCGCCCCGTATCGAGCTCGAAAAAGTTGAGCAGCTGCGTCTGGCCAGGCGTCTTGCTCGTGCGCGCCAGCGCCTTGCGGGCCGTGATCGCGTTGATGGCGCTCGACTTGCCCGCGTTGGAGCGCCCGGCAATGGCGACTTCGGTGCCGCCGTCCTCGGGGAACTGCTGGGCACGGTTGGCGCTGAGCAGGAACCTGACTTTCGGGTACACGGACACGGGTGGGTCTCGGGCTGTAAACAATTGAGTTTAGTGTACAATTCGCCGCTCGCCGGGGTGGGGCGGTCCGTGCCTTCGACTGCCGCGTCGGCGCTGACTGTCGGACATTCCGCACCGCTTGTCGGCACCGCGCCCTCAGCGACGGCTCGCCGCATCCCGTCAGGCATTCGAGGGAGACAGGATCAACCATGAGAAAGTGGCTGAGCGTCGTGACGCTGATCGTCGGTGCGGGCGTGGCCGGTTCCGTCTTCGCCCAGGAGCCCGAGACGGCCGCCGGCAATGCCGAGGCCGGCGCGACCAAGGCAGCCGTATGCCTGGCCTGCCACGGCATGAACGGCAACAGTACGAACGGCGAATGGCCGTCGCTGGCCGGTCAGCACGCGTCCTACACAGCCGAGCAACTGCGGCTCTTCCGCGAGGGCAAGCGCAACAATCCGGTCATGCAGCCGATGGCTGCCAACCTTTCGGACCAGGACGTCGCGGACCTCTCCGCTTACTACGCTGCGCAGGCGCCTACGGGCCTCGAGTCCGATCCGTCCTATTGGGAAGCCGGTCAGAAGCTCTATCGCAGCGGCAACCCCGCATCGAATGTGCCTGCCTGCATCGCCTGCCACGGTCCTCTAGGGCGCGGCAACTGGCCGGCACGTTACCCCGTGGTGCAGGCTCAGCAGGCCGTGTACTCGCAGAAGCAGCTCAACGACTATGCCCAGGGCCTGCGGCCCGGCGAGCACGCCAAGATCATGGCAGCCATCGCCAAGCGGATGACGCCGGACGAGATCCGCAACGTTTCCTCTTATATGCAGGGCATCCGCTGAGCCGGCACCCGCGGCCGGCATCGCGGTCCAACGGGCCTGACTTGTTTTCCGCCCTGGCTGTTCCCGGAGTTCTCGCATGAAGAAGACCGTCCTCCTCGCCGGCCTGTTGCTGGCAGTGACCGTGGCATGCGGAAAGCAGACGGAAGCCCCCGAGCCCGCGACGACACCGCCGCCGGCTGCCGAGGCGCCCGCTCCCGCGCCCGTGCCTGACACAGCCACCGCGCCGGACGCGGGCGAGGAATCGAAGGAAATCGCTGCGGGCGAAGCAGTGGCGCTCGAGGGCGAAGACGCCGATGCGCCGATCACACAACGCGCGAATGCGCAGTTGGCACAGGCGCTTGCGCCGGCTACGCCGTCCGCGCCGGCAGGCGGCGGCCGCTGGCAACAAGGGGTGAACTACAGCGTGCTCGTGCCGGCGCAGCCGACGAACGCGCCGCCGGACAAGATCGAAGTCGTCGAGATGTTCTGGTACGGCTGCGGCCACTGCTATTCGCTCGAGCCGTTCATCAAGAACTGGGAGAAGCAGAAGCCCCCGTACGTCGTCCTCACTCGCATCCCGGTCACCTGGAGCCCGGGGCACAAGGCGCACGCGCAGCTCTATTACACGCTGGCGGCGCTCGGCAAGGTGGAAGCGCTGCACGACGAGGTGTTCAAGGAAATCCAGCAGCGCGGCAACCAGCTCATCGGTCCGAACGAGCAGGAGACCGAGAACCGGCAGGCGGCGTTCGCGCAGAAGCACGGCATCGCCGAGAAGGAATTTCGCGACGCCTATCGCTCGATGGGGGTGCGTACGCTCCTGGCGCGCGCAGAGGAACTGGTGCGCCGCTACCGCATCTCGTCCGTGCCGCAGATGATCGTAAACGGCAAGTACGTCACCGACGTGAGCAGGGCTGGCGGCCAGAACGACCTGATCGCGCTGGTCAGCGACCTGGCGGCGCGCGAACAGAACAATCAATAGCAGGCCGCCCACGGGGCGCCCGGCATGCTGAACGTCTACGTCTCGCAGCCGCAGGGGCTGGTCCGCCTCCCCAACAAGCTGACGTCGATCCCGCAGGACGCGCTGTGGATCGACCTCATCAATCCCGAGCCCGAAGAGGAGAAGCTGGTCGAGATCACGCTCGGGATCGACGTACCCACGCGCGAGGAAATGCAGGAGATCGAGGCGTCGAACCGCATCTACGAGGATCACGACGCGCTCTACATGACGATCACCATCGTCACCAAGCTCGACACCGACCTGCCGGTGAACTCGCAGATCACCTTCATTCTCGCGGGCCGGCGCCCCATCACCAACCGCTACGCCGACCCGCTGCCCTTCCAGCGCTTCATCGCTTACGCCGAGAAACACCCCGCGATCTGCACCTCAGGCGCCGCGCTGCTCTCGGGCCTGATCGAGGCGATCGTCAATCGCATGGCGGACGTGCTCGAGCGCGTCGGCACCGACCTCGATCAGCTCTCGGATGAAGTGTTCGCCGAAACCCGCGTGCGCTCGGCCAAGCGACGCACGCGCGATTCGCGCGCGGTGCTGCAGCGTGTCGGCCAGAACGGCGAGCTGACCTCGAAAGCGCGCGAGAGTCTCGTGAGCCTGGCGCGCCTGCTCGCCTTCGTGCAGCAGGCCCCGGACGCTGTGGCGCCGATGGACACCCGGCCGCGCTTTCGCACGCTCAACCGCGACGTGCAGTCGCTCTCCGACCACGCCAATTTCCTCGGCACCAAGACCTCGTTCCTGCTCGAGGCCACGCTCGGCATGCTCAACATCGAGCAGAACAACATCATCAAGATCTTCTCGATCGCGACCTCGGTGTTCCTGCCGCCCACGCTGATCGCGAGCATCTACGGCATGAACTTTCATTTCATGCCGGAGCTCGACTGGCCGTGGGGCTATCCGCTGGCGGTCGCGCTGATGGTCATTTCCGCGATCCTGCCGCTCGTCTACTTCCGGCGGCGTGGGTGGCTGTAGAACGAAGGCCCGCCTCGTTGGCGGGCGATCTCGTTGCTCCGAAAGACCCGGGCGGCGTGCCTAGCCTACCGGCGCCAGCAACCGCGGCTTCCATGAGCCGCGATCGAGCAGCGCCACCACCACGCTCACGATGATCAGGAACACCGGGTATTCCCAGCCACCGCCGGCGTTCGAGAACACCCAGCCGTTGCCCGCGTGCACCCAGGTCGCGCCCGCGAGGATCGGAATCAGCGCGAGCGCGACCGCGCGCGTGCCGACGCCGAGCACCAGCAGCGCTCCACCGATCGCCTCCGCGAAGATCGTGAGGTAGGCAAAGGCAGCGGGCAGGCCGAGCGATTCGAAGAAACCGACGGTGCCGGCCACGCCGAACGTGGCGACCTTCAACAGCAGGCTGTGCGTCAGGTACATGACGCCGAGCGTGATACGCAGCACCGCGCTGGCAATCTGCGCGTTGAACGTTCCCGCGGCAGTGCCCGCGGCCAGGCTGCCAGGAGCTGCGTTCGCAGGATTCTTGCTGGCGATAGTCGTGGTAGCGCTCATGTCACTTTTCCACCTTCAGTCCGTTCTTTTCCCAGGCCTCGAATCCGCCTTCCATCTCGACCACCGCAATGCCACGCGAAGCGAGCTCGACGGCGGCCGCGGCCGCGAGCTTGCAGGTCTGGCTGTAGCAATAGATCACGGCGGTGCGATCCTTCGGTATGCCCGCAGCCGTGTGCCACTTGCCTTGCGGCAGGTTGACCGCGCCCGGAATGTGGCCGGCCTTGAAGTCGCTGGGCAGGCGCACATCGACAATGGTGATGCTCTCGCCCCTTCGGATCATGCCGTCCAGCTCGAACGGCCCGGTCACGAAGGCGAGTTTCTGCGCGAAATACTCTTTCGCGGCTTCGACGTTCTGCGGGGTCATGGTCGCTCCGAATGTTTCCGCCGGTTGGCGTGGGAGCTACAGTAGACGAGCGCGGCTGCGGGAGTAATCGGGCGCCCGGAACAGCACCTATTCGCGCAGGGAATGAATCATGGAGAACCTTTCCGATATCGCGGTTTTTGTCCGGGTGGTGGACGCGGGCAGTTTCACCGGGGCAGCGGAGGCCCTGGAGATCTCGCAGCCCGTGGTCAGCAAGTCCGTCACCCGCCTCGAGGAACGCCTCGGCGCGCGCCTCCTCAATCGCACCACCCGGCGCCTGAGCCTGACCGAGGCGGGCGCGGAGCTATACCGTCGCAGCATGCTCGCGCTCAAGCAGATCGAGGACGCGGAGCTCGAAGTTGCGCGCTTTCAGACCGAGCCGCGCGGCACGCTGCGTGTGAACGCGCCCATGTCGTTCACCATCCTGCACCTCGCGCCGGTGATGCACGAATTCCTCGAGCGCTTTCCCGGCGTTTCGCTCGAGCTCGATCTCGACGACGGCCAGGCCGACCTGGTGGAAGGCGGCTACGACCTGATCGTGCGCATCGGCAAGCTCAAGGACTCGAGCCTGGTGGCGCGACGCATCGCGCCGGCGCGCATCGTCGTCTGCGCGTCGCCCGGCTATCTGAAGAAGCACGGCGAGCCGCAGACGCCGGACGAGCTGCTCAATCACAACTGCCTCATGTACACGCTCGGCAGCACGCCGCGCGCGTGGCGCTTCGTGTCGCCCGGCGGCGAAGAGCAGATCGTGCCGCTGCGCGGCAACGTCGCCTCGAACAACGGGCTCGCCGAGCGCGCGATGGCGCTCAACGACATCGGCATCGTGCTGCTGCCGACGTTCTACATCGGCGAGGATCTGCGTGCCGGCACGCTCAAGTGCCTGCTGCGCGAATGGATCCCGCAGGACGTTTCCGTCTACGCGGTGTACGCCGAGCGGCGCAACCTCACACCGAAGGTGCGTGCCTTCATCGACTTCCTGGTCGCGAAGTTCGGGCCTGAGCCGTACTGGGACAAGGACCTCGGGTTCGACAAGAACAACGGGCAGCCCGAGAAGCAGGACGAGGGGAAGCAGCTCGAGGCGAAGTAGCGTTCGTCCGCAAGATCCGGGCAGAAATGCGTCGCGCCGGCGAGCATGATCGGCGCCATGAGCCCTCGTACCAGTGCCATGAATCTGCGTGCCGTTGACGGCGATGAGCCATCAGCACTGCCGGCGCGTATCGCCACGCTCGACTGGACGAAGACCGGTGCACAGCTCGATGCAGAAGGGTGGGCCATTGTCGGCTCGCTGCTCACGCCTTCGCAGTGCTCGGCGCTCTCCGCGCTGTACGACGTCGAGTCCCTCTTCCGCAGCCGCGTCGTCATGGCGAGGCACGGATTCGGTCGCGGTGAGTACCAATACTTCGCGTATCCGCTCCCGCCGCTGCTCGGCGACCTGCGCGCCGCGTTCTATCCGCAGCTGGTGGAAACCGCGAATCGCTGGAACGAAGCGATGCGCCTCGACATCCGCTTCCCCGCCAGTCACGCCGAGTTCCTGCAGCGCTGCCACCGCGCCGGCCAGGCGCGCCCGACGCTTCTGCTTCTCAAGTACGAGGCGGGCGACTACAACTGCCTGCACCAGGATCTCTATGGCGAGCACGTCTTCCCTTTGCAGGTCGCGATCCTGTTGTCACAACCGGGAAAGGACTTCGACGGCGGCGAGCTCGTGCTGACGGAGCAGCGGCCGCGCATGCAGTCGCGCGCGCAGGTCGTGCCGTTACGTCAGGGAGATGCGGTGATCTTCGCGGTGAACGATCGGCCGGTGCGCGGATCGCGCGGCTTCTATCGCGTGAAGATGCGCCACGGCGTCAGCAGGATCAGTGCCGGCCGGCGGTTCACGGCGGGCGTCATCTTCCACGACGCCCGGTAGGCGTTAGCGAGCGGCGATGAGTTCGCGGGCTCGTTTCCGCGGGCTCGTTTCCGCGGACAAGCCTTGATCGCTCGCGATCATCCTGGTGACAATACCGCAAGCCTCGAAGCCCAGCGTGCGCTCCTGCCAGAGCGCGCGCCATGACCGCGCGCCATGACAAGGAGTTCGCCAATGCCAGCATTCGCAGGGATGCGTATCAGACGTCGTCAATCGATCGGTGTACTCGCGGGACTCCTCCTGTCCGCGATCGCGAGTACGGCGTGGGCCGATGACCGCCCCAGCGACAAGCTGTGTGGCTTCTCTCCACAGGAGTGGTCCACGAACCTGGCCGTCGCGACGAAACAGCGACGCGGTGACCCCCTGCCGTTCACCTATTGGAATCTGGCACTCGCCGTAGCGATGCTGGACCTGGCAGATCGAACGAACGATGCCGCCTTGCGCAGCTATGCCGAGTCCATCGTCGGCCGTTTCGTCGCCGCAGACGGATCGATCGCGGGGTTTCCGCCCGCCGGGTTCGAGCATCTGCAGACGATCCCGACCGGAGCGATATTCCTCCGAATGCATGAGCGGACCGGTGAGGAGCGTTTTCGCAAAGGCGTGCGCCTGGTGCGCGAGTCGATGAACGCGCTGCCCACGACAGCGGAGGGCGTATTCGCGTGGCGTCCGCACCAGGTCTGGCTGGATGGCCTCTGGTTCTCGCTACCGTTCTACGCTCAGTTCGGCCGTCGCCTGGGCGAACCTCGGATCTTCGACGACATTCGCCGTCAGTATGCGGCGGTCTTCGAGCACAGCCGCGACCCCGAGACCGGACTCCTCCATCACGGCTGGGATGAAAAGCGTGAGCAGTTCTGGGCCAACCCGAAAACAGGGGCGTCCAGCGCGGTGTGGTCTCGCGCCGTTGGCTGGTATGCAATGTCGCTCGTCGATGTGCTGGATGAGGTCCCCGAAGAACACGCTGCCCGCCCCTATCTGATTCGATTGCTTACGGACGTTGCGCAGTCCCTCATTCGTTACCAGGATCGCGAGACCGGCGTGTGGTACCAGGTCATCGATCAACCCGGCGCCGCGGGGAACTATCTGGAGAGCTCCGGCACGGCGATGTTCGTCTACGCCATGGCAAAGGGCGTGAACCAGGGTCATCTCGATGAGCGTTTCTCTTCCAGCGCGGTACGAGGGTACGTTGGTCTCATCGCCGACAAAATCGAGAAGGATGCACAGGGCCGCTGGAGCTTGATTGATGTCGTGCAGAGCGCGGGCCTGGGTGCCCCACCCGTCTGGCCACCCGGATCGCCACCGCCGAGCCCGCGAGATGCCTCACCACGCGGTCGCGATGGTTCAGCGCAGTACTACTTCGAACAGCCGCGCGTGAAGGATCACTCCTTCGGAGTGGCACCGTTCATTCGTGCCGGCATCGAAGTGCAGGATCTGATGAAAAGGACGGCGCTGTCCGACAAAGAGTTGGGCCTCGCCCAGCTGCGGTGCCGGTCTTTGCAGCGATAGAAAACCGCTCCGGGCGGTTTTGTCGAACCCACTCTTCCATGACGTCGTGGGTTCACTCCCGCCGAGGTGCGCTCAAACGATACGGCCCACATGCGTGGGCCGTAGTGTTTGAAGTGGCGCGCCCGGCGGGATTCGAACCCACGACCCCTGCCTTCGGAGGGCAGTACTCTATCCAGCTGAGCTACAGGCGCATCGCAGGCCATCGGCTCACCGGCGGTCGGCTCGCGAAGCAGTTCGCGGGCGGACGATTCGTGGGGCGATGGCGGGCGGGGGCGCGCATCATAACACCACGGCTTTCTCCGTCCATTCAGGTATTTATGGGCCTCCCGGGAGCCGCTATACTGCGCGCCCCTCGCGTCCCGCGCCCCAACCGGTGAGCCTGTGAGCAAGCACGACACGCACTTCTTCAACATGTTCAGTCTCGTGCTGGGAATCCTGATCGGCGTTGCCATCCTGCTGTTCGCGCTCGCCCGCATCGTCGGCGCCAACACTCAGGCCGCACATCTCAAGACGGATCCGAGGCAACTCGCCGCGATCGAGGATCGCACTCAGCCGTTCGCGCGTGTCGCCGTCGCCGGGCAGGACAACACCGCGCTCGCCATCGTGGCCGAAAAACCGGCCGGCGGAGCCGCGGCGGCGCTGCCGACGACGGGCGAAGAGGTGTTCAACCTGGCGTGCACCGCGTGCCACGGCCAAGGCATCGCAGGTGCGCCGAAGATGGGCGACAAGGCTGCGTGGGGGCCGCGCATCGCACAGGGCAACGCGACTCTCTATAAGCACGCGCTCGAGGGCTACCAGGGCAAAGCAGGTTTCATGCCGGCCAAGGGTGGCCGCGTCGACCTGTCGGACGACATCGTTCGCCAGGGCGTCGACTACATGGTCGAACAATCACGCTAGAGTCGGGCGCGCGTCCGTGCCGAAAAGCCGGGCCATCGGCACAGTCCCGGGCGCAGTCTAGGCCCCCGAAGGGGAAATCCTTCTCAGTTGAATCGCCTCGCCTGCGTGCCGCAGCGTGATGGCGCCGCCGCCGTCGAGATCCGCGATCGTGCGCGCCACCCGCAGCAGCCGGTGATACGCCCGCGCCGATAGGCCGAGCGCGCTCATCGCCGTCCGGATGAGCCGCTCCGCCTCGCGACTCGCGTTGCACGTGTCTTCCACCTGTCGCGTCGTCAGGTGCGCATTCGGGCACCCCGCGCGATTCATCTGCAATTCCCGCGCGCGCAGCACGCGCGCGGCGACGATCGCGCTGCGCTCGCCGCGCAGCCGCGCGCTCGACATCGCTTCGGCGTCCGGCCTCGGCACGTCGATGTGAATGTCGATGCGATCGAGCAGCGGGCCCGAGATGCGTGCGCGATAGCCCAGCAAGCGGCTCTCGCTGCAACGGCAGCGCCCGCTCGCATCGCCAGCGTAGCCGCAAGGGCACGGGTTCATGGCGGCCACGAGCTGGAACCGCGCGGGGAATTCCGCCTGACGCGAGCCGCGCGACAGCACGATGGCCCCGGTCTCGAGCGGCTCGCGCAGCACCTCGAGCACCGGACGCGCGAACTCCGGCAACTCGTCGAGGAACAGCACGCCGTTGTGCGCGAGCGAGATTTCCCCGGGCCGCGGCGGCACCCCGCCGCCGGCAATCGCAATCGCGGAGGCGGTGTGATGCGGAGCGCGAAACGGCCGGCAGCCCCATTCGCCGATCCGAAATCCACGCGTGCTCACGGAAAGCACCGACGCGGCTTCCAGCATTTCGGCCAGCGACATCGGCGGCAAGATGCCGCACAGGCGATGCGCGAGCATGCTCTTGCCCGAGCCGGGCGGGCCGCTCATCATCAGGCCGTGTGCGCCGGCAGCGGCGATCTCGAGCGCACGCAGCGCGTGCGCCTGGCCGCAAACGTCGGCGAGGTCCGGGTACTGCGCGCGCTGCGGTTCGAGCGGCGCGCCCGATGCAAACTCCAGCGGTACGTCGCCGCGAATGTGTCCGCAAACCTCCAGCAGATGCCCGGCGCCCGCGACCTGGGCGCGCTCGACCAGCGCGCCCTCCGCCAGGTTCGCCCGTGGCACCACGACGCGATGTGCGGCGCGCACTGCCTGGCACACGCTGGGCAGCATGCCGCGCACGGGCCGCAGGTCGCCGCCGAGCGAGAGCTCGCCATAGAACTCGCAATCCTGGGAAACCGGCATCCTCAGCTGATCCGATGCGACCAGGACGCCGAGCGCGATCGGCAGATCGAAGCGGCCGCCTTCCTTCGGCAGGTCCGCGGGCGCCAGGTTGACCGTGATGCGCGACTGCGGGAACTCGAATTGCGAGGTGGCGATCGCGGAGCGCACGCGCTCGCGGCTTTCCTTCACCACAGCCTCGGGGAGGCCGACGATCGAGAAGCAGGGCAAGCCGGCGCCGAGATGAACTTCCACGCTGACCTGGGGCGCCTCGATGCCGCACTGTGCGCGGCTCAGAATGGTCGCGGGCGCTGACACTGCCGATCCCTTGGCCATTCCCGCGCCCGATCCCTCGGCACGGGCGCGAAGCGCAGCGCAATTCCTGGCGCTGCGGCTCGCTTCAGGTCTTCTGCTTGCTGCGCGCCGTCAGCGACTCTTCCAGTTCCGCGAGCCGCGCCTCGAGCTGCTCCAGCTTCTCGCGCGTGCGCTTGAGCACGCCCGCCTGCACGTCGAATTCCGTGCGCGACACCAGGTCGAGCTTCGACAGCCCGGCCTGCAGCACCGAGCGGAAGTTCGTCTCCAGGTCTCGCTTGAGGGCCGTGAGGCCCTCCGGCACCGCGGCCGCCAGCCGCTTCGCCAGGTCGTCGATGATCTTCGGATCCATGCGAACACACTCCCCCGCCGAGGAAACGCAGAATCGGGTGGAGCGTGCGGCGCGTCAAGCCGATGCCCGGCCGATGCCAGGACAGTGCGTCGTGCAGCCAGGCCTGCGAGGCGTGCTCTGCGACAAGGCATAGGCTCGGCACGCGCGCGCCAAAACAGTGCGCGAGGCCGGTGCCGTCGCAGGTCCGCGCGCTCAAGTCCCTGTTTCTTCGGATGCTCAAGGCGTGGCATGGAAGCTGCAAAACACCCGCGCAGCGTAGAAGCACCCGCCACCGCAGGCACGCGCCGAATCGGGCCGGTCCGCGCAGAAACGCCCGTCGACAGCAAGCGAAACCGAGAACAGTGAGGCCAGCCGTGCGATCGAACGAAAGAGCTCCCCTGGCGCGCCGTGCATCGACGCCCAATGCATCGACTCGCAGCGCATCGAGCAGCGCATCGAGCAGCGCACCGACCCGGAGCGCATTGACGACACTGCTGATCGCCGCGCTGCTCGCGCCCCTTGCGGCCTTCGCGCAGGACGCGCCGACGCCCGACAAGGGCGACACGGCATGGCTGCTCACCTCCACCGTCCTCGTCATCCTGATGACGATTCCCGGGCTGGCACTCTTCTACGGCGGCATGGTGCGTTCGAAGAACATCCTGTCGGTATTGATGCAGGTGTTCCTGGTCTTCTGCCTGCTGGCGCTGCTCTGGGCGATCTACGGCTACAGCATCGCCTTCACGCAGGGCAACGCGTTCTTCGGCGGTGGCGACCGGCTGTTCCTGCAGGGCCTCACGTCCTCGTCGCTCGCGGCCACCTTCAGCAAAGGCGTGTACGTCCCCGAGTTCGCGTACTTCTGCTTCCAGCTCACGTTCGCCTGCATCACCTCGTGCCTGATCGTCGGCGCGTTCGCCGAGCGCATCCGGTTCTCGGCGGTCCTCGTGTTCGTCGTCCTGTGGTTCACGTTCGCGTACCTCCCCATCGCCCACATGGTTTGGTTCTGGATGGGGCCGGACGCCTACACGGACGCGGATGCGGGGGCCAAGGCGACGCAGGCGGCGGGCTTCCTGTTCCAGAGGGGTGCGCTCGATTTCGCGGGCGGGACGGTGGTGCACATCAACGCCGGCGTGGCGGGCCTCGTCGGCGCGCTGCTGATCGGCAAGCGCATCGGCTACGGCACGACCGCGATGCCCCCGCACAACCTGCCGCTCGTTATGGTCGGCGCCTCGCTCCTGTGGGTGGGCTGGTTCGGCTTCAACGTCGGCTCGAATCTCGAGGCCAATGGCTTCGCCGGACAGGTGTTCGCGAACACCCTGCTCGCCACCGCCGCGGCCGCCCTGTTCTGGGCGCTCGCCGAATGGATTGCACGCAAGACGCCCACCATGCTCGGCGCGGCCTCGGGTTCCATCGCCGGCCTGGTGGCGATCACGCCGGCCTGCGGCTGGGTCGGGCCGATGGGGGCCATCGCCATCGGCGCGATCGCCGGAATCGGGTGCCTGCTCGCCGTCACCAAGCTCAAGCACGCGCTCGGCTACGACGACTCGCTGGACGTCTTCGGCGTCCATGCCGTCGGCGGCATCCTCGGTGCCCTCCTCACCGGCGTCTTCTGCTCTCCGGACCTGGGCGGCACGGGGGTGTACGACTACGTCGCCAACGCCGTGGCGCCGTACTCCATCGCCGGCCAGCTGAAGACACAGGCCCTCGGCGTGGGGCTGACCGTGGTCTGGTCCGGCCTCGTCGCCGCCGGGGCTTACAAGCTCGTGGACCTGACGATCGGGCTGAGGGTCAGCGAGGAAACGGAGCGCGAGGGCCTGGATACGGCCGAGCACGGGGAGCGCGCCTACAACCCGTGAGCGGTCCAGCCCTCGGCCGGTCAACCCTAAGCCGCTGATCCTGCAAAATTTTTGCGCCGCCGCAGCCGTCCGGCGGGCAGTACAACTGTTAAACTGCCTGCCCATTGCGGCGCACCGTCTCTGTCTCCCACGGCCGCAAACTGTGAAGCCGCGCCCAAATGGCGCCGCGAGGACCGCGAATGAAGCTCGTCACGGCGATCATCAAGCCCTTCAAACTCGACGACGTGCGCCAGAGCCTGGCCGAAATCGGGATTCAGGGGATCACTGTGACCGAGGTCAAAGGGTTCGGGCGCCAGAAAGGCCACACTGAGCTGTATCGGGGGGCTGAATATGTCGTTGATTTCCTGCCCAAGGTGAAGCTCGAGCTCGCCGTGGCCGATGACATGGTCGAGCAGGTGCTGGAGGCGATCACGCAGACCGCCCGCACCGGCAAGATCGGCGACGGCAAGATCTTCGTGACGAGCCTGGAGCACGCGGTGCGCATCCGCACCGGGGAGACCGACGCGAACGCCCTGTGAGGTGCTCGCGAGCCGAAGCGCGAGTGGAGGACGATCATGACGACGCGACTGATTTCGACCTTGTGGGCCCTGGCGTTGCTGTCGGTCTCGGCAGCCGCGACCGCCGACGTCTGGCGCTGGGTCGACAGCCGGGGCAACGTTCACTACAGCGACGTGCCCATCGAAGGCGCGACCCGCGTCGAGGGCGTGTCTTCGCGGTCCACGAACCGCGAGACAGTGGCAGCGCGTACGGCCGCGGAAGGCGAACAGCGTTCGCAGGTAGCGACCCGCGAGGCGCAGCAACGTGCCGACCAGGCAACCGCGACAGCGGTCCAGCAGGACGTCACCCGCACCCGCGACGAACAGTGCAAGCAGGCCCAGCAGCTGTACAAGACCGCTGTGGAATCGCAGCGCCTGTACCGAATGGGCAAGGATGGCGAGCGCGTGTACCTCACCGACGCGGAGCTGACGGAAGCTCGCGTGAATTCGCGCAAGGCCGTCGACGAGCTGTGCCGCCCGGCCGCCTGAAACCGTCTCCGCAACTGATATTCCTCGTCTGATAGAGTGTCGCGCCCGAGAGGGCGCGACATTTTCGTTTCATGCCACCGGTTCCTTCCGTCGGCTCGCCCGACGGGTTCGCGGTCGTTGGCTTGCGCAGGAGACAGTCGGCAATGCGGGCAGGCTTCATCGGACTCGGCGCCATGGGCCAGCACATGGCCCGCAACCTTCACAAGGCGGGATTGCTCGCCGCGGTCTGGAATCGCACGGCGAGCAAAGCTGCCGACGTAGCGCGCGAGACTGGCTGTGTCGCCGCGAACGACATCGCCGATCTGGCCGCGCGCAGCGACGCTGTCGTTCTGTGCGTCTCCGCCGACCAGGACGTGCTGGACCTGGTGAAAGCACTCGCCGGTTCTCTGGCGCCCGGCACGATCGTCATCGACTGCTCCACGGTGAGTGCAGCTACGGCGCGCGCGGCAGCGGCTCTGCTCGTCGAACGCCGGATCGCGTTCCTCGATTGCCCGGTCAGCGGCGGAGTCGAAGGGGCGCGCGATGCGACGCTCGCAATCATGGCCGGCGGAGACCCGGAAGCTTTCGAGCGTGCGCAACCGGTGCTGCGCGCCATGGGCAGGACGATCACGCACCTCGGCGACAGCGGCGCGGGCCAGGCCACCAAGGCAACGAACCAGATCATGTGCGCCGGCGTCATCCAGGCCGTGGCCGAGGCGATGGCGTTCGCCAAGGCCGAGGGTCTCCCGCTGCAGAAGGTGATCGACACCCTCGGTAAGGGCGCGGGCTCGAGCTGGTACTTCGTGAATCGCGCACCGAACATCGTGCGCGGCAGCTACCCGGCGGGCTTTCGCGTGCGGCTGCACGACAAGGATCTGCGCATCTGCCACGACATGGCGGCGAAGCACGGTGTGCAGCTGCCCGTGGTGGAAATGACGCTGCACCACTACCGCAAGCTCATCGAGCAGGGGCACGGCGACGAGGACATCTCGAGCCTGTACGTGCTCAAGGACGAGATGTTCCGCAACCCGCGCGCGGAGCGCTGACGCGCGGCGCCGATGAGCGGAAACATCAACGGGAACGAGGGCGCTGCGAAATCGCAGCGCTTTTTCCTGCCCGACTTCTGCGCCACGCGCAGCGTGCTCGCGGTGGTGCTGATCTCCGAGATCGTGGCCATCGTTCTGACGCTCGCGCGCCAGGAGCTGGAGCACGGCTTCTGGACCGACCTCGCCCGCACATCCCTGTTCCTCCTCTGGATCGGCCTGTGCAGCGCCGCCGCATTGTGCTACTCGCGTGCGCTGCTGGCGCGTCTGCCCGTGCCGCATGCGTCCGCTCTGGCCATGGGGATGCTGGTAGCGGTTGCGTTGCTCGTCTCGGAAGCCACGTGGTGGATCGGACAGTACTGGTTCGCCGGCATGCAGGGTGGCGTGGCCAGCCTGTTTCCGGTCGACCACCTCGGCTTCCTGATCCGCAACTTCTGCATCGCCTTCATCGTGAGCGCCCTGGCGCTGCGCTATTTCTTCGTCACCAGCGAATGGCGCCGCAACGTGGAAATGAAGGCGCATTCGCGCATCGAGGCACTCCAGGCGCGCATCCGGCCGCACTTCCTGTTCAACAGCATGAACACGATTGCGGCACTGACGCGCACCGATCCACGCCTCGCCGAAGAAGCAGTGGAGGATCTCGCAGATCTGTTCCGCGCCAACCTGCGCGAGACCCGCAACCAGATCCCGTTGAAGGAAGAGCTGGAGGTCGCGCGGCTCTACCAGCGCATCGAGCAACTGCGCCTCGGTAAACGCCTCGCGGTGCACTGGGACGTGGCGAGCGTTCCCCTCGACACGCTCGTGCCGAGCCTCGTCGTGCAGCCGCTGCTCGAGAACGCGATCTACCACGGCATCGAGATGCTGCCGGACGGGGGCACGGTGACTGTGGCCGGCACTTACCATGGCGATCGCATCGTGCTGCGCGTTGCGAATCCGCTGCCGGCGACGCGCGGCGGCAGCGGGCACAGCGGCAACCGCATCGCGCTCGACAACATCCGCGAGCGCCTCAACCTCGCCTACCCGGGAGACGCACGCGTGCAGGTGAGCGAGGAGAACGGCGAATACGTGGTGACGCTCACGTTCCCGCTCCTGCGGCCCGGCGCCGGGGCCGGCGCATGACGGAGACCGCGCCATGAGAGTCATCATCGTCGACGACGAGCCGCCGGCGCGCGACCGCCTGCGGCGGTTGCTCGAAGAGATCGATGGCTGCGAATGCGCGGGTGAAGCCGGAAACGGCAGCGAGGCGATCGCGCTGGTCACGCGCGAAACGCCGGACGTGGTGCTCATGGACATCCGCATGCCCGGCATGGACGGCGTGGAGGCGGCGCGGCACCTCAGCACGCTCGAACAGCCTCCCGCGGTCATCTTCACCACCGCTTACGACGAATATGCGCTGCGTGCCTTCGAAGCGCACGCGGCCGGTTACCTGCTCAAGCCAGTGCGCCGGGAGAAGCTGACCGAGGCGCTGGCGCGCGCGAAGCGCCCGACGAAGCCGCAGCTCGCGGCCATTGCGCAGGGCTCGAATCAGCGCAGGCGCACGCACCTGTCGGTGCGCGTGCGCGGCGAGCTGCGCCTGATTCCCGTCGAGGACATCGCGTATTTCCTCGCCGACCAGAAGTACGTCACCGTGCGCCACCGCGGCGGCGAAGAGCTGATCGAGGAATCGCTGAAATCCTTGGAGGACGAGTTCGACCCCGATTTCGTGCGCATCCATCGCAACGCCCTCGTGGCCACGCGCCACATGGCCGCGATCGACCGCGCCGAGGACGGTCAGTACAGCGTCAAGCTGCGCGACCTGCCGGAGGTGCTGCAGGTGAGCCGGCGCCTCGCTTCGGACCTGCTGAAACGTTTTCGCTCCTGAGGTGCCAGAAAGGGGACTACCGGGAGATTCACCATGACCACCTCAATGGCGGCACTGCTCACCGTCACCCTCCGCCCTGCCGCACTGTCCGTCGCTGTCCTGTCCGCGTTCCTGTTCGTCGTCGTGCCCTCCAGGGCGCAGGCCGGCGCCATCGTCGAAACCGTGTCGCGCGAGCTGCCGGGAGGCCAGCAGACCGGTGGCACCACTCTTTATGTCGACGGCGGAAACCTGCGCGTGGCCAGCGCCGACGCCGGCGAAGCTGCCGGCGGCAGCAACGCGATCGTCAAGGGCGACGTGCTGTACGCGATCGATCACCAGAAACGCACGTACGCGGTGCTGGATCGGGCCACGCTCAAGCAGCTGGCGCAGAACATGAACGAGGCCATGCGCCAGATGGACGAGCGCCTGGAGAACATGGAACCCGGCGAACGCGCCCGCGTCGAGGCAGCGACGGGTCGTGCCGGCGGGCCGCGAGGGCCGGCGCAGTACCAGCGCACCAACCGCTCCGAAACGGTTTCCGGCAAGAGCTGCCGGATGTGGGAAGGAAGACAGCGCAACAAGAAGTTCGTGGAATACTGCGTCGTGCCCTATTCCGCCATTGCCGGCGGCGCTGAAGTCGCGGCCGCGATGAAGAACATGATTGGCCTCATGGAGGATGTGATGACGGCGCTCGACGAGAGCGGCACCAAGGACGCGTTGTTCAGCAGCGAATGGCGCGGCGTGCAGGCGCTGGACGGCTACCCCATCCTCATCCGCATGTTCGACAATGGGCAGCCTGTGGCGGAGGAAGTGCTGAAGTCGGCGCGCGAGGCGGCGGTTCCCGCTGCGCAGTTCGAGGTCCCGGCGGGTTACCAGGAACAGAAGGCCGGGGGCGAGCCGGGCGCCGAGACGCAGCAGGAGTCGGGCGAATCGCCCGGTATGCTGGATCTGCAACTGCCCGAGAAAGGGGAGGACTCGTAGAACTCATGGCGCAGGAAGTCATACCTGCCGATCCGAGGGGAGGTGACAGAGAGCCGGCCGGAGACTCAGTGCTCGAGCCTGAGCGGCGCTCCCTGGAACGACGCACCGAGGACCGCCGCAAGCTCGAACGCATCGGCCTGTTCGGCCTCGTGGCGATCCTGATCGCGGCGGGCGCCGTCATCCTCGCGATCGTCGCGATCTGGCGGCAGGCCGGGGTCAACACCCGAATCGAAGAATTGAGGGCGGAGCAGGGCGACGTCGAGTCGCAGGCGCAGGTGCTGCGCCAGGAACTGACGAAGCTCGCCGAGCAGGCGGCTATCGAGACGCAGCGCCGCGAAGAGCTGGCGAAGCTTCCCGCCGAGCTCGCGCAGCTCAACGAGAGCGTGGAATCGTTGCGCGAGCGCGCCGAAGCGGGTCAACGCGCCCTGCTGCGCGACGAGGCCCGCTTCCTCCTCGAAATGGCCACGCAGCGTCTCGCGCTCGAACGCGACATTACCGGTGCCCTGGCGGCATTGCGCGCGGCCGACGAACGCCTGGCCGCGCTGCGCGATCCGCGCTTCGCGGGCGTGCGCCGTCGCCTCGCACTCGAAATCCAGTCCCTGCACATGTTCCCGCAGCCCGACCTTTCCGGCGTCTCCGCCAAGCTCGCGGCGCTGGAAGAGCTCGCGCCAACCCTTCCGGTGCTCGGCGCCGTTACAGACACGTATGTGCCGCCCGATCGCCTTTCCGGCGTCGCCCCCGGCCTCGAACGCGCCTGGCTGGTCGTGAAGGGGTCGCTACGCGACATGATCAGCATCCGCCGCATCGGTCAGGACGCCGTCGAGCTCGTCTCGCTCGAGGAGCAGGGCGTGCGCCGTCATCACCTGCAGCTCCTGCTGTTTTCGGCGCGCCTTTCAGCGATGCGCGGCGACCAGACCGGCTTTCGCACGGCGCTCGTCAACGCCCGCGCCTGGCTCGCGCAGATGTTCGACAAGAACGACAACCAGGTGATCGCGGTGACCAGCGACATCGAGGAGCTGCTCGAGCTCGAGATCGCGCCGCCACCGCCCGACGTGTCCGGTTCGCTCGAGCTGCTGCGTCAGCTCGATCCACGGCCTGGGCTGGATACGAAGCCCGCGCAGGAGCCGCGGCGCGCGGCGGAACGCCCGGGCGTGGCGGAACGCCCGGGCGTGGCGGTGGAGCGATGAGGCGCGCTCTCTATCTGCTGGCCGCACTGGTCGCAGGCGCGCTCCTTGCCGCCATGCTGCGTGTGGACGCCGGCTACGTCGCGATCAGTTTCGCCGGCCTGCTGATCGAGATGTCGTTCGTCACGTTCCTGATCCTGATGATTGTGGCCTACGTGCTCGCGTGGCTGGTATTGCGGCTGGTTCGCTTGCGCCGCCTGCGTCGCCAGGCACAGGCCGGGCGCGCCGAGCACCGGGCGCGCGCCGACCTGGCGCGCGGCGTACTCGAGATGGCGGAAGGCAAGTGGGCGGCGGCGGAACTGACCGTGACGCGCAGCGCGCGCTCGATGCTTCATCCCGAGGTGAACTACCTGATCGCAGCGCGGGCAGCGGACCTGCAGGGCGCGGACGAACGACGCGCGGGGTGGCTGCGCATGGCGCGCGAAGCGGCGCCCAACGAGATCGCGCCCGTGCTCGTGACGCAGGCAGAGATGCAACTCAAGCAGAAGCAGTTCGAGGAAGCGCGCGATACCTTGCAGGAGCTCGATGCGTCCGGCCATCAGAATCCGCGCGGCCTGCTGCTGCTGGCGCGCCTCTACCGGCAGCAAGGCGATTTCGTGAAGCTGCGCGGCCTGGAATCGAAGCTGCGCGGTGCACGCAGCATCCGCGCGGTCGCCGTCGACGAGCTGATGGACCAG
>Ga0187893_10000918_pt1 | contig 74225 bp, 67 predicted proteins | sample MA1701074metaG_FD_139574 | JGI IMG/M metagenome (GOLD analysis project Ga0187893, IMG submission 139574) | White microbial mat communities from a basaltic lava cave in the Kipuka Kanohina Cave System on the Island of Hawaii, USA - MA170107-4 metaG ...
CTTCGATCCGCGCGCGGTCGAGAGCCGCTGGTACGCGCGCTGGGAATCCGCGGGGTGGTTCGCCGCGCGGGACGCGGGCAAGGCTCCCGCCTACTGTATCCAGTTGCCGCCGCCCAACGTCACCGGCACGCTGCACATGGGCCATGCCTTCCAGCAGACGCTCATGGACGCGTTGATCCGCTACCACCGCATGCGCGGCGACGACACCAACTGGGTGGTCGGCACCGACCATGCCGGCATCGCCACCGAAATCCTCGTCACGCGCCAGATCGAGGACGAGGGCAGGCGCAAAGGCGAGCTCGGCCGCGACGAGTTCATCCGGCGCGTTTGGGATTGGAAGCAGCAGTCCGGCTCGACCATCACGCGCCAGATGCGCCGCCTCGGTGCCTCGGCCAATTGGGACTATGCCACGAGCGCGGAAATGCGCGAGGGACAGCCGTCCGGCTACTTCACCATGGACCCGAGGATGTCGCGTGCAGTCACCGAGGTGTTCGTACGCTGGTACGAGGAAGGGCTCATCTACCGGGGTAAGCGCCTCGTCAACTGGGATCCGGTGCTCGGCACCGCGGTATCGGATCTCGAAGTCGAGAGCCAGGAAACCGCCGGCACCATGTGGCAGATCCTCTACCCCTTCCCCGATGGGCCGCAACCGTCGCTGGACAAGGACGGCAAGCCGGTCACGCTGCGCGGCATGACGATCGCGACCACGCGGCCCGAGACCATGCTCGCCGACGGCGCGGTCGCGGTCCACCCGGAAGACGAGCGCTACCGGCACCTCATCGGCAAGCAGGTCGTTCTGCCGCTTTGCGACCGCAACATCCCGATCGTCGCCGACACCATGGTGGAACGCGATTTCGGCACCGGCTGCGTGAAGATCACCGGCGCGCACGACTTCAACGACTACGGCGCAGCGCTGCGCCACCAGTTGCCGCTCATCGTCGTCATGACGCTCGACGCGAAGATCAACGAGAACGGGCCGAAGCAGTTCCAGGGCATGGACCGGTATGTCGCGCGCAAGGCCGTGGTGGCCCAGCTCGAGCGCGAGGGCTACCTCGTCGCTGCCGAGAAGCACAAGATGGTGCTGCCGAAGTCCGGCCGCAGCGGCGTAGTCGTCGAGCCGATGCTCACCGAGCAGTGGTTCGTAAAGATGGAGGGCCTGGCCAGGCGCGGCCTGGAGGCCGTCGCGAGCGGCGAGGTGAAGTTCTACCCGGAGCACTGGACCAGCACCTACAACCACTGGCTGGAGAACATCCAGGACTGGAACATTTCCCGGCAGTTGTGGTGGGGCCACCAGATCCCGGCGTGGTACGACAAGGATGGGAACATCTTTGTCGCCAGAACAGAGGACGAAGCGAAGGCGAAGGCAAAAGGGAAAGCGCTGGCGCGCGACCCGGACGTGCTCGACACCTGGTTCTCCTCGCAGCTGGTGCCTTTCAGCTCGCTCGGCTGGCCGGAGAAGACGCCCGACCTGGGGCGCTACCTGCCCTCGTCGGTGCTGATCACCGGCAACGACATCATTTTCTTCTGGGTCGCCCGCATGATCATGGCGAGCCTGCATTTCACGGGCAAGGTGCCGTTCCGTGACGTCTACATCAACGCCATCGTGCGCGACGCCGAGGGCGAGAAGATGTCGAAGTCCAAAGGCAACACGCTCGACCCGCTCGACCTCATTGATGGCATCGCGCTGGAGGCGCTGCTGCAAAAGTCCACCACCGGCCTGCTGAAGAGCGACCACAAGGACAAGGTCGAACGCTACGTCAGGGGTCACTACGCCAACGGCATTCCGGCGTTCGGCGCCGACGCGGTGCGCTTCACCTTTGCCTCGCTCGCGAGCTTCTCGATCACGCTCAACTTCGACCTCGGCCGCTGCGAGGGCTACCGCAATTTCTGCAACAAGCTCTGGAACGCCACGCGCTTCGTGCTCATGAACACGGAAGGCCAGGACTGCGGCGCCGACGAATCGAATCTCGTCGAGCTCTCGACCTGGGACAGGTGGATCGTCAGCACGCTGCAAAAGACCGAGACAGAAGTCGCGACGGGCTTCGCCGGGTACCGCTTCGACAACGTCGCGGGCGCCATCTACCGCTTTGTCTGGGACGAGTATTGCGACTGGTATCTCGAGGTCGCCAAGGAGCAGCTCGCGAAGGGAAACGATGCGCAGCAGCGCGGCACACGGCGTACGCTGGTGCGCGTCCTCGAAACCGTCTTGCGACTCGCACACCCGGTCATCCCGTTCATCACGGAGGAATTGTGGCAGGACATTGCCCCGCTCGCCGGGAAGCAAGGCGAGAGCGTGATGCTCGCGCCCTATCCGAAGAGCCAGCCGGAGAAGATCGACGAGGCCGCGGAGCGTGAAGTCGCGCTGGCCAAGGAAGTGGTAAACGCTGCACGCAATCTGCGCAGCGAAGCAAAAATTCCGCCCAAAGAACGCATCGCGTTCTACGCCACCGGGCGACTGTCCTCAACAACGGCCGCCGCTGTAATTTCCCTGGTACGTGTTTCGGATCTGAGAAGCGTGAGCGAATTGCCGCAATCCGACTCTCCCGTTGCCGTGGTCGGCGTGCACCGGCTCATGCCGCACGTCGAAGTTGATCCGGTCGCGGAAAAGGACCGGCTGAAGAAGGAAGTCGCGCGCCTTGAAGGCGACATCTCCAGGACGCGCGCCAAACTGGGCAATGCTTCGTTCGTCGAGCGGGCGCCGGCGAAGGTCGTGGAGCAGGAGCGCGCGCGTCTGGCGGGGTTCGAAGCGACCGTCAGCAAGCTGCAGCAGCAGCTCGACAAACGCTCCGGCAAGGGCTGACTAGTATCTCGGCCAGTGATTCGGGTTGTCGAGGAAAGGCGGCCTGCGGCCCACGAGATTTTCGAGCATTGCAAGTTCTGCGTCGCTGTGGTTGACCACCGGCGCGCAGCCGGCGCCGTCGATCACTTCGCATCCGCCAGCTCCTCCGCCAGCGCGTCCGCGATCGCGGCATGCTCGGCTGCCGAGGGCCAGGAATTCTCGAACTCCCAGCCGTACTGCGCCTCAATGCGCTCGCGGAACGCCCCTTCGAGATCGCGTTCCACCCATCCGTCCAGCGCCTTTGGCCGCCGCGGCAGAAAGCTGCCGGCCACGAGCGCGCAGCCGCCGATTGCGAGCGCGCCAGCAGCAGCGATCCGGCGCCCGTTCAGGCACACGGCGTCTTCATCGAGATAGGCGCGCACGCCGAACTGGCGGTAGGTCGCGAGCGCCGGCGCGAGGCCCCAGGCACACCAGCGCGACCTGCGTCCGGGTGCGACCAGCAGCGGCGCGATCAGGACGAACGCGAAGTGGCCTTCTTCGACGTTTAGCAGGTCCCCTGCGATCGCGGTATTGGCCCTGCTCCAGAGGAGAATCGGCACGCTGCGCCTGGGCTGCGACGTCGCGAGTCCGATGCTGGCCGCACGTATTTCGCGCCCTCCGCTTGGGCCCAACCGGATCCAGCGCGCGGGGATTCCCATGCGCCTACCTTTTCTTCAGGTAGAAGGTGAATTCGCCGTTGGCCAGCGCATGCTCGAGCAGCGCATGCCCGGTCTGTTTCGCAAAAGTCTCGAAATCCTTCACCGAACCAGGATCGGTGGCAACGATCTTGAGCACCTGCCCCGATTGCACGTCAGTCAGCGCCTTCTTGGCACGCAGGATCGGCAAGGGGCAGTTTAGGCCGCGCGTATCGATTTCCTTGTCGTGCTGCATGTGCGGTGAATCTATCACGCCATTGACTGGTAGTAGAGGTTCTGCGGGTGGCGCGCCTCCGCAAAGAACGTCCAGCGCACGGCGCGCACGACACGATCCGGGCGGCCATGGAAGAACTCGCGCGTATTGAAGAATCCGCCCATGAAGCCCTGCGCCTTCTGCACGATGCGCAGGAGCGAGGCACAACGCACGAGCCAGGCCACGGCGCCGAGCGCGAAGGCAGCCAGCGAAAGCGGTCCCGCAGTCGGAAGAATCGCCGACCAGGCAGGTCTCATTCCTTGAACTCGGTCTTGCGCCGCGGCGGGTAGTGGTTCGCCGGTATCGTCCCCCACTCCGGCATCAGCGCGTAACCGCCCGCCTCGCGGATCGCTTTTGAGACGACTGATTCCGGGTCGTGCACGTCGCCGAACCGGCGCGCGAACAGCGTCGTCAGCGCCTGCATCTGGTCGCGACCGGTGAAGAGCGCGAATTTCTTCGGGTCCGTCGCGCGTATGTTGCGCAATCTCTCCTCGAGAATGGAAAAAACCTCATCCCAGGAAACGGGATCGAACTCACCTGCGCCTCGCTCCGATCCCCTTTTTCTTTTCAAGAGACGGGTCAGCCGCGCAGGCGATTTCTGTTTCATGATGCCGCTCGCGCCTTTGGCGCAGATCACCCCCTTGTTGAGCGGATGCGCGGGATTGCCGTCGATGGAGCGGATCTCGCCGTCCTTGAGATGCACGCGGATACCGCAACGGCAGGCGCACATGTAGCAGGTGGCGGTTTTTACCTCGGCAGCGTTGGCGGACATCTCGGCGGACATCTTACTTGCAGCGCGGAGCCTGGGCTATTATCGATCCGATGAGCAAAACGTCGCCCGCCGAGAGTAAACGCTGGCTGGCGCTGATCGCCAGCCTGCCGACGGAGGATCCGGCCGCGCGCATGCGCATGCTGCGCACGCTTGAGTCGCTGGGCGCCGCGGTAATGCGCGACGGCGCCTACCTGTTGCCCGATACGCCTGCCTGCCGGCAGGGGCTGGAGCATCTATCCGAGTACATTGCGAAGGGCACCGGCACGGCGCAGGTCCTGCAGGTGCAACCGCTCTCGGAAGCCCAGCAACTGGCATTTCGCAGCCTGTTCGACCGCTCGGCGCGCTACGCGGAGCTGATCAAGGTGGTCGACAGCCTGAAGGTCGGCTTCGGCATTGCTGATCCGAGCGCGATCGCGCGCGTATTGAACAAGTTGCGGCGCGAGTTCGAGTCCATCAGCGCCCTGGATTTCTTCCCCGACGAGATCCAGCAGCGAGCCAAGAACTCGATCACCGCGGCGGAGGCTGCAGTGCACAAACTGCTGTTCCCGGCACAAACACGGCGCGGCGGCATACCGGACGAGCCGCTGTTGCGCCGTGTGTGGGCGACGCGGCGACCGCCCTGGGCCGACCGCCTCGCCTGTGCCTGGCTGATCCGACGCTTTGTCGATCCCGAGGGCAGCGTGACCTGGCTGGACAAGGTGCAGGAAATCCCGCCTGGCGTGGTTGGATTCGCCTTCGACGGCGCACGCTTCGGCAATCGCGCCTCGCTGGTCACTTTCGAAGCGATGCTTAGGCATTTCGGCCTGGCGACGAACGCGGCGCTCGCCAAGATCGGCGCCATCGTGCATTTCCTCGAGGTGCGCGACACGCCGGTGCCGGAAGCCGCTGGCGTACAGACACTGCTGCAGGGTGCGGCGCGCCGCTCCACGAGCGAGAATGAAATGCTCGTGGAGGCCGAGAAGACCTTCGACCTGCTGTACGAAGCCTACTTCGAGCCGCCCGGAAGATAGCCGCCATAAAACAGGGACAGACCACGTTTTCTTCGAAAAACGTGGTCTGTCCCTGTTATCCCTCAGCGCTTTTTTGCGTCCTGCATGTCGCGTGCATGCTCGGCGCGCAGTTCCTTCAGGCGCGCGTCCACCACCGAGAGTTCGTAGAAATTGCCGTCGCCCGAGGACTGCGCGAGCTGCAGCTGCTCGATCGCGGCGGGCAGGCTGCCCTGCAGCAGGTAGAACTCTGCCTGGGCCTGGTGCTGCAGCAGGCGCTTGCCCTGGCCGGCATAGGCCTTGGCCCGCGCCTCGTGCAGTTTCGGATCGCGCGGGTACAGGCGCAGCGGCTCGGCAAGGGTCGCGAGCGCCTGGTCGTGGCGCCCCTGGTCGTGCAGCGCCCCGAGCAAGACGTAAAGGATCGACCGGCGATGCGGGTAACGCGCAATCGCTGCCTGCAGGACAGCTTGTGCGCCCGCCCGGTCGCCGAGCTCCAGCCGCACGCGCGCCGCCAGCGTCTCCACCATCGAGCTTTCGACGCCATCGGCGCGCAACCTGACGATTTCCGCCTCGGCGCGCTTGAACTCCCTGGCGCGCAACAGCGCAAGCGCGAGCCCGTAGCGCGCCCCCGGCTCGTTGGCAAAGCGCCGATCATTTACTGCATCGCCAAAAGCCTTCACCGCGTCGCGCGCATCGCCCGCTTCGGCGCGAACCTTGGCGCGCACCAAATGGTATTCGAGGGGATCAGCGCGCTGCCGGTACGGCTGGCCCTCAGCACGGCTCTGTGCATCGCCTATGCGCTCCGTTGTCACCGGATGGCTGCGCAGATAACCGGGAACACTGCCGCTGTCCATGACTCGCGAGGCGCGCTGCAGTTTCTCGAAAAACGCACCCATTGCGCGCACGTCGAAACCCGACGCTGCGAGGTGCTGGAAGCCGATGCGGTCGGCTTCGCGCTCGAAATCGCGGCTGAAGCTGAGCTGGCTCTGGATCGCCCCGCCCTGCGCGGCGACGGCCGCGCCGCCAGCCAGGTCGGGTCGCGAGCGCGCGAGCAGGATCGTCGCTGCCATCGCGATCATCATAGGCAACTGCATCTGCTTCTGTATCCCGATCTGGCGCGCGATGTGGCGTTGCGTCACGTGCGCCATCTCATGCGCCAGCACCGAAGCCAGCTCGGACTCGTTCTCGGCGGCGCTGATCAGTCCGGTATGCACACCGATGAAACCGCCCGGCAGCGCAAACGCATTGATTGATGGATCGCGCATCGCGAAGAACTCGAAATCCTGCCGCGCACCGGTTCCGCCGCCGCCCAGGCGGGCGCCCAGTCCGTTCAGGTACTCGGCGACCTCGGGGTCGTCGAGATAGGACGGTTCGCGCCCCCTGATGTCGCGCATGATCGATTCGCCGATCTTGCGCTCGGTCTGCAGCGTAAGATCCGAGCCGCTCACGTCGCCCAGGTCGGGTAACTGCGCGGGGAATTGCGCCGGCACCTGCAACTGCAAATTCTGCGCGAACGCGAGCGGCGCAAATGCGAGGGAAACTGCCACCAGCCAGGCGAGAAGGCGCATGCGTTTATGATACCGTTCCACGCATCCAGTTCCCCGCTTCGGGATGCGACTCCAGGAGGACGGTTTGGCACGCAAGCTCTCCCGCCGGCTCACCCATTTCGACCGCAAAGGCAGCGCCCACATGGTCAACGTCGGCGCGAAAGGCGAGACGCACCGCATCGCGGTCGCCTCCGGACGCATCGCCATGCGGCCGGCGGCCTTCCGCATGGTGGTCGAGGGCAGCGCGGCGAAGGGCGATGTGCTCGGCGTCGCGCGGGTCGCCGCGATCCAGGCGGCGAAGCGCGCCGCCGGCCTGCTGCCGCTTGCGCATCCGATCGCGATCACGCGGGTCGCGGTGGAGTTCAGATTCGACGCGCTGCGCTTCGAAATCGTGCTCGTTGCCACGGTGGAATGTCGCGGCCGCACGGGCGTCGAAATGGAGGCGCTGACGGCCGCCGCAGTCGGGCTGCTCACGGTTTACGACATGGTGAAGGCCGTGGACCGCGGCATGGCGATTCGCGATCTGCAGCTGGAGGAAAAGCGCGGCGGCCGATCGGGCCACTTCCTCCGCGGCATCAAGAAGTAGGAAACAATTTGTTACGCGCGCAATCCAGGGGATCGGCGCCTCGCTGCTATGATCGCTTGACGCCCCCATGAAATTCCGCCTCGGCAGGATTGTCGCCGTACTGGTTCTGGTAGCCGCGGCCGCCGGCGGCTGGGCCTGGTACGCCTCGCGCAGTGCGGCGGGCGAGACCAAATACCGCACCGGCGCCGTGGAGCGCGGCCCGCTGCAGGCGGTGGTGGTGGCGAGCGGCACGCTCAATGCCGTAACCACGGTGCAGGTCGGCTCCCAGGTCTCGGGCCAGATCATTGAAATCTTCGCTGATTTCAACACCCAGGTAAAAAAAGACCAGGTCATCGCGCGCATCGACCCGCAGAGCTTCGAGCTGCGCGTCAACCAGACGCGCGCCGATGTCGACGCCGCGCGCAGCGCGGTCGCGGTGGCGACGTCGAATCTCGCCGCGCAGAGCGCCGAGGTCGGCCGCGTCAAGGTGGCGCTGGCGGATGCCGAGCGCGACCTCAATCGCAAGAAGATGCTGGTCGAAAAGGGTTTTATCTCCCCTGCGGAACTGGACAAGGCGCGCACGCTCTATGACAGCACGCGCGAGCAGTTGAAATCGGTCGAGGCGCAGATCCACGTCAACCAGTCGCAGATCGTGAGCGCGCAGGCCACCGTGAAGCAGCGCGAGGCGCTCCTAAAGCAGGCGCAGGTGGATCTCGAACGCACCATCATCCGTGCACCCGTGAACGGTACAGTGATCCTGAAGAACATCGACGCCGGGCAGACTGTCGCGGCAAGCCTGCAGGCGCCGGTGTTGTTCACCATAGCGCAGGACCTGCGCGACATGCAGGTCGAGGCCGCGATCGACGAGGCCGACGTCGGGCGGCTGCGCGTCGGCCAGCAGGGAAATTTCACGGTAGATGCCTTCCCGCGACGCAATTTCACGGGTGAAATCAGGCAAATCCGCAAATCGCCCGTCAATGTGCAGAACGTCATCAGCTATACGGTCGTGATTTCGGCCGCGAATCCCGACCAGTCTCTGTTGCCGGGCATGACAGCCAACGTGCGCGTGGTGGTGGACAGCCGCGACGACGTGCTCAAGCTGGCCAATGCCGCCCTGCGCTTCCGTCCCAGCGGCGTCACCGCAGGCGACGGTAAGGCTGCCCCCGACGCGGCGGCAGCGCCGCAGGCGGGCGGCAACGCCGCGCAGGTGTTTCGCCAGCGCGTCTTCGACGAGCTCAGGCCCGACGCATCGCAAAAGGCCAAGCTGGAGCAGATCTTCGACGATGTGCGCCATAAGACGGCCCAGCTGCGCGACCTGCCCAAGGACGGCGACCGGCGCAAGGCGGGGGAGCGCCTGCGCGCCGAATCGCGCATGCGCGTCATGGACATCCTCACCGACGCACAGAAACCGGTCTACGAGCGCCTGCTGGCTGAACTGGGGGGTAGCCGCCCCGGCGCAACTGCGGCCGGCCGCGTCTGGATTCGCGGCCCCGAAGGGCAGCCCAAGGCAGTGGATGTGAAAACAGGCCTTACTGACGGCACCAGCACCGAACTCGCGGAGGGCCCGCTCAAGGAGGGCGACGAGGTGCTCCTCGGCTTCGGCGAACCGAGCGCGGCGCCGAAGAAGGCCGGTGCCTCGGGCCCGCGCATGTTCTGATGGCCGCGGCGCCGAACCCGCAGTTGATTCACACCCGCGACCTGACGAAGTCCTATCAGGTCGGCGACAATCTGATCAAAGCGCTTGCCGGTGTCAGCGTCGACATCGCGCAGGGCGAATTCACGGCAGTGATGGGCCCGTCGGGGTCGGGCAAATCGACCTTCATGAACATGCTCGGCTGCCTGGACCGGCCGACCTCGGGCGAGTATGTGCTGGGCTCGCGGCGCGTGTCCGACCTCGCGGGGGACGAGCTTGCCGAAGTTCGCAATAGCAGCATCGGCTTCGTTTTCCAGACCTTCAACCTGCTCGCGCGCACCGCTGCAGTGGAAAACGTCGAGCTGCCGCTGGTTTACGCGGGCGTGCCGTCCGCCGAGCGCCGCCTCCGCGCGCTGGAAATGCTCGCCAGGGTGGGCCTTGCCGATCGCGCCGACCACCACCCGGGGCAACTCTCCGGCGGCCAGCAGCAGCGCGTGGCGATTGCACGCGCCCTGGTCACGCGGCCGCTGCTGATCCTCGCCGACGAGCCGACCGGGGCGCTGGATTCGCGCACCAGCCTGGAGATCATGGCCCTGCTGCAGGAGCTCAACCGCGGCGGCATGACGGTGGTCATGGTGACCCACGAACCCGACGTGGCGCGATTCGCGCGGCGCATCCTGCGCTTTCGCGACGGCCACCTGGTCAAGGATAAGCGCAACAAGGAACTGGCGGACGCAATAGCGTTGCTGAACGCGGAGCCGGTGCCGGCATGAGCGGAGCAAGGCAGAACGCATGAGCGTCCTGGGCCTCCTGCGCGTGGCGATGCGCGCGCTCGCGGTGAACAAGCTGCGCAGCCTGCTTACCATGCTCGGCATCATCATCGGCGTGGCCGCCGTCATCGTGATGATCGCGGTCGGAGCCGGCGCGCAGGCGCGGGTCGAGGAGCAGATCCGCTCGCTCGGCTCCAACCTGCTCCTCATCCTCTCGGGCACCACCACCTCCGGCGGAGTACGGATGGGATTTGGCTCCAACCAGACCATCTCGGAGGACGACGCTGCAGCCATTCCACGCGAGATTCCGGAAACCATGGCGGCGCCTGCGCTGCGCGGCACGGCGCAGCTCATCTGGGGCAACCTGAACTGGTCCACAGTGATTTTTGGCGTCACGCCGGAGTACATTGACGTGCGCCAGTGGGAAATCGCAGCCGGCCGCATGTTTGATGCCGCCGACATGGCAGGCGCCACCAAGGTGTGCCTGGTCGGCCAGACCGTGGCTCGACAGCTGTTCGGCGGCGCGAATCCGCTCGGCCAGGTGATCCGCGTGCGGCGCGTCCCGTTCACGGTGATCGGCGTGCTCGAATCCAAGGGGCAAAGCATGATGGGCACCGACCAGGACGATCTCCTCCTGATGCCCATCAGCACCGCCCGCAAGCGCGTACTGGGGGCGAGCAACCTCGCCAAGCAGCGCAGCGTCGGCACGATCTGGGTGAAAGTGGCCGACGGCTACGACATGAAGGCCGCCGAGGAACAGGTGCGCGCGCTGCTGCGGCAGAGGCACCGGCTGCAGCCCGGCCAGGACGACGATTTCTCGCTACGCAACCTGGAGGAAGTCGCGGCCACGCAGGAAGCCTCGAGCCGTGTGCTCGCGCTGCTGCTGGCGGCCGTCGCAAGCGTGTCGCTGGTGGTGGGCGGGATCGGCATCATGAACATCATGCTGGTTTCCGTAACGGAACGCACGCGGGAAATCGGCCTGCGCATGGCGGTAGGCGCGCGCACGCGCGACATCCTCGGCCAATTCCTCGTCGAGGCCGTGACGCTGTCCCTCCTGGGCGGCCTGGTCGGGATCGCGATCGGCATCGGTACGGCGGTGGGCATCGCCGAGATTGCGGGCTGGCGCATCGTGCTCTCGCCCGAATCGGTGATGCTCGCAGTGGCTTTCGCGTTTGCGATCGGCGTGTTCTTCGGTTTCTACCCGGCGCGCAAGGCCGCGCTCCTCAATCCGGTCGAGGCGCTGCGCTTCGAGTGAACGTTCCCGCCGACGGCCGGCGCGCGGCGGCACTCGCGCCGATTTTCTTTCTCTCGGGCGTGGCGGCGCTGGTCTATCAGATCTGCTGGCAGCGATTGCTGTTCGTATCGTTCGGCATCGACATCGAATCGGTGACGATCATCGTCTCCAGCTTCATGCTCGGCCTGGGCGCGGGCGCGCTCGCGGGCGGCTGGATCGCCGATCGATTGCCCGCGAGGCTGCTGTTCCTGTTTGCCGCCTGCGAGCTGGGCATCGGCCTGTTCGGCCTCGCCAGTCCGCCGCTGATCCCTGCGCTTGGAGACCTTTTCGTTCAATCGCCGCGCCCGGTCGTGGCGCTGGTGAACTTCCTGCTTCTGCTCGTGCCGACCTCGCTGATGGGGGCGACCCTGCCGCTACTCGTGACCGATACCGTGCGGCGCGATTGCGGGGTCGGCGTCTCAGTGGGACGCCTCTATTTCGTCAACACGCTCGGCGCGACGACGGGCGCGCTCGCCATCGCCATGGGCGGATTCCGCTACTTCGATCTCGCCACGGCGATCCAGGGCGCCGCCGCGATCAATTTCCTCGTCGCCGCACTGGGTGGTTTGCTGGCCTGGAGGTTCAAGTGAGCAGGCCAGGGCTGGCCTGCCTGCTTGCGTTCGGTGCCGGCTTCCTAAGCCTGTCGCAGGAAATCCTGTTCGTGCGTCTGGTCGGCTTCGCATTCGAGTCCACGCCCGAATCCTTCGCCTTCGTCCTGGTGTGCTTCCTGCTCGGCGTCGCCCTTGGCGCGCACGCCGGCAAACGCATCTGCGCGCGACACGCCGCGCTCGTGCCCGCCGCCGGTGTCGTACTCCTGGTTGCTGCGGGAATCGACGCCTTTCTGCCGCAGCTGGCGCTCGTCGCGCTCGGGCGGCATGCGTTTGCGAACTCGCTCGCCGGGCCGGCCATCGGCACGCTGATCCTCGCGTCCGCCGCCCTGAAGAGCGTGCTGTTCCCGATTGCGCACGAACTGGGTGCCGAAGCGGCCGGTACGCACATCGGCCGGACGATTTCGCGCGTCTACGCCTGCAATATCGCCGGCTCAGCACTCGGTCCGCTCGTCACCGGATTCCTGCTGCTCGACATGCTCGGCGTCGAAGGCGCGTTCCTGCTGGTCGCCGCCGGAACGTTCGCCCTGAGCGCCGTGTGTTTTGCCGCCGTGCGCGGCGCACACGCTTTGGCGGTCGGCGCGGCAGGCTCCGTCCTTTTGTTCCTGTCGGTACGACTCTATCCGGCCGATCTATTGCGCGGCATCCTCCTCGGGCAGACGCCGGCGCAGACGCCCGTCGGTACGATCATCGAGACGCGCAGTGGGATCATTCATACGTTGCGCGCGGACGCCGGAGGCGACCACGTCTTCGGCGGCAATGTCTACGACGGACGCATCAACACCAGCCTGCGCATCAACAGCAACGGCATCCATCGCGCCTATATTCTCGCGGCGTTGCACGCGAATCCGCGGCGCATCCTGGTGGTCGGCATGAGTTCGGGAGCGTGGACCCGGGTATTGTCCGGTTTTTCCGGCGTGCAAGAGATCGATGTCGTGGAGATCAATCCGGGTTACCTGCAACTGGTGCGCGCCCGTCCCGAGGTCGCCCCCATTCTCGACGATCCACGCCTGCGCATCCATGTGGATGACGGCCGCCGCTGGCTGGCGCGCAACCCGCAGCGGCGCTACGACCTCGTCGTCATGAATACAACCTTCCACTGGCGCTCCTATGCGACCAATCTTCTCTCGGTGGAATTCATGTCATTGCTCAAGCGCCATCTCGATACCGGCGGCCTCATGAGCTTCAACACGACGGGCTCGCCCGATGCACTGTCGACCGCGGGCTCGGTTTTTCAATTCGTGCGGCGGTATGGCAATTTTGCCTACGCTGCCGACCACGATTTCACGCGGATCGAGAACGAGGGACGGCAGCGCATCTACAAAATTGCAGACCGCGGCAAGGCGCTGCTTGATCCGGCGAACGCCGAGGACGCAGCCGCCGTAAGCTCGATGTTGCGGGTGGAGTTCGTTTCGCCGCAGCGGGTCGCCGAAATCGCAGGGCGCCCGCTCGAAATCATCACGGACGGCAACATGCTGACCGAATACCGCTACGGCCGCCCAAACCGCCTGCTCCCCGGCTTCTAGCTAGGCGCCCCGGTTTTGCGCTTGGCCGCGGTACGCGACAGTCCGAAGACCACTTTGTTGATCACCGCGTCGACAAGCTGTGCGTTGAAGCCCTTGTCCTTCAGACCCCACTTCACTTCATTGGCGCACTTGGCGCGCTTGAAAACGCCGGGCTCGGGATTGTCTGCGAGGAAGCGACCGATATTCTGCTCGACGCTGAGGAGCGCAACGACGAGTTGCTTGCGCGCGTGCGGCTTCTTCTCCTCCTGGATCGCGGGCGGATAGTTGACGGCGAAATCGTCGCAAATCCGTTTCGCCAGCTCGTTCAGTTCTTTCAAACCGGTCCAGGACATCTCGACTCCTGCCAAGCCTATTATGGTTCGCTATACTGATCGAGTACGCGGGCAATTCACCTGCAATGCCAAGAATAATTGTACCTTCAGCGCGGCAAACATGAACGCGCAGGCGCTCGGTCAGACGCTGGGCGAAGCGCTGGCTCTGCACCGGCAAGGCAGGCTTGCGGAGGCGGAGCGGCTCTATGCGGCGGTGCTGCAGATCGACAATGGCAGCTTCGATGCGCTGCTCTATCTCGGAATCCTGCGCACCCAGCAGGGCAAGTGGGAGGAAGCGGCGGCGCTGCTGAGCGATGCGGTGAAGCGGGATCCCGTCTCCGCGGATGCGCACAGCAACCTGGGCAACGCGCTCAACGAAACACGGCGTCACGATGAAGCCATCGCAAGCTACGGCAGGGCAATAGCGCTCAAGCCGGATTTCGCCGAAGCCCATAACAACCTGGGCATCGCCCTGAATATGGTGGAACGCCACGAGCAGGCGATTGCGAGCTGCCAAAGGGCGCTCGCGATCAACGCGAATCTTGCCGAGGCGCACTACAACATCGGCAATGCGCTGTATGCGCTCGACCGCCATGAGGAAGCCATCGTGAGCTTCCGGCGCGCGCTGCAGATCAAGCCCGATGATCTCGAGGTGCACAACAACCTCGGCCTCGCGCTAAACGACCTCAATCGCCAGGCGGAAGCGATCGCGCTGTATGACCGGGCGCTGGCGCTCAAACCCGATTTCGCCGATGCGCACTGGAACCGGGGGCTCGCGCTGCTCACCCTGGGCGACTTCAAGAACGGCCTGGAGGAGTATGAATGGCGCTGGCGCACCAATGTCACGGCGCCTATGCAGGACTTTCCACGGCCGCTCTGGCTGGGCCAAACGGATCCGCGCGGCAAGACCGTGCTGCTGCATGCCGACCAGGGCTTCGGCGATACCATTCAATACGCCCGCTATGCGCCGATGCTCGCGGCAAAAGGTGCGCGGGTCCTGTTGCAGGTGCTAGCGCCAGCCAAGGACCTGTTGCGTGGCCTCGAGGGCGTCGAGCGCGTCATGGCGCGTGGCGAACCGCTGTCCGACTTCGACTGCCATTGCCCGCTCTCGAGCCTGCCCCGGGCGTTCGGCACGCGCTTGGAGAACATCCCTGCGAGAATTCCGTACCTTCGGGCGCCCGCGGACAGGGTCGCGAAGTGGCAGCCGCTGCTCGCGGGATCCACCGGCCTCAGCGTCGGTCTTACCTGGTCCGGCAATCGAAGCACCCGCAGGCATCGGCTTCGTTCCATCTCGCTGGCGCGCCTGCTGCCGCTGCTATCCGTCCCGGGCATCCGCTTCGTGAGTCTGCAGAAGGGCATGCCGGAGGAGGACGCGAGGACGCTCGAAGGCCGGCCCGACATCACGCATGTTGGCGACATGCTGAATGACTTCGCCGATACCGCGGCAGCGGTCTCCCTGCTCGACCTCGTGATCTCGATCGACACTTCCGTCGTGCACCTGGCCGGCGCGATGGGCAAGCCCGTCTGGGTGATGATGCTGCTGACGCAGGACTGGCGCTGGCTGCTGGACCGTGAAGACAGTCCCTGGTATCCGAGTGCGCGGCTGTTCAGGCAGACGCGGGTTGGCGACTGGGACGGCGTGCTCGAGCGCGTACGGACGGAACTGGCGCGCTTTTTTCCGCCCGCGTGATACGCGCAGCGTCGCTCGGGTACCCCGCGCTGGTGCTGCTAGCCCCGGCTTTCGCGGTCTGGGGCTTCGTGCCCGGCTGGGGCGGTTTGCGCGGCCTGGCCCTGGCGCTTCTGAGCGCCTTTTGCCTCGCGCTGACGGCGATCGTGTTCAGCGATCTGAAGCGGTTCTATCTCGCGCTCTCTCCGCTTGCTTTGCCGGCGCTACTCTACGCCGGCTTCGCGGTGTTGTTTGGCGCGGTTCCGGGCGAGGGCTTGTGGCTGTCGATCGCCAACATGAATGCGAAGGAATTCGACTCGCTGTTGCACCTGTTTTCGGCGCAATTGATCGCGGCCCTTACCGGCACCTTCCTGTACCTGCTTTGCACGACGGGCAGGCCTGCGCGACTGACCTTCGGGGGGCGCTGGCTTATCGCAGCCGGCGCGATCGGCGCCTTCGTGCTGGGATCAATGTCCGCCCCTCTTTTGTGGAAAAAGTCATTCCCCTTCGGCGTCGCGTACGAATTCGCGACGAGCGTTTGGGAGGATCATGCCGCCGCATCTCGTCCGATCGAACTGCCCAGGGTGGAGCGCGCGGCGATTCAGGGCCGGGAAATCTATGTCCTTGTCATCGGCGAAGCGATTCGCCGCGACACCTGGCTAGCCCAGCTTCCGGGTGCACCGGCGTTGAGCACGGACCGCGCGCTCACCTTCGCGGACGCGCTCGCCCAGGCCGTTCTGACGCGCCTGTCGGTTCCCATGCTGATCACCGGGACCACCGGAAGCAAGGCCCGGCGTCTGCCGCATATCCTGCACTATGCAAACGCAACGGGCTGCACTCCCGTCTGGTTGACGATGAACGATGTCGGTACCCCGTATGCGGGGATTGCCGCCGAAGTATTCGACAACTGGCGCGTGCCACGCGCGCAGAAAAAACGCTATGACACCGACCTGCTCCCTCTGCTGCAGCAAATTCTGTCGCGCCACGAGAAGGCATGCGTGGTGCTGCACACGGAGGGTGCCCACAATGACTATGTCGACCGCTATCCAGAGAGTTTTCGCGCCCATCCTGTCAGGCGTGGAGCACTGGGCGACCCGGCGGCCCGCGTAGACCGGTCCGCGCAGCGGATTGCGTACGCGAATGCGGTGGCCTATACGCAGCACTTCCTGACGCAACTCATCGCCATGCTGGAGCAGAGCGACGCCCGGGCGTTCCTCGTCTTCGCGCCCGACCATGCCGAGAACCTCTGGGACGATGAGCGCGAACTGAGCCTGCACGGCTTCGCCACCAGGCTCGAATTCGAGATTCCGCTGTTCGTGTGGGCGTCGCGGGCTTTCGTCGAGCAGGAGCCTCGGAAATGGGCGCAGTTGCGCCGCAACCGTGACCGGCCGGTGAGCAATGAAAATGTGCTGCCGACGCTGCTCGATGCCATGGGGCTCGCGCCGCTACCTGGCAACAGCCTGTTGCGCGAGCATGTTCCGGTCGATCGGGTAGTGAGCATCGACGCACTCGAAATTCCGTTCCGGCTGGTGAAATAGCCGCGTCCAAAGCCCGCTCGCAGGCAAGAAAAAACCCCACACCGCTTGTCGCGGCGTGGGGTCTCGTACTGCTCGTTCTAGCTTACGTGCAGGACTTCGGCTTGATCTCGGGGTTGAGCGTCGAGGTGCAAAGCCACGAGCCGTCCCCCGAGTTGTACAGCATGGTCACGGTCTTGTTCGCCACTTTGGCGGACGTGCCGGTGCCCTGGTACGTGGCCACAATCGAGCAAGTCGTCGCGGTGCCTGTGAACGCCATGCCGGCGAGGTACTTGCCGGCCGTCACGGAACCCAGCGGCGAAACGCAGGCCTGGGTCGGATCCTGCGAGAACGCTTCCGCGATCGGGGTCTTCATACCGTCGAGCAGCGAAAACGCCTCGGTCGCCTGCGCCTTGGCGATGTAATCCTGATACGCCGGAATCGCCACTGCCGCCAGAATGCCGATGATCGCGACCACGATCATCAGTTCGATCAGCGTAAAACCCTTCTGTAGTTGTCTCATGCGTTTAGCTCCTTTTGAGGCTCGTTGGACAGACGGCACAAGCAACACCGCTTGGCCCGTCACACTATATGCAATCCGTGGGCCAGCTCGCCAGATTCGTGTTTTCTAACTTAAATTCAATATGTTATATCCATGACAGGACGCGGGCGTGAGATCGTGCGGGTGTCCCGGGAATGCCGAAGTGCCAAAAAATGTCACCTCGTTACCAGAATGGACACCGCCGACACCTGTCAGGGCGTGTAGCCCGGAATCTTCGATTCGTCCACCTCGTCGATCTGCTCCTTGTCGAGAAACAGCTCGGCGTAGCGGCGATAGACCTTCTTGCGCACGAAAACGTCGAACAGGTCCGGGTCGATATGCCCGTTTAGGCTGAAGCGGCCGAGGATTTCGAGGGATTCGGACAGCGTCTTCCCCTTCTTGTAGGGCCGGTCCTTGGCGGTCAGCGCCTCGAAGATGTCGGCGATGCCCATGACGCGGGCCTGCACCGACATCTGCTCGCGCTTCAACCCTTTAGGGTAGCCCTTGCCGTCCATGCGCTCGTGGTGTCCGCCGGCATACTCGGCGACGTTTTTCAGGTGCTTTGGCCAGGGTAGCGCCTCGAGCATCTTGATGGTGGCGACGATGTGGTGGTTGATGATCTGCCGCTCTTCCCCGGTCAGGGTGCCGGCGCGGATGGTCAGGTTCTGCAACTCGTCTTCGCTCAGAAAGTTCGCCTCGTGTCCCGAAATGTCGGTCCAGCGGTATTTCGCGATTCGCCTCACGCGCTCCTGATCGGATTCGCGCATCGCCTCGCCGCCGACGTTGCAGGCACGCAGGAACGCACGGTCGTCGTCCAGGCGCCGCATACGCTCGCGATGGCGTGCATCGGCCGCATCGTGCTCCGCACGCAATGCGCCGTGCGCGACCAACAGGGCCTTTTCGCGCAGCAGCTCGATTTCGGCATCGCGCTTGAGGACTTCGAAGCGCGTGTCGATGAGATGCACGCGGTCATAGATGGTTTCCAGCTTGGTCGCCTTGTCCACCACGTGCACCGGCGTGGTCACCTTGCCGCAGTCGTGCAGCAGGCCCGCGATCTTCAGTTCGTAGCGGTCCTTGTCGTTCATGCTGAAGCCCGCGAGCGGGCCTTCATTCACGGCGTCGACGGCCTCGGCGAGCATCATCGTGAGCTGCGGCACGCGCTGGCAATGCCCCCCCGTGTACGGGGACTTCTCGTCGATCGCAGTGTTCATCAGGTTGATGAACGACTCGAACAGCTCCTCGAGCTGGATGATGAGCATCCGGTTGGTGAGCGCGATCGCCGCCTGCGAGGCGAGGGACTCGGCCAGGCGCTGGTCCGAGGGCGAAAACGGCACGATCTCGCCCGTGCGCGGATCGGCGGCGTTGATCAGCTGCAGCACGCCGATGATTTCGTTCTCGTGGTTCTTCATCGGCACAGTCAGGAACGATTTCGAGCGGTAGCCGGTCTTCTTGTCGAAATTGCGCGTGCCGGAGAAATCGAAACCTTCGGCGGTGTAGGCATCCGGGATGTTCACCGTCTTGCCGGTGAGCGCGGCGTAGGCCGCGACCATGCTGTGGTTGGGCTTGCCGTCCTTGCCCATGAGGTGGATCGGGTAGAACGGCACCGGGTTGCCGCTGGTGCCGCCGAGGTAATACTCGAGCGAATTCGTGCGCACGATCTCGAAGCGCAACGTCTGGTCTTCGGCAACGCGATACAGCGTGCCGCCGTCCGCGCGCGTGATCGCCTTTGCCGCGGTAAGGATACTCTCCAGCAGCCGGTTGATGTCGCGCTCGGCCGAGAGCGACGCGCCGATTGCGTTTAGCTGCTCAAGGCGCAGGCCGAGGTCTTCCCCTGCCTCCGCCGCGGCGAGGAGCCGCAATCCCTGGGAACTTTCGGCCGGCGAGCTGCTCATGAGCGCCCGGGCGCCGCGTTCACTTGATGCAGACCGAGCGCACTTCCTTGATGCCGGTCAGCCCCGACAGGCACTTCTCCATTCCGTCCTGCTTCAGGGTGCGCATGCCCTCCTCGAGCGCCACTGCGAGCATCTCCGCCACTCTGGCTTTCTCCGCGATCAGTTTCTTGAGCGGATCGGTGGCGATGAGCAGTTCGTGCAGGCCGCAACGGCCCTTCCAGCCGCTGCCGCCGCACTTCTCGCAGCCGACCGGTTTGTACATCGTGAGCTGGCCCTTGTCGTTGCCGTAGGTCTTGACCCATTCGCGATAGACGTTCTCCATCGCGGACTTGGGGTCTTTCTTGAAGGTCGACGTGTTCTGCAGCTCCTCGCAGTATTCCTGCAGGAACGACTTGATCTCCGCGCCCTCGGGGTTGTAGGGCTGCTTGCAGCCGCACATGCGCCTGGCAAGGCGCTGCGCGAGGATGCCGAGCAGGGCGTCGGAGAAGTTGAACGGGTCCATGCCCATGTCGAGCAGGCGGATGATCGACTCAGGCGCCGAGTTCGTGTGCAGCGTCGCAAACACGAGGTGGCCGGTGAGCGATGCCTCGATGCCGGTGCCGGTGGTTTCCTTGTCGCGCATTTCCCCGACCATGATGATGTCCGGATCCGCGCGCAGGAAGGCCTTCATCACCGCTGCGAAATCCAGGCCCGCCTTCTTGTTCACCTGCACCTGGCGCAGGCCCTTCTGCGTGATCTCGACGGGATCCTCCGCTGTCCAGATCTTGGTATCGGGCGTGTTCAGATGCTTGAGCACGGAATGCAGCGTGGTGGTCTTGCCCGAACCGGTCGGGCCGCAGACGAAGAACAGGCCGTAGGGCTTGGCGACGGCCTTCTGCAGCTCGTCGAGGTTGTGCGCCGTGAATCCCATCTTGTCGAGCGGGATCGGTTCGCCGGCGGCAAGGATCCGCATCACGACGTCTTCCACGCCGCCCGCGGTCGGGATCGTGGCGACCCGCAGCTCGATGTCGAGCGGGCCGAATTTCTTGAATTTGATCTTGCCGTCCTGCGGCTTCCTCTTCTCCGAGATGTCCAGGTCGCACATGATCTTCAGGCGCGCCGCCAGCGCGGAGCGGTAGCTCGCCGGGACTTCGATGTAGGCCTGCAGGTTGCCGTCCCGGCGGAAGCGGATCTCCGTCTTCGCCTTGCCCGGATAGGGTTCGATGTGGATGTCCGACACGCCCTGGTTATAGGCGTCGATGATGATCTTGTTGACGAGCTTCACCAGCTCGTTGTCCGCGGCCGCCGAGACATCGTCGGCCGCCGTGCCTTCGGGAACTGTCTCGCCTTCGTCATCGAGGGTCGCCAGCATGTCGCCGATGTCCCCCGAGTCGGCCGCTTCGGCGCCGTAGAACTGGTTGACCGACTCCTTGAAGTCCTTCTGCGTCGTGACCTTGTAGACCAGCTTGGACTTGGGAAACACGTTCGAGGCGATGCGCGAACTGCGGATCCGCTCCGGATCGAGGCACAGTACCGACAGGCCTTCCTTGGCCTCGTCGATAGGCAGCCACTGGTTCGCCTCGACGTACTCGCGCTTGAGGTTCTTGAGCAGGTCCATCGGCTTGACGCGGTCGGCTTTGTACGGCTCGTAGGGCACGCCGAAAAATTTGGACAGCGCGGCGCCGATCGCCGGCACCTTCACCTGGAACTCGTCCGTGAGCACCGCCTCGATGTCGATCGCCTTCTTGCGCGCCTGGCGCGAGGCGAGTTCGAATTCACCTGCGGAAAGCACCGCGTCCGAGATCAGGTAGTCGTACTTGGTCTTGACCAGCTGCGGCTTGAGCCGCTGTTTGAACGCGATCGCCAGCGTCTGGGCGAGCTCGCTTACGCCTTCCTCAGTGAGCGACCCGAAAGGCGTGCCGGCCTTGTTGTTGATGATCTGAATCACGCCGATCAGTTCGGCGCCGCCCTGCTCGACGATCGGCGCCACGAGCTGCTGCTTGGTGCGGTATCCGGTGCGCTTGTCGACCTCCTGCAGGAAGCGCAGGTTCGGATTGATCGCCTTCAGCTCGGCCTCGTCGTAAACGTCCTTGATGTTGGCCAGCTTGCGCGACAGCGCGACGTAACCGGCGATCGAATGCTCGGCGATCGGCAGCTTGAGGTCCTTGAACGAGTTCAGGCCGGTCTTGACTTTCGAGACGATCGACTGCTTGTCCTCGCCCATCGAGTAGATCGTGAGGCGGTCGGCGTTGAACAGCTGGCAGACATCGGCGCTGACTTCCAGCATGATCTCATCGATGTTGCTGGTGGCGTGGATCTTGTTCGTCACCAGCTGCAACTGCTTCTGGAACGCGAGGCGGACGTTGACGTCGGTCTGCGTTGTCGTCGGATGACTCAATACCGCGCTCATAGGATTCCCCCGTGCATGGATCGCCTGTCGTGGCCTCGGGCCTGAAGCCATTCTACACCCACGCCCCTGATTTTTAACATGCTTTTCCGGTATTAGGTCACGTGTTGGCTACGTCCGGACGCCCACAGGCCGCCGTCGAGAACGCAGACCTTGAACCCGCTCTGGGCGAACAGGAACGCGGCAGCGGAACTGCGCCGGCCGCTCTGGCAGTAGACGACGTATTCGCGTGCCGCATCCAGCACCGCAAAACTGTTGCGCACCTCGTTCAGCGGCACGCTCAGGGCGCCCGGCAAGCGGTCGTAGCGGTATTCCGAGGGGTAGCGCACGTCCAGCCACGCTGCACCGCGCCGGACGCGCTCGCGAGCTTCGGCAAAGCTGACGCGCTGCAATAGCGGCTCGCCGAGAATCTCGTGGAAGTCCCTCTTGCCCAGGCGCAGCAGCCTGCCGTCGGTGGCCATGGTCACGGTCGCGTTGCGCCTGGTCTCGGAGGCGAGCGCTTCCTCGCCGAAGGCGTCGCCGCTTTTCAATTCCGCCAGCGCCACCTTGACGCCGCCGACGATGCGCTCAACCCGGCAACGGCCGGATTCGATGACGTAGTAGAAGTCGCCTTCATCGCCCTCGCGGATGATGATCTCGCCGCGTTTCGCGCCGATACCCTCGAAGCGCGCGAGCATTCCCTCGATGCGCGCCGCAGGCAGCCGTGCGAACACGCCGTGGCGCAGCCTGGAAAGTGAAAAAATTCCGCTGACGAGGTGCTTGTCGCTGCGCGCTGCCTCCGCCATGGCGCTGTCGGAAGCCGCGTCGCCCGCGGCAACCTGGTCGAACGTCACCACGATGTCGAGCGCCTCGTCCTCCACGATGAGCAGTTCGAGGTCGCTGATCGCCCTTGTGCGCCCGATCTTTGCCGCGCGGCGGTTCAGCGCATGGCGGCCGTCGCCCATGCCGCCCACCACCACCAGCGTGCCGCCGCCCTCGTACATGAGCAGGATCTCGCCGCGCAACAGGAAAACCGAGTGACTCGTGCCCTTGTGCGCAGCCAGCGGATCGCTGCCCCGTGCCGCATGTTCGAGCAGCGCGACACCGGCAAGTTCACGCCGCCGGCTGAGCGAGAGCGCGCCGAGCGGGTCCAGGGCCGAGAGTTGCTCGGGGCTCGCGCGGCGCGCGTCCGGACCCGCTGGGATGGTCATGGAATCAGAACTCGAACACCTGGTCGTTCTGCAGCATGCGCGGCCGCAGGCCACCGACGCTTGCTTCGATTTCTTCCATGATCAGTTCGATCTCGCCGGGCTTGAGGTGGGTGATCCAGATCTCCGCGCGGCGCTCGAACTTGGCCAGTTCGTCGGCCAGCATGGATGGGCACAGGTGCCTGGATATCTCGGCGAGGTAGCGTTCCTTGTTCGAGAACGCGGTCTCGATGATCAGCACCTTGAGGTTGGCGATCTTGTTGACGATGCGCCAGAGCTCGTCGTTCGGCGCCGTGTCGCCGGTGAACACCAGACTGCCCTGCCCGGAATCGAGGTGGTAGCCGACTGCGGGCACGGCATGGATCGCAGGCAGTGGCGTAATTTTGCGCCCCGCGATGGTCACCGTGCGCCCGAGCTCGATCTCCTCGTAGCGCAGGAACGGGGCCTCGGCGGTGGGAATTTCAGTGAAGTCCGGCCAGATCGCCCAGTTGAACAGGTGGTTCTTCAGGATCTCGATCGTCGCTGCGGTCGCATACACGGTGATCGGCTGATTGCGCATGCCGCCCACGGTGTCGACGAGGAAGGGGATCGAGGTGACGTGGTCGAGATGCGAATGGGTGACGAAGATGTGGTCGATGCGGGTGAGTTCCGCGAGCGACAGGTCGCCGACGCCGGAGCCGGCATCGACCAGCACGTCGTTGTCGACCAGGAACGAGGTGGTGCGCAGATGACGCCCGCCGATCCCTCCCGAACAACCCAGTACACGCAGGCGCATCGGCGGCGCGCCTATTTCTCGTCGAACACCGTGACACCGTCCCAGTCTGGCGCCGGCGGCGTTTGGCGTTTTTCCGCGACTTTGCCGGAAAAGACCGTGTAGAGTTCGCTCGCAGGATTCATGCCCCGCAGCTTGAGCAATTCGGCCTCGGCCTCGTCCCACTGGCGGGTGCGATAGGCGGCCAGCGCCCGGTCCCAGAGCTCGAGTTCCTTTTGCATCGGCGCGCCGACTTCGTTTTGCAGGCCGATCGGCTCGAAGATCGTCACCGGCGCGGCCCTGCCCTTGACGCGTATCCGGTCGACCTCGCGGAACATCACGTCATCGACCGCGTTGCGCGTCGACTCACCCACGAGGACGCCGGCGCCGTAGTGCCTGGTGCGTCCCTCCAGGCGCGACGCGAGGTTTACCGCGTCCCCAATTGCCGTATAGGCGCGCCGGACCTTCGAGCCCATGTCGCCCACCCGAACGTGGCCCGAGTTCAGCCCCACCCCGATCGCGACCGCGGGCCAGCCGCGTGCGGCAAATTTCGCGTTCAACACCTCGCACTCCTTCTGCATCTGCAGGCCGGCGAGCACGCCGTTGCGCGCGTGTTGCGGGTCCTCCACCGGCGCGCCCCAGAACGCCATGATGGCGTCCCCGATGCATTTGTCCAGCGTGCCGCGGTATTTCGACCGAATGATACCGCTCATCGTGGTCAGGTATGCATCGATGTATTCGCGCGATTCCTCGGGCTCGAGAGCCTCCGATATGCCGGTAAAACCGCGCACGTCGGAGAACAGAATCGTCAGATCCGCGGCCTTCGGCGCCATGCTGTACTTCTTCGGATCGGCCGCCATCCGGTCTACCAGTTCCGGCGGCACGTACTGGCCGAAGAGTTCGGCGAACTGCCGCTTGGAACGCGTTTCGACGAGATAGCCGTAGGCCATGTTCATGGTGTAGATGAACGCGGTCATCAGGATCGAAGTGGCGAGCGGCAGGACCAGGTCCGCGCCCGACCAGACCATGAAATCGAAGCCGGTAATCAGCGCTGCACCCAGCGCAGCAGCCAGCGTGGCCCACAACGGCGAGAGCATCGGCAGCAGAAACGATAGCGCCGCGCCAAGCATGAAGGCCGGCTTTGACTTGATGCCGTGATTGATGATGCCCGCAATCACGTTGGCGTGGATCTCGACGCCCGGAAATACGCTGCCGACCGGCGTCGAGCGCAGATCCTGCAGGCCCGGCGCCGTCGTCCCGATGATCGCGATTTTCCCTTTCAGCACGCCCGACGCCACGCGCTCGTGCAGGACGTCGCCAAGCGAGACGTAGGTGAACGTGCCCTTGGTACCGCGGTAGGGAATCAGCGCCGCCGCCTGGTCGTCGACGGGAATGGTGTAGGGACCGACCCTGATCCACTCCATGGCGCCGTAACTTCCCGAGCTTGCCTGCTCCTGCGGGAATCCGGGCTCCACCCGCGGCAGGCTCCCCGTCTGCAGCGCGACATAGGTACGCACCATGGCGAGCGAAAACGGCTCGTAGTAGGCGCCGCCGTATTCAAAAATCATCGGCACGCGCCGCGACACGCCGTCGTCGTCGACGACGGGATTGAAGTGGCCCGCTGCGGCGGCGTTCTCGAGGTAGATCGGAAGATTGCCGGTATAGCCCGTCCAGCGCGGGAACGCGATGTTGCGTCCCGCGAAGGTTTCGCCGGGCAGCACCGGTGCCGGGAGCGTCTTCACTCTGGCGGCCTTTTCGTCGCTGTTGAAGTAGTAGCCCAGCACGACAGGCCGCCCCTTGATGCTCGCTGCGAAAAGGGCGTCGAAATCGAGTTTGCCGCGCAGCTGCCGCAACGCCGCCTGGTATCCGGCTTCTCGCTTGAGTTCGTTCCGCGCCAGCGCGTCGAGAACGTTCATGCCGGAACTCGTGTCGCGCTCGGGCCAGACGACGTCGAAACCGACGAGTCCGACCCGGTAGTGATCGAACAGCCGGTCCATGAGTTGCGCCATGACGTTGCGGCTCCAGGGCCAGTGCCCCATCTCGCCAAGGCTTTTCTCGTCGATGTCGAGGATGACGATGCGCGCATCCCCCTTGCCCGGCATCATCAGACGCAGCCGCGCATCGTAGATCATGCTGTCGAACTGGTTGATGAAGCCGAGCTGGTAGGCACGGGCGGCGTGCCCGACGAAGAAAAGCGTGATGGCCAGACCCATCAGGATTCTGGCGAGATGCCGTCTCACTCAATCCTCCGGTGGCGGGACCGGGGGACCGGCCGGGGTCATCAGCTCTTGAGGAAAAACTCCATCTTGATGCCGGCGATCTCCACCAGGTCGTGGTCCTTCAACGCATGCGGCGACGACCCGATCGCCTGGCCATTCACCGTCGGGCGCTGAGCGCCTTCGACGTGTGTGATGAAATAGCCCTGCGGGCGGCGCGTCAACACCGCAACCTGCACCCCGGGCTTGCCAAGCGTGGTGAGAGGTTTCGCGAGCTCCAGCTCTTTGCCGGCATTGCCGCCCGACAACAGCTGGATCGCGCCCAGCGGTTGCGATGGCTTGGGCGGCGCCGCCGCCGCGGCAGGCGCGGGGGCAGCTGCAGGGGCTGCCGCAGGCGGTGGTGGCGCGGCGTGCACAGCGGCCGGTTTCTCGGCGATGCCGGCCGCCTGGGCGGCGGTTCCAACAGCCTGCAGTGCGGCCTGGCGCGCGGCCTGCGCCGCCGCCGCGCCCGTCACGCCGGCAGCCTTGGCCTGTTCTGCCGCCGCCTTCATGGCTGAGGGCCGCAGCACCATCGTCTTTTCGAAATCCGCGGCTGCGGCGGCCGGCTGGGCGCCCTGCTCCTGGATGAACTTCAGCTTGTACTTGCCCAGCTCGATCGTATCGTTGTTCTGCAGGAAGTGCTTCTTGACCGGATTGCCGTTGACCAGGGTGCCGTTGGTACTGCCGAGGTCCTCCATGAACGAGTCGTTCAGGATCGTGACGATTACCGCGTGCTCGCCGCTGACCGCGAGGTTGTCGATCTGGATGTCGTTGTGCGCCTTGCGGCCGATGGTGGTGCGTTCCTTGGAGAGCGGGATCTCCTTGAGGACCAGGCCATCCATGCTGAGTATCAGTTTCGCCATCGCCGATCCCTGATCTTATTTAAACAAACCAAAAAAGCCGCGAGGGGCGGGGTAATCCCGCAGGACGCGAACGAGTATAACCGATACGTTATCTTTGCCCCCGTTGTCGTTCGCCATCTGCACCAACTGCTGCGCAGCAAGCTTCAGATTGCCGCCCAGGGCCTGCAGCGCCATCCCCATGTCCTCGTCTTCCACCATGTCGCACAGGCCGTCCGAGCAGAGCAGGTACACGTCGCCCACCTTGGTGGCGTAGTCCCTGACTTCGGGCTCGACCGCCGGATCGATGCCAAGCGCCTTGGTGACCAGGTTCTTGTGCTGCGCGTGCTTCGCCTGCTCGGCGGTGATGATGCCGCTGTCGATCTGTTCCTGCAGCAGCGAATGGTCGCGCGTCACCTGCGAGAACTTTCCATCGCGCAGCATGTAGAGGCGCGAATCGCCGAGGTGGCCGACCGTGATCTTGTTGTCGTAGAACAGGCACACCACCAGCGTGGTTCCCATGCCTGCGTACTGCGGCTGGCTCTGCGCCGCCTGGTAGATCGAGGTGTTCGCCTTCAGTACCTGCTCGCGAATCATGCGTCCGGCCATCGGCGCCTTGCTTTCCGCGTCGATCTGGAACGGCTGAACCTTGGCGAGCAGCTGCTGGATCTCCGTCGTGATCACCGTGGTCGCCATGCCGCTCGCGACTTCGCCCGCGTTGTAGCCGCCCATGCCGTCGGCGAGCACCACCAGACCGTTGGCCGGGTCCGAGGCGATCGAGTCCTCGTTGTGCGAACGGACCATACCCGGATCAGTGCAACTGGCGATTTCCAGAATCTGGCTGTAATTCATGCAGCAGTCCGGGCTCTCCGAATTCTTGTGTTCTTCAGGCAGTCGTACGGCGCAAAAATTCTACGCCAGCCGCCACGCCCGGCAGGCGGGAGCAAAGACCCCCATGGTTCCACCCTTCTCCCAAGGAAAACAGCTCCCTATCCCTCATTTTTGCAGCTAAATGTCAGCTACGTCAAATATTTGGGCGCACCCGGGCCTCCCGCCGTGTGGCGAGACAAAAGGGTGGTTTTCGGGTTCAGGCGCCGAGAATCTGTCCGGACTTGATGCTTCCGGCGGTCAGGAGGTCGGCTGCGGCGAGCTTTTTGCCGTCCCCGAGCTTGGCACGCAGCACCTCGATGCGACCGCCCTGGGCGGTCACCTGGAAGCTCGCAGGGCCGCTTTCCACGACCTCGCCGATCTTCCCCTTGACCGCGCCAAAGGTGCGAACGGGCAGCTTCCTGCAGTCGAATATCTGCAATTTCACCCCGTTCAGCGTGGTCCAGGCGCCGGGCGCCGGATTGCAGCCCCGGATCAGGTTGTGGACCACGTCGACGTGGTTGGCCCAGTTGATGCGCGCCTCGCCTTCGCGAAACCAGCCCTCGTAGGTCGCCAACGACTCGTCCTGCACCAGTTCCCGGTGCTTGCCCGCGACCACGAGGTCGGCGGCCTCCAGCATCGCCTGCACTCCCATCGGAAACAGCCGGTCGAAATACACCGTGCCCAGCGTGTCGTCCGGACCGATGCGCGTTTCCTTCTGCAGAATCACCGGCCCCTCGTCGAGGCCGTCGGTCGGACGGAAAATCGTGAGGCCGGTCTTGCCGTCGCCGCGCGAAATCGGCCAGTTGATGGAACTCGGGCCGCGGTATTTCGGCAGCAGCGAGGGATGAAACTGGATCGTGCCATGCCGCGGGATGGTGACAAAGTCCTGCGGCGCGAATTGCAGCACGAACGCCATGATGCCGATCTCGGCATCGAGCTTTTTTATCGCGGCCTTAGCTTCATCCGTTTTCAGGGATGGAAACTGCAGAACCGGCACGCCCTTCTCCTGCGCGGCGGCCGCCAGCGCGTCGGGCTTCGCTCCGGGCTTGCCGGGTGCGCAAAACACGCCCGCAACCTCGTCGCCGCGCGCGAGGAAGGCTTCGAGCACGGCCTTGCCGAAGTCCTGCTGGCCGATGATGGCGATTTTCATGCGACTTTCTTCGGCGGCATCGATAACGCGCCGGCACTCTTCAGGGTTCTTATTCTTGCATCGTCGTATCCCAGCACGTCGCGGAGAATCTCGTCCGTGTGCTCGCCGAGCGTTGGCGAGCGCCTGATCTCCGCCGGCGAGTCGGACAGCTTGATCGGCATGCCGACGTTGAACCACTTGCCGCGCTGCGGATGGTCGAGTTCGACCCACATGTCGCGACCGCGCACGTGCTCGTCCGTGGCGAGGTCCTCCGTACTCATGATCGGCCCACAGGGCACGTCAAGCGGGTTGAGAATCGCCATCAGTTCACGCTTGGTGTACTTCTCGGCGAACTTGTTGATCAATGTCCACATCAGGTTCTGATTCTTGCGCCGGTCGCCGATCTTGGCGAAGCGCGGGTCGGCTGGCATGTCTGGCATGCCGACGTCCGGGCCGATGCGCCTGGCAAGGTCTTCCCACACCGCTTCCTGCACCACGACGTAGAGCCAGTCATTGGCGCCGTGCGGCTTGCAGTGGACCGCGTTGCCGAGCTGGCCACCGCCGGAATCGTTGCCTGCACGCGGTACATCGCCCATTGCCTTGTACGTCGGGACCGAGTATTCCGGCATGTCGCCGCGCGTCAGGCGCTGGTGGTCGCGGAACTTGACGCGGCACAGATTCATCACGCCGTCCATCATCGCTACCTCGACGTACTGACCCTTGCCGCTGCGCTCGGCCTGGCGCAATGCCGCGAGCAAGCCGATCGCGAGGTGCAGTCCAGTGCCCGAATCGCCGATCTGCGCCCCGGTCACGAACGGCGGGCCGTCGGGCACGCCCGTCGTGCTCATCGCGCCGCCCATCGCCTGCGCCACGTTCTCGTAGGCCTTGAACTCGGCGTACGGCCCGGTCGAGCCGAAGCCCTTGATCGAGCCCATCACGATCTTCGGGTTGGTCTCGCGGATCTTCTCCCAGGTAAAACCGAAGCGGTCGAGCACCCCGGGGCCGAAGTTCTCCATGATGATGTCGCACTTCTTCAGCAGGTCGACGAATACCTGCTTGCCCTCGGCGCTCTTCATGTTCACCGTGATCGAGCGCTTGTTGCAGTTGAGCATCGTAAAGTAGAGGCTGTCCGCGTTCGGGATGTCGCGCAGCTGCCCGCGCGTCGCGTCGCCCACCGGATTCTCGAACTTGATCACGTCGGCGCCCAACCAGGCCAGCAGCTGCGAGCAGGTCGGGCCCGCCTGCACGTGCGTCATGTCGAGGATACGAACGCCCTTGAGTGCTTCCATGTCTGTTCTATTTTTTCATTGTGGTCGGATTTAGGCTCGTGATGCGACCGCTTTCGGTGCCGGCGGTCTCGTCGATGACGGCGTTGATGAGCGTGGGTTTGCGCGAGCGCACGGCCTCTTCCATCGCCTTGCGCAACTCGGCCGGAGTGGTGGCGTGCACGCCCACACCGCCGAACGCCTCCATCAGCTTGTCGTAGCGCGCGCCCTTGACGAACACGGTGGGCGCGACGTCTGTGCCGCCGGTCGGGTTGACGTCCGTGCCCTTGTAGACGCCGTTGTTGTTCATGATGACGATGCAGACCGGCAGGTTGTAGCGGCAGATGGTCTCGACTTCCATGCCGGAGAAGCCGAAGGCGCTATCGCCCTCGATCGCGATTACCTGCTGTTTGGTGACCACCGCCGCGGCGACGCAGTAGCCCATGCCGACGCCCATGATGCCCCAGGTGCCGACGTCTATTCTCTTCCTCGGCTGGTACATGTCGACGATGCTGCGCGTGAAGTCGAGCGCGTTGGCGCCTTCGTTGACAAGCATCGCCTCCGGGTTCGCCTTGACGATGTCGCGCACGACGTTCAGCGCGCTGTGGAAATTCATCGGCGACGGGTTCTTCGCCAGCGTCTCGGCCATCTTTGCCACATTCCTGCTCTTGCGCTCGTTGATCGCGTCGATCCATTCGGCGGCCGGCTTGGGCCAGGCCGAACCCATGCCGCTCAGAAGCGCAGAAACGCTGGAAACGATATCGCCCACCACCGGAGCGTCGATGCGCACGTTGCTGTCCGCCTCCTGCGGCGAGATGTCGACCTGAATGAACTTGTGGCCGCCCCAGTCCTTGTGGCCCTTGCCGCCCCAGGTCTTGCCTTTTCCGTGCGACAGTAGCCAGTTCAGGCGCGCGCCGATCAACATCACCACGTCGGCCTCAGGCAGCACGTAGGAGCGCGCCGCAGAAGCGGATTGCGCGTGCGTGTCGGGCAGCAGGCCCTTCGCCATGGACATGGCGAGATACGGGATGCCGGTCTTCTCGACCAGCGCGCGGATGTCGGCGTCAGCCTGGGCATAGGCCGCGCCTTTGCCCAGAATAATTAGCGGTTTTTTAGCCGAACGAAGTAAATCAAGCGCGCGCTTGACCGCCTCGGGCGCCGGGATCTGTCGCGGCGCGGGATCCACGACCCTGATCAGCGAGTTTTTCCCGGCCACAGCGTCGATGCTCTGTGCGAACAGCTTCGCGGGAAGGTCGAGGTAGACGCCGCCCGGGCGGCCGGAGACCGCGGCGCGGATCGCGCGCGCGATGCCGACGCCGATATCCTCGGCGTGCAGCACGCGGAACGCGGCCTTGGCCACCGGCTTCGCGATCGCCAACTGGTCCATCTCCTCGTAGTCGCCCTGCTGCAGGTCGACGATTTCGCGCTCGCTCGAACCGCTGATGAGGATCATCGGGAAGCAGTTGACGGTGGCGTGCGCGAGCGCGTTCAGCCCGTTGAGAAAGCCGGGCGCGGATACGGTGAGGCAGATCCCCGGCTTCTGGGTGAGATAGCCTGCGATGGACGCGGCGTAGCCGGCATTCTGTTCGTGCCGGAAGGAAAGCACGCGCAGGCCCGCGGCCTGCGCGTGGCGGGTCAGGTCGGTGATCGGAATCCCCGGCAGACCGTAAATCGTATCGAGGCCGTTCAGCTTGAGGGCATCGATGACGAGCTGAAAGCCGCCGGTCAGTTGCATCTGCGTGCCAGCGGCGACCGCAGTGTCGACTTCGGGTTCGACGGTGCCCATGAGGACCTCTCTCGGATAGAGACGAAAATGATAGGGATCCGCCCCCGGCGGCGCCCTTGACTGCGGTCAAGCATTTTCAGTCTAATCAAGGGTTCTCCCATGACCCCAATTACGAATCACCCGCAACGCAATACCATGCGCCTGCAGCTGCGGGAGAACCTGCTCCTCAAGCACATGCGCCCCGACCAATGGGAGGCGCTGGAACCGCTGCTTGCGGTGGGCGAATACCGCAAGGGGGACCGGCTGGCGCGGCAGGGGGACGAGGAGATGCTGCAGTTCTTCGTCCTCGAAGGGATGGTCAAACGCGTGGTCTCCAACCCCGAGGGACACGAGATGATCCTGCGCTTCGCCGCCGAGGCGGACATGGACACGTCCTACGCGGCATGGCGCCTGCGCACCCCGATCCCCTATTCGATCGTTGCGGTCACCGCGGTGCGCACCGCCGAACTACCGATGCCGCAGTGGGTGGAATTTCTCGAGCGCCAGCCCTCGATCATGTCGCGCTTCGAATACGAAGTGATGAAGCTGATGTCGGAGGTGATGGCGCACACCATCACGCTGCACCTGCTGGACGCGCCGGGGCGGCTGCTGCGTTTCCATCGCAAGCATCCCGAGCTCGCCGGCCGCATCCCGAAGAAGGAGCTTGCGGCCTACCTGAACCTGACGCCCGAGACGCTCAGCCGGCTGAAGCAGAAACTCGGACGCAACCAGGCTATCGCGCGCGCAAACGGCCGATAAAGAGCGACAGCAGCGGCCAGAAGAGCAGGAACAGCGCGAGGCCGGTAAGCGAACCGACCAGCGAATTGGAAAAGAACACCGTCATGTCGCCCTGCGATCCCAGCATCGCCTGGCGGAACGCGGCTTCAGCCCGGTCGCCGAGCACGATCGCCAGCACCATCGGCGCGAGCGGGTAGTTCAGCTTCTTGAACGCGTAGCCCGCGACGCCGAACACCACCATCATCCAGACGTCGAACATCGAGTTGTGCACCGTGTAGGCGCCGATCGCACAGATGACGATGATGATCGGCGCGATTACCGAGAACGGCACGCGCAGGATCGCCGCGAAGAGGGGCACGCAGGTCAGCACCACGATCAGGCCGACGATATTGCCCAGGTACATGCTCGCGATCAGGCCCCAGACGAAATCCTTCTGCTCGACGAAGAGCAGCGGCCCCGGCTGCAGGCCCCAGATGAGCAGGCCGCCGAGCAGCACCGCGGCGGTCGGCGAGCCGGGCACGCCCAAGGTGAGCATCGGCAGCAGCGCCGAGGTTCCCGCGGCGTGCGCCGCCGTTTCGGGCGCCACCACGCCCTCGACCATGCCGGTGCCGAATTTGTCGCCGTCCCTGGAGAAGCGCCGCGCCACGCCGTAGCTCATGAACGAGGCCGGCGTCGCGCCGCCGGGCACGATGCCCATGAAGCAGCCGACCACCGAGGAGCGAATCGACGTCAGCCAGTACTTCGGCAGTTCCTTCCAGGTCTCCAGCACGACCTTCATGTTGAGCTTGGCGCTCGCGCCCTTGAAGGCGAGGCCTTCCTCCAGCGTGAGCAATATCTCGCCGATCCCGAACAGGCCGATCACCGCGATCAGAAAATCGAACCCGGTCAGCAGGTGGGTCGAGCCGAAGGTGAGGCGCAATGCGCCGGTCACCGGATCGGTGCCCACCGCGGCGAGCGCGAAGCCCAGCATCATCGTGGCAAGCGTCTTGAACGGCGGCTCCTTCGACATGCCGATGAAGGCGCAAAAGGTGAGCAGGTAGACGGCAAAGAACTCGGCCGGGCCGAATTCAAGCGCGAATTTCGCCACGATCGGCGAGAGAAACGTGATCACGATCACCGCCACCAGCGCGCCGACGAACGACGAGGTGAACGCTGCGGCGAGCGCGGCCCCGGCGCGCCCTTTCTGCGCCAGCGGATAGCCGTCGAAGGTGGTCGCCACCGACCAGGGCTCGCCCGGGATGTTGAACAGGATCGAGGTGATGGCGCCGCCGAACAGCGCGCCCCAGTAGATGCACGACAGCAGGATGATCGCCGAGGTGGTGCCGCCGGGCAGCTGCGCCATGCTGAACGTGAGCGGCAGCAGGATCGCGACGCCGTTGGCGCCGCCCAGGCCGGGCAGCACGCCGATGATGACGCCGAGGATCACGCCCGCGAACATCAGCCCGACATTCTTCAGCGACAGCGCAATCGCGAAACCCTGCAGCAGCGACTGGATCTCTTCCATCTCGCCTCAGTTGATCCGCAGGAGCGCTTCGAGCGGGCCCTTGGGGAGCGGGATCTTGAACCAGACCTCGAAGATCAGGAAGAAGAACACGCTGTTGCCGATGCTGACGGCGGCCAGCTTCCACCAGCCGTATTTGCCGAGCCAGCGCATGAAAAACGCGACGAACAGCGCCGATGCGACATAGATCCCCAGCCAGCCGATCAGGCCGACATAGACCGCGGTCGGCACCAGCACGGCCAGCACCATCTTCAGCTGGTCCGTTTCGACGAACGCCTTGTCCATGCCGCGGGCCCACGCGCATACCGCAGCGAAATTGACCACGGAAGCGATGCAGATCAGGACGCCGACGATGAAGGGGAAGTAACCCGCCTGCGGGCCGTCCTCGGCCCACTTGGCGCCGAGCCGCAGGCTGTCGTAGACGGTGATCGCCCCCGCCAGCAGAAACAGCGCCGCGACGACGATCTCGGCGCTCTTCTGGCGAAACGCGGCCCGCCCCTCCTGCTGGCCCTCCATGCCTCCCCCTCGCGCCGAGGCTATTTCTGGCCGGCCATGAAACCGGCGGACTTCATCAGCGCGATGTGGCGCGCCTCTTCGCGCGCAACCCAGTCGGCGTAGTCCTTGCCGGCCAGCGTGGTCGTGTTGAAGGCACCCTGTTCCATGAGCGTCTTCCACTCCGGCGTTTCCATCGCCTTCTTGAACACGCCAAGGTAGTAATTCACCTGGTCGGGCGTGACGCCGCCGGGCATGAAAATCCCGCGCAGCATCAGATAGTCCACATCAAGACCCTGCTCCTTGCAGGTCGGAATGTCCGACCACGCCATGGTGGCAGTGACCTTGGCCTTGTAGGGCATGCGCTTCGGGTCGAATACGCACAGCGGGCGCAGCTTGCCGGCGCGCCACTGCGCCACCGCCTCAATCGGATTGTTCACCGTCGAATCCACATGCTTGCCGACGAGCTGCACCGCGACTTCGCCGCCGCCCTTGTACGGGATATAGGTGAACTTCACGCCGGTACGCTGCTCGATCGCCACCGTGATGATCTGGTCCTCCTGCTTCGCGCCGGTGCCGCCCATCTTGAAGCGCTTGGCGGGTTCACCCGCGCGCGCCTTGGCCGCATCAATGTAATCTTTCGAAGTCTTGTACGGCGTCTCCGCGTTGACCCAGAGAACGAACTGGTCGAGCGCCAGCATCTGCACCGGCGTCAGGTCGCGCCAGTTGAACGGCGTGTCCTGCGCGAGCGGCGTGGTGAACAGGGTGGAAAGCGTGATGATGAGCTTGTGCGGATCGCCCTTCGCGCCCTTGACGTCCATGAAACCTTCGGCACCCGAGCCGCCCGCCTTGTTGACCACCACCATCGACTGCTTCATCAGATTGTGCTTGGCGATGATCGACTGCATCACGCGCGCCATCTGGTCGGCGCCGCCGCCGGTGCCCGCCGGAACGACGAACTCCACCGTCTTGGTCGGCTCCCACGTCTGCGCCTGGACGGTGCCTGCCGCTGCCACCAGCGCTGCGGCGACGATTCTCACGCTTCTCCTCATACACCCTCCTTGCATGGTTATGCCCGCGATTCTCGCTACTCGGCCGCGGGCTGCGCCTTGATTTTGCTCAATAAACGTCCGGGCCGCCCGGCCGTTTACGCTGCGGTGCGTCAATCAGCGAAAAACGAGGACCGGAACCCGGGATTCAGGCAGCACCTTCTGCGTTTCTCTCCCGGAGCGCCCCGGTCGGACTCCTACTTCACGTAGGGCAGCACCCAGATGAGCATGCCGAGGATATAGCACACGCCCGCGCAGACGAGCGTGAACGGAATGCTCCAGGACAGGAACTCGCGCAGGCTGACCTTGCGCTTCTCTTCCTTCTCCGCGAGCGAGAGCGCGACATAGAGCGCCGGCGCGCCCGCCACGGTGAGGTTGCTGCCGAGCGTGCCCGACCAGAGCAGCATCCAGTAGAGCGGCCAGGGCTCAATGCCCGCCTGGCCGAGATCGCGGATCGTGTAGAGGAAGGTGAGGATGTAGGCATCGTGCTCGACCAGGCCGACGATCGGCACCGTGACCCAGTATAGGACGGTCGCGCCGAGCGCATAGCTTTCCTGGAAAAGGGGCTTCATCGCGTTGGCGAGCAAGTCGAGGATGTGCGACTTCTCCAGCCCGCCGACCAGCGCGAAGAGCGCGATGTAGAAGAAGATCGCGCGCCAGTCGAGCCCCTGGACCATCTCCTCGAAGCTCGGCGCCTGCTTCACGCGATCGCCGAGCAGCTGCAGCACCAGCACGAGCGAGAGCGCGCCGGTCAGCGCGATGAAGCCGAGCTTCACGCCGATGTACTCGCGCATCGACATCGCGATCACCGTGCCCAGGAACCAGCCCACCACGACCGTGGCAAAGAGCGGGTTCTCGATCCTGGCGTCGATGCCGAGCTCGCCGAGGTTGGTCACGCGCCTGGTGCCGCGAAAGCCGTAGGCGTACATCGCGGCGAGCGTGATGACGAAGGTCAAGAGCAGGATCGGGAACGACGACGGCCGGCCATGCTGCCAGATGAAATCGAAGAACTCGGCCCCGGCCACGCTGTGCAGCATCTGCGGCGGCAGGTCGCCGATGATCAGCGCCGTGCCCATGAAGTTGGCGCCGAAGCCGATCATCAGGATCACCGGGGTGGCCGGGATCTGCATGGCGCGCGCGAGCGGCAGCGCGACGGGCGCCATCATGAGGATAGTGACCACGTTGTCGACGAACATCGAGATGACGCCGGCGAGGAAAGTCAGGATCATCACCAGCAGCCCCGGGCGCCCGCCCGAGAGCTTCAGCGCCTGCACCGAGAGCCAGCTCGGCACCCCCGACTTGCCGAAGTAGCCCGCGATCAGCCAGATCGAGACCAGGATCGCCATCACGTTCCAGTCGACGTACTTGAAGGCGTCCTCGTCGGTCATGACGCCCGCCCAGATCATCACCGCGACGCCGATGAGCGCTGCGAGCGCGCTGTCGATGACGTTGGTGACGACCACCAGGATGGTGATCGCGAAGATGATCAACGTGAGCCACTGCATCGTATCCATGCGTTCCCCTTGAGCTTGCGCTATCGTGCAGCGCGACGGTTTTTAGCACGCAGCCGGATCGCGGGTCAACCCGGGACGACGAGGATCGCATGGAACTTCTGACCGGACCCCACGCCTGGATTGCATTCTTCACGCTCACCGCGCTCGAGCTCGCGCTCGGGATCGACAACATCACGATAATGATGGTGGCTGCGGGACCGATCGGCCGTTTCGTGTCGCGCCACCCGACGGTGAAGACGAGTGGCGGTCTGGGTGGCGATCCTCGTGGCGGCGCCGTTGCGCCAACCGGACTGGAAGCTGCTGCCGGAGGCCTTTAAGGGCTCGATCTTCCTGCTCGCGCTGGTGACCTGCGCCTCGATGATGCCGGGGGATGCGCCACGGCTGGCACGTGGCGCTCGCCTACGTGATCGGCTTCCTGTTGATGCTTGCGCTCGTGGGCTGGCAGCCGACCGACAAGCGCGGGCGGGCGCCGGCCGGCGCCAACGCGGTGGCTTCAGAACAGTCCTACCACCTTGCCGTCTACGAGGTCGATTTTCTCCGCCGCGGGGACCTTCGGCAATCCTGGCATGGTCATGATGTCGCCGCAGATCATCACCACGAATTCGGCGCCCGCAGCGAGCCGCACCTCGCGCACATTCACGACGTGGCCGTCGGGCGCACCGCGCGTCGCGGCGCTGGTCGAGAACGAGGACTGGGTCTTCGCCACGCACACCGGGTAGTGGCCGTAGCCGTCTTCCTGCAGTTTCTGGATCTGCGCCTTGACCTTGGCATCCGCCGTGACGCTGCCCGCGCGGTACACCTTCTTTGCGATCTTGTTGATCTTGTCCCACAGGCTGTCGGCGTCCTCGTAGACGAAGGTCGGTCTGGAGGGTTTGTCGCACAGGGCGACCACGATCTTCGCCAGTTCCGCCGCGCCCTTGCCGCCTTCGCCCCAGTGTGCCGCCAGCACCACCTCGGCGCCGAGCTTCTTCATGCGCTCAGTGACGAGGCTGATCTCGGCCTGCGTGTCGAAGGTGAATTTGTTGATCGATACCACGCAGGGGATGCCATAGACCTTGCTTACGTTCTCGACGTGTCGCTCAAGGTTGACGAGGCCTTTCTCCAGCGCCACAAGGTTCTCCTTGCTCGCTTCCTTGACGTCCACGCCGCCGTGGTACTTGAGCGCCCGCATCGTCGCCACGATCACGGCTGCGGCAGGCCGCAGGCCCGTCTTGCGACACTTGATGTCGAGGAATTTCTCCGCCCCGAGGTCCGCGCCGAAACCGGCCTCGGTGACCACGTAGTCGGCCAGCTTCAGCGCGCTTTGCGTGGCGAGCACCGAATTGCAACCGTGCGCGATGTTGGCGAACGGGCCGCCGTGCACGAAGGCCGGGTTGTTCTCCAGCGTCTGCACGAGGTTCGGCGCGAGCGCATCCTTCAACAGGACGGTCATCGCCCCGTGGGCTTTGAGATCTTTGGCTCTGATGGGTTTTTGGTCTCTGGTATAGGCAACGACAATATTTCCCAGCCTTGCCTTCAGATCTTCCAAAGACGTCGAAAGGCAGAAGATCGCCATGACCTCGGAGGCCACCACGATGTCGAAGCCGTCCTGGCGCGGGAAGCCGTTCGCCGTGCCGCCCAGCGCGATCGTGATATCGCGCAGGGCGCGGTCGTTCATGTCGACCACGCGCTTCCACTGGATCCGGCGCACGTCGATGCCGAGTTCGTTGCCGTGGCTGATGTGGTTGTCGATCAGCGCGGCGAGCAGGTTGTTGGCAAGCGCGATCGCCGAGAAATCGCCCGTGAAGTGCAGGTTGATGTCCTCCATCGGCACGATCTGCGCATAGCCGCCGCCGGCGGCGCCGCCCTTGACGCCGAAGACCGGGCCGAGCGAGGGCTCGCGCAGGCAGATGATCGCCTTTTTGCCGATGTAGTTGAGCGCGTCGCCCAGGCCGACCGTGGTGGTGGTCTTGCCCTCGCCGGCCGGCGTCGGGCTGATCGCCGTGACCAGGACCAGCTTGCCGTCCTGCTTCGACTTGAGGGTGTCTAGATACGGCAGGGAAACCTTCGCCTTGTAGTGGCCGTAAGGCTCGAGGTGCTCCTCGGCGATGCCGAGCTTCTCGAGCGCGACCTTGGCGATGCGTTGCAGTTTCGCGGCCTGCGCGATGTCGATGTCGGACGACATGGGTCGATCTCTCCCTTGGGATTCTTATTTGTAGATTTCGGCAAGCGCCAGGCCCTTGCCGTAGCCCGGGTTGCCGGGCCGCGCGCCGCCCTTGCTCACCCGCACCGCGCAGTACTTGAACTCAGGAATCTTGCCGAAGGGATCGAGCTTCGGGTTGGTGAGCATGTTCGCCGCCGCCTCGTAAAACGCAAACGGAATGAAGACCGTGCCGCGCGGCGTGCCCTCGTCGAGCCTCGCGTAAAGGGAGATCTTTCCCCTGCGCGACTCCACCGTGATGATTTCATCCGGTTTTACCTTCAACGCCGCGAGGTCGAGCGGATGGATCGAGCAAACCGGCTCGGGCTCGATGGCGTCGAGCACGCCTGCGCGCCGCGTCATCGCGCCCGTGTGCCAGTGCTCCAACTGCCGGCCGGTGATGAGGACCATCGGGTATTCGCTGTCGGGCCGTTCGTCGGCCGGAATGATGTCCGCGGGAACGAACTTCGCGCGTCCGGTCGCCGTCGGGAAAACCTCGGTAAATACTACCGGCGTACCCGGGTCGCCTTCGTTTTCGCAGGGGTAAACCACGACGGAATCGCGCTCCAGCCGCTCCCAGGTGATGCCTGCGATCGAGTCCATCCCCTTGCGCATTTCGTCGAACACCTGCTTCGGGTGGGAGTAATTCCAGTCGAGGCCGATGCGGCGCGCGATCTCGCAGATGATCCACAGGTCCGGCTTCGCGTCGCCGGGCGGCTCGATCGCCTTGCGGCCGAGCTGCACCATGCGGTCGGTATTCGTGACGGTGCCGTCTTTTTCCGGCCACGCCGTGGCCGGCAACACCACGTCGGCGAGATAGCAGGTCTCGGTCAGGAAAATGTCCTGCACCACCAGGTGCTCGAATTTCGCCATCGCGGCGCGCGCGTGTTCCGCGTCCGGATCGGACATCGCGGGGTTCTCGCCCATAATGTACATGCCGCGCACCTGGCCGGCATCCGCCGCGCGGATCACTTCGACCACTGTGAGGCCGGGCTTGTTCTCCAGCGTGGCGCCCCACAGCGCTTCGAAGCGCTTGTTGGCTTCCGGGTTGTCCACGCGCTGGTAATCCGGATACATCATCGGGATGAGGCCCGAGTCCGAAGCGCCCTGCACGTTGTTTTGACCGCGCAGCGGATGCAGGCCCGTGCCCGGTCGGCCGATCTGTCCGGTCATGAGCGTGAGCGCGATAAGGCAGCGAGCGTTGTCGGTGCCGTGCACGTGCTGCGAGATGCCCATGCCCCAGAGGATCATCGAACCCTTGGAGGTGGCGAACAGGCGCGCGACTTCCCGCAGGGTTTGCGCCGGGATGCCGCAAATCGGCGCCATTTTCTCGGGCGAGTAGTCCTTTGCGTTCTCCTTCAGCGCTTCGAAACCACTGGTTCTGTCCCTTACAAAATTTTCATTCACCAGGCCTTCATCGATGATCGCGTGAATGAGCGCGTTCAGCATCGCCACGTCGGTGTCGGCGTTGAACTGCAGCGTGTAGGCCGCATGCCGCGAGAGCTCGGTGCGGCGCGGATCGGCGACGATGAGCTTGGCGCCGTTCTGCGCCGCGTTCTTCATCCAGGTCGCCGCCACCGGGTGGTTGACGGTGGGATTGGCGCCGATCACCAATACGACTTCGGCGTTCATCACGTCGCTTACCTGGTTGGACACCGCTCCCGAGCCCACGCCCTCGAGCAGCGCCGCCACCGACGAGGCGTGGCAAAGGCGCGTGCAATGGTCGACGTTGTTGGTGCCAAAGCCCGTGCGCACCAGCTTCTGGAACAGGTAGGCCTCTTCGTTCGAGCCCTTCGCGGAACCGAATCCGGCCAGCGCGAAGCGATCCTGTTTTCGTATCCTGAGCAAACCAGCAGCGGCAAAGTCCAAAGCTTCTTCCCAACTCGCCTCGCGGAACGCTTCCTTCCAGTTGGCAGGGTCGACAGTGAAGTGAGCGGATTTTTTGACATCTTTTTTTCTGATCAAAGGCCTGGTAAGCCGTTGCGGATGCTGGACATAGTCGAAACCGTAGCGGCCCTTGACGCACAGGCGGCCGTGGTTCGCCGGTCCGTCGCGGCCGGTGACAAACTTGATGACGTTCTCTTTCTTGCTGATATGGTAGGTGAGCTGGCAGCCGACGCCGCAGAACGGGCAGACCGAGTCCACCTGCTTGTCGATCTGCTCCAGGCCCGCCTCGCGCGCAGGCATCAGCGCGCCCGTGGGACAGGCCTGCACGCATTCCCCGCAGGCGACGCAGGTGGAGGCGCCCATCGGGTCGTCCTGGTCGAAGACAATTCTCGAATCCTCGCCGCGGAAGGCGTAGCCGATGACGTCGTTCACCTGCTCTTCCCGGCAGGCGCGCAGACAGCGCGTGCACTGGATGCAGGCATCCAGATTCACCGCGATGCCAGGGTGCGAAATATCGCGCTTGGGTTGATTCTTTTTAGGGGTAAATCTGGGTTTACCTACCCCTAACTTGCGCGCCCACACGTCGACCTTGTTGTTGAGCGTGTACTTCGCCTCCGGCATGTCGGAGAGCAGCAGCTCGAGCACCATCTTCTGCGAGGCGAGCGCGCGCGGGCTGTCGGTTGTGACTTCCATGCCTCGCGTCGGAAATCGGCAGCACGAGGGGGCAAGCACCCGCTCGCCCTTTACTTCCACCACGCAGGCGCGGCAATTCCCATCCGGGCGCAGCATGCGCGAATAGCACAGGTGCGGAATCGGGACGCCGTTCTGGCGCGCCGTCTCGATGATCGGCTCGTCCGGACGCCCGATCACGGTCTTACCGTTCAATTTGAACTCGATCGGCAGCGTCGCGAGGTGCTTCGTGCTGATGCGATCCATCCCCTACCCCACTTCCCGCGGAAAGTACTTCATCACCGTGAGCGCCGGGTTCGGCGCCGCCTGCCCCAGGCCGCAGATCGAAGCGTCCATCATCGCCTGTGAGAGTTCCTTAAGCAACGGTTGGTTCCACTTCGTTTCGTCCATCAACGCCAGCGCCTTGGCGGTGCCCACCCGGCAGGGCGTGCACTGGCCGCAGGACTCATCCTTGAAGAATTTCATGAGGTTCTGCGCCGCCGTTGTCGCTTTGTCTTTGCTACTCAAGACAACAATGGCCGCAGACCCGATAAAACAACCCAGCGGCTGCAGCGTGTCGAAATCGAGCGGCACGTCGCCCTGCGACGCGGGAAGAATCCCGCCGGAGGCGCCGCCGGGCAGGTAGCCGTAAAACTCGTGTCCTTCGAGCATGCCGCCGCAGTATTCGGCAATGAGCTGTTTCACCGTAATGCCGGCCGGGGCAAGGTGCACGCCGGGCTTCCTTACGCGGCCGGACACCGAGAACGAGCGTAGACCCTTGCGGCCGTTTCTGCCCTGCGCGGCGAACCAGGCGCCGCCTTTTTCCACGATCTCGCGCACCCAGTACACGGTTTCCATGTTGTGCTCGAGCGTCGGGTAGCCGAACAGGCCGACCTGCGCCACGTACGGCGGGCGCAGCCGCGGCATGCCGCGCTTGCCTTCGATCGATTCGATCATCGCCGACTCTTCGCCGCAGATGTAGGCGCCGGCGCCGCGGCGAAGATGTATCGGAGGCAGAGGGAAGTCCGCTCTTGATTTCAATTGCAAAAGCTCTTTTTCCAGAATCGCCCTGCAGCCCGCGTATTCATCTCTCAAATAGACATAGATCTCGCCGACCCCGGCGCACCACGCGGCAACCAGCATCCCTTCCAGAAAACGGTGCGGATCGCGTTCGAGGTAGTAGCGGTCCTTGAACGTGCCCGGCTCGCCCTCGTCGATGTTGACCGCCATGAGGCGCGGTTCCGGCTCGGCGGCGACCAGCTTCCACTTGCGCCCGGCCGGAAAACCCGCGCCACCAAGCCCGCGCAGCGCCGAGTCCTCCATGATCTTGGTGATTTCCTCGCGCGTTCGCTTCCCCGCCAGGCAGTCGGCGATCAGCCGGTAGCCGCCCTCGCTCTTGTATGTCTTGAAGTCCGTGTATTTTGTCTCTGCACAGGCAAAAATCCTCCTGGAAACAGCATCCACGACTTTCTCCACGGTCGCATTGCCGACCGGATTCTGTCCAACGACCGCCACCGGTGCCGCTTCGCAGCGCCCGACACAGGGCGCGTGCAGCACACGCACATCCTTGCCCAGGGTCCTGGAGAGTTTCGCGATCAGATTTTCGGCGCCGAAGAGCGCGCACGAGATCGAGTCGCAGACCCTGACCGTCAACGGGGGCGGCGGCGTTTCGCCTTCCTTCACCACGTCGAAGTGGTGGTAGAAGGTCGCGACTTCGTAGACCTCGGTCTGCGACAGCCTCATCGCCTCGGCGAGCGCCGCCAGGTGCGCCGACGACAGGTGGCCGCACCGGTCCTGGATTCTGTGCAGGTGCTCGATCAGCAGGTCGCGGCGGCGCGGCTCCTTGCCCAGCAGGGCGCGAACCTCTTGCCGCGCCTGCGGCTCGACACCGCGGCCCTTCAGGCCGAATCTGCCCTTCCTTTTCACACTTCGATTATCGGCTGCGGGTGGCGCGAAAATTCTTGACTGCGGTCAAGCCCGGGCTAGACCGATCGCCAGCGCCCGCCTTCGTCGACGATGCGACCGGCACGCGCAAGCGCTTCGAGATGCTGCTCGATGGTGCGGCGCTCGGCGTCCGCGTAATAGAGTTCGTCGCGATCCGCGGGATAGACGAAGCGGTGCGCCACCAGCTCCGGGAGGGTGGACGGGTGTCGTCGCAGATGCTGCGCGATCGCGTCTTCGCGAGCGTCGAGCCGGGAAGCGAATGCGCGCAACAGGGCCAGAAAGGTTTCGCGCTCGGTGATCACACCCTTGTGGTGGGACGTAATCCAGATTTTTGCCGGGATATCCGGCACGGCCGCGAGCGTGCGACGGAACGCCGCCAGGCTCGAGGTCGCGTCGCCGTAGTACGGCCCGAAGGACGACAGGTCGATGTCGCCGATGAAGGCGATGCCGCCGGGTTCCACCAGCAGCACGCAGTGCCCGCTGGTGTGGCCCGGCGCGTGAAACGCGCGCACCGTCACGCCGCCGCCGAGGTCCCAGCTGGCGCCGTCGCCATAGGCCCGGGCATCCGGGCGCGGCGCATATTGAAAATCGCGCTCGATCATTGCACGCATACCCTGCAGAACCGGCGCGGAGTAGCCGTAGTGGCGAGCGAGCCCCTCCCAGCTGCGCGCGGCCTCCACGTCCGCCTCGTGCACGTGGACTGGCGCGTGCCGCAAGCGGTGCAGGCCGGCCATGTGGTCCTCATGGACGTGGCCGAGCACCACCAGGTCCGCAGCCGTCAGTTCGCTACCGAGCCGGTTGGCCACCACCGGCGTGTCGAAGGCGACCAGCGTGTCCGCGCCGCGCACCATGACCTGGTTGCCGTCGGGGTACTTGCCGGATTTCTCGCCCGGATAGACGCTCACGGCGCCGTGGCGGATCACAGTGGCGGCCATGGGTCTAGCGCGAAACCTTCAGCGGCAGCGCCCGCATGCCGCGGAACACCATCGAATCGAGCCACGCCAGTTTCGCCTCCGGCACCGCGAGCTCGATGCGCGGCCAGCGCGCGAGCACCGCGGGCAGCGCGATCTGTCCTTCCAGACGCGCAAGCGGAAAACCCAGGCAGATGTGCATGCCGAAGCCGAAGGACAGGTGCGGCACGCCGTCGCGTTGCAGGTCGAGGCGATCGGGCTCGGCGTAGGCCTCGGGATCGCGGTTCGCCGCGGAGAGCATGACGAACATGCGCTCGCCGGGGGCGAGGGACCTGCCGCGCAGCTCCCGGGCGACCCGCACCACGCGCGCCTGCACGCCGCTCGGGCCGTCGTAGCGCAGCAGTTCCTCCACCGCGCGCGCGGCGAGCCCGGGATCGGTGCGCAATGCCGCCATCTGCCCGGGAAACCTGAGCAATGCGAGCAGGCCGTTGGCAATATGGTTGGTTGTGGTTTCGTGCCCGGCGAAAAGCAGCAGGATGCAGGTCGCGACGAGCTCGTCCTCGCTGAGCCGGTCGCCGGCGTCCTCCAGGCTGACGAGCTGCGAGAGCAGGTCGTTCTTCGCCTGCCTTTTTCGATCCCGGATCAGCCCGGCAAAAAAAGCGGCCATCTCCCTCGTCGCGCGCTCCGCGATGTCGTATTTGTCCGGCGACGTGCGCGAGCTGCCGATGAAGAGCGCCATGTCGTCCGAGAGGCGCTTCACCATGGCCAGTTCCTCGCGCGGCACGCCCAGCATCGCCATGATCACGAGCGCCGGCAACGGGCCGGCAAAATCTGCGATGAAGTCGATTTTCTCCCGCTCGCCGATCCGTTCGAGCAGCCAGCCGACCAGTTCTTCCACCGTCGGCCGCATCGCGTGCATCGACTGGACGTTGAACACCTTGCCGGTAAGCCGGCGCAGGCGGCTGTGCTCGGGGGGGTCGCGAAACACCATCCAGGTGGAGAGGTAGCGGATGACGTCGCCGATGCGCTCCGCCTCCGGCCCCGGCAGCGTGGCGAAAAAGGGCCGCATGCGGTCCGAGGAAATCTCCCGGTCGAGCAGAACGCTTTTGACGTCGTCGTAGCGCGTCAGCACCCAGGCCTTGAGGCGCGGGCTCCAGTGCACCGGGTCTTCCTCGCGCAGCCGCCGGTAGAAAGGATAGGGATCGGCGAGGAAGTCCGGCGCTTCGGGCCGGAAATCGATTGCCTGGAGGGCGGACATTTTGCAATTATCCGGGAAACCCTGGAGGAAGCCGATGAGTTCGCAAGCAGTTACATCTCCCACGGATCCGAACAATGTCCTGATGACCGGGGAGAACTCGTTCATCCGTTTCAGCCCCGATGGCGGCAAGACGCAGACCGACCGCGCCAGTCACTGGCGCGTGCTGTGGTGCCCGGCGGGCGCAGGCCACGCGCTGTTCCTGAAAACCACGCTGACGGGAGGCGAAGCGAAGATCTGGTCCGACCGTGGGGCAGGACGCCGAAATTCTGCTCGCCTGGGAAGATTTCCTTTCGCCCTTCGTCCTCACCATGCCGCCGGGCTCTGGCGGACGGCCGATCGGCGTGTTCAGCACGTTCTTTCCCGCAAGAGCGGCGCGCATATCTCTTAACGGGCGCCTCGCCTCCGGCACGCCTCATGCGGAGAAGCGCGGCGAGCGCGATTCCACCAGCGCCTGCCTCGCCTGGTCGGAGACCTGGGTCAAGCCCCGCTAGGGCTCAGTAGTCCGCGGCGAGCGCGCTCGCCTTTTCCTCAACGCCGAAGGCGTCGTGCCGGTCCGAAGTCGTCACGCGCTGCAGGTCGCGCGGCCAGCGCGTGTCCTCGAATTCCGTGCCCCGGTGCATGGTGCAGCGGTTGTCCCACATGACCAGGTCGCCCACGCGCCAGCGGTGCGTGTAGACGAACTGGCGCTGCGTCGCGTGCGCGACGAGCTCGGCGACCAGCGCCTCGGTCTCCTTGTCGCTCAGGCCGCCGATTTTGCCGATGTGCGAGGCGATATAGAGCGTCTCGCGTCCCGACTCCGGGATGCGCCGCAGCAGCGGGCGCAGCACCGGCGTGAACGCGACCATCTCCTCCGGCGTGAACTCGGTGAAGCCCAGCTTGCGGCGCGAGTAGATCAGCGAATGCTCCGCGATCAGGCCCTGCAGCCGGGCCTTGGTCGCCGCGGGCAGCGCATCGCAAGCCGCGCGCATATCGGCGAATTCGGTATGCCCGCCGATCGGCGCCACCGAGCGCGCGTACAGCATCGAGGCGCAGCCGCTCGGCGCCTTGAACGAACTATCAGTGTGCCAGAGGCGATTGCCCATCTGGAACAGGCGAATGCGCGCGTCCTTCTTCCATAGCTTGCCGTCGGCATCGAGATTCGCGATATCCGCGAATTGCTGCGGCACGCGCAGCCTTTCATTGCGCAGGGCGCGCTGCACGGTCACTTCGAGCGGGCCGAAGTTCCGCGCGAACGCGAGGTGCTGGTCCTGCGTCAGGTTCTGTGCCGGAAAAGCGAGCACCCCGTAGGCAGCGAATGCCGAGCGCACCGCATCCAGCGTGCCAGCGGCGAGCGGACGGCTCAGATCGACATCGCCGACTTCCGCGGCGAAATCGGGCGTTACCGGGAAAAGCGAAACCGTCATCGCGGGCTCCCGCAAGTGCTCCGGGGAAATGATATACCGGACGCGTGAACCCCAGCGCCGCGCCGCCATCGGATCCCGCCGGGCACCGGCTCGGCACGCCGTGCTGCTGCTCTGCACGTTCCTGTGGAGCACGGCCGGCGTGGCGACGCTCTTCAGCGCGGTGAGCAACGGCTGGGAGGCGGCCTTCTGGCGCTCGCTGTTCCTCTGCGTTGTGATCGCCGCCCTGATGCTCGGGCAGCACGGCGCCGCCGCGCCGCGCAGGCTGCTGGCGATGGGCTGGGCGGGCTTCGTTTCCAGCCTGTGCTGGGCGGCGATGTTCATCTGCTTTATGGTGGCGCTCAGCCTGACCACGGTCGCCAATACCCTTTTCATCATTTGGGGGTCATGCCGCTTTGCGCCGCGGTCGCCGGGCGCCTGTTCCTCGGCGAGCAGGTGCCGGTGCGGACCTGGCTGGCGATCGCCGCGGCGGGCGCTGGTATCGGCGTGATGTTCCACGACGCCCTTGGCACCGGCAATCTGCCTGGCAGCCTGGTTGCGCTCGCGATCCCGGTGGCGGCCGCCGCCAACAACGTGGCCGTGAAGCGCAGCCACGGCCGCGTCGACCTGGTTCCCGCGCTGCTTGCCGGCGGCGCGCTCGCGGCCCTGCTCGCCTGGCCGTTCGCTCTGCCGTTCAGCGCGGCGCCGGGCGATCTCGCGATCTACGCCGGCCTGGCGATATTCCAGCTCGCGCTGCCCTGCGTGCTGCTCGTGCGCGTGGCGCTGCCGCGCCTCTCCGCGGCCGAGGTCGGCCTCGTCAGCCTGCTCGAAGTGGTGCTCGGACCGTTCTGGGTCTGGCTCGCGGTCGGCGAAGAACCGTCCGCCTCGGTCATCGCCGGAGGATTGGTGGTGCTCGCCGCACTTGCGATCAACGAAGGCATTGCGCTGGCACTGGAGCGACGCTAGTTGGCGGCCCACCAGGAGAAGTTCACGATTTTCCACTCCTTGCCTGAACCTTTCGGCGCCGCCGTCAGCATGAAGAAGTCATTCGGCGTATGCCTGAACTGCCCGATCGCCAGAAACTGACCGTTCGGCAACGGCACTATTCCGTAGGGCATGTTGCGAGTGCCCTTGTCAGGTCCGGATAGCGGGACCAGCGCCTCGTCCACGGACTTGAAGAATTTGGCCAAGTCCCGCTTGAACGGCTGTTTGGCGAGATTGTCTAGCGCATCCTTTGCCTCTTTGCAGTCTCCGGGGGGTACAAGACAGAACAGCTCGTCGACAATTCCCAGTACGCTGCCGTGATCCGCGAGGTCCATCCAGCGCCTCATGATGGTGGCCACGTATTCGGGCTTGATCACCCCGGCGCAGTGCTTGCTCCGCTTGTTCCATACGTTCACTATCGCCTCAAGATCGAGGAAGTGCTCCATGCCCTCCCCCTGAAACCATGCCTTCATGAAGATGCCGAAAAACGCCGCGACCTCCGCTGAAACGTCTTGCCACACGAACACACCCACCAAGGGAGCCACGTTCATTCTCTTGAGCACCCAGTTCACATCGAACGACTGCGCGCCATCGGGCAAGGTCGTGGCTGCCAGGAACTCCGTATCCGTGATATTGACCGACTTGAACCATTCCCGTTTTGCGGTCTTGGTTTTGCGATTCGCGAAATCCTTCACCTTGCCGGCAATATCCTCCCAGCGCGCTGGTGGACCCGATACCTGAAGCGCACCCGCACATTCCTTGTTCCTCTTTAGCTTGGACAGAGCCAAATTGAGCTTGCGCAGATGACCGAAAGTTCCTTTGGCGGCTGCAATCGTATCTCCCTCCCAGAATGCAGTCTGGTCCGCGCGAGTGCACCAGTAGGCACCGCGTTCGACCGGATGGCCCCAAGCCAGTTTCGGATCGCAAAAGCCCGGGAAGTGCGGAGTCCCCTGATGTGACCAGGAATCCTGATAGGGGTGTAGCGCCGCTCCGTATCGTTTGAAAAAACTCTGGTCGGAGCACGGATCGCTGGGCAACTTGGCCAAAGTACGCGCCGCCCTTTCGCTGCCGCCGACTACGACGCGTTTTTGGAAAAGGCTGGGCACTCCTTCAGCCGCCGGGAAATGCTTGTCCTCGACTTCCCTCGCGTCGCCTTCATTGAGTGGCTTCATGCAAGCCGATCGGACAACCTGCTCGATCGCGTCGGACATGCCATGATCCAAACCCAAGTTTCCCTCCGCAATCTGCTCCGCGGCATTGTTTGAGAATCCGGCTTGAATGGCGAGCCACTTCGTCAAGCCATAGTGAAAGTCGCTCTGCCAAGCCGCGGATGGTGTGGAAACGGCGAGCGTTCCCAGAAAAACTGCCTGAGCGATTCTGATTGCGTTGCGATCGATTGAAGACTTAAGTCGCAGGAACCAGCGCATCGAAGATCCCCCTGGACAGGTCCACTGAATTGCTAGGGCAACAGCACGACCGACCCCATCGTACGCCTCGCCTCCAGGTCGCGGTGCGCGTCAGCTGCCGCCGCGAGCGGATAGCGATGGCTCAGCATCGCCTTGATTGTCTTGTTCCTTAAAGCAAGAAAAACATTCTGGGCCATCTCGTTCAACCGCGCCCGGTCCGCGGTGTAGTGGAACAGCACCGGCCGTGAGAGCGTGCCCGACTTGGAGCTCAAATCGGGCGGCGCGTCGTGCGGACCGCTCGCCTGGCCGTAGGCGACCCAGTGGCCGGTCGTGGCGAGCGCGTCCAGGTTCTCTGCCGCCGCCTCGCGCCCGAGCCCGTCGTAGATCACGTCCGCGCCCCTGCCGGACGTATGCTTTTTCACCGCATCAGCGAATTCGTAGCGAGAGGCGATGATCGGAAACTCGCAGCCGTTCTCGCGCGCCAGCCGCGCCTTCTCCTCGCTCGACACGGTGCCGAGCACTTTGGCGCCGAGCGCCTTCGCCCACTGGCAGAGCAGGAGGCCTACGCCACCCGCCGCCGCGTGCACCAGAACCGCCTGGCCCGGGCGCACGCGGTGCGTCCGGTGGAGGAGATATTCGGCAGTCATGCCCTTGAGCATCACCGCTGCGGCAGTCTCGTCGCCCACCTCGTCGGGCAGCACCACGACCTGATCCGCGGACAGCGTGCGCAGCGTCGCGTAGGCGCCGGGCGGCGGGCAGGCGTAGGCGACGCGGTCCCCCGGCAGCAGGTGCGCCACGCCCTCGCCCACGTCGAGCACCGTACCTGCGGCTTCCATACCGATCGCGGCGGGGGGCTCAATCAGGCGATACAGGCCCTTCCTTATATAAACGTCGATGTAATTCACGCCCACTGCGGTTTGCCGGATGCGCACTTCGCCGGGACCGGGCGCTTTCGCCGATGCGGGTTCGAAACGCAGAACCTCCGGGCCGCCGAACGCTGTGGCGATGACGGCCTGTCCCTGCATTCCCTCTGAATTTGAAATCCCGGTCGAAACTACGCCGCCCCGGCGCAGAAAAGTCCTCAGACCTGCAAAACCCCCTTCATAAACCCCCTTGCCGACCAGTTCCTCGAACTCCCTTTCGCGGCCGCGCGGCACGTCGAAGGTGGATTGCCAGTGCCAGAAGGTGCGGTCCCCGTCGGTGACATGCTTCAGCTGCACCGTGGCGACGTAGCGCTGCATCGGCAGCGTGGCGTCGAGGATGCAGTAGGTGGAAATGTGGTCGCGGTCCGAGAGCGCGAGCAGCTGCTCGCGGATGTGGTTGCCGTCCTTGAGGAAGAAGTTGCGCACGCAGCCGACCTGGTCGGCCGGTTCGCCGTTCTCGATCTGCGACTCGCCCACCGCCGGGTGCCAGGCAGAGTGGCTGTTGAAGTCGCGCAGCAGCTCCCAGACGCGCCCGATCGGCGCGTCGATCACCGCGGAGCGTGTGACGCGAATCACTTTCTGAGCAGGTTTTTCAGCGAATCGAAGGCGCCCTGGAAGACTCCTTGCCCGATTTGCTGCGCGAGTTCCCGCTCGCGTTCCGGCGCGCAGTCGAATTCGGCCCACCACTCGGCGAAGGTGCGGTTGCCGTCAGTTACAGGCGTCAGCTTGAGCGTGGCGACGTAATTCGACACCCCCATCGGGCTCTCCAGGATCGAATAGCTGCACTGGTAGTCGTAGTCCGACAGCGTCAGCAGCTGTTCGCGGATCGTGCCGCCGTCCTTGAGGCGGAAGTTGCGCACGCAGCCGATTTTGTCGGCCGCGAGCCCAGCTTCGATGCGCGACTCGGCGACGAAAGGCGTCCACTTCGGCAGGCCGTTGAAGTCGCGCACCTGCGCCCAGACCGTATCGGCCGGCGCCTCGAGGACGCTGGAGGTATAGACCTTGATCATCGCCCTATTTGCTCCGCGACGGCTTTTCTTCAGGCAGCGCTGGCACCGCGCCCTTTTCAAGCATGCCGCGTGCCACCTTGCCGAGGTCGCCGCCATCAACGCCGATCTCGCGCAGCAGTTGGTCTACAAGCGGCGCCTGGGCACGGAAGCGCAAGGCCGAATTCACCACGCTGTCGGCAAGCGAATGCTCGCCATTGCCGCCGCCGTGACCGCCGACACCGTTGCCGCCGCCCACAAGGCCGTCCACCTGCAGGATGCGGATGCCCTCGATGCGCTCCATCGGCTTGACCGACTCGCGGATGATGCCCTCCATCTTGTCGATGAGGCGCGCGCGCATCGCCGACTGGCGTGCTTCGGGCGTGAGCACGTTCTGCGCCTGGTTCATGAGGCGCATGCCCTCGGCCTCGACTTCGTGCCGGATCTTCGCCGCGATCGAGCGGATCTTGTCCGCCTCCGCCGCGGCCTCGGCCTCGGAACGCACCGCCGCGCCGCGATCGCCCGCAGCCGCCCTTTCCGCGCCAGCCGCCACGGTGATGCGCAGCGCATCGCGCTCGGCCTCCTGGGCGGCGCCGATAAGTTCGATTTTCTTGCGCCGCTCCGCCATCTCGGTCTCGCGCGCGGTGAACACGCGCTCCTCCTCGGTGGTGGCCTTCGCGCGTGCCTGGTCGGCCGCAGCCTGCGCCTCGGACTGCGCCTTGGACTGCTGCGCAACCGCGATCGCGCGCTGCTGCTCGGCGAGTTCGATCGCCTTGCGGCGCTCGATTTCCATCGCCTGAACGTCGCGCTCCTTCGCGATGCGCTCCTCCTCCACCGCGCGCTCGGCGGCGATGCGCGCCCGGTCCACCGCCTCGCGCGCCGTGATCTGCGCGCGCTCGGTTTCCTGCTCCTTGCTTACGCGTTCGCGCGCCACGTTCGACTTCTGCGCCGCGCGCTGCGTTTCGACCTCGCGCTCCTGGTCGAGGCGCGCGGTCTCGAGGTCGCGGTCGATATCCAGCGCCTGGCGCTCGGTCTCCAGGTTCTTGTTGCGGATCTGGATCATCGTGTCCTGCTCGATGTCGTTGCGCGCCTTCTTGCGCCGCTCGATCTGCTCGGTGAGCCGCGTAAGGCCCTCGGCGTCGAACGCGTTCGAGGGATTGAAGAACTCCATCGCGGTCTGGTCGAATTGCGTCAGAGACACCGTTTCCAGCTCCAACCCGTTCTGCAGCAAATCGGCCGCGACCACGGCGCGTACGCGCTTGACGTAATCGCCGCGCTTCTCATGCATCTGCTCCATCGTCATTTCCGCCGCCACCGTGCGCAGCGCGTCGACGAACTTGCCCTCGACCAGTTCCTTCAGGGTTTCGGGCTGGAGGGTGCGCTGGCCGAGCGTCTGCGCCGCCGAGGCGATGGCGTCGGGGGTCGCCTGCACCCGCACATAGAACTCGCCGGTGACGTCCACGCGCATGCGGTCGTGGGTGATGATCGCCTTGTCGCGTCCGCGCGAGACTTCCAGCCGCAGCGTGTTCATGTTGACCGGCACCACCTCGTGCACGATCGGCAGCACGAAGGCACCGCCGTTCATGACCACCTTCTGGCCGCCGAGCCCGGTGCGAACGAACGCGCGCTCCTTGGAGGAACGCAGGTACAGCCAGTTGAGCAGCCAGACCGCGATCGCAACGACGATCACGACCACGATCAGGCCGAGGATGAATTGTCCGAATTGTGCTCCGCTCATGACGCTCTCCTTGCTTTGATGCTTCTGAACCTTCTGGTTGTCGCGGTGATGGCCCGTTCCGTGGGCAGGCGCTCCATGCTGGAGGCGCCGTAGAAGCCGTTGCAGCCCGGGCAATTTTTCAGGATGAAGCTCGCGTCCTTCGGCTCGGCGATCGGGCCGCCGTGGCAAAGGACGATGACCTCGGGATTGACCTTGCGTGCCGCGGCCGTCCAGCTTTCGATCAGCGGCACGCAATCCTTGAGGGTCACCGCCGTCTCGGCGCCGATCGCGCCGCCGGCGGTGAGCCCGAGGTGGCAGACGATAATGTCGGCGCCCGCCTTGGCCATGTCGCGGGCGTTCTGCTCTGAAAAGACGTAAGGGGTGGTGAGCAAACCAAGCTGATTCGCTGTCTTTATGGTTTTGACTTCAAGCTCGTATCCCATTCCCGTTTCTTCGAGTTGCCTGCGAATGACGCCGTCGAACAGGCCGACGGTGGGGAAGTTCTGAATTCCGGAAAAACCCAACGCAGAAATTCTCGAAAGAAAATCATCAACAATCAGAAACGGATCGGTCCCGTTCACCCCGGCCAGCACCGGTGTGTGCTTCACGACCGGCAGCACCTCGCGCGCCATGTCGAGCACGATGTCGTTGGCGTTGCCGTAGGCCATCAGGCCGGCGAGCGACCCGCGTCCGGCCATGCGGTAGCGGCCGGAGTTGTAGATGACAATGAGATCGATGCCGCCCGCCTCCTCGCATTTCGCCGACAGGCCGGTGCCCGCGCCGCCGCCGATGATCGGCTCGCGGCGCTTCACCTTGGCGTGCAGCTTCTTCAGGATCGCGTCGCGCGGGATGCGGGCCATGCGTCCTGTTCTTCCTTGGGTTCGATGTCGCGGAAATTTGCCGCCAGCGCGGCGGCAAATTGCGGATCGTTGATGTGCAGCGGCAATCGGATTATTTTTCTCGATGCGTTGGAAAGAAAATTCGAAGAAATAGCGTCAAACAGCGCCTTGTCCGCAGCCGGGTCCCAGAACGGGCCGCCGGGCTTGTCCAGCCCCGACACGCCGCCCTCCGGAATGAGAAACCTGACCGGTCCTTCGATGCGGTTGAGCTTGGCCGCGATGAAGGCGCCTATCCTCGCGTTCTCCTCGGGCGTGGTGCGCATCAGCGTCACGTTCGCGTTGTGGCGGTGCAGGCGGCGGCCGCGGAATTGCGCCGGCACCGTTTCCATGGCCCAGAAGTTCACCATGTCGAGCGCCCCGCACGAGGCCACGTATGGAATCTGCAACCTGGAAAAAACATCCATGCGCGCCGGCCCGGCGCTCAGCACGCCGCCCACGATCTCGTCGGCGATCTCGGTGGTCGTCACATCGATGACTGCCGAGATGAGCTTCGACTCCACCAGCTTTTCCATCGACTGGCCGCCGGTGCCGGTGGCGTGGAACACGATGCAGTCGTAGTCGGGTTCCAGCAGCGGCGTGAGCGCCTGGACGCAGGGCGTGGTGAGGCCGAACATCGTGAGCCCGACAGCCGGTTTGGTATCGGCTGCGATTTTCTCCTTTGCGGAATGCGCGATCATCCCTGCGAGCGCATGCGCGGCGTTCGCCAGCACTTTCTCGGATATGCGGTTGATGCCCGAAACGTCGGTGACCGAGTACATCATGCAGATGTCGGAGGGTCCTACATAGGGCTTGACGTCGCCCGAGGCCACGGTGGAAACCATCACCTTGGGCACGCCAATGGGCAGGCGCCGCATCGCCGGCGTGGCAAGCGCAGTGTTGCCCGAGCCGCCGGCGGAAATCAACCCACCGAGGTCGCTCCGCCGTGCGACGAAATGCTCGAACGCGAGCGCCATCTCCGTAACCGCGCTGCCGCGCTCGCCCGTGAACACTGCACGCTCGCCTTTGGGATGGCAACGCGCCACCTCGCGCGGATGCACCATCGCGGCTGACGGCCGGCCCGAGGTGGAAAGGTCGACGCTCACCACGCGCAGCCCCAGTTTCTCGATGCAGGCGCGCAGGTAACCCAGTTCGCGGCCCTTGGTATCGAAGGTTCCCGCGACATAGGCGGCGCGACCTGCGCTCGCCGCCACCGGGAACTCGACAACGCGGGCTGCAGCGTTCGAAGTTGATTCTCTATTTTCTATTGATTGAGAATTCTCTGAAGCAACCTGTTCAACAGGCCGGTCAACATCCACCGAACCCCAGCGCGTGTAGCCGCGCACCGCTCGCTCCTCCATCGCGGGCGCCGGGATATCCGCACCCTCGGCGCGCTTGACCGTAAGGATTCGCACGCCGGCCGATTCCGGCTCAACCTGCGGTTCGGGCGCGATCTCCTCATCCTCCGCCGCCCGTACGCCAAGCAGCCGCTGCTGCAGCGCGCGGTCGCCCGAAAGCTCGGCCACCGGCATCGAGCGCGTGATGCGCCCGTTCACCATCACGTCCACAGTATCGGCAACCGCGATGGCGACGCCGAGGTTCTGCTCGATCAGCAGTACCGCGATCTCGCCGTCGGCGACCAGCGACTTGAGCATCGCCTCGACCTGCCGCACGATCACCGGGGCAAGGCCCTCGGTCGGCTCGTCCATCACCAGCAGCTTCGGGTTCAGAAGCAGCGCGCGGGCAATCGCGAGCATCTGCTGCTCCCCGCCGGAGAGCTGCGCGCCGCCGTTTGATTTGCGTTCCGCGAGCCGTGGAAAGATGGCGTAGATACGATCGACGGTCCAGGCTCCGTTGTTCCTGTTATTTCTTTTTGATAACAAAAGATGTTCATGAACAGTCAGCGAAGGCCACACTCGCCGCCCCTGAGGTACGTAGCCTATGCCCAGCTGCGTGATCCGGTTCGCCGGCAGGCCGAGCAATTCCTGGCCGAGGAACCGCACGCTGCCGCTCGCGCGGACCAGGCCGGTGATCGCGTTGCACAGCGTGGTCTTGCCCATGCCGTTGCGGCCCACGACCGCCAGCGCGCCCTTGTTGAGGCTGAGCGACACGCCCTGCAGCGCGTGCGCGCGGCCGTAGTGCACGTCCAGGTTTTCGATCGCGAGGACCGGATTCATGCGTGCCCCGCCTGGCCCATGTAGATCTCCTGCACCTCCGGATCGTTCTCGATCTCGGCCGGCGTGCCCTCCTTGAGCATGCGGCCGTTGTGCATCACGGTGACGCGGTCTACCACGCGCAACGCGATTTCCAGGTCGTGCTCGATCAGGATGAAGCTCATATGCCTGGGCAGTGCGGCGAGCAGAGCCACCAACTCCCGGCGTTCCGCAGGCGAGAGGCCCGCCGCCGGTTCGTCAAAGAGGATCAGGCGCGGCGCACCTGCCAGCGCCATGCCGATCTCCAACTGGCGCTGCTGGCCGTGCGAGAGCGAAGCCACCAGCTCGTCGCCGACGGCGCTGAGACGCACGCGCTCGAGAACGTCGTCGGTTGCGCGGCGCGAAACGTGGCTCCGGCCGCTGCGAACCAGGGAAAAACGGCCGCGCGAAACGCCGCGCACGGCCAGGTAAAGGTTGTCCCGCACCGTGAGATCGCGAAACAGGAGCGAGGACTGGTATGTGCGCCGCAGGCCGGCGCGGATGCGCTCGTGCGGCGGCAGGTTGGTGATGTCATCGCCGAAAAAGCGCACGCGGCCGGAACTGGCCGCGTAGTCGCCGGTGATGATGTTGAACAGCGTGGTCTTGCCCGCGCCGTTGGCGCCGATCACCGCCCTGCGCTCGCCCGCGGCGACCGAGAACGAAAAGTCCTCGACCGCCTTGAGCGCGCCGAAGCTGCGCGACACGCCCTCGAGCCGGAGGGCGTCTCCGGTCGAGAGCGGTTCGCGCTGCGCGAGAGTGGTAACCGATGCCATGGCGCCTCTGCCGCCCCTGCTTACGGACAGTTCGGCTCGTCGCGCGAGCCCATCTTGAACTGGTCCTTCGGAATGCCGAGCATCTGGTCGATGCCGTCCACCCGGCGCAGGACCTTGTTGAACAGGTTGCCCTGCGCGTCCTTCACGACTTCGGTGATGAAGGTGGAGCCGATGGCCTGGCGGTTGGCGTCGAGCTTGACATCGCCCACCGGGGTTTTCAGCGTCATCTTCGCCAGCGCTTCGCGGTACTTCGCCTGGCCGCCGGACAGATCGCCCTTCACCGCGTCCAGTCCGTCCAGCGCCGCCTTCATGTTGATGTAGTACACCAGCGCAAAGAGCGAGGGGCTCGGATACGCGCCCGAGGAAACGGGGAAGTTCTTCTGGTAGTCGGCGACGAAGGCCTTGAAATCCGGCGCATCGTAGGCATCGGCGATCGGCGAGCCGGCAATGGTGCCGACCAGCGAATCGCGGCGCTTGCCCTTGTAATTCAGGATGTCCTGGCTCACCGTGATCGAGCCGCCAACCATGGGCTTATTGCCGCCCGCGGCTTCGTACTGGTTGAGGAAGTTCACCGCGTCCGCTCCGCCCAGTACGACCACCAGCGCGTCGACGTCATTCGGGATGCGCGCGATCACGGAAGAGTAGTCCTTGCCGCCCAGCGGCACCCAGGCCTTGACCGGCACCTTGCCGCCCAGGCGGCAGTACTCCGACATGAAGCCCTGCACCTGCGAGTAGGGGAAGGCGTAGTCCTCGGCGATTACCATCACGCGCTTGTAGCCCCGGTCGAGCGCCGCCTTGCCGAGGCCGACCATCCACTGCGCGCCTTCCGTGTTGAAGCGGAAGAAGTTGGTGGACGGACTGACCAGCGTCGTGGCTTGCGCGCCCGAGGAGCCGTTGATGAAGGTGATATTGGGCTGGGTCTTGGAGTAGTCCTTGACCGCGATACCCTCGCCGCCCGAGAGCGGTCCGACCATGATGTCCACCTTGTCCTGCTCGACGAGCTTGCGCGTCGCATTCACCGCCACGTCGGGCTTGGCGTCGCTCGAGGCCTTGATGAGCTCGATCTTCCTGCCGCCCGCCATGCCGTTCTTCTGCTTGATGGCAAGCTCGGCGCCGCGCATGCCGTCCGCGCCGCCTGCCGCGAACGGGCCTTCCAGCGTCGCGAGCAGGCCGATCTTCACCACCTGCTGCGAATACGCCGCTCCGGAGAACGCGACCAGGACGGCCGCGCCCACGAGCGTGCGGACAAACGTTCGTTGCTTCATTTGCTACCTCCTCTAGGGGTTGGGAACTTCGATCCACTCGCAAAACGCGACTTCAGGGCGGCCCACAAGCCGAGCAACCCATCCGGCGAAAACAACACGATGGCAAGAAACACGGTGCCGATCACGAGATTGAAGCGCTCGCGGTCGATGAGGTCGATGGCGAAGGTCTGCAGCAACACGAACACCACGGCGCCGATGAACGGGCCGATCGGGTGGCGCATGCCGCCCAGCACGGCGATGATCAGGATGTTGATCAGCCAGGAGGTGCCGGCCGAGTTGGGCGTGATGAGGCCGTTGTACCAGACCAGCAACACGCCGCCGATCGCCGCGAGCACGCCGGCAACCGCGTAGGCGGCGATGCGATGCGCCGTGACATGAAAGCCGAGCGCGTTCATGCGCCGCGGGTTGTCGCGGATGCCCTGCAGCGCGATGCCGAAGGGCGCGCGCAGCAGGTACTTGATGAAGAAGTAGCCCGCCAGCGACCAGAACAGCGCGAGATAGTAGAACGGCAGCGGCTCGCGCCAGTTGATGCCCAGCACCGTCGGCGCCTGCACGCGCTGGAAGCCCTGGAAGCCGTTGAACACCGAATAGTTCTGCAGGCAGAGGTAGTAGAACGCGACGCCGACGGCGAGCGTGATCATGATGGTGTAGATGCCCTCGGTGCGCACCGAGAGCCAGCCGATGAAGGCGGCGCAGAGGGTAGCGATGACGACGGCGACGGCGACGGCGAGCCACCACGGCCAGCCCAGGCTGATGGCCGCATCGGAGCTTCCGGCCGCGCCGAAGATCGCCACCGAGTAACCCGCGATCCCGGCCACCGTCATTTGCGCGAGCGAGACCATGCCGCCGTAGCCGGCGAGAAAGGTGAGAGAGAGCGCGACCAGCCCGAGGGCGAGCGATTGCGCGCCGATCTGGAAGGTGAGGAAGGGAGTCGCGTAGACCGGAAAAGCGAGCAGGAACGCCAGAACGACGACATGACGCAGCCCGATGTGCAAAAACAGGGACAGACCACGTTTTCCGCCGATGCGATCCGCGGGATCCGAAAACGTGGTCTGTCCCTGTTTTTGCGGCAATAACTTCCCCATCGCAAGCCGGCCGGCGCCCGCGTTCATGGCGTTGCGCCACTCGGCTGCGCTCATGCCGCCGCTCCGAGGATGCCGCGCGGCCGGAACGCCAGCACCATGGCGAGGATCACGAAGGTGAACACCACGCTGTAGGTCGGTGCGTAGGCGAGGCCATAGGTCTCCGCCACGCCAAGGATGATGGCGCCAACCGCGGCCCCGACTACGCTACCCATGCCGCCGACGATCACCACGATGAGCGAGGCAAGCAGCAGGCGCACATCCTCCCCCGGCACCATGGAGAGTTCCACCGCGCCGATGACGCCGCCAAAACCCGCGAGGCCCGCGCCAATCGCAAAAGTGACGGCAAAGACGAGATTCACGTTGACACCGGTCGCCGCGAGCATGGCGCGGTCGTCCACGCCCGCCCGGATCATCATGCCGACGCGCGTACGGTTGAGAAACAGCCACAACAGCACGCCGATCGCGATGCCCAGCGGCAGGAGCGCCATGCGGTACTTCGAATACGCCGCAATGAGGGGAATGTCGCGCAGCGGTCCGGCGAGCCAGTCGGGCGCGCTCATCTGGTGTACCTGCGCGCCGATGCCCCATATCAGCAGGTCGGCGATCACGATCGACAGGCCGATGGTCACCATGGTCTGGCGCAGGTCCTCGCCCTGCATGAAGCGGAAGATCGAGACCTGCATCAGCAAACCCACCAGCGCGGCGACCAGAAAACCCGCCGCCAGCGCGAGCACGAAGTAGCCGGTTTTCTCGGCGACAAAGTAGCCGACGTAGCCGCCCAACAGGTAGAGCGAGCCGTGCGCGAGGTTGACGTTGCGCATCAGGCCGAACACCAGCGTGAAGCCGCTCGCGACGATGAAATACAGCGACGCGAGCGTCAGGCCGTTCAGCAGCGTGATGAAAAACAGTTTCGCGTTGTCCCAGACGCCCCAGACGACGAACACAGCCAGCGGCACGCCGAGCAGCAGGCTCCAGAACCACTGCCAAAATCTGGTCATGCGGCGCTCTGGCTCCAGCGCGTCCTGGCCGAGCGGATTTCCGGCTCCTTGCAGAAGTGGCCGTCCTTCATGATCGCGAGCAGCTTGGCGCGGTCCTGCAGGATCGCGATGTTGGAGACCGGATCGCCGTCCACCAGCAGCAGGTCGGCGAGATAGCCTTCCTTGATCTCGCCCAGCTCCTTGCCCTTCATCATCATCTGCCCGCCCCAGCGCGTGCAGGAGACGATCGCCTCCATCGGCGTCATGCCGAGGTACTTGACGAAGTATTCGAGGTCCTTGGCGTTCTCGCCGTGCGGCGCCCAGGCGAAGCCGTAGTCGCCGCCGGGCAGCACGCGGATGCCGCGCTTGAGCATCGCCTTCATGCTGCTGAGCGCAGCCTCGAGTTCCAGCTCGTAGCCCATGTTCTTCGCGATCTGGTTGGTGATGCCGACCACCTCGCCTTCGTTCAGCAGGCGGATGATCACCGAGAGGCCCGGCGCGACGAAAATGCTGTCCTTCTTCGCTTCCAGCATGTCGAGCGCCTCTTCATCGGCGAAGCTCGCGTGATAGACGACGTCGAAGCCGTGGCGCATCGCCTGCTTGACCGACTCCGAGGAGCGCGCGTGGCAGGACAGGCGTTTTCCGCGCACCTTGGTCTCGCGCGCGGCGATCGCGACCTCCTCGTCGCTCATCCAGGTGGTGTGCGCATCGGCGCCCGGCACCAGATTGTCGCCGGAGAGGTTCAGCTTGATCGAGTCGACGCCGTACTTCAGAAACATGCGCACGGCCTTGCGCATACCCTCGGGCCCGTCGACGATGCAGCCGAACGACATCTCCGGAAACGGAAGATGCGGCAGCAGGTCGTCGCCGAGCGAGCCGCTCACGGTGATCTCCTGGCTGGCGGCGAGGTAGCGCGGTCCCGGGATCTGCCCCGAGTCGATCGCGTTGCGGATCACGCAATCGAGGCGCGGCTTGGGTGTCGCGGCGCCGACGCAGGAGGTCCAGCCGCAGTCGAGATATTGCTTTGCCACCTGCGCCGCCCAGAGCGTGTGCTCCTCGTGCGGCAGCTTCTGGATCGCATCCAGGGTGGTGGAGTTGGTCCAGCCGAAATGCGTATGCGCCTCGCACATACCCGGCATCAGCGTCGCGCCGGCGGCGTCGATCACGGTGACCCCGGCAACAGGCAGGCTGCGCGCGCCGCGCCCGATGCGCGAAATGCGGTTGCCCTGGATCAGCACCTCGCCCGCAAAGGGCTGCGCGCCGGTGCCATCGATGACCCTAACGTTGGTGAAAAGCGTGTTTGCCATGACTCCTCCTAGATTGTTCTATTCAAGAACCTCGTCAATAGTTCGCTGCACTCCTGCGGCTTCTCGTAGGTCGTCCAGTGGCCGCAGCGGGAAAGAACCTCGACCTGCGCGCCGGGAATTTTTTCGCCGATGGCGCGCACTGCCTGCGCGGGCGCGATCGCATCCTCGTCGCCGGTGACGAGCAGCGTCGGGCAGGCGATCCTGGACAGGTCGGCGGGCTGCGCTTGCGAGAGGGCTTCGCAGCTGCGGGCGTAGCCCTCGGGGCACTGGCGCATGAGCGATTCGCGCACCGCGGCGACCGCGACCGGCCGCTTCGCGCGCGTCTCGCCCGAGGTCGCCGCCTGCACGATCGCATCCGCGATCACCTGCATGCCCGGCTCGCCCTCGCTGCGCGCCTTGGCGCCGCGCGAGCGGATCGGGCCGCGGTTCGAATCGGGCGGCGCCGTGAGCGGGCCGAAGAGCGCCAGGCTGCGCACCAGCCGGGGCTCGAGCGCGGCGAGGTGGAAGGCGACGATCGTGCCCATCGAGTGGGCGACGACATGGGCACGCTCCACCCCTGCGGCGCCGCAGACGCGCATCAGGGCGCGCACGAAGCGCTCGATCGAGAGCGTGCCTTCGACGCGGTGCGAGCGGCCCGAACCCGGCAGGTCGGGGCGCACGGTGCGAAAGCGCGCCAGCCCGGGCAGGAGCGGGGTCCAGATGTTGGAGGTTCCGCCCAGGCCGTGGATCATGAGCACGGCATCGCCCGAACCGTCGGTCTCGACGGCGATGCGCTCGACGAACTGGGTGGTCAACCCATACCCCCTCCAGAAGGTTGCTGCGCTGCAAACACGAAAATGAGACGCGCGTCTCAAATCGCTGTGCCACACTACGGCCGTTTCCGGCTCCGTGTCAATCTGCAATGCGCAAAAGCGCCGCCGCGTTCTACACGCTGCCCGACCTGGGCCAGGGGCACCGCGGCCGGGTGTTCCGGCGGCTGCTGGACGAGGCCGTCGCCCTGGTGCGACGGGGACGCATCCCATCGGTGGCCGAAGTGGCCCTCGCCGCCGGGGTTTCCCGCGCCACCGCCTACCGCTACTTCCCCAGCCGCTCCAAGCTGGTGAGCGCGGTGATCGCGGAAGCCCTCGCGCCGGTGCGCCGCGCCGTGCCGCAGCAGGGCACGCCGAAAGAACGCCTGCACGAACTGCTCAATCGCACCTATTCCCGCTTCAGCGAGTACGAGCCGCATATGCGCGCGGCACTGCAACTCGCGCTGGAGCACCAGTCCCTCGAGCGCGCGGGCCTGCTGGAGGAAGAACCGTTCCGGCGCGGCCAGCGCACGAACATCCTCGCGACGACGCTTTCTCCGTTGAAAAAAGAACTTTCGAAGAAAACATTCCAGAGGCTGCTGCACGCACTCGCGGTCGTCTACGGCATCGAACCGATGGTAATCCTGAAGGACATCTGCGGCGCCAACGACCGCGAAACCGAGGCGGTGGTGCGCTGGATGATGGACGCGCTGGTGGACGCGGCGCTGCGCGATAGAATCCGCAAATGAAAACCAAGCCCCTCGGCCGCACCGGCGTCAGCGTCTCGCAGCTGTGTTTCGGCACCATGTCCTTCGGCGGCGACGCGAACGAAGCCACGTCCGCGGCCATGTACAAGGCCTGCCGCGACGCGGGCATCAATTTCTTCGACACCGCCGACCAGTACGGCAAGGGCAAATCCGAGGAAATCCTCGGCGCCCTGATCCGCGGGCACCGCGACGACCTCGTCATCGCCACCAAGTGCTTCAACCCCACCGGCGAAGACACCAACGCGCGCGGCACGTCGCGGCGCCACGTCACCCGAGCGGTGGAAGCGAGCCTGAAGCGCCTGCAGACCGACCGCGTCGAAGTGCTGTTCCTGCACCACTACGACAAGCGCACGCCGCTGGAAGAATCCGTGCGCGCGCTGGAGGACCTGGTGCGCTCGGGCAAGGTGCTCTACCCCGCGGTCAGCAACTGGCCCGCCTGGCAGACGCAGCGCGCGGTGGACCTGCAGGAGCGCAGCAACTGGGCGCGCCTGCAGGTGATCCAGCCCATGTACAGCCTGGTCAAGCGCCAGGCCGAGGTGGAACTGCTGCCGATGGCCGAGGCCAATGGCATCGGCGTGATTCCTTACAGCCCCGCCGCCGCGGGCATCCTGTCGGGGAAATATTCCGGCAACGCTGGCGGGACAAATGCGGGCCGATTCAAGACCAACAAGATGTACGAAAACCGTTACAGCGAGCCTTGGATGCTCGGGGTAGCGGAGAAGTTCGTCGCCTTTTGCAAGGGCAAGGGACTGCACCCGGTCAGCACCGCGGTCGCGTGGGTCGGCGCCCACCCGGCCATCACCGCGCCGATCGTCGGCGCGCGCAACCTCGAGCAGCTGCAGGATTCGCTCAATGCGGTGCGCATCGAGATGACCCCGGCGCTGCGCGCCGAAATTGCCGCGCTCTCGCCCACGCCGGCACCGGCGACGGACCGGCTTGAAGAACTCAAGCCCGCGTAGGCCTAGAACCTAGGCAGCTTTTCGCTCCAGCGTTTTCTTCATCGCGGCAAGTCCCATGTCGATCATGCCGGCGATCGCGCCTGCAAGGTCGTTCGGCAGCAGGTCGACGATCCACACCGCGCGGCAGCCCTCGCCTTGCGCGAAAATCTGCATCGAGGCGTTGTGGTGCGATAGACGCCCGCCCGCCGCGGACCAGCTGAGGCGGCGCGCCCTGTCGTCCAGGTCGACGATCAGTTCCTTCGCGGTCATGCCGTTGCCGAAGGTGACGATGCGCGCCGCAGTCCCCTCCATGCGGCAATCGGTGACAAAGCCGGGGCAAAGGCGCTTGTGGATGTTGCCGACGTCGCGCACCGCGTCCCAGACATCGTCCACGCGGGCAGCGAGGCCGATTTCCCTGTGAATCGTCGCCATGGCTACTTGAAGCAGACCGCTTCGACGTTGTTGCCGTCGGGGTCGATGAGGAACGCGTCCACCGCTGCGCGCGCCGCGGCGTAAAAGCGCGCGCTGGCCTTCAATTCCTTCGCTTTCAATCCGATATGGTCGTACATGGCATCTCCTCGAAATTGAGGCGGCCATCCTAAGCGGGCGCGGCGAGCCGTTCTTGGACAATCTTGCGGTCGCCTCTGGCCGCCTTGCGGAACTCCCGCGGCGAAACGCCGGCGGCGCGACGGAAGCTGCGCACGAAATTGGAAAGGTCGGCGAACCCGACGTCAAGAGCCACGTCCGTGACAGCGCGGTCCTCGTCCGCGAGCAGTCGCGCGGCGTGGCGCAAGCGTGAACGCACCAGGTATTGGTGCGGGCTGACGCCAAGCACCCGGGAAAACATGCGCAGGTAATGATACGGACTCAACCCCGCCTGCTTCGCGGACGCTTCAAGATCGACGCCCTCGCGCGAATGCATGTCCAGCCAGAACGCGGACTCGACCGCGCGGCGGCGGTCGGACGCCGTTGCCGCGAAAGGCCTTTTCGCCTCGAAGAGATTCAGGAACCGGGAAGCGAGGGCCAGGCCGACTTCATCCAGCCCGATGTCGCTGCACCGTTCGGCGGCCGATTGCGCCAGTTCACCCAGCACCATCAGCTCCGGCAAGGGCGGCACGGCGCCAGCGCGCCAGGGAGCTTCGGGGCCGCCCATCGAATCCGCGAGTTCCGGCGCGATCTGGAAGGACAGGCACGCGTCGCCGCACACGTGGTGGTCATGGGTGCACATGTACTCGTCGCCGGGGTAGCCCACCATGATCGAGCCGGCCACCAGGTCATGCGAATCGCCCCGCGCCTGGCAGCCGAAGCTGCCATTGCGCACGTACGAAATGGAGTAGCTCCGGTGCGATTCGACGAATGGGCTATCTCCCGGCCCGAATTCGCAGCGGTAGTCGTATACCGATAGCCTTTCGCCCTGAAGCAGCGCCGTCGCAGCCATGATCGCGCGAGTGTACACTCGCCCTCAGGGGGTCTTACATGAGCTTTTTGCAGCACCTGCAAGCGCAACGCGCATAGGAGCATTTCTCCCTCATTTCTCCCTCATGTGCCGCGCGCTCCTCTATCTCGGCAAGCCGGTCCTGCTGGATAACCTGCTGTTCCAGCCCGACTCAGCGCTGATCCGGCAGAGCACCATGCCCAGGATGCTGAACATGCTGAACCTCGCCGGCTTCGGGCTGCGCGCCTGGGATCCCGCGAGCGCCAACCCGGAGCAGGCCTATTCGTACTACTCGCAGTCGCTGCCCGTGTTCGACCGCAACCTGCAGAACCTGGCGCAGAAGGTCCGCCCCAGCTGCGTGCTCGGTCATGTGCGCGGCGTCGCCTACTCGACGCGGGTCGAGATTTCGCTGCAGAACGTGCACCCTTTCCACTTCGCCAACGTGCCGCTGGTGCTTGCGCACAACGGCGACCTGGCGGAGTTCGCGCGCATGAAGCCGCTGCTGCTCGAGCACATCCGGCCCGAGTACCTGGCGCAGATCCACGGCACCACCGACAGCGAATGGATTTACGCGCTGCTGGTGTCCCGGCTCTCAGGTTCTTTCGAGAAGCTAGAGGAAAAATCCGTCTTCAAGGCGATCCAGGACACGCTGCAAATCATCCGCGACGTGCGCACCAAGCTCGGCATCGCGCTGTCGTCTTCAGTCAACCTTTTCGTCGCCAACGGCACCCAGCTCGCCGCGCTGCGCTACTGCTTCGATTTCGGCTGCTACCGCAGCGAGGATCCCGCCAAGGTGCACGAAGCGAACCTGAATTTCCTCTCGCTCTGGTACACCCTCGGCCGCGACTACGACCTGCACGACGGCGAATGGAAAATGACCGGCGGCGCGGAAAATGCCGACTCCATCATCATCGCCTCCGAGCCGCTGACCCGGGACACCTCCGCCTGGGTCGAACTGCCCGAGTACGGCGCCCTCTTCGCCGAAATCCGCGACGGCCGGCCGCACGTCGCCGTGCAGCTGCTGAACTGAAAATAGCCATGCGAAAAATCCTGCTTCTGCTTGCGTTCGTGCCCATCGCCGCGCACGCGCAACAGGGCACGTTCACGACCAAATCGATGACACCGGAAACCGCGCTAAGCGCCGCGCGCGCCGCGCTCGAGCAATGCCGCAAGGCGGGCTACCAGGTTGCGGTGGCGGTCGTCGACCGCTCAGGCGTCCCGCAGGTGATATTGCGCGATCGCTTTGCCGGCTCGCACACGGTCGGGGTCGCGATCGACAAGGCTTGGACCGCGGCGAGCTTCAAGATTTCGACCGCCACGCTGGCGAAGGAGACGCAGGCCGGCACGCCGATGAGCGGGCTGCGCAGCCATGCGCGCGTGCTGGCGATCGGCGGCGGGCTGCCGATCGATGGCGGCGGCTCGCACCTGGGCGCGATCGGCGTCTCGGGCGCGCCTGGCGGCGAGGCCGACGAAGCCTGCGCCGCGGCCGGCATCAAGGCTATCGCCGACTCGATCGAGTTCTAGAGAACCACCTGCTTTTAGTGTCGTCGTCTAGTTGCGCCGGAACTGATCTCCAGCGGATGAGCGGCGGCTTTCGCTGCTCAACGCAAACAGACACTGCATGTAGGGCTCGACTTCCGCCCATTTGCTGCGTCCGCCGTAGTACGTCGCAAGCTGTCGACTAGCTTCGACTGCATCGGAGACACGGCCGCCAACGATTCCCGTCATGGCCTCCCGAAGATCCCTCGCATCGTGACGGTGACCATCTTGACCCGAATAGCTGTGAAACTCCCTAATCCTGCCGGGCCTCTGCAATGCGAGAGCCGCAGAACATTGTTCTGCAGCCTTCGTAGGTTCGCGTTCCACATGGCCCTCCGCGAATGAATCCTGGACTGTGTGCAAGACTGAGCCAAATGCAATGTCGTGAATGAATCGGAGCATTGAGTCCTGCCTACCGAGAACATACAAGTCCGCGACCGACCAGCCCGAGCAATGGAACCTGGCCTTCATGACGAGAATGTTGACATCCCGAAGAAGAGTATTGTTCGGTATTTCCCGTGTCGCGACCTTCCACGCGAATTCGAGCCAGCCCAAGATGTCGGACTGCGTCAAAGCGGCCTCAAGATTGTCTTCCTGGGCCATGGCGTGAAGAAACTGCAAATCGCCGTAGTGCGAGCGCGCCAGCAGGTGCGCCGTTATCACACGGGAGCCTTTCTCGCGAACGGCCGGTAGACATCCAACGATCTTGCGCCCGGATGCGGCGATCTTCTCGGCCGCGTTGAACATGCAGTACCAGCAATCCGGCTGTGTCGCGAAACGGATGGTCTGCGAGACATTGCACGCCTGTCCAGAGCCAAAGATTTTTTTGCACTTCTTGCCTTCATTCGGGCGCAATAAAAAGGGCGGCAGGTCGTTCCACCTCACTCCATAGTTGATGAACTGGGTTGCAAACCCGGCGTTGGGAGTCGCGCACTCTGTGTTGACCGGCAAATCCTTGTCCGCCGTGGTGCAGCCCATCGCGAGCTGCGTAATTTCTTCGTGGACCGGCCCCTTAATGAGGCGGCCGAGCTTACCGGCGACCTTCGCTCGATTGCTCGTGGGCTCCTTGGTTAGTCTCTCCTCCCACTCCGAAGATAGCGGCGCAATCTGAAAACCGTATGCGTGTCGACCCAGACACGTGAAACCGATTGCTACTGCGGACAGCGCGCAATCTAGGCGGGTTCGCATGAAATCCTCCCGAAATGCAAATAGATCATGCGGCCGGTTTGCTACCCAGATCGGCCGCAATACTTCTTAGCTGCTCCAACGCCCCCTCCAAATCCTCGATCATCTCCTGCGCGATCACCTCAGGTGCCGGTAGGTTGTCCGAGTCCTCGAGCGACTCGTCCTTAAGCCAAAAAATGTCGAGGCTTGCCTTGTCGCGCGCGACGAGCTCGTTGTAGCCGTAGGCGCACCAGCGACCGTCGGGCTTTTTCTCCGACCATGTTGCCTTGCGCTCATGGCGGTTCTTCGGGTTGTAGCAGGCGACGAACTCGTCCAGGTCCGCGCGCTTAAGGAAGTTGGTCTTCAGCGTGAAGTGCCTGTTGGTGCGCAGGTCGTAGATCCAGAGCTTCTTAGTCCACGGCGTCTCGGAGGCGGGCTTCTTGTCGAAGAACAGCACATTCGCTTTCACGCCCTGCGCGTAGAAAAGGCCCGTGGGCAGGCGCAGCAGCGTGTGCACGTCGCAGTCAGCGAGCAGTTTCCGCCGAATTGTCTCGCCCGCTCCGCCCTCGAAGAGCACGTTGTCCGGCACCACCACCGCCGCGCGGCCATTCACCTTGAGCAGCGTCTTGATGTGCTGCACGAAGTTGAGCTGCTTGTTCGAGGTGGTGGCCCAGAAGTCGTCGCGCTCGTAAGTCTCCTTCTCCTTCGACGCCTCGCCGTTCTCGCCGACTGCGGTGAAGCTCGACTTCTTGCCGAAAGGCGGATTGGTCAGAACGATGTCGAAGCGCTCGCCCGGATCGGCCTTGAGCGAGTCGTTCACCTCGATCGGCTCGCCCTCGAGGCCCCCAATGCCGTGCAGCATCAGATTCATCGCGCACAGACGCGCGACCGCCTGCACCAGCTCCACACCCTTCAAGGCATCTTCCTTCAGGCGGCGCTTCTGGTCCTTGGTGAGATTGGGATTCTTTTCGACGATATAGTCGTGCGCGGCGAGCAGAAACCCGCCTGTGCCGCAGGCCGGGTCGCAGATCGTCTCCTTCGGCTGCGGCGCCACCGCCTCCACGATCGCCTGGATCAGCGGCCGCGGCGTGAAGTACTGCCCCGCGCCCGACTTCGTGTCCTGCGCGTTCTTCTCCAGCAGCCCCTCGTAGGCGTCGCCCTTCACGTCCGCGCCCATCGCCGACCAGTTCTCCTTGTCGATCAGATCGACGATCAGGCGCCGCAGCTTCGCCGGATCCTGGAACTTGTTCTGCGCCTTGCCGAAGATCAGCCCGAACAACCCCTTCCCCGCCCCGAGCTTCTCCAGCGTGTGGCGGTAGTGATCGAACAGCTCGTCGCCGTCGCGCTCAAGCAGGCTCGGCCAGTCGTACCCGGCCGGAATGGGGCTCTTCTGGTTGTACGGCGCCTGCGTGCGCTCGTCTGCCATCTTGAGGAACAGGAGATACGTCAACTGCTCGACGTAGTCGCCATAGCTCATCCCGTCGTCGCGCAGGACGTTGCAGTAGTTCCAGAGCTTCTGGACGATGGCGGAGGTGTTCATCAGTCGCTATTTCATCCGGCCGCGCCAGTAGCCGGGCCGTCTCGCAGTATGCGCGAATGCGACGACCACGACCTCGGCGGCGCTCTCGCGCACGATCACCGCATACGGAAAGCGCCGCAGCAGCAGCCGCTTCACGCCGCGGGTTCCGGCAACTCCGGGAACGCCAGTCAGGGGGACCATCTCCTCTTCGAGCAGGTCGAGCGCGGCATCCACCGCGTGCTCGAAATCCACCCCGAGTCCGGCACGCTCCTTTTCGTACCACGCCGCGGCCTCCGCTGCCTCCTCGGCTGCCGCGCCGTGGACACGCACCCGCCGCATCAGGCGCGGCTCATGCGCGCCCGCATGCGCCGGCGCAGCTCCTCCCGGTCGATCAGCTCCGCGGTACCGGCATCGATCTCCGCGAGCCTGCGCAGGATCTCCGCGTCCCAGGCCGGTTCCACATCCGCGTCGGCCGGCCCGTCGAGGCTGACCACAAGACTATGCGCGAGCTCCGCGCGATCGGATTCCGGCAGCCTCAACGCCTCGGAACGAACCTTTTCAAGTGCAGTGCCAGCCATTTACTTCTCCCGATCGGGTACGTGCGCGACAGCGTACAGGATAGCAAAGGAAACGGCCTACTCATCCGCCCCGCGGTGCGCCGTCACTTCCTCGTCCACCCAGTCCTCTTCCTCCCACCGCATCCCCTTGCGCCCCGGCACCTTGCGCGTCGCGCCCGGCACGGTACGCGGGACAGGACTTCGGCCCGTAGCAGAACGTCTCGAAGCGGTGCTCCCGCTCCCGAGGATTCCACTGATCGAGGATCATCTCCACCGGCATGCGGCAGCCCCAGATGCAGGCGCGGCACTTCGCCTCGTAGGTGCGCGCATCGACCCTGCGGTGCCCGCGCGCGCGATACGTCTCCAGCGCCGACGGCACTCCGAGCCACGGCGGCGGCGAAGCGCTCGCCTCCGCGCCGCGCGCGAGCACCTTGAGCGCGCTCGCCTTGTAGAACTCCGCCGATTCCATCTCCGGATTCGCCACCGCCATCGCCTCGCCCGCCACCTCGTCGCCCGCGCGAAACGCGTGCTTCGCCTGCGCCGACTTCCCGATCCCGACCGAAAACTCCCGCCCCTCCCCCGCAACCGTGCCGCGCAGAAAAAGCACGTAGCCGAGATACGAATGGCTGCGCTCGTCGAACGAGCGCGTCGGCCGGATGCGCGGCTGCACCGCGAGCAGCGTGCCGCGCCAGGCGACCTTGGTGCTTACAGCGTCCACCCCTCGCGCCGCATCAAACCGAGAAAGCTGACGCACGGGATCCCGAGTTCACGGCAGACATCCGGAATGTAATGCGTGCGTTTGGGACTTCGTTTTTCGGCGGCCGACGTTTCTCCGGTCACCACGACGCCCTTCCTCACGCGCGCGAGCGCTATGACGTACGCATCCGCCTCCTCGTGTTCGGCCTTCGGGTCGCGCAGACCGGCGAACTGATTTTGGATCGCCAGCGCTTCCGCCAGCAGGTCCGCCGTCGGCACGAAGATTCCGGGACGCGCATCCGTCCAGCCGATCAGGTCCGCGGTTCCGACCGCCTTGACTTCTTCCTTCACAAGCGCCGGCGCCCGGAAATCGCTCGCTGGCGATGAGCCCATCGATCTTCTGCAGTAACGACTTGAAAATATCAGCCGGGTAATAGCGCGCCTGCCAATCCATGAGGATGCTGGAATCCACCGAATAAATTGGCTCGGCGGCGCCTTCACTCATCCGGCGAACCGCCAATCGGCCCTTGCGCCAACATCTCACGCAACTTGCCGAAGTGCTCGAACTTAAGATCGAGGTAGCGGCCAGCGTCAACCGATGTAATCCGGTTCGCGTCGAGCGCCTCCAGTACGAGCTGTACGAACGGTCTCCCGCTGCGATTGATCGCCTTCTCCGGCGGCAAAGCAAACCCGCCCCGCCGCGGCGGAAGCGCCGCGACGTACTTGTCCCATGCCTCGCGCCATGTGCGGTACCGCGCCCAGGTCATGACCCCGGACCCGCGCAGCCTTGTTGCCATGGCGAGTGGCGTCACCCGGAACCGCCGGGCGAGATTGCGCATTTCGTCGAGACTCCAACCTGAATCGACCTGGCGCCTGCCGATGGCGGCGGTCAATGCTGTCTCGGGGATCAGCGCGTTGCTCGCCGCAATTTCCGCAAATCGCTCGACTTGCTGCCATTCGGTGCTTGAACGCTTCTCAAGCAAAGCTGGCTTCTCTTCCTTGCCGACCGCGAGCATCAAGTGAATCACCTCGTGCAGCAGCGTGAAGGACTTCCCTTCCGGATTCTCCTTGCCGTTGATACCAGCCACCGGCAGCGGCGCATGAAGCAGCGACAGCCCGCGCACTTCAGCGAGGCCCACCTTGCCAAACTGAAAAACCAGCACTCCCATGGCCTCAACGCGCGCGCGCCACGTGCGCCATGCCTCCCACTCACTACGCCACCGCAACTGATCCTCGGTCGAAACAGCCAACGCCGTCCGGAGACGGGCGCCAACCTCGACGGGAGTCTCATTGAGACGGGCAACAAGTTCGAAGGCAGGAACCGGGGCTCCCAACTCCGCCATGAGACTTAGCGCGTTTTCTCGTCGCGTGAGCATCTGCCGCACCGCGAGCCGCAATTCCGGCGATTCGTGGCCAGTGCGAATTCCCGGCAGCCTTCGATACTCCGCCGCCAAGGGCGGCAATTCCGGCGGCTTCGCTAAAAAGAAAACGCTGAGCGGCCGATGCAGGAAGCGCGAAAGCGCCTCGACCTGCCGCAGCGTCGGTTGCCGCTCGCCCTGTTCCCACGCGTTCACGCGCTCGACTTTCACGTGAAGTCGTTTCGCAACGCGCTCCGCCGGCCAGCCGCTCTCCACCCGTGCCCACTCAAGGACGCGTGAATTGACGGTCAAAGTGTTGTCAGCAGCCATGGTTTTGCGCGCTATGAATCCGCTTACCGGCTATTGTCTCGCATCTTTTCGAACCGGCGCGCTTGTTACGAAGCGGCATTTCCACCTACAGAGCCCTCAAGCTCCGCGCGCAGCTCATCGGTCGATTGCCGCCTGATACCAGTTTCAGAAATGATCGTGTCCATGTTCATCCTCGTAACCCCGACACCGTAGCCCCACGGTTCATCAAAGAACGAACTGTCTTCGGGTCGGACAAACGGAATTGTCCGGGCGTCCACCCCATGCCATATCCGGATTCGAGAGACGATATTTCCTATCGACAGCGCCGCAAGTTGAAGGGCGGGAATAAGCGCTTCCGGACGCCAGTTGAGAGCGTAGGACCGCACACGAAAATGCGGGTCCCTCTTGATCTGCGGCGAGCCGTCGATTGCCTGTGCCCCGTAGAACGACGTTCCAAACTCACTGCCTCCCACTACCCGCATCTCATTCTCTGGAGGAGGTACTCCATATTCATGCTCCGTCCCCGCAGCAAGCGTGAACCCGCCAGCTCTCGCTCGAAATCCGTGCTTTATGGAGTTGTATTCCTTGATGTGGTAGTCGTCCAGAAAATCTGCGGCGAATCGGCTCCATAGAATCGCGTACAGCCGCTGCGTCTCCGCTGTTCTTGCCGGATCTGGGTAGGAAAACAGGTTGATCGTTTCGGAAAGCACTTGCCACGTAACCGCCGAGAGACCGATCCGATTGTAGAGATGGTGCCGCCCTTCCTGAATCTTCCGCACCAGTGAGCGAAGCTGCCTGACGCTGCACTTCTGAATCCAGCCCACCACGCACCCGGGCGCTTGCACTGAAGCACAAAGCAAACTGAAGAGAGTTTCGAGCGCGTGGTGGTAGCCCGTTCTTAGCGCGATCGCAGCTCTCTGGCGATCCTCGCCTTCCAAGTTTGCTGCGTGAGTTACCGCGAGATATTCGAAGTAGCGGTGATCGATGCTTTCTACAAACCGAAGATTCCGGTCCTGGAGATCGTATTCCCACACGCAGTACGGCGTTTCGTCTACCGCGAAAACTGAATACTGCATCTGTTTACTTTCCCGCTTTAAGAGGTCGTCAGCATTCTTGCCGCTGCGAGCCAACAGTTTCCTCCACCTGCGACGTTACTTGCTGAGATTCCCCATCGGCAGATGAGCTTCGCCTGTCTGAGAAACGTGACGCCTAAGACGCGCTACCAATTCGCCGAGCTTCCAGGGGCAATGTCCCGTAGCGTGTTGAACGGTGAGCGAGGGGCGGCTCCGGTTTTCAATGTTACGCGACCTTGACGTTGGTCGAGGGGCTCGCTGTGCGCTGTGCGAGCGCGGCAACGAGGCGTTTC
>Ga0187893_10000919_pt1 | contig 74198 bp, 74 predicted proteins | sample MA1701074metaG_FD_139574 | JGI IMG/M metagenome (GOLD analysis project Ga0187893, IMG submission 139574) | White microbial mat communities from a basaltic lava cave in the Kipuka Kanohina Cave System on the Island of Hawaii, USA - MA170107-4 metaG ...
AAGGTGTTCACGCCGAGCGCCTCGCAGGCGCTCTCGTCCTCGCGGATCGCGATCAGGTAGGCTCCGAAGCGCCGGCGCTCGATCCAGGCCACGATGGCGCTCGCGGCCAGCATCAGGGCGAGCGCGATGTAGTAGTAGGCGCGGTTGTCCTGGAACTGGAACTGCCGGGGGTTGCCGGTGAAGGTGATGTAGTAGCCGAGAGCCCCTCCGACCGCGTCGGTGTTCAGGGCCACGATGCGGCAGACCTCCGCGAAGGCCACCGTGAGCAGCACGAAGTAGAAGCCGCGCAGGCCGAAGCGGAAACCCAGATAGCCGACCACGGTGCCGAGCACCGCGGACAGCGCTCCGCCGATCAACATGCCGAGCCACGGCGTGACCCCGGCCTGCGCCGAGAGGATCGCCGAGGCGTACGCCCCGATGCCCACGAAGGCCGCGTGCCCGGCCGAGAGCTGGCCCGCGTAGCCGCCCACGACGTTCCAGGCCTGGCCGAGGAACGCGTAGAAGAAGATGAAGATGAACACGGTGACCGCGTAGGAATTGAGCACCGCGGGCAGCAGGAGCAAGACGGCCAGTGCGCCGGCCGCGAGCCACCTCACGTGGTGGTCCTCCCGAAGAGCCCGGCCGGCCGGAACAGCAAGATGACGATGAGGAGCGAGAAGCTCACCAGCTCCTTCATGGACGGGCTCAGGAACACCGCTCCGAGGGACTCGGCCACCGAGACGAGCAGGCCGCCCAGGAAGGCGCCGGGCAGGCTGCCCATGCCACCGATGATCACGATGTTGAACGAGGCTACCGAGAGCGCGAGCCCGCCCGCCGGCTGGAAGGGCAGGACCGGCGAGACGAGGGCCCCCGCCGCCCCCACGCAAGCCGCCCCGATGCCGAAGGCGACCGCGTAGACGCGCCGCACGTCGGTGCCGATGACGAGCGCGCCGTAGGCGTTGTCGGCGGCGGCCCGCATGGTGCGGCCGAGATCGGTGCGGGTGAGAAAGAAATAGAGCGCCAGGGTGAGGGCCATGGCCAGCGCGAACGTCACGAGCCGCGCCACGTCGACGAAGACCGGCCCGAGCCAGAAGGTGGCCGCCCGGAGGGGCGAGCGCACGCGCTGGGGGTCGGGACCGAAGGCGACCAGGGCGGCGTTCTCGAGCACGAGCGCCACGCCCAGCATCAGGAGGATCTGCATCTCGTGCGGGGCCTCCACGATGCGATCGACGAGGAGCCGCTGGACGACCAGGCCGAGCGCGAAGAGCACGGCCGCGCACGCCACGAAGCCCAGGTAGGGGTCCACCCCGGCGCGGGTGGCCAGCAACCAGGCCAGGTACATGCCCCAGACCATCATGTCGCCGTGGGCGAAGTTCACCACCCGCATCACGCCGAAGATGAGGGTGAGCCCCACCGCCATGAGGCTGTAGACGCCGCCGAACAAGAGCCCGCTGAGCAGGCCCTGGGCGATGAGCGCCGGATCCAGAAGCCGTTACGCCTTCGGACGCGGGAAGACGAACTTCTGGACGGCGGCCTCCTTGGGCCAGACCGCGACCGGCTTGCCGCCCAGGATCTGGATCATGGTGGGAATCGCGTTCGGGTTGTCCCCGAGCTCGTTGAAGACGACGGGACCGCCGTACTGCATGAGCCCGGCCGAGTAGTTCGTCTTCTTCATCGCCTCCACGATCGCGTCGGGATCGGTGGACTTGGCGCGCTCGAGGATGTCGGCGATGAGGAACATGGCGTCGTAGGAGTAACCCGAGTTGGTGTCAAAGGTCCGGCCGCCGGAGCGCTTCTTGTACTCCTCGGCGACCGTGTTGGTCTTGGGGTTCTTGAAGTTCGCCCACGGCACGCTCGTGAGGATGTACTCGAGGTCCTCCTTGAGCACCGCGAGCTGGCCGGCCTCGTAGAGCCCCGGGCTGCCGGGGCCGACGATGCCCATCACCTCGACGCGCTGCTTGCGGATCTCGGGCAGCAGGAGCTGCGCGGACGCCGGCCGGGTGATGGGCGCAACGATGTCGGGCTTGGCCGCCTTCGCCCGCGAGACCTCGGTGGAGAGGTCCTGGGGCGGCTCCGGCCACGGGATCACGTCCACGATCTCCCACGACGGGCTGGCCGCCTTGTGGGCCGCCTGGAAGCCGCGCGCCTGGTTCTGGCCGAAGAGGTCGTTACAGTACATCAGCACGACTCGCTTGGGCGAGACCCCGGCCTCCTTGAAGATCTCGGTGAAGTACTGCACCGCCCTCCGGCCGAACGACGAGCCGGTCGGGAAGTTCCGGTAGACGTACTGGACCTTCTGCTGCCCCTCCTTCACCGACTTGGCGACGTTGGCGGTGATGGGGTCGGCGGCCGCAATGTCCACCAGGAACGGGACGCGGCGCTGCTGGGCCACCGGCACCATCGCCGCGGTCGAGCCAGAGTCGAACGAGCCCATCAGCATCTGGGCCCCCTGGTTGACGACGCGCTCGGCCTCCGCGCGCCCCACGTCGGGCTTGGTCTGCGTATCGCCCAGCAGTAGCTCGAGCTTGGCGCCGCCCAGCGCCTTGATGCCGCCTGCCGCGTTGATGGCGTCGGCGGCCATCTGCGCGCCGAGCCGGCAGGCCTGGCCTGGCTCGGCGAGCGGGCCCGTGATCGGGTGAACCACGCCCACCTTGAGCGACGGCGCCTGGGCGCGCAACACGCTCGGGAAGCCGAGCGCGGCGGCGCCGGCCGCAGTCCCGGCGGCCTGGAGAAAGGTGCGGCGGGGCACTCGCGGCGCGGTCCGTCGGTTGCTCATCGAAGTCTCCCGTCGATGGTCGATGCGGCGTGGGTTTCCAACCTACTTCTTCGAGTAGTCATAGAAGCCCTTGCCGCTCTTCCGGCCGAGCTGTCCCGCCATCACCATGCGCTTCAGCAACGGCGGGGGGGCGTAGCGGGGTTCCCGATACTCGTCGAACATGACCTCGGCGACGTACATGGTGGTGTCGAGCCCGACGAGGTCAAGCAGCGTGAACGGGCCCATGGGGTAGCCGCAGCCGAGCTTCATGGCCTGGTCGATGTCCTCGAGGGTGGCCAGACCCCCTTCGTAGACCCGAATGGCGTCGAGCAGGTACGGCACGAGGAGCCGGTTCACGATGAACGCGGTCGAGTCCTTGGCCCGCACCGGCACCTTGCCCACTGCCTGCACCCATTCATACGCCGAGAGCACACTCTTCTCGTCGGTCAGGATGGTCTGCACCACCTCGACCAGCTTCATCAGGGGCACCGGGTTGAAGAAGTGCAGGCCGAGCACCTGGCCCGGCCGCTTGGTGGCCGCCGCCATCGCGGTGATGTTGCACGACGAGGTGTTCGACGCCAGCAGCGCGTGCGGCGGGCAGATCCGGTCGAGCTTCGCGAAGGTCTCGTTCTTGAGCGGCTGGTTCTCCGTGATGGCCTCGATCACGAGATCGCACTCGCGGAGCGCCTCGAGGCCGACCGCCCCCTTGATCCGGCCCAGGATCTCGTCCCGCGCGCCCTCGTCGAGCTTGGCCTTGGCGACCAGCGCGTCGAGGTTTTTGCGGAGGCCGCCCAGCCCGCGATCGAGCAGCTCCTGGCTGGCCTCCGCGACCACGGTCGGGAAGCCGGCCTGCGCCGCCACCTGGACGATGCCCGAGCCCATGAGCCCACAGCCCAGCACGCCGATGGTTCGGATGGCCATGGCCTCCGCTCTCCTGGTCACAGCCGTCCCCGGTCACCCCGGGAGCGGCGTCAGCCTCGATTGGATGGGATCGACTCGGCGGTCAGCGGCGGGACTTCGCCCGGTTGTAGGCGGCCAGCGCGAACTCGTGCTCGATGTCGCCGGGGGGGCAGGGGTTCCTGACCGTGATGCTCAGCCCGGTCTTCCGGTTGCGCATCGAACCGTCCGGCTGAGGCTCCCACTCGTCAATGGCCGACGGTCTGGGCGCCAGGGCATCGCGCTTGATCTCTTCGCTGAAGGCGCGCTCCCGGGATTCCATGGGCCGGTTGATCAGGTTCAGGATGATTGGCGCCGTCGCCTTCTCACCGGGCTCGGCGGCCCCCGCCCCAGCGGGCAACACGAGTCCCGCGATCACCGTCAGCACCCCACCCACCCACGCTCGCTCGATCACGCGTCACCTCCAGGTCCCCATCATACAACCACTTCCGACCGCCTACTCGTAGACGATGAGGGAGTCGATTCGGTGGCCGGTGAGCCGCTCGCGCCCCTTGAGAAACGCCAACTCGATCAGGAACGCCGCGCCCACCACCACGCCCCCGAGCCGCCCCACGAGCCGGAGCGTCGCGGCCATGGTCCCGCCGGTGGCGAGCAGGTCGTCCACGACGAGGACGCGCTGGCCTTTCTGGACCGCATCCTCGTGGATGGCCAGCACGTCGCGGCCGTACTCGAGCTCGTACTCCTCCTCGATCGTACGCGCGGGCAGCTTGCCCCGCTTGCGCACCGGGACGAAGCCCGCCTTGAGCTGATGCGCGAGCGCGCCCCCGAAGATGAAGCCCCGCGACTCCACGCCCACCACGAGGTCCACCCGCGCCGTGTGGTACCGGGCGGCCAGATGGTCGATCACCGCGGCCCAGGCCGGCCCGTCCCGGAGCAGCGTGGTGATGTCCTTGAAGAGGATGCCCTCGGTGGGGAAATCCTTGATATCGCGGATCTTTGCGCGCAGTTCGGCGACGTCCATCGCGGGCAGGATGTTACCCGCCGGCCCGTCTTGACGCAATACGAAAAACCTCGTCCGGCAGCATTTCGAGGTCGGGAACGATGAGATCCGCCTGCGGGGCGGGCCGTCGAAACCCCGCGGTGTAGTGGGCCGCGCGCATCCCGATGCTCCGCGCCCCCGCCACGTCCGCGTCCGGGTTGTCACCGATGTGCACGGCCTCCGATGGCCCCACGCCCGCGCGGGCGAGCGTGCGCCGGAAGATCTCGGCCTCCGGCTTGCGGACGCCGACCTCGTCGGAATACGAGATGGCGCTGAAGTAGGAGAGCAATCCGTGGCGCTCGAGGACTCGCCTCAAGACGACTCCCGGCGTGCGCCCGGTGTTGGAGACGATGCCGAGGCTCACCCCGCGCGCGGCCAGCTCCCTCACCGCGCGAGCGGTGCCCGGGCTGAGGTCGGGCGGATGAGCCAGCACCGGAGAGGTGTAGGCGTCGAGCGCAGCCTGGAAGCTCGCCGAGCTCAGGCGGGCCGCGACGCCGGGCCCGCCCGTGTCGAGAACCAGCCGCAGCTGCTCCTCCCGACTCGGGTCGCGGTTCAGGCTCCAGAAGCGCTCGGCGAGCAGCACCCCCGAGCGCTCGTGGATCTCCTCGGCTTCCACGTCGGTCACCGCCACGCCCGCGTCGCGCAGCGCCTCCCGGATGGCGACGATCCGCAGCGCTCGCTGGGCTCGCAGGTTGTCGGCGGAGTCGGTGACGAGGGTGTCCCAGAAGTCGAACGTGACGAGGCGGATCACGAAGCGAAGCGGGGCTTGCGCTTGCCGAGGTAGGCTTCCATCGCCTCCCGGGGCTCGCCAGTGGCGAAGGACTGGCCGAAGGCGTTGACCCCGTACTCGACCGCCGTCCGCTGATCGGTGTTGCGCCAGCGGACGATCAGCTCCTTCTGGAGGCGTACCGCGGTGGGAGCGCACTCGAGCACGCGTCCGGCCAATTCCGCCGTCACCACGCGCAGCTCGCCGAGGGGCGCCACCCGGTTGATCAGCCCCCATTCCAAGGCCTGGCGCGCGGAAACACTCTCTCCGGTCAGCAAGATCTCCGCGGCCCGCCCGGGCCCCACGAAGCCGGGCAGCAGGGCGGCCTCGATCACCGACGGGATGCCGACGCGGATCTCGGGCAGGCCCATGATCGCCTCGGCGGCGGCGGTGCGCAGGTCACACGCCATCGCCAGCTCGAATCCGGCCCCCAGGCAGGCCCCGTTGATCATGCAGATCGTGGGAAAGGGGGCGTCGTGCACCAGATTGATCGCCTCGTGGAGGGCCGCGATGAACGCCTTCGCGGTGGCCGGCGTGAAGTCACGCAGCACCTGTAGCTGCATGCCGCCGGTGGTCGCGCGGCCGGCGCCCGTGATGACGGCGGCGCGCACGGTCTGGTCGCGGCGGAGCGCGTCGAACGCGCTCCGGATCCCCTCCACCATCTCGGGCACGATCAGGTTGAGCGGGGGCCGGTCGAGGGTGATCCAGGCCAGCGCGCCTTCGCGCTCGACCTTCACGAACTCACCCTTTACGTGCATATCTCCGGCTAGTAGCGCTTCATGCGCGGGTCGATGGAGCGGGCCCACTGGTCGAGGCCGCCGGCGAGATTGACCGCCTTGAAGCCCTGCTGGCGGAGAAAGCTGGCGACCGCGGCGCTGCGCACGCCGTGATGGCAGTAGACCACGATCTCGTCGGCGGGGTCGAGCTCCGCGGTGCGGAACTCGATCTCCTCTATGGGGATGTGGGTCGCGTTCTCGAGCCGACAGAGCGCGGTCTCCCAGTCCTCGCGCACGTCCAGGAGCACGAGCGGGTCCTTGCGATCGAGCCGCGTCTTCAGATCGTGCGGGCTGATGTCGGTCATGACCTGGTCTCCCGGGAGGGAAGATAGCATGAGGCAGCCGGCGGCGGAGTTACCCCCCTTGCTTCTCCCTTGTATCCGCTCGGCTCGCCTCCGGCTGCGCCTCGCCCTGCGCGGGGAGGAGCACGGAGGTCTCGGGCGAGATCTCGATCTTCACCTCGTCGCCCGGCTTGAAGCTGCGGCCCCGCCGGGCGGAGGTGAGCATCTCGACGCGCACGGTGCCGCCGGCCACCCCCACCTCGTAGAGCTGGCGTGAGCCCTCGAAGACGTGGCCGGCCACCTTGCCGCGAATGCCGCCCGCCGCGCGCTCCGCTTCCTCGAGGCGGAGCGTCTCGGGTCGGAGGCAGAGCAGGCCGCTGGTCCCCACCGTCCAGGGATGCCCGCCCGAGGCCACCGGCACCCGCGAGCCCGCCGCCGTCTCCACCACCACGCCGAGGTCGCGCACCTCCACCACTCGTACCGGCAGCAGGTTGGCGGCGCCCACGAACTCGGCCACGAAGCGGTCACGCGGGCGCCAGTAGATCTCCTCCGGCTTGCCTTCCTGCACGATGCGCCCCTGGCTCAGGACCGCGATCCGCGTGGACAGGGCCAGCGCCTCGGCATGGTCGCGCGTGGCGTAGATCGTGGTGATGCCCGCGTCGTGGTGCAGCCGCCCGAGCTCGACCCGCATCTGCGTGCGCGCCACTCCCTCCAGGTCGGACAGCGGCTCGTCGAGCAGGAGCAGGCGCGGCCTCACGATCAGGGCGCGCGCCAGCGCCACCCGCGTCGGCTGGCCGCCCGCAAGCTGCGAGGGCCGGCGCCCCTCGAACCCGGCGAGCCCCACCTGCCGGAGCGTGGCCGCCACCTTCCGGGCCAGCTCGTCGCCGGAGACCCCGCGCTCGCGCAATCCGAACGCCACGTTCTCGAACACGGACAGATGCGGCCACAGCGCGCTGCGTGGGAAGACCATGCCGAGGTTGCGCTTCTGCGGCGGCATCGGATCGATGGGCTCGCCGTCCACCAGGATGCGGCCCGTGTCGGGCGTGACGAACCCGGCGAGCAGCCGCAGCAGCGTCGTCTTCCCGCTGCCCGAAGGGCCGAGCAGCGTGTAGAGCTCGCCAGGCCGGACCGACAGCGATACGTCGCGCACCGCCCATGGAGCGCCGTAGCGCTTGCCGACACTCTCCACGCGGAGTTCCGACAGCCGGATCAGCTCGTCCTGGCTCACGACGTCATGCCTCCTCCCGGGTCGTCCCGGAGCCGCGATCGGCGGTTCATCGGCGCGACGAGGGGAACCACCGCGACGCCCAACGCGGCCCGCGTAAGGTAGACCAGGACCGGGCCCATGAAGGCCGCCCCGATGCGCCCGGAGTCGACGAAGCCAGCGCCATGCCGAGGGTGATCAGCGGGCTGATGCCCAGGATCCATCCCGTCCATCGGAGCGTCGCCGCCGGCTCCAAGGTGGACATCCGCTGGATGTGGAACGGCAGGCTCACGCCAGACGAACGACCACACGAAGGTACCGATGAGCATCGAGGTGGGCAGGACCCGCTCTGCGCGCGTCCGGCTCATGCCCCTTGCGACGACCCCCCCGAAAGGTAGCACAGGAGGCCGCGCCGGACGCAGCGCGGGGATCGAGGGACGACGGAGCTGGAGAGGGAGCGGCTAGCGCGAGCGCGAGAACCCGAGCTGGGCGCCGACCGGATAACCGTTGCGGTCGCGGCGATCGGGATCGGCGGTCACCGACGACCGCCACGCCTGGTACTCGCGCTCGTCGCGCCAGCGCCGCAGCGCCCACACCGCCAAGCCCACCGCGACGCCGCCAAGTGCCACGACACACACGAGGGCGCCGCGCTTCATCACCGTTTCCAGCGAGACCCCTGCTTCAAGGGGCGTCTCCATGGCCACACTCCTCCTACTCGGCTCCGATAGCGAGCCAGAGCACCGCCGAGCTGACGCCGACGACCAGCAGGGTGAGCAGCGTTGCCAGCAGCATGCCCTCCTGACTAGCAAGAGGTGAGCCATCGGAGACGCCGCGGAAAATCAAGCAGTTGGCGTGGAGCAGCGCGGTCGGAATTCAGAGCTTGTCAGGCCGGGTGCCCAGACTTTGTCACGTGATGCGGCCCGGAACGCCTAAGTGCGCGTCCTTTCTCATCAGAAGACTGGCCTCCTTCTTGCTGCCTCCCGCCGTATGGCTTCGTTTCGCTTCAAGATGCTGGGAGGCGCCTTGATCGGCCTGCTCGTGCTGGTCGCCGTCCTCGCGCTGCTCATGAGGCTGTACGAGACGCCGCCACCGCCGGCCGCCGAGTCGGGCCCGACCGGCCCCGCCGAGGTGAGAGCCGCGCCGGCCGGTGAGACACCCACGGTGGCCGCGCGTGTCTCACGCTCCAAGGGGCAGAGTGACTGGCCGTTCTTCTTCCGGGCCGGCGACACCCTCAGCCGGATGAGCGACGGCACCGCCCTGGGCGTGGTGGTGCGGCTCGAGCGCGCCTACTCGTTCCCCGACGGCTCGGCCGGCCCCGCCTACGTGGTAAGATCTGCTGACCAGCGCGAGATCGCCTTCGATGCCGACGAGCTGGAGCGGAGCGCGCGCATCGAGGCCATCCGCGAGCTCGGGCGCCCCGCCGCCGGCAAGCCGTCGCGCTGAGGGGCGGCCCACCTCGACACGAGGGCTAGATGGAAGAGGGATCCGACTTCCTCGACACGATCCTTCTGATCGCGGGCCTCGTGCTGATTGCGCTCACCACCCTGGGCGTCTCTCGCCGGCGCTCCGGCAGCCAGCGTCCGGTGGAAGGCCAGCGCATGGCCACGGTCGGGATCCTGATCTGGCTGGCCCTCGTCGGTGTCGCGGTCTACCTGATCTTCAGCTGAAGCCGTGGTCGCCTCACGGCGCCAGGGCCTGCTTCCAGGACACCGCGGCCGCCACGTTGGCCGGCTGCGGCGTGGTGCACGCGGCCCCGCGCGCGCCCACGCTCGCGGTGCCGCCCTTCACCGAGCATACTCCGAAGGGCGTGCCGAACTCCGCGGCGCCCTGAACCACCGTGAGGGCGCTCTGGCCGTCCTCGGCCACCTTCAGGTGGATCTCGGCGTCGCGCGCCGCCGCGACGGCGGCCGGGGTTTCGATCTCGAGCTGGCGCGCGCCGTCTCCGGCCTTGACCCAGACTTCGCCCTGGCGCACGCGCAGGATGCGCATCGTCCCGCTCGTTTTGTCCCATCGCGAGAGGATCTTGAGCGTCGTCTTCTCGTTCAGGGCGACCGGCGTGCCCGGCCGCAACTGGATCAGCGCCTGGCTGCCGGGATCGGTGCGAAGCACGTCGCCCTCGAAGAGCGGGAGCGCCCCGCGGCCTTGGAGCCGATGCTCGATGCCGTCGGTCCGCACGACCACCAGCGTCCCCACCGCGTTCTGGGCGGTGCCCACCGGCACTCCCTGCGCGGCCACGGGGACCACGCCGCCGGGCAGGAGCAACCACGTGCAGAGCCCGAGCGCGACGATGACACTGCTGCGGAGATCACGGCTCGTCGGCCACATGGCGCGACTCAGTTCCCGTGGTAGACGACGCGGATCGGCTTGCGCCCGACCGGCACCGTGGCCAGCACCGAGCTGCTGCCGGTGTCGATGACCTTGAGATCGTTCGAGACCTCGTGGACGACGAACAGGCGGGTACCTTCCCGATTCCCTGAGATGCCATTGGGGCGCTGCCCCACGTCGATCTGCTCCAGGATCCTCAGATTCTTCGGATCCGCGCTCACCACCACGACGCGATTGAGCCCGGCGACCGTGACGTAGGCGTTCGGCCCCTGCAGCCCCTTGAAGCCGAAGGCGATCTGCTGCGGCCCCGGACCCACGTTGATGGAGGCGATCTTGTCCTGGGCCACGGGATCGATGACGTAGATATCGGTGCCGCCGGTGTTCGTGCCCCATATGCGGCCGTCGGGGCCGAGCACCAGGAAGTGCGGGTTCGTGCCCACCGGGATCGCCTTCAGCACGCGGTGCGAGGCCGTATCGATCACCTCCACCGTCTTGTCACCCTGGTTGCTCACGTAGGCGAACCGGCCGTCGCGCGAGAAGGTGAGCCCGGTCGGCCCCTTGCCCACCGCGATGGTGCCGAGGATGCGGAAGGTGGTCGTGTCCACGATCGAGATCGTGTTGTCGCCGATGTTGGCGACCCACGCCTGCCGGTTGTCGTTGGTGAGGGTCACCACGTGAGCCCGATCACCGGTGGCGATGGAGGCCACCGTCTCGAGCGCGCGCGTGTTGATGGCCGAGAGCCGGCCCGAGGCCAGATTGGTGGCGAAGAGCCACCGGCCGTCGCGCGAGACGGCCAGGTCGTGGGTGGCGTGATTGCGGGAATCCACGGTGCCGATGACCTGGAAGCTGTCGCCGTCCACCACCGTCACCGAGTTCGAGCTCTCGTTGGCGACGAAGACTCGCGACCCCGACGCTTCCGGCTCCTTCGTCTGCAGCTCGGCGCAGCCGCCCAGCGCGACAAGCGAGGTGATGGCGAGAGCCGACCGTGTCCAGTGGAATGTTTGGTTTCTGCGCATGGGCTCCTCCCTGGCGACGGCGCGGACTGGCTCGGAAAGCGCCCCCTACCTTGGTCCAGGAACCCCGGGGAGTCAAGGGTATTCCCCCAATTCCGTTCGTTGACACACCGAGCCGATGGCCTTAGTCTCTAATCACGCTGAGCGCCATGCCTGCCCGGATCAGCCTGGGGAAAGCCGGAGAACCGCGATTCCCATGAAGTGGATGGAACGGAGTAAGGGCAGCGTCTCGAGCACCCTCGTCACCCTCGCCGTGCTCCTCCTGGGCGCGTCCGCGTGGGCCCAGACGCCGAAGGCCGAGCGCCCCACCTACGCGGTCGGGGACCGGTGGGTCCGGAGCGATGGCGCCTACGACCTCATCCGGATCGAGGGCGGCCGCTACGTGTTCGCCGCCGACGGGGGCCGTGAGGTGCACCTCACCCGCGATCTCGGCGTGGCCAAGGTCGTTCGCGCCGGTCAGGTGCTGCTGGAGCTGGATCCGCCGCCCGCGCTCGGCTGGCCGCTCGAGGTGGGCCAGTGGAGCGTGACCTGGCTCACGATGAAGAGCCTCGACCCCCAGTACGGCCAGAGCCTCGTGTGCCTCTCCTCCCGGGTCGACGCCTACGAGGACGTGCGCGTGCCCGCGGGCGTCTTCAAGGCCTTCCGCATCGTACAGGTGCTCGAGCCGCGCTTCCTCGCCGCTTCGCCGCAGTCGCGGCGGGTTGAGCTCGCGTTCTGGTACGCGCCTGCCATCCAACAGCTCGTGCGGGCCGACGGCGGAGACCTGGCCGGGCTCGCCTTCCAGGCCGTCGCGCTCGACAAGCCCGGAGCGGCGCCCCTCGCGGTCAGCCTCACCGAGCCGAAGGACCAGGGCCGGGTCTCCACCGAGCGCGCCAACGTGATCGGCAAGGTGGTCGGCGGGACCGGAGCGCTGCGCGTCACGATCACGCTCAACGGGGCCGAGGTCGTCCGGCAGCAGGAGGCCGCGACTCCCGGCAAGGACCTGGCGCTGAGCGTGCCCGTGAAGCTCGTCCAGGGAAAGAACACCCTGATCGTGACCGCCACCGACGGCGCCGGCGTCACGCGCCAGGAAGGGCGCGTCCTCTTCTACGACAAGCCGGCTCCCGCAGTGGCTGCCGCGCCGCCCCCGGCACCCGCTCCGGCTCGACCGACGCCACCGCCGGTGGTCGCCAGCCCGCCATCCGTAGCCGCGTCCCCGCCCCCCGTCTCGGCGCCGGTCGCCCCGGTCCCGGCCAAGCCGCCCGTCGCTGTCGCGCCGACGGGCCCCACCGCCCCGGTGCCCGCGCCCGAGGCGCGCCAGGAAAGCCGGCCTCCCGAGCCGCCGCGCCCCGCCCCGCCCGTCGCGGCCCCGGCGCCGCCGGCGGTGGCCGCCCTGCCGCCGGAGGTGTCGAAGCCCCCCGCACCCATACCCCCCCTCCGGATCACGATCTCGACTCCGGCGAACCAGGCGCGCATGGACCAGGAGACCGTGACGTTCGCGGCGGTCGTCCACGGTGGCACCGGCGTGCGCCAGGTCCTCGTCACCGCCAACGGCGTGGAGCTGTGGCGGCAGGAGAACCGTTCGCAGCAGCCGTCGATGGCGGTCAACCTCCCGGTGAAGCTCGTGGAGGGTCAGAACACCCTTGTGGTCACCGCGGCGGAGACCGACGGCACCATGCACCAGGAGATGCGCACCGTCCACCACGACAAGCTCGTGCCCCTCGCGGTGGACGTGCGGTACCCCGAAGACCGGGCGCGCGTCGCCGACGAGGCGAGCGTGGTGGCGGCGGTGGCGCGGTCGAGCAAGGGGATCAGTCGCATCACGGTCTCCCTGAACGGCGCCGAGGTGCACCAGCAGTCGGAGCGGAGCCCGCAGAAGTCGATGGCGGTCAGCGCTCCGCTCACGCTACGCGAAGGCCCCAACGCCATCGTGATCACCGCGCTGGAGTCGGACGGGACCGCCCGGCAGGAGGTACGGACGGTGATCCTGGAGCGCCCGAAGCCGGTCGCCCCCGCCGCGCCGCCCGCCCCGCCGCCCCCCCCGCCCTCCACGCAATGGGCGGTGATCATCGGGGTGGGCGGCTACGAGAGCTCGGCGGTCCCCAAGCTGCGCTACCCGGTCGCGGACGCCGACGCCGTCTACCAGACGCTGATCACCTCGGGCGGGTTCAAGAAGGAGAACATTCTCCTCATGACCGACAAGACCGAGCGCAAGCCGACCCTGCGCAACATCAAGTGGGCGCTCGGCACCTTCCTGGCCCGCTCGGCGCACAAGAACGACCTGGTCGTGATCTACTTCGCCGGCCACGGCGCCTCCGAGGTGGACCAGCGCGGGATCGAGCGCGACGGCCTCTCCAAGTACCTGGTGCCGGTGGACGCCGACCCCGACGATCTCTACTCCACCGCGCTGCCCATGGACGAGATGCAGAACGTGCTCGGGCGCATCGAGGCCGAACGGGTGACCGTGTTCCTCGACGCCTGCTACAGCGGGGCCGCGGGCGGCCGCACCTTTGCCTCCACCAAGACGCGCACCGTCAACGTGGACGACATCTTCCTGGATCGGCTCACCCGCTCCAAGGGCCGCGCCATCGTCACCGCCTCGCGGCCCTCCGAGCTGTCCATCGAGCTAGCCGAGCTGGGTCACGGGGTGTTCACCTACTACCTCGTGCGCGGGCTGCAGGGCTACGCCGATAACAACCGGGACGGCATCGTCTCGCTGCAGGAACTCTACGAGTACCTGGCCCAGGAGGTCAGCCGGAAGTCCCGCGCGGTGGGCGGCAACCAGCATCCGATGATGAAGGGTGAGCTGGAAGGGATCCTGCCTCTCACCAGGACCGGGAAGCGCAACTAGCCGGATGCGGCGTCTGCTCGCTACGCTGGTCCTCCTCGCGGGCGCCGGCGCGGCCGCGGCGCAGCCCGCCGCCGACGGCCCGAGCTGGGAAACCCCGATGTCGGCGGGCGACCGCGCCTTCCAGCAGGGCCGATACGCGGAGGCAGAGCGCTTCTTCGCCGCCGCTCTCGAGCGGGCCGAGCGCATCGGGGCCCAGGATCCACGCGTGGCCTTGAGCCTGGGCCTGCTCGCCGCTGCCCATCAGGCCGGGGGCCACTACGCGCGGGCCGAGCCCTTGCTCCGGCGCGCGCTCACCATCGCCGAGGGCGCCCTCGGTCCCGACCATCCCGAGGTGGCCGCGGCGCTGACCGCGCTCGGCGGCCTGGGCTCGGTCCAGGGTCGTTACGCGCAGGCCGAGCCGCTCCTGCGCCGAGCGCTCACCATCGACGAGCGCGTGCTGGGACCGGAGCATTCCGAGGTCGCGCGACCCCTGGACGCCCTGGCCTCGGTCGAGCGCCGGCAGGGGCGCTATGGCGAGGCCGAGATGCGGAGCCGGCGCGCGCTGGCCATCCGCGAGAAAACCCTCGGGCCGGAGCACGCGGAGGTGGCGACGAGCCTCGCGGCGCTGGCCGCCCTCTACCGGATCCAGAGCCGATACGCCGAGACGGAGCAGCTCGCCCAGCGCGCGCTGATGATCCGTGAAAAGGCCCTCGGGGCCGAGCATCCCGACGTGGTCTCCCCGCTGGTGACGCTCAGCGAAGCGTATGCCGAGCAAGGCCGCTTCGCCGACGCCGAGCCGCTCGCGCGCCGCGCCCTCAGCGTGGCCGAGAAGGCTCTGGGCCCGGAGCATCCCGAGGTCGCCTCCGCGGTCGAACCCCTGGCCGGGCTCGCGCGCATCCGCGGGCGCTACGCGGAGGCCGAGACGCTGGCGCGGCGCGCGCTCGCGATCCGCGAGAAGGCGCTCGGGCCCGAGCATCCCGACGTGGCCGCGGTCCTGGCCGGCCTGGCCGAGATCTCCCTCCTGGGCCAGGGCGCGGCGCAGGCCGAGCCGCTGGCCCGGCGGGCGCTCGCCATTCAGGAGAAGGCGCTGGGGCCTGAGCATCCGGACGTGGCCCGCAGCCTCCGCGCTCTCGGCGAAGCCCAGCGGCTGCAGGCCCGGTTCCCCGAAGCGGAGCCCTCCTACCAGCGGGCGCTCGCCATCGACGAGAAGCGGCTCGGCCCCGAGTCGCCGAGCGTCGCGCTCGATCTCGATGGCCTGGGCACGCTCTACCGGCTGCAGGGCCGCTTCGCCCAGGCCGAGCCCCTCTACCGGCGGGCCCAGGCCATCAGCGAGAAGACGCTCGGGCCGGAGCACCCCCAGGTTGCGGCGAACATCATCGAGCTGGCCATGCTCCACCGCCTGCAGAGCCGCTTCGCTCAGGCCGAGCCGCTCTATCAATGGGCGCTCACGCTGCAGCGCAAGTCGCTGGGGCCGGATCACCCCGAGGTGGCCGAGAGCCTGGAAGAGTACGCCACCCTCCTCAAGCAGACCAACCGTGAGGCGGAGGCCGCGGAGATCGAGGCGCAGGCCCGCGCCATCCGCGCGAAGGCCGCTCCCCGTTAGTCGAGGTCGTCGCTAACCCGGACCCGGCGGACCTCCGTGGTCCGCTCCGGCCCGCAGATGCGAGCGAATGGCGGCCAGCAGATCGGCCGCGGTGAAGGGCTTGGTCAGGCACACGGTGGCGCCGAGCGCGCGCGGATCAGCGGGCTCGACCTCGATGGCGCTCAGGACCACCACCGGGGTGTCCCGCGTCTCCGGCTGCTCGCGCAGGAGCCGGATGGCCTCGAAGCCGTCCAGATCCGGCAGCATGAGGTCCATGGTGATGGCGTCGGGCCGACGTTGCCGCGCCAGCTCCACCGCTTCCAGCACGCGGCCCGCCTCCAGCACGCGCAGCCCGGCCATCTCGAGCTGCTCCCGCAGCAGGGTCCGCACGTCGGCTTCGTCGTCCACCACTAGGACGAGCGGGGCCGGCTCGTGCGGTCGCCCCGCTGGGATGGTGGGCGGCGCCGCGGCCGCTGGCACCGCGGCTCGGCTAGGCACCGGAATCCGCACCGTGAACGTGGCGCCGGCTCCGAGCTGGCTCTCGACGCCGATCCGCCCCCCGTGCTCCTCGACGATCCCGCGGCAGATGGCTAGTCCCAGCCCGGTGCCACCGGTGCGGCCGGCGCGCCCGCCCTCGAGCTGCTGGAATTTCTGGAAGAGCCGCCCCCCGTCCTCCCGGGCGATCCCCCGGCCGTGGTCCCTGACCCAGACCTCTACCTCGTGGCCCGCGAGCCGCGCGCCCACCGTCACCTGCTCCCGCTCGGGAGAGAACTTGATCGCGTTGGACAGGAGGTTGGTCACCACCTGGACCATGCGATCGAAGTCCACCCGCAGCGCGGGCAGGCCTTCGTCCACCTCCTGGGTGAGCGTGATGGCGCGGGATTCTGCGAAGCCCTGGATCCCCTCTACCGCCAGGCTGATGAAGTCCCCGGGCCGGTGCAGGTCGAGGTCGAGATGGATGTGGCCCGCCTCGATCTTGGAGATGTCGAGGATGTTGTTGATCAGCCGGATCAGGCGATCGGTGTTCTTGAGCGAGATGTCCACCAGGCGCCGCTGGGTCTCGTCGAGCACGAGGCGGCCGTCGGACAGCAGGAGGTGGAGCGACCCCTTGATGGAGGCGAGCGGCGTCCGCAGCTCGTGCGAGACGGTGGAGACGAACTCGGTCTTCATGCTGTCGATCTCGCGCTCGCGCGTCACGTCGCGCAGCGTGACCGTCACGCCCACCACCGCGCCCAGCAGATCCCGCGTCGGCGTGATCAGCCACCGCAGCGTCCGCCGCTCCGGCCGCCGGATCTCGAGATCGCCCGCCGCGGCCTCGCCGCTCCGGGCGAGCGCCGCCGCGAGCGCGGGGCCGCCGGCCGCCGCCCAGCCCATCGCGCGCTCCAGCACCTCGACCAGGCGGGCGAAGGAGCACCCGATGACCTCGGGTGGTTTCACGCCCAGCAGCTCGCCGCCCTGCCGGTTCAGCGCCACCACCGAGCGCTCGAGATCGAGCACCAGGAAGCCGTCGGAGGTGGAGGCGAAGACCTGCTCGAGACGCGTCTTCTGATTCTCCGCCTCCTCGAATAGGCTCGCGTTGTCGAGCGCCATCGCGAGCTGATCGGCGTAGGCGGCGAGCAGACGGGTCTCCGCCTCCGTCAGCGCGCGCGGCCCCGACCAGAGCAGCACCAGGCCGCCCAGCACGCGGCTGCGGCCGCGCACCGGGAAGGCGGCCAGCCCGTGTGGCCCGGGGCCGAGGGTGCCCGGGGGCACCCGACCGCCTCGCGCCGTGGTGTCCGGCACGAGGAGCGGCGCCTCCCGCCGGCGCAGCGGCTCGGCGAGGGCGCGCACGGTGGCTTCGGGCCACGCGCCCCACGAGATCACGGAGGACGCGGCCCCGGGCTCGTCGAAGAGCACGATCCCCACGTGGCTGGCCCCGAAGGTCTGCCCGAGAGTGCCGGCCGCGTCGGGCAGCAGGCGCTTGACGTCGAGGGTGCGGTGCAGCGTGCGGGCCGCCTCGTTCAGCAGCGCGGCGCCGGCCAGGTTCTGCTGCGTCGCCGAGTAGAGCCGCGCGTTCTCGACCGCCACCGCCCCCTGCGCGGCCAGGCTCGCGAGCAGGTTGACCTCGCGCTCGGTGAAGACGTGGGGCGTGAAGTAGGAGCCCCCGAGCACCCCGAACACCTCGTCGCGGATCACGAGGGGAACCGCCAGGGCGGCGCGGGGGGCGTCGGGCCGCCGCATCGCGGCCGCATTGTCGGGCGAATAGGACAAGCCCGGATCGGCCAGCACGTCGCTCGTCCACGCCGGCCGTCGCGTGGCGAACGCGCGCCCGGTGACGCCCTCGCCCGGCTTCAGCAAGAGCGGCCGCGCGAAATCCATCGGATGGTTGCGGCCGCGCGCGAACACGAGGCCGCCGCGGGAAGCGTCCCACCGGTAGAAGCCCGCCGCCGCGCAGCCCAGGGCCTCGATGACGCCGTCCGCGATGAGATCGATCACCGCGTCCAGCTCGAGGGTCGCGGAGAGCTTGCGGGTGACCTCGAGGAGGATCGTGGCGTCCCGCTCCCGCTGCCGCGTCTCGCGGTAGAGGCGGGCGTTGTTGACCGCGGTCCCGAGCTGCTGGCAGAACAGCTCGAGGTGGGCCACCGCGCGCCGCGTGACCGGGCCGCGGCTCGGCTTGTTGTCGGCGCTGACCACCCCGATGGAGCGCCCCTGGAAGAGCAACGGGACGAGCGCGAAGCGCCGCGTGCGCAGCACCGGGTGGTCGTGGAGAGCCCGCGGCAGCGGGGGCACCCGCGCCAGCTCCTCGTCGCTCGTGACCACCAGGGTCGTGCGAGACTCCCACACCGTCTGGACCCCGCCGCTGTCCGCGAGCGCGATGTGGCGCGGGGTCCCCGGCCCGAGGTCGCTCCCCGCCACCAGCTCCAGGCTCGCGCCGTCGTCACCGGCCAGCCACACGTTGATCCGCTGGAAGTGCAGGGCCCGCCTCGCGCCCGTCACGAAGATCTCCACCCGCTCCTGCAGGTCGACGGTGCCGTTCATCGCCTGGGTCAGCGCGTAGAGGTCCTCGGTGAGCCGCCGCCGATCCTGGATGTCCTGGAACAGGCGGGCTTTGGCGATCGCCGCGGCCGACTGGGTGACGAAGATGTCGAGTAGCTCGCGGTCGTCGGCGCCGAAGTCGAGGGCCGCGCGGCCGCTCAGCACCAGAACCCCGAGCAGCAGGTCCTGGAACACGATGGGCACCCCCAGGAAGCTCACGAGGCCGCGGCCAACCCACCACGGCTCTCCCGTGAAGCGCGGATCGAGCGAGACGTCGGCCGCCTCCAGCGGCTGGCGGTGGGCGGCCACCCAGCCCACGCCGCTCTCCCCGAAGGCGAACGCGCGCGGCGCGACCTCGGCCAGGCCGAGCCCGCCCGAGACCGCGCGAGCCTCGAGCCGCTTCACGGCGGCGTCGGCCACCCAGACCGAGACGACCGGCACCCGCATCAGCTCGGCCGCCGCGGCCGCGATGCCGGCCAGCACCTCGTCGGGCTCGAGCGAGGACGAGACGAGCTGGTTGAGGCGGGCCAGCGTGTGCAGCCGCGCGGCCCTGGCGTTGAGCGCCTGGTGGAGGCGTGCGTTCCGCAGCAGCACCCCGGCCTGCTCGCCGATGGCCTGCAAGGGCGCCAGTTCCGCCTCGTCGAACTGGCGCCGCGCCGTCCACCAGACGAGGTAGAAGGCGCCCGCTACCTGGTCGTCGATGAAGAGCGGGATCACCAGGCCCGACTGGTGCGGGAACCGGCGGAACAGATCGATGGCGAACCGCGAGTCATTCGGGAGATCGTCGCTCCAGAGGAGCCGGCCGCTCTGGAAGACGGCGTCGAACCCACGCTGGTCTTCGGTGGTCAGCCGGGCGGTGGCCAGCCCCTCGAGCGCGTCCTTGGGCACGTGATACCCCGCGACCGGGCTCACCTCGGCCCCTTCCGCCTCCCGGACGTACGCCGCGACGGTCTCGGCGCCGGTCAGGTGCGCGAGCTCCCGGCAGATCAGCCGCAGGGCCTCGCCGAAGTCGGTGGTGGTGCTGGCCACGCGCGCCACGGCGAGGAGCGCCGCCGTCTCACGCAGCCGCGATTCGAGCCCGCTCGCGCTTTCACCCATCACGCACATTCCAGTATAAGCGCGCCCCCCTTTGCTCCATTGCTTCCCTCTGACGCCATCCAGCGAGGGGGGTCGGAGTTTGGCCGCGCGACTCCATCGTACGCACGTAGCGCTCGGGCTCGGGCTAGCGGTCGATCGCCCGCCACGGAACGGGATGCGGGGACACGGGCTCGCTCAGTCGAAGCGGCCGGGGAACAGCTCGCCCAGCAGGCGCAGAAGCCCGCCGTCGGCGGGGGTCGGGGCGACGCGGTCGGCGGCCCGGCGCACCGGCTCGGGCGCATCCGGCATGGCGATGCCGAGGCCCGCGTCGCGCAGCATCTCCACATCGTTCTCCTGGTCGCCCACCGTGACCACCCGCTCGAGCGGCACCCCGAGGTGCACGGCCAGCCGGCCCAGGGCCGCGCCCTTGGAGGCCGCGACCGGAATGATCTCCAGGTAGTCGCTCCGGGTGCGCACCAGCCGCCCGTGCTCCGCCACGATCGGCGTCAGCTCCGCCCGCAGGATGTCGAGGTCGCGCGGATGGCCGATGAGCAGGCTCTTGACGAAGGCGCCCAGGCCCAGGAACTCCCCCGGATCGTCCATCACGTCGGCCCGCAAGCCCTCCTCTTCACAGTATTGCCGGATCGGCAGGGTGAGCGCGGTGCAGTAGAGGCGGTCGTCGCGGTAGAAGATCGGGTGCACCGGAGCCTGCGAGAGCACCGCCCAGGCGCGGTGGAGCAGACCGCGGGGCAGTGTGAGCGAGAGCAGGTCAGGGCCGCCGTTGCCGCCCCGCACCAGCGCTCCGTTGTAGTAGATCACCGGCGCGGTGACGCCCAGCTCGTCGCGATAGCGATCCGCCGCCGCCGGCATCCGCCCGGTGGCCAGCGAGATGGCGAGCCCGCGTCCGGCGGCCCGGCGGAAGGCCTCCACGAGCGCCGGGTCGAGCGTCATCGATTCGAAGATCAGCGTGCCGTCCAGATCGCAGACGAGCAGATCGTACGACACGGGCGAGCGGGCCGGCTCCGCGCCGTCGGCTCCGCTCGCGGTCGGGCTCACGCCCGCCGCTCTCCCCGCTGAAAGCGCGCCGCGCACTCGCGACTGCAGAAGAACGCGGGCGCGCCGCCTGCCTCGGACCGGATCGCGCGCGACATCAGCACGTAGGTCTGGCAGACCGGGTCCTTGACCAGCTCGTCGCTCCGCGGAGCCCCCCGGGGCAGCCGTGACCGCCACGCCGCGGGAAGCCGCGAGAGCACGATGACCACCACCGCGAGGAGGGCCAGGAGCAGCAGCGCGCGCATCGCGCCCTCAGCGGGGGTCGGGGCGGATGGAGAGTGAGCGGAGGAAGTCGCGGTCCTGCTCGGTCAGGTCGAAGCCCTCGGAGGCCTCGGCCGCCCGGGCGCCGGTGAAGAAGATGCCGGTCTCGGCGCCGCGCTTGAGGATCTCCTGCACCGCCTCCCGCGAGGCCTCGGTGGCCCTGAGCGACAGCTCGATGGCGCGGAGCAGCTTGTCCATCAGCCGATCCGCGGGGCGCTCTTGCGTCATGGACCTTACGATAGCACACTGACGCGGCGGAGCTTCCCGTGCCCCCCGACGACGGCAGCCGCGAATGGCGATTCCTCGGCTCGACAGAGCGCGAGCGGTTGGGCAAGCTCACGCTGCGCGAGGACGTCTGGCGCCTGCCCACCGGAGCCGAGAAGCGCTACCCGATCCTGCACGTCGGGCTCACGGTCGGGGTGGTGCCGTTCGTCGATGCCCAGCGGATCCTGCTCGTCCGCCAGTTCCGCCACCTGACCCGCGCCGATTCTTGGGAGCTGCCGGGCGGCGGCGCCTTGCCGGGCGAGACTCCCGAGACCGCGGCGCAGCGCGAGCTGCGCGAAGAGGGTGGCTATCGCGCCGGGCGCCTCACCTTTCTCACCCGGTTCCTACCGTCCGCCGCGTATCTCGACGAGACCGCCCACTGCTTCATCGGGCAGGAGCTCGTGGCCGATCCCCTGGCCTCCGACGACGATGAGTTCTTCGAGCGGCGGGTGGTCCCCTTCCGGGAAGCGGTGGCCATGGCGGCGGACGACCGGATCACGGAGTCCGTGTCGAAGGTCGCGCTGCTCGCGGCGGCGCTCCGCCTGGGCGTCCGCCCCTAGTAGGTTGCGCGGCCTCCCGAGAGGTCGTAGACCGCGCCGGTGCTGAAGGAGCATTCGTCGGAGGCGAGCCAGGCGACGAGAGCCGCGACCTCTTCCGGCTTCCCCACCCGGCCCATCGGGATCTTGGAGACCAGCAGATCCACCGTGCTCTGCTCCATCTGCTTGAGCAGCTCGGTGCCGATCACCGCGGGGGCCACCGCGTTGACGAGGATGCCGTGGGTCGCCACCTCCTTGGCGAGGGCCTTGGTGAGACCGATGACCCCCGCCTTGGCGGTGGAGTAGGGCACGAGCGTGGGGTTGCCCTCCTTGCCCGCGATGGAGGCGATGTTGATGATGCGCCCCCCGCCCTGACGCAGCATCACCTTCACCGCGGCCCGGCAGCACAGGAACACGCTGGTGAGGTCCACGTCGATCACTCGCTGCCAGTCCGCGTCGGAAAGCTCCCAGATCGGAAAGGACCGCCCGGTGATCCCCGCGTTGTTGACCAGGACGTCCAGGCGACCCCACGCGCTCTCGACCCGGGCCACGGCTCCATCCACGTCCTTGGTGCGCGCGACGTCTCCGATCAGCGCGATGGCGCCGCGGCCGACGGAGCGGGCGGCGGCCTCCACCGCGTCGACGTCCTGGTCGAGGAGGGCCACGCGCAGGCCGTCGGCGGCCAGCCGCGTGGCGATGGCGAGCCCGATGCCGCGGGCGGCCCCGGTGACGAGCGCGGTCTTGTCGGCGGCCGGCACGGCTCAGTAGGCCGGCGGGGCGTAGATGGTGAGGAAGAAGAGCGGCTGCGGGCCCGGGTTGCGCACGTGGTGCCGCGCGCCCGCCGGGATCAGCGCGCGGGCCCCGACCTTGGCGTGGTGCTCCGTGGTCACGACCGCCTCGCCCTCGATCACGTAGACGACCTGGTCTGCCGCGTGGGTCTCTTCGGGCCCGCCATCTCGTCCGGGGCCGATCGTCATTGCGGTAGCGTAGTCGCTGCCCGGGGCTCGCGCCAGGCCTGGGTGCGACGGTTCACGCCCCGCATCAGCGCCCAGTAGCCGAGGCGCACGGCCAGCCCGATGGCGATGATGCATACCGACATCGCCGCCGCCTGCGCGGTGTCGCCCGCGTCGTCCATCAGGAGCACCGCCACCGCGGCCAGCTCGGTGCCGGGAGCCACCAGGAAGACCACGGCGGAGAGCGTCACCATCGCGTTCAGGAAGAAGTACATGCTGATGGCCACGATGGACGGCAGCGCCATCGGCACCGTCACCCGCCAGAAGGTCCGGTAGAACGGCACGCCGAGCGAGGCGGAGACGTTCTCGAACTCGGCGTCCATCTGGCGCAGCGCGGTGGTGGCGGTGAGAAAGCCCACCGTGAAGTAGTGGATCACGTTGGAGACGATCAGGATGGACAGGGTGCCGTAGAGGAGGTTCAGCGGGCTGCCCGGGGCGTTGAAGGTGAAGATGTAGGCGAGGCCGAGCACCATTCCCGGGATGGACACCGGCAGCACCGATAGGAGGTAGAGGAGCCCGCTCCATGCGGTGCGGCACTTCTCGACCACGTAGGCCCCCGCGAAGGTGAGGACGGTTCCCAGCAGGGCACTCAGCGCCGCCACGTAGACGCTGTTGAGCAGAGGCGTGGCGCCGCCCACCGTGTCGAACCGGTAGTGGCGCAGGGTCGGCGTGAAGTTGTAGGGCCACCGCACCACCAGCGAGTAGACCGCGATGGCCAGGTACATGCCCGCGATCGCCCCCGCGATCAGCGCGCAATAGGCGAAGCAGGTCCAGTCGGCGGCCGGCCGGCGGTCGGGCAGGAGCGGGCGCGACGACGAGGTGACGAGCGCGTACTGGCGCCGCTGGACCAGCCGGTCGACCAGGAAGGCGAGGATGGCGGGGATCAGCAACACCACCGAGACGGTGGCGCCCATGGTGAAGTTCTGCTGACCCGAGACCTGGTTGTAGATCTCGGTCGCCATCACCGAGAACTTGCCGCCGATGGCCTTGGGGGCGCCGAAGTCGGTGATCACCAGGGTGAAGACGACGAAGCAAGCGCTCACCAGCCCGAACTTCACCCCGGGTAGGGTCACGGTGAGGAAGGTCTTGAGCGGGCGGGCCCCGAGCGTCCGCGCGGCGTCGTAGAGCCGCGCGTCGGTGGCGGAGAGGGCCGCGACCAGGATGAGCAGGGCGTGCGGGAAGCAGTAGAACACCTCGGCGAGCACGATGCCCTTGGGGCCGTAGATGCCGACGTTGAAACCGGTGGTCCGCGTGAAGATGCCGTTGTTGCCGAAGACGTAGATGAAGGCGAGCGCTTGCACCAGGGACGGCGCGAAGAGCGGCAGCATCGCCACGATCCGGAACAGGCCGCGCCACGGCATCAGGGTACGGGTGAGGCCGTAGGCGTAGACGAAGGCCAGCGCCACCGTGATGACCATCGAGACCGCGGAGACGAAGAGGCTGTTGCCGATCGATGCCGCGATGGCGGGGGTCGCGAAGTAACGCCGGTAGTTGGCCAGGCCCACGAAGGCGCCGTCGTTGCCGAGCAGGCTGCGCCAGAGCACCTGCAGGAGCGGGTAGAGCACGAAGAAGTACAGGAAGACGCCGAACACCGCGACCAGGGCGTAGCGGATCAGGTCCTCGCCGGCCATCCGATGCCGCACGGTGCGATCGGGAACCGCTCCCGCGACGCCGTCCGACACCGCGCGCGCCATCGGAAGGCTAGCCCGCGACCGGGAAGACCCGGAGCGCCTCGGGCCGGAGCCACAGCGCCAGCTCCGACCCCTCGGTCGCGCCCAGCGCCGCGAAGGCGCCGGCGGCCACATCGCATTCGAGCGCGGGCGTGCCGTCCGGGAGGGCCAGGCTCAGGCGCGTGAACGGTCCCAGGAACTGGATGGCGCCGATCCGCGTGACGAGCCGGTTCTCGCTCCCCTGGGCGGCCGGCCCCACCAGGATCTCCTCGGGTCGGATGGCCAGGGTCAGGCGCGTGCCCGCGGCGATCGACTCGGTGGCGCCGTGCCGCAGCTCCGCCGCCCCGAGCCGCGCCCAGCCGCGCCGCTCGCCCGCGACCGCCTCGAGGAAATTCATCTGGCCGACGAAGCGGGCCACGAAGGGCGAACGCGGGCGCGTGTACACCTCGACGGGGGCGCCCACCTGCTCCACCACCCCATGGTTCATGACCACGATGCGATCGGCCATGGCCAGCGCCTCCTCCTGGTCGTGCGTCACCATGATGGTGGTGACGCCGAGCCGTCGCTGGAGCGCGCGGATCTCGTGGCGGAGCGACTGGCGCACGCGCGCGTCCAGGGCCGAGAGCGGCTCGTCCAGCAGGAGCAGCGCGGGGGACGGCGCCAGCGCCCGCGCCAGCGCGATACGCTGCTGCTCACCGCCCGAGAGCTGCGCCGGATATTTGTGCTTGTGGGCGGCGAGGCCGACCAGCGCCAGCAGCTCGTCCACCCGCCGCTCGATCTCCGCCTTCGCCACGCTCCGCGTCTCGAGCCCGTAGGCCACGTTGCGGGCCACCGTGAGGTTCGGGAACAGAGCGTAGGACTGGAAGACGATGCCGTAGTTGCGCTGGCTGGGCGGTAGCGCGGAGACGTCGCGCCCGCCCATCATCACGCGGCCTCCGTTCTGCCGCTCGAGCCCCGCGATGATCCGGAGCAGCGTGGTCTTGCCGCAACCGCTCGGCCCCAGGAAGCAGACGAACTCGCCCGGCGGGATCGACAGGGTGATCCCCCGCAGAGCGATGAACAAGCCGAACTTCTTGGCGATGCCTTCGAGCGCGACCGCCGCGGGCCGGGAGGCGGGCGCGCTCACGCCCGGCCGCCTTTCGCAGCATCCTCCGCCACGATGCGGAGCAGCCCCGCCCCGTAGCGCTCCGCCTTGTGGGGCCCCACCCCGTGCGCCTCCTGCAGCTCGACCAGGGTCCGCGGCCGGAGCGTGGCGATGTCGCGCAGGGTGCGGTCGCTCGCCACGATGAAGGGCGCCAGGCCTTCCGCCCGCGCCACCACGAGCCGGTGGCGTCGCAGCGCCTCGAAGAGGGCCTGGGCCGCCGCGTCCAGCTCGGCCGCGTCGCGGCCGGGTCGCCGCCGCGAGGGCTCGGCCGGGCGGACGGCGCCGGCAGCCGCGGCCCGCCGGGTGAGCGGCGGCAGGAGCAACCGCGCGGGGCGCTCCCCTTTCATGACGGCGCGTCCTTCCTCGGTCAGGACGACGACCGGCCGCTCCCGCCCGGCAAAGCTCACCCAGCCCGCCGAGACACACCGGCGCAGCAGCGCGAGCAGCCATGGCGCCGAGTGATCCCTGAGGTTGCCGAACGTCGGGACCCGGGTGAGGTTGGCCCGCTCGAGCCGCTCGTCGGCCTCGCCGTGGATCAGTTTGACCACCGTCTGCAGGCCGAAGCGATCGTGGACGCGCGCCACCCCCGAGAGGGCTTTACGGACGATGAGGGTGACCCGCTCCTGGTCGCCGGGATCCTGTTCGGCTTCGAGCCCGCGGCAGACGTCACAGCGGCCGCACCCCGCGAGGGTCTCGGCCTCGTCACCGAAGTAGCGAAGAATAGCGTCGTGACGGCAGCTTCCGCCCTCGACCCAGCGAATCAACTCGAGGAACATGCCCCACTTGTGCTCCACGACCGCCGGGTCCGGCGCCGCGCTATCGCCACCCCGCTCGAGCAGCGCGCGGCGGAGCGCGAGGTCCCCGGCGGAGACCAAGAGCAGGCCGAGGGCGGGCGCGCCGTCACGGCCCGCGCGCCCCACCTCCTGGTAGTAGGCCTCGATGGAGCCGGGCGGCCCCAGGTGGATCACGGCGCGGACGTCGGGCCGATCGATGCCCATCCCGAAGGCATTGGTCGCGACGACCACCACGACCCGGCCCTCCGCGAAGTCGCGCTGGGCTATCTCGCGGGTCCGGCCCTCGAGCCCGGCGTGATAGGCGGCGGCCCGCCAACCGCGGGCGGCCAGGCGCTCCGCCTCCTCCTCGGCCTTCTTCCGGGTAGGTGCGTACACGATAGCCGTTCCCCCTGCCTGGCCCGGGCCGCCGAGCGCCTCGGCGAGCGCCCCGTCCACGAGACGCTCCCGCTCGCGGCGACCGTCCACCTCCACCGCGCGGAGCGCGAGATTGGGACGCGCGAAGCCGCGGACCATCTGGGGCGTGTCCGCGGGCAAGCCGAGACGGGCCAGGATCTCGTCGCGCACGATCGGCGTCGCGGTGGCGGTGCACGCCAGCACGCGCGCGGCGGGGAGATCGGCGATCACCGCGCCGATGCCGAGGTACTCCGGGCGGAAGTCGTGGCCCCACTCGCTGATGCAGTGGGCCTCGTCCACCGCGATCAGCGGGACGTCGATCTCTCGGATGAGCCCCCGGAAGCCGGGAAACGCGAGCCGCTCCGGCGCCACGTAGACCAGGGAGAAGGCGCGCGCGGCCAGCCGTGCCATGCGCCGCCGCATCTCCGCGGCGTCGAGCGTGGCCGCGAGATAGGTGGCGGCCACCCCGCGCGCCTCGAGGGCCTGCACCTGATCGGCCATCAGCGCCACCAGGGGCGAGATGACGAGAGTGGTGCCGGGCAAGACGGTGGCCGGCAGCTGGTAACTCAGGCTCTTGCCGCCCCCGGTCGGCGCCACCAGCAGGAGCCGCCCGACCGTGAGCAGCGTCTCCACCGCCTCGCGCTGGCCCGGCCGGAAGACCGCATAGCCGAGCCGCGCGAGCGCGGTGTCCAGGTCAATGCCTGGAGGAATTATTTGGCGTAGCGCTTCTGCCACTCGGTCAGGATGCGGTCGCGGTTCTTCGCGGACCAGTCGAAGTCGTTCGGGAACACCACCTTGCTGATGTCCTTGGGTAGCCCTTCGGGCACCGGGAAGCCCGCGACCCCGACCGCGGCGAAGTACTTGGCATAGAGCCCCATGGCCTCGTCGCCGATGGCCCAGTCCAGGAACTGCTTGGCCGCCGGGTTCCTGGCGCCCTTCTTGGTGAGGGCGTTGGCCTCCATCTCGTAGCCCGATCCTTCCTTAGGAAGGACCATCTCCACCGGCGCGCCCTTCCTCTTCATCTCGAGCGCCACGTACTCGAACGACACGCCGACCGCCCGCTCGCCGGCCGCCGCGTCCTTGCAGGGCTTGGAGCCGGACTTGGTGTACTCGGCCATGTTCGGGTGGATCGCGTCCAGGTACTTCCAGCCTTCGGCCTCGCCGAGCCGCTGGAGGATGGACGCCACCGAGAGATACCCCGTCCCCGAGGAGGCCGGGTTCGGCATCACGAGATGCCCCTTGTAGACCGGCTTCGCGAGGTCGGCCCACGAGGCGGGCGCGGGCAGGTTGTGCTTCTTCGCCACCTCGGTGTTGAAGCAGAAGGCGGACATGTAGATGTCGATGCCGACCCACGCCGGCGGGCTGGCCTTGTCCCGGAACAGCGGCTGCACCCGCTCCAGCCCCTTCGGCGCGTAAGGCTCGAGCATCCCGGAGTTCTTGAAGATGAGCATGTTGGTGGCGCCCACCCCCCAGACCACGTCGGCCTGCATGTTGTCCTTCTCGGCCATGAAGCGCGCCGAGATGTCCCCGGTCGACAGCCGCAGCATCTTGACCTCGAGGTTGGGCAGCGCCTTCTCGTACGACTTCTTGTAGTCCGCGATCTGCTCGTTCTCGATGGCGGTGTAGATCACCACCGTCTGCTTCTGGGCCGCCGCCGGCGAGGCGGCCGCGAGGACCAGCAGCGCGACCATGGCAATCGATGGCGCGATCAGGGCGAGCGCGCTACGCACACGTATCAGCATGAACGTCTCCTTTGGTGGTTACTGAGCCATGAAGCCGCCGTCGATGATCATCTCCGCCCCGGTCATGAACGACGACTCGTCGGAGGCGAGGAAGAGCGCGGCGTTCGCGATGTCGCGGGGCTGGCCGATCCGGCCCAGCGGGATCCCGGTCTTGAACTCCGCCCGCAGCGCGTCGTTGAGATACGGGGCCTGCAGCGGGGTCTCGACGATGCCCGGATGGATCACGTTCGAGCGGATATTGTCCTTGGCGAACTGGATGGCCAGCGACCTGTTGAGCGAGATCAGCGCGCCCTTGGCCGCGGTGTAGGCGTCCTGGGCCCGGCTGAAGCCGGCCAGGGCCGAGACCGAGCCCACCAGGATGATGGAGCCACCCCCGGCCGCCCGGAGATGCGGGATCCCGTACTTGGTCACCCAGAAGACCGACTTCAGATTGATCGCCATGACCCGGTCCCACTGGATGTCGTCGGTCTCGAGCACGGAGCGGTCACGGTCCTTCCAGAGCACGCCCGCGTTGTTATAGAGTACGTGGAGCGCGCCGAAGCGGCGGACGCCCTCCTCGACCATCCGCCGCACCTCGGCCTCGACGGCCACGTCGCCCACCACCGCGACCGCCTCCCCGCCCGCCTTCTTCACCAGCTCCACGGTCTCGGCGGCCGCGACCCCATTGAGATCGCAGACGACGACGCGCGCACCCTCCTCGGCAAACAGCACCGAGGCCTCCCGCCCCATGCCCATGCCGGCGCCGGTGATGAGCGCGACTTTGTTCCTCAGTCTTCCTGGCATCTAGCGGTCCTTCCCCCTCTCCCCTCTGGGGAGAGGGCAGGGCGAGGGGCTCAGATTCTTTCGAAATTTCTGATCAGCTCCCAGTCGGTGACGGACTGATCGAACGCCTGCTGCTCGAGCCGCCCGTGCTGGAGGTAGTGTTCCACCACCTTGGCTCCGAACGCCTCCCGCGCGACCTTCGACCGCTCCAGCTCGGCCAGCGCGTCGCGTAGCGTCTTCGGCACTTGCGGCAGCGTGGTGTCCTCGTATGCGTTGCCGTCGAACATGGCGGGCGGCTTGAGCCGCTTCTCGACGCCGTGGAGGCCCGCCGCGATGGTGGCGGCGAAGGCGAGATACGGGTTGGCGTCGGCCCCCGGGATGCGGTTCTCCACCCGGAACGCGCCGTTCTCGCCGCAGATCCGGAAGCCGCACGTCCGGTTGTCCCAGCCCCACACGATCCGCGTGGGCGCGAAGGAGCCGGCCTGGTAGCGCTTGTAGGCGTTGATGGTGGGGGCGTAGAAATAGGCGAACTCCCGCGCCATCGTCATCTGGCCGGCCAGCCACTGCTGGAAGAGCGGCGTGCCCTGACGCGAGCCCTTGACCGCGAACAGGTTGCGACGCCCCGCCCGGTCCCACACCGAGGAGTGGAGATGAAACGAGGAGCCGGCCGCCCCCATGTCGTACTTGGCCATGAAGGTCACCGAGCAGCCCTGCTCCCAGGCGATCTCTTTCACGCCGTGCTTGTAGAGCACGTGCCGGTCCGCCATCTCCAGCGCGTCAGCGTAGCGCAGATTGATCTCCTCCTGCCCGCGCCCCCACTCGCCCTTGGAGAACTCCACCGGCACCCGGGCCGTCTCCATGCCGTTGCGGATGGCCCGCACCAGGGGCTCCTCCTTCGAGGTCTGGAGGATGTGGTAGTCCTCGAGGTAGTTTGACACCGGGGTGAGGCCGTGGAAACGCTTGGCGCGCGCCTCGTCGAATGACTCCTTGAAGAGGTACAGCTCCAGCTCGGATGCCGTCTTCACGCGATAGCCGACCTTGGCCGCCCGCTCGAGCTGGCGCCGCAGCACCCAGCGCGGGGCCTCCTCGATGGGCTCGCCCTCCTCGGTATAGACGTCGCAGAAGACGAGCGCGGTCTTGGGCAGCCAGGGCAGGAGCCGCCAGGTGGTGAGGTCGGGCAAGAGCTTCATGTCGCCGTAGCCCCGCTCCCACGAGGTGAGCTTGAAGCCGCATAGGGGCTCCATCTCCATGTCCACCGTGAAGAGGTAGATGCAGGCGTGCACGCCGTCGTGCAGGACGTGATCGAGGAAGTAGCGGCCGACCACGCGCTTGCCCATCAGGCGGCCCAGGCCGTCGGCGAACACCGTGAGCACGGTGTCCACGTCGCCCTTCTTGATCAGCGACTCGAGGCCCTTCGGGTCTGCCCGGTCTTCAGGCACGAGCGTGTCTCCCCGGAGCGACAGGCAGCGTGACGAGAGCACGGCGGCGCAAAGCGCCGCAATCTTACCCGCACCGGGTCATGCCTGGCAATACGCGGGGTCAGGTCTTGAATTACGACATTCTGAATACGCGGACGATACACCCCGGTCGCCCGAAATGTCGTAATTCAAGACCTGACCCCAACCTAGCTGATGGGGACGGGCGGGATGAGGAGGACGAGCAGGATCAGGCAGAAGACGCCGAGGGCGTAGCGACGGCGTGAGACCGGCGTCAGGTCGTCGAGCGGCGGCGCGTGATGGAAGCCCATCAGGAGCAGGACCAGTCCGGCGAAGACGATCCAGTTGGCCGAGCGGAACACCGCGCCCAGTACCATCAGCCCCACGAAGGTCCCGATGGAGATCTGGCGGTGCCACGGGCCGAAGAGCGCGTAGGCGATGCGGCCGCCGTCGAGCTGCCCCACCGGGAACAGGTTGAGCGCGGTGACGAACAGACCAACCCAGCCGGCGAGCCCGACGGGATGCACGAAGACGTCCATGCCCTGCGGGATGGGCCCGAAGACCAGCCAGGTGAAGAACCGCAGCAGGAGCGAGTCCCCGAAGGTGAGACCGGAGTGCTCCGGCAGCAGCATACCCACGCGCGACCAGGACAGGCCGAGCAGCAGCGCGGGCACCGCCACCACGAGGCCGGCGAGCGGCCCCGCGACCGCGATGTCGAACAGCGAGTTCCGGTCACGGGCGGGTGAGCGCATGCGAATCACCGCCCCCAGGGTGCCGAACAGGAAGAGGGGTGGCGGGGCCGGGATGAAGAAGGGCAGGCTGACCGAGGCGCCGTAGTAGCGAGCCGTGAAGTAGTGCCCGAACTCGTGAGTGCCCAGGATCGCGAGCAGCGTGAAGGCGAAGGGAACCCCGTCGAGCAGGCGGCCCGGCTGCCGGAACGGATTGAAGGTCACGAACGGGAACGAGCCGTTGACGAGACATCCCGCGGCCAGGGTGGAGAGCACGGTGAGCGCGAACAACACCAGGTTGGTCCGGGATCGCGCCGGCTCGTTCACCTGCGTCAGGGGCACCGCGCGGATCCAGACGAGGTCGCCCTGCCGGCCCAGGAACGGAGTGTAGCCGAACAGCTTGAACCGCGGCTCGATCAGGGCGAGCGCCCGCGCCGGCTCCACCCGCAGCGTGCCGCCCCAGCCGAAGGTCGGCCCCCGGACCTCCTGGCGCTCGACACGGAAGACGTCCTCGACGTTGCGGCGGAGGAGATCCTCGACGACGGCGTAGCCCTCGGGGGCGGCCCCGTTCACCTCCGGCGCGGTCGACGAGAAGGGCCACAGGCGCATGAACGCAGGTTACCACACGGCCAGGGCCGCGATCGCCCGGCGGCAGCTCTCGAGCCCGCCTTCGAGATAGATCACGCCCACCACCGCTTCCAGCGCGGTGGCGAGCACCGACTCCTTCGCGCGCCCGCCCATCTGCTCCTCGCCGCGCCCGAGGCGCAGGTGCCCGCCCAGCTCGAGCGCGGCGGCCCAGCGCGCGAGGTTCTCGCCCGACACCAGCGCGGCCCGCCGCGGCGTCAGTACGCCGACCGGCTCGTCTGGCGCCGTCGCGAGCAGGTGCTCGGCCACTACCAGGGCTAGCACCGCGTCGCCGAGCAGGGCCAGGCGCTCGTTGTCGCGGCCGCCGGGATGCTCGTTGGCGAACGAGCGGTGCGTGAGGGCCTCCCGCAGCAGGGCCGGATCGCGGAAGGCGTGACCGAGGCGTGCGCCCAGAGCCTCCCGGGGGTCGGGTGCGACCGTCAACTCAGCCGGCTACGGGGAGACCCGCAGGCTGCTCAAAAAGGTCCAGATGCGAGGCGGCGCCCGACGGCCGCACGCGAGGCGTAGTCTCTCTACGTTGAGCGTGCGGCCGAGGGAGCCAACGAAGCAGATGGGCCTTTTTCAGCAGCCTGCTAGGGGCGATACTTCCGGAAGACGAGCGTGGCGTTGGTACCGCCGAAGCCGAAGGCGTTGCTCAGCGCGATCTCCACATCCTGCTTGCGGGCCTGGTTCGGCACGTAGTCGAGATCACAGTCGGGATCCGGCGTTTCGTAGTTGATGGTGGGCGGCAGGATCCCGTAGTGAATGGCGAACGCGGTGGCGATGGCCTCGATCCCGCCCGCGGCGCCCAGCAGGTGGCCGGTCATGGACTTGGTGGAGGACACCGCCAGCTTGCGGGCGTGCTCGCCGAACACGCGCTTGATGGCCATCGTCTCCGACTTGTCGTTGTAGGGGGTCGACGTCCCGTGGGCGTTGATGTAACCCACCGTCGACGGCTCGATCCCCGCGTCGCGCACCGCCAGGGCCATGGCTCGCACGGCGCCGTCGGCCTCCGGGTCCGGCGCGGTCATGTGATAGGCGTCACCGGTCATCGCGTAGCCCACCACCTCCGCGTAGATGCGCGCGTCGCGCGCGAGGGCGTGGTCCAGCGACTCCAGGATCAGGAGGCCGCCCCCCTCCCCGCAGACGAACCCGTCCCGGGAGGCGTCGAAGGGGCGAGACGCGCGCGTCGGATCATCGTTTCGAGTGGACATGGCCTTCATCTGGCAGAAGCCGGCGAAGGTGAGCGGCATGATGATGGCTTCGGCCCCGCCCGCGATCATGACGTCCGCTTCGCCGCGCTGGATGATCCGGGTGGCGTCCCCGATCGCGTGGTTGCCGGTGGCGCAGGCGGTGACCACCGAGGAGTTCGGCCCCTTGGCCCCGAACCGCATCGAGATGATCCCGGAGGCCATGTTGACGATCAGCATCGGGATGAAGAAGGGGGAGACGCGGTCCGGCCCCTTCTCGAGCAGGGTCTTGTGGGTCTCGAGCAGCGTGGTGATGCCGCCGATGCCGGAGCCCACCAGCACCCCGAAGCGCGTCCGGTCCACGCGCTCCACGTTCAGGGTCGCGTCCTCCACCGCCATCACCGCGCAGGCGACCGCGTACTTGAGGAACGGGTCGAACTTGCGGTCGTCCTTCTTGTCGATGTAGCGGAGCGAGTCGAAGCCCTTCAGCTCACCCGCGATCTTGGTGGTCAGCGGGCTCGCGTCGAAGCGGGTGATGGGGCCGATGCCCGACTTCCCCTGGATCAGCGCGGCCCAGAACTCCTCGGCCGTGTTGCCCACGGGCGTGACGGCCCCCACCCCGGTGATGACGACTCGACGGGCGTCCTCCATCCCTCTTCGCTCCGCCGCGCCCTACGAGTTCTCTTTGATGTAGCTGATCGCGTCCCCCACCGTGGCGATCTTCTCCGCGTCCTCGTCAGGGATCTCGAGGTCGAACTCTTCCTCGAAGGCCATCACCAGCTCGACGGTGTCGAGAGAATCGGCGCCGAGGTCCTCGATGAACTTCGCGGCCGGCAGCACCTCGTCTTCCTCGACTCCGAGCTGCTCCACGATGATCTCCTTCACACGCTCTTCGACCGGCTTCGCCATGCCCTCCCTCCTGACTGCGATTGGTACTGAATTCCCCCTCCCCCGAGGGGCAAGTTAGGCGTACAGCCCGCCGTTGACGTGGATCGTCTGACCCGTGATGTAGCTGGCCCCCTCGCCGGCCAGGAACCGCACGACCTCCGCCACCTCGCGTCCCTGGCCGATGCGCTTGAGCGGCACCTGCTGCAGCAGCGCCTCGCGCGCCTCCGCGGGGATCGCGGCGGCCATGTCGGTCTCGATCAGCCCCGGGGCCACCGCGTTCACCAGGATGTTCCAGTGCGCCAGCTCCCGCGCCGCCGCCTTGGTGAGCCCGATCACGCCGGCCTTGGCCGCCGAGTAGTTCACCTGACCGGGATTGCCGATCGCCCCGGCGGTGGACGCGATGTTGATGATGCGCCCACTCTTCTGCCTCATCATCACCTTGCCGACCGCGCGCGTCATCAGAAAAACGCCGCGCAGGTTGGTGTCGAGGACCTGATCCCAGTCGTCGTCTTTCATCCGGACCAGGAGCTGGTCCCGCGTGATCCCGGCGTTGTTCACGACCACGTCGATGCGCCCGAAGCGCTCCCGGGCCACGTCGATCAGACGGTCCACATCCTCGCGCTTCGACGCGTCGGCCACGACCGCCAGCGCCGCGGCGCCCAGTGATTCCAGCTCTTTCACCGCCGCGTCGAGACGCACTGCGTCGCGACCCGAGACTACCACGGAGGCGCCGTCCTCTGCCAGCAACCGGGCGATGGCGAGCCCGATCCCGCGGCCGCCGCCGGTGACGATCGCCACCTTGCCGGCCAGGGCCTTGGCCTCGGTCACGGGGCGCCTCCGGTGACGGCGGCCACCGCCTTCTCGAGCGAGGCGGGATCCTCCACCGGGTACCCGCGGACCCCGTCGAGCGTGCGCTTGAGCAGGCCGGTCAGCACCCGCCCCGGGCCGACCTCCAGGAACGCGGTAGCCCCTTCGCGCGCGAGGCGCTCCGCGCAGTCCGTCCAGCGGACCGGGCTCGCCACCTGCCGCACGAGGAACGGCTTCACCTCGTCGGCGGCGGTCGTCACCCCGCCGTCGACGTTCCTCACGACCGGAATGCGCGGCGCGGTCACGGTCAGGTGCTCCAGCTCGGTGGCCAGCCGGTCCGCGGCCGGCTTCATGAGCGCGCAGTGGAAGGGCGCGCTCACCGGCAGCATCACGCTCTTCTTGCCGCCGCGCGCCGCCGCGGCCGCCACCGCTCGCTCGACCGCGCCTCGATGCCCCGCGATGACGATCTGGCCGGGCGAATTGACGTTGGCCACGCCCACCACCTCGCCCTGCGCGGCCTCCGCGCACGCCTGCTCCGCCACCGCCAGGTCCACACCCATGAGCGCGGCCATCGCGCCGGTGCCGACCGGTACCGCTTCCTGCATGAACTCCCCGCGCCGCCGCACCAGGCGCACCGCCTCCGCGAAGCGCAGCGCCCCCGCGGCCACCAGCGCCGAGTATTCGCCCAGGCTGTGGCCGGCGGTCAGGCTCGGTGTCACCCCACGCTCGGCCAGCGCGGCCGCCGCCGCCACGCTCGCGGTCAGCACCGCGGGCTGGGTGTTGGCGGTGAGGGCCAGATCAGCGGCCGGCCCCTCGAAGCAGAGGCGCGAGAGCGGGAAGCCGAGCGCGGCGTCGGCCTCGGTCCATACCGCCGCGGCGGCCGGCGAGGCGGCCGCCAGCGCGCGGCCCATCCCGACCTCCTGCGAGCCCTGGCCGGGAAAGAGAAAGGCGATCGTGCCCGCTACCATCGGAGCAGCGCCGCGCCCCAGGTGAAGCCGCCGCCGAAGGCGGCGAGCAGGAGCAGATCACCGGGCTTCACGCGCCCGGCCGACCATGCCTCCTCGAGGGCCACGTAGACCGACGCGGCGCCGGTGTTGCCGTAGCGCTCCACGTTGACCACCACGCGCTCCATCGGCACCTTGAGCCGCTTCACCGCCGCCTCGATGATGCGGAGGTTCGCCTGATGGGGCACGAAGAGGTCGAGGTCGGCGGCGGTGAAGCCGTTGTTCTTCAGGATGCGTTCCGCGCAGTCGCCGAACATCCGCACCGCCACCTTGAAGACCTCGTTGCCCTTCATCTTGGCGAAGTGCAGTCGCTGGTCCACCGTTTCGTGCGTGGCGGGACGGAGCGAGCCGCCCGCGGGCTGGATCAGCAGATCGCCGTAGCGGCCGTCCGAATAGAGGTCGGTGTCGATGATGCCCGACTCGTCGGCGGAGGGCCTCAGCACGGCCGCGCCCGCCGCGTCGGCGAGCAGGATGCAGGTGCCGCGGTCGGTGAAGTCGGTGATGCGCGAGAGGCACTCGGCGCCGATGCAGAGCACGGTGCGGTACTTCCCGGTCTGGATGTACTGGGCCCCGATGGAGAGGCTGTAGACCGAGCCGGAGCAGGCCGCGTAGACGTCCACCGAGCCCGCGTTCCGGCAGCCCAGGCGATGCTGCACCAGGTTGGCGGTGGTCGGGAAGTTCATGTCCCCCGCGGTGGTGCCCACCACGATGAAGTCGATCTCCTCCGGAGCCACCTGCGCGCGCTCCATCGCCTGCCGGGCGGCCCGGATGGCCAGGTCCGAGGGCCCCTCGCCCTCCTCGACGATGTGGCGCTCGCGGATGCCGGTGCGCTGGACGATCCACTCGTCGGAGGTCTCGATCATCTTCTCGAGCTCCTGGTTGGTGAGGATCCGCTTGGGGGCATAGGCGCCTACTCCGATGATGCGGGCCCGGCTCATTCCTTGCCTCCCTCCCGTCCCTCGGCGAGGACAGCCTCGGCCTCGAGCGCGGTCTTGATGTGCTGGTTCACGTCGTTGCGAACCCACTCCGCCGCCACCCGCACCGCGTTCTTGATGGCCTTCACCGGCGAGGCCCCGTGGCAGATGATGGCGGCGCCGTTCATGCCGAGCAGCGGGGCCCCGCCCATCTCGGTGTAGTCCACCCGCCGCTTGAGCCGCGCGAAGGCCCGCTTGGAGAGCGCCGCCCCCGCCACCGACAGCACGTCGCGGGCCAGCTCCTCGCGGATCATGGCGGTGAGCATCTCGGCCAGGCTCTCGGAGACCTTCAGGCAGACGTTGCCGGTGAAGCCGTCGGTCACCACCACGTCGCACCGCCCGTTGTAGATGTCGCGCCCCTCGATGTTGCCGATGAAGTTCAGCGACGAGCCGCGCAGCTCCTCGAAGGCTTCCTTGGTCAGATCGTTGCCCTTGCCCTCTTCGACGCCGACCGAGAGCAGGCCCACCCGCGGGTTGTCCTTGCCCACGATGTGCCGCGAGTAGACGTGGCCCATCACCGCGAACTGGAAGAGGTGACGCGGCTTCGGATCCACGTTGGCGCCCGCGTCGATGAGCACGGTATAGCCGGACAGGCTCGGCAGCGGCGCCGCGATCGCCGGACGGTCCACCCCGGGGAGCACGCCCATGACGTACATGCCGATCCCCATCGCCGCGCCGGTGTTCCCGGCGGAGACGATGGCGCTGCACTCCCCCTCCTTGACCAGCTCGGCGGCCACGCGCAGCGACGAATCACGCTTGCGCCGCAGGGCCTGCGAGGGCGATTCGGCCATGCCCACCACCTGCGAGGCGTGGCGCACGCTGACCGGCAAGTCCTGGGCGCCGAGCCGCGCGATCTCGCGCTCGATGGCGGCCCGGTCGCCGACCAGCACCGAGGCCAGGCCGAACTCGCGGCACGCGGCCACCGCACCATCGACCACGACGGCGGGGCCGAAGTCGCCTCCCATGGCGTCGACCGCGATCTTCATGGCGCCGATCTTAGGGCACCGCCGGGCTCAGCCGGAAGCTATTCTCCCTCGACCGAGATGACTTCCCGTCCCTTGTAGAAGCCGCAGTGGGGGCAGATGCGATGGGGCGGCTTGACCTCGCGGCACTGCGGGCAGAGCGACCGTGTCGGGGCCACCATCTTGTAGTGCGTGCGCCGTTTGCGGCCGCGCGTCTTGGAGTGGCGTCGCTTGGGAAGAGGCATCGTGTCTCCTATCGTGTCCGCTCGGCCCAGTCCTTGAGGGCCGCCCAGCGCGGGTCGGGCGCTCGCGTCTCGCACGCGCAGCCCGTGACATTGCGGTTGCCGCCGCAGACGGGGCACAGGCCCTGGCAGCTCTCGCGACACAGCGGCTTCATGGGCAGGGCCAGGGTGGTCTCGGTCTCGAGCAGGGCCGTGAGGTCCAGGAGCCCGTTCCGGTAGAGGTCGGTCTCCAGGTCGTCGGCGCCCAGCTCCCGCTCCTCACCGCGCGTCGCGGGGCTGGGCACGAAGCGGGCATCGACGGCCGGGCGCACCGCCACGACATACGGCTCGAGGCAGCGCCCGCACTGAAGGGGCACGCGCGCCGCCAGGTCCCCACGGACGAACACGGTCTCACCCTCTTTGTCGACGGTCAGCGACACATTGTCGAGGGTCCAGGCGGCATCCTGGAACGGCCGCGGAAAGTCCGCGACGTCTCCGATGCGCAGACCCTCTTCGGGAATGTCGGCGACCCGGATGAGCACGAAAGGGGCCTCTAACTTTATGTCAATTAAGGCGTTTTTGTAGAACCGCGCCAGTATAAGTCTGGGGGTACCCCTTGTCAACCCAAAAGCCTGTAAATCCGGCGCTTGCTTGACGGTCTGAGGGTCCACTGCTAGCATTCGGCACAGGGAGGACGAGCGTATGGCCAACCTGATGAAAACCGGGGTCCTGCTGGCAGCCCTGACCGTCCTGCTCGTGCTCATCGGCGGGGCGCTCGGCGGCCAGGGTGGCATGGTCATGGCGTTCGTCCTGGCCATGGCGATGAACCTCGGCAGCTACTGGTTCTCGGACCGCATCGTGCTGGCCATGTATCGCGCCCAGCCGGTCGACGAGGCCACGGCACCCGGGCTCTACCGCATCGTCCGGACCCTGGCGACCCGGGCGGGCATGCCCATGCCGCGGGTCTACATCATCCCGGGCGAGACCCCCAACGCGTTCGCGACGGGCCGGAACCCGCAGCACGCGGCGATCGCAGTGACGGAAGGCATCCTGCGCGTCATGAGCGAGGAGGAGCTGGAGGGCGTGCTGGCCCACGAGCTCTCCCACGTGCAGAACCGCGACACGCTGATCATGGCCATCGCCGCGACCCTGGCCGGAGCCATCACCTACATGGCGCACATGGCGCAGTGGGCGATGATCTTCGGCGGCGGCCGGCGCGACAGCGACGAGGACTCGGGGGGCGGGGGCGTCGTGGGCGGGCTGCTCATGATCGTGCTCGCGCCGATCGCGGCCACCCTGATCCAGCTCGCGGTCTCGCGCTCGCGCGAGTTCCAGGCCGACGCGAGCGGCGCCCAGATGGCCGGGCAGCCCTGGGGCCTGGCCAAGGCGCTCGAGAAGCTCGAGGCGGCCTCGAAGATGGCCCCGATGCACGCGACGCCGGCGACGGCGCATCTGTTCATCGTCAATCCCCTTACCGGCGGGGGCTGGACCACCCTGTTCTCGACGCATCCGCCCGTCGCCGAGCGGGTGGCGCGGCTGCGCGCCATGTCCGCTTCCCGGGCCAGGTAGCCGATCGCCGGATTCACCGTCACAGCGGGTCGGGGGAGACGGGTCACCGTCTCCCCTTTTTCGCGGGAATGATCGCAGCGCGGGAGCTCCGGAAGACCTACGGGTCCAGCATCGTCATCGACGGCGTCTCGTTCACCCTCGGCGGCGGTCAGTGCCTGGCGCTCCTCGGGCCCAACGGCGCCGGCAAGACGACGCTGCTCCGGCTCCTCGCCACCTTGCTGCGCCCGACCGCGGGCTCGCTCCAGATCGGCGACATCGACGCCCTCCGCGAGCCCGAGCGTGTGCGTCCGCTCCTCGGCATGGTCGCCCACGGCTCCTACGTCTACGAAGACCTGACCGCGCGCGAGAACCTGCGCTTCTGGGACATCATGCGCGGGGGCGACGCCTCCCCCGCCCGCCTCATGGCCGCCCTCGCCCAGGTGGAGCTGGACGGCGTCGCCGACGAGCGCGTGCGCACCTTCTCGACCGGGATGAAGCGACGCCTCGCGCTGGCCCGCGTGCTGCTGGGACGGGCCCGGGTGCTGCTGCTCGACGAGCCGTTCACCGGCCTCGACCGGCGCGGACGGAAGTGGGTGAGCGAGTTCCTGCAGGCCTTCAAGACGGCCGGGGGCGCCGCGGTGGTCGCGACGCATAGCTTCGGGGGCGGGCTCGGCGTGGCCGACCGCGTCGGCATCCTGATGGGGGGCCGCCTCCTCGTGGACCGGCCGGTCACCGATCTCTCCAGCGCCGAGCTGCACCGCCTCTACGAGAGCCTCACCGACTCGGTCGAGGGCGGCCCATGACCTACGCCCGGCGTGTCTGGATCATCTTCCATAAAGACCTGCTCATCGAGCGACGCTCGAAGGAGCAGACCAACGCGCTCCTCTTCTTCTGCCTGCTCCTGCTCTTCCTCTTCCAGTTCGCGCTGGGCCCGGACCGCGACCGCCTGGCCGCCGCCCTGCCCGGCTTGCTCTGGCTCGGCTTCATCCTGGCCGGCCTGCTCGGCCTCGGCCGGAGCTTCCTGGCCGAGCGCGAGAACGACTGCTGGGAGGGGCTGCGGCTCACACCGGGCGACAAGTCGGCCATCTACCTCGGCAAGCTCGCCGGGAACTGTCTGCTGATGGCGGCGGTTGAAATCATCCTGGTGATACTGTTCGCCGTGTTCTACAACGTGGATCTCTGGACGCCGGCCGCGCCGCTGGCCCTGGTCCTGGCCCTCGGCACCGTCGGGCTCGCGGCCGTCGGCACGCTCTTCGCGGCCATGACCACGCACGTGCGCGCTCGCGAGCTGCTCTTCCCGGTGCTGCTCCTGCCCGTGCAGGTGCCGGTGCTGCTGGCGACGGTGAGCGCCACCCAGGCGCTGCTGCTCGGCCAGCCGCTGGCTGACGTGGCGCACTGGCTCAAGTTGCTGGCCGGCGCCGACCTGGTGTACGTGACGATCGGGTTGCTCACCTTCGAGTTCGTGCTCGAGGGCTGAGCCCAAGGTATGCGATGACGCGCGCGCTCGGCTGGCTGGCCGCGCTGGGATTGCTGGTGGGGCTTGCCGCGGGATTCCTCTACGCGCCCCGCGAGGCGATCCAGGGCAACGTGCAGCGTATCATGTACCTGCACGTGCCCTCGGTGCTCACCGCCTATCTCGCCTTCGCGCTCGTGCTCCTGGGCAGCATCGCCTACCTCGCGACCCGGCGGCCGCACTGGGATCGGCTCGCGGGCTCGGCTGGCGAGATCGGCGTGCTCTTCACTGGCCTCACCATCGTCTCCGGCTCCATCTGGGGCAAGCCCACGTGGGGCACCTGGTGGACGTGGGACGCGCGGCTGACCTCGACCGCGGTGCTCTTCCTGGTCTACGTGGGCTACCTGCTCCTGCGGAGCGTGATCGACGAGCCCGACGCCCGCGCCCGCTACTCGGCCATCGTGGGCATCCTGGGCGCTGTCAACATCCCCATCGTGCACTTCTCGGTCACGTGGTGGCGGGCGCTGCACCAGCCCTCGACCATCCTCGGGCCCGAGCCCTCTCCGCTGGCCCTGCCGCTCATGATCGCGCTGTACGTGAACATCGTGGCGTTCGTCCTGCTCTTCACCTATTTGCTCGCGCGCCGGGTGGAAATCGCGCGCCTGGAAGAGGAGACCGCGTGATGCCGGACAACTGGGCCTACGTCTTCGCGGCCTACGGCATCGCCGCGGTCGTGCTCTTCGGGTACTGGCGCCATTTGGCCCGCCGGGCCCGCGCGGTCGCCCGGCCGCGCGCCGCGACGAAGGGGCGCGCGGCATGAACCGCAGGGCCAAGTTCCTGGCGGGCGGGCTCGTCATCGTGGCCGCGCTCGCCTATCTGATCTACGCGGGGGTGAGCCAGTCGGTCGTCTACTTCGTCACCCCGAGCGAGCTGGGCGCCGCCCCGGTGGCCGGCAAGGCGTACCGGCTCGGCGGCATGGTGCAGCCGGGCACGCTCAAGTGGGCCCCGAAGGCGCTCGACCTGCGCTTCACCCTCTCCGACGGCCAGGCCTCGGTGCCGGTGCGCCACCGGGGCACGCCGCCCGATCTCTTCGCCGAGAGCCGCGGCGCCGTCGTGGAGGGGACCTGGAGCCGCGACGGCTACTTCCAGGCCACCACCATCCTGGCCAAGCACTCCGAGGAGTACAAGGCCCCGCACGACGGCACCCAGCCGGGCTACAAGGAGCTCCTCAAGACGCTGCGCGGCGGAGAGACGAAGCCGTGACGCCCGAACTCGGCTACGCGGCGACGGTCGCCGCGCTCGTCCTGGCGGTCTGCGGGTCGGCCGCCGCCGCGTTGAGCGCGGTGAAGGGTCGCGCCGACCTGCGCGCCTCGGCCGAGCGCGCCGCCATCGGCGTGTGGCTGCTCATCACCGGCTGCATGCTGCTGCTCATCTACGCGTTCCTCACCTTCGACTTCTCGGTGCGGTACGTGGCCAGCAACACCAACCTGGGCACCCCGTTCTACTACCGCATCACCGCGCTCTGGGGCGCGCTCGAGGGCTCGATCATCCTTTGGGCGTGGATGCTCTCGCTCTACACCCTGATCGTGGTGAGCCGCTATCGCCGCACCCAGCCGCAGCTCTACCCGTGGACGCTCGCGGTGATGCTCGGCATCGCCGCCTTCTTCCTCCTGGTCATGACGATCCCGGCTCCGCCCTTCGAGCGCCTCTCGCCGATCCCCGCCGACGGCCGCGGCCTCAATCCGCTGCTCGAGGACTCCGGGATGATCACCCACCCGGTGGCCCTCTACCTGGGCTTCACCGGCTTCACGGTGCCCTTCGCCTTCGCGATGGCCGCGCTCATCGTCGGGCGCACCGGGGAGGAGTGGATCACCATCACCCGGCGCTGGACCATCGTCGCCTGGTACTTCCTCTCCCTCGGTCTCCTCATCGGCGGCTGGTGGAGCTATCACGTGCTCGGCTGGGGCGGCTACTGGGCCTGGGACCCGGTGGAGAACGCGGCCTTCATGCCGTGGCTCACCGCCACCGCGTTCCTGCACTCGGTGATGATCCAGGAGCGGCGGCGCATGCTGAAGCTCTGGAACCTCGCCCTGATCATCCTGACCTTCAGCCTCACGTTGTTCGGGACGTTCCTCACCCGCTCCGGCATCATCGGCTCGGTCCACGCCTTCACCCAGGGCTCGGTCGGCCAGTTCTTCCTCGCCCTCCTGGCCCTGGTGGTGCTCGGCGCCTTCTCGCTGCTCGCGTGGCGACTGGACCGGCTGCGGGCGCAGGGCGAGCTCGACTCGATCGTCTCGCGTGAGTCCGCCTTCCTCCTGAACAACCTCTTCCTGATCGCGGCCGCCTTCACCGTCTTCTTCGGCACCGTCTTCCCGCTGCTCTCGGAAGCCGTCAAGGGCGTCAAGGTGAGCGTGGGCGCGCCGTTCTTCAACCTGGTCAATATCCCGATCTTCCTCGCCCTGATCTTCCTGATGGGCGTGGGCCCGCTGATCGCCTGGCGCCGCGCCTCCGTCGAGAACCTCAAGCGCAACTTCCTGAAGCCGGTCCTGATCGGCATCGCGACCGCCGCGCTCTGCTGGGGCCTCGGCGTGGGCAACGCGGTCGTGCTGGTCTGCTTCGCGCTGGTGGTGTTCGTCGCCGCCACCATCGCGCTCGACTTCGCCCGCGCTGCCCGTGCGCGCCGTCGTACCGGCGACGGCTGGCCCGAGGCTACCTGGGGACTCGTGCTGCGCCAGAACCGCCGCTACGGCGGCTTCGTGGTGCACCTGGGGATCCTGATCATCGCGCTCGGGGTGGCGGGCTCGCAGGCCTGGTCCGCCCAGGCCGAGGCCACCGTCAATCGGGGCGAGAGCACGGAGCTCGGCGGCTACACCATCCGCTTCGACGGTCTGCGGGCCGCCGAGGAGTCCAACCATTTCAAGGTCACCGGGACCTTCACGGTGTCCGATCGCCGGGGCCCGGTCACCGTCCTCACCCCGGCCAAGAAGTTCTACCCGCAGGAGCAGACCCCGATCGCGGCGGTGGACTACCGCCTTGGCTTCCTCGAGGATCTCTACCTCGTGCTCGGCGAGTTCGCCCGCGACGGCTCCCACGCCACCATCAAGATCCAGATCAACCGCATGGTCTCCTGGCTCTGGATCGGCGGCCTGGTGCTGACCCTCGGCGCCGCGCTGGCCATCGCCCCGGAGCGCCGGCGCGCGCCCTCGGCGGCCCGCGCCGGCCGGCGCGTGGCCGCATGAGCGGCCGGACGCGCGCGCTGCGCTGGGCGATCCCGCTCGCGGTCGTCCCGGTGCTGGTCCTGCTGGCCTACGGCTTTCGCACCGATCCACGAGACATCCGATCGCCGCTGCTGGGCAGGCCGGCCTCGCCCTTCTCCCTGACCACCTTCGACGGCAAGGCGATCTCGCTCGACTCGCTCCGCGGCCAGGTCGTCGTCGTCAACTTCTGGGCCTCGTGGTGCATCCCGGCGTGCTACGACGAGGCCCCGAGCCTCGAGCGGGCCTGGCGGGCCTACCGCGACCGCGGGCTCGTCCTGATCGGCGTGAACATCCAGGACAAGGAGGAGCCGGCGCGGCAGTTCCTCAGCCGCTTCGGCCACACCTTCCCGAACGCGCCGGATCCGACGGGCCGCGTCTCGGTGGACTACGGCGTCTACGGCGTCCCGGAGACCTTCTTCATCGACCGCACGGGACAGGTGCGCTTCAAGAAGGTCGGCGCGGTCACCGACGAGATCATGAAGCAGCACGTCGAGACACTCCTGAAGGAGCCGGCGTGAGCCGGCTGCTTACGGTGGTGGCCCTCCTCGTCATCGCAGCGCTCGCGGCCGCCTCCCCCCTCGGCGCCGCGCCGGTCAGCGAGGACACTGTGCACGAGGTGGCCTCCCAGCTCCGCTGCGTGGTCTGCCAGAGCCTCTCCGTGGCCGACTCCCCCTCGGAGACCGCGCACCAGATGCGGGCGATCATCCGCGAGCGGCTGGCCGCCGGCGAGAACCCCGAGCAGGTGAAGGCCTACTTCGTCGACAAGTACGGCCTGTGGATCCTGCTCGCCCCGCCCCGCCAGGGCTTCAACCTGCTGGTGTGGGTGGTCCCGTTCGTGGCTCTGGGAGCCGGCCTGGTGCTGGTGTTACTGCTGGTGCGCCGCTGGAGCCGCCGCTCCGCTTCGGCGGGCCCGCGCCCCGCGCCCGACGCCGCGATGCGCGCGCGCATCCTCCGCGAGATGGCCGAGCGCGAGCCGTGACCGCGCTGCAGCTCACGCTGATCGCCGCGATCGCGCTTCCCGCTCTCGCGATCGTGCTGTGGCCGCTGCTCGGCGGCCGCCCCGCCGCGGCGGCATCGCCCGGGCGCGCCCCCGACGACCGCCGGCTCGAGCTGGAGGAGGAGAAGGCCGCCATCTACCGCGCGCTGCGCGAGCTCGAGTTCGACCGCGACGCGGGCCACCTTTCCGATCCCGACTTCCAGAGCCTCCGCGATCGCTACGAGTCCCGGGCGGCGGCGCTGATCGCCGAGCTGGATGCACTCGGGCCTGTCGTAGGCGGCGACTCCGAAGCGGCCCCCGCACCCCCCCAGCCGCGGACAGCCGCCCCGCGAGCGGAGCGCGCCTCCTGGACCCGGCATCCGGCCACGTTCGCGGCGGGCGCGGTGGCGCTTCTGATCTTCGGCGTGATCATCGGTGTCAACGCCGGCCGCTTCACCGAGCGCGACGAGAGCTTCACGCCGCCCGGCGCCCGCCTGCCCGTGCCGGGCCCGCCGCCCTCCCCGGTTGGGCCGCCCACGGTCCGGCTCGAGCCAGGCAAGCCGATCCCGCCCGAGATGCTGGCCGGCATGCTGCAGGCCGCACGTCAGAGCCTCTTCGAGGGGCGCTACTCCGAGGCGATCGCCGCCTACCAGGCCGTGCTGAAGCGCGACGAGCGCAACGTGGACGCCATGACCCACCTGGGCCTCATCGTCGCGGTCGGCGGCCACGCCGACTCCGCGCTCGAGACCTTCGACCGAGCGCTCAAGATCGATCCCGAGTACGCTCCCGCTTATCTCTATCGCGGCCAGGTGCTCTACGAGCAGAAGCAGGACCTCGCGGGCGCGGTGGCCGCGTGGGAGCGCTTCATGACTCTCGTGCCCGCGGGCGAAGACCGCGACCGCGTTGCCGAGCTCGTGAAGCGCGCCCGCAGCACGCAGCAAGCGCGGTAGGTGTTGCGCTCCCCTCTCCCCCTCCCTGCATTCCGCCGGAGACACGACCGTCTCGTTGACGGCCCTAGGCCGCCCAGCGTAGCATCCGGGCCGTGACGATCTCCGCGCTGCTCCGCGACGCCCAGGAGCTCCAGCCCGACGTGGTCCGACTGCGCCGGGCGATTCACCGCCACCCCGAGCTGGGCCTGCAGCTCCCCCGCACTCAGGCCGCCGTCATCGAGGCGCTCGACGGCCTCGGGCTCTCGATCAGGAAGGGCGAGCGGCTCACGTCGGTGGTGGCCACGCTCGAGGGGGGCCGCCCGGGCCCGTCCATCCTGCTGCGCGCGGACATGGACGCACTGCCCGTCCAGGAGGAGACGGGCCTCGAGTTCGCCTCCCAGGTCGCGGGCGTCATGCACGCCTGCGGCCACGATGCCCACCTCGCGATGCTGGTGGGCGCGGCCCGTTTGCTGGTGGGGCGCCGCGATCAGCTCGCCGGGCGCGTCCTGTTCATGTTCCAGCCCGGTGAGGAAGGCTACCACGGAGCGCGGCACATGCTGGAGGAGGGCTTCGGCGCGGGCGGGTCGGCGCCGGCTGCGGCCTTCGCGCTGCACGGCGGTGCGCGGTTCGCGGCGGGAGTGGTCGGAACGCGGCCGGGCCCCATCCTGGCGTCCGGCGACACCATCGAGGTGACGATCCACGGGCGCGGCGGGCACGCCTCGGCGCCTCACGACTGCCTCGACCCGATCCCCGTCGCGTGCGAGATCGTCCAGGCGCTGCAGACCTTCGTCACCCGCCGCGTCGACGCCTTCGACCCCGCGGTGATCACCATCGCCAGGATCGAGGCCGGCAGCACGCGCAACGTGATCCCGGAGACGGCACGCATGCTCGGCACCGTCCGCACCGTCTCCGCGCGCACGCGCGAGCGGGTGCTCGAGGGCATCGAGCGGCTCGTCAAGGGCCTGGCCGCGGCGCACGGGGCCGAGGCCGAGGTCAACCTGATCCGCGGCTATCCCGTCACCGTCAACGACGAGCGCTTCACGGCCTTCGCGGGCCGCGTCGCCGCCGAGCTCCTCGGCGAGGACCGCGTGCGCCTCATGCCCACCCCGTTGATGGGCAGCGAAGACTTCTCCTACGTGCTGCGTCAGGTTCCCGGGACCCTGATGTTCCTCGGCACGCGGCCGGACGGTGACGCCCCTCCGATCCCCAACCACTCGAGCCGCATGGTGGTCAACGAGGGAGTCATGGCCGCCGGTGTCGCCCTCCACGCGGCGGTGGCCCTGCGGTTCCTCGGCGGTACATCCGACGCGCGCCCCGCGTGAGCGCATTCCCGATCGACTTCATGCCGCGATCCAGGACAAGAGACGCCGTGAGGAGGTGAGCCCGGCGACGCCTAGCGAGCCTACGGTGCGATGTCCATCCTGTCAGGCGGAAAATCGCGCCAAGCAGAAGTTCTGCGGGGAATGTGGCGCCAAGCTCGGCGGCCCCGCTCCGCCAGCCGCGGCCTCGCCCTCGCCTGCGCCGGCTCCCAAGAGCGCCATGGAGGGGGAGCGCAAGAGCGTGACCGTGATGTTCGCCGACGTGTCCGACTTCACGGCGTCAACAGGGAAAGAGCATTCACGCTCATTCGACCAAGGTCGACTCGTGTCAACGCGCAGGCCCTCGCAGTAAGGACAACCGTCGACTGCCCAGAAGACCGGGCAATCGCGACCGCCGCTGGCATGACTTGCTGAGAGTCGCGGTCTTCGGGTATGGTGCGGGCAGCATGCGTGGAAGACGCGCCGTGAGCGCCGCCGCGATGGTCGTTCTTGCCCCCGCGCTCCTGCTGGCGGGCGGAGCCCCGAACGCGTCCGCGTCGGAAGGCGCGCATCGGCTCGTCGATGGCGACGGCGTCGTCCACGTCACCAACGTGCCCGCGGATCCGCGCTACCGCGGCTTGCCCGGCGCCTCCGGCACCAGCGTCGGGTGGCTCCGCCTGCCCGCACGGCCGTGGACGCAGTACGCGGCCGACATCCAGGAGATCGCCGGTCAGCACGGCCTGAGCACGGCCCTGATCGAGGCCGTGGTGCGGACCGAGTCGGGATTCGATCCCACCGCGGTGTCGTCCAAGGGTGCGGGCGGGCTCATGCAGCTGATGCCGCGGACGGCCTCCGCCCTCGGCGTGGTGGACCGCTTCGACCCGCGCGAGAACATCAGCGGCGGGGTGCGGCACCTCCGCTATCTCCTCGATCGATATCAGGGAAGCGTGCGGCTCGCCCTCGCCGCCTACAATGCCGGCGAGGGCGTCGTGGACGCGTACGGGGGCATCCCTCCGTACCCCGAGACGCAACAGTATGTCCAGCGCGTACTACGACAGGCCGGCCTGAGCGAGGCCTCCGGCGGGACGCCGCAGGCGCTGTTCCGCTATCGGGGCCCAGACGATACGCTCACGTACAGCAACGTCCCTCCTGCCCCCACCCGCAGCCGCGACCGCCGACGCTAGGCCTACCGAAGTTATTGCGGGGGAAACCCCGAGGCTAAGAAGGATAGGGAAGTACCCTCTCAGTGTCGTGCACGTCTCACCAGCTTCGGCCCGCCTTCTGCGAACTGTCTTGCCGAGTTGGACATTGGCAGCTGAGAGAGCGTGGCACTGGACTTGCTCCCCCGGGGAACGGCGCCGACTCGTTTACGATGCAGTATCGAAAGAACGTGAGGATTGACGACACGTCTGCGTGGAGTAGACAATCCGGGCACCTTGGAGACCACCTCTCCCAGTCCGCACCGGCTCGGCCAGATCCTCGCGCGGTCGCGCGTCATCACCCCGGCGGTCCTCGAGGAGGCCCTGGCACGAGCGACCGAGGAGCGGCGGCGCCTGGGTGACACCCTGGTGGCCATGGGTGCCGCGACCGCCGACGACGTGCTCCGGGCCCTGGCGATCCAGCAGCAGATGGCCTTCCTCTCCACCGACGAGCTGCCCTCGACACCGCCTGTCCTCAAGGATCTGTCCCCCAAGTATCTGCGCCAGTACATCGCCTGCCCGGTCACGGTCGAGGGCGCGACGGTCACGGTGGCGACGGCGGAGCCCACCAATCCGCAGCTGCTCGACGACCTCCAGCAGACCCTCGGCCTGTCCGTGAAGCTCTGCGTGGCTCCGGCCCCGGCCATCCTCGAGGCCATCGAGCGGGCCTACGGCGCCAACACCGCGCTGCAGAAGATCGTCGAGGGCATGGGGGCCGCCGGCGACCGCCAGGCAGAGCCGGAGGAGGACGTCAATCACCTCCGCGACATGGCCTTCGAAGCGCCGGTGGTCCGCCTCGTCAACCTCCTCATCGACGGGGCCCTGGCCGCCGATGCCTCCGACGTCCACATCGAGCCCTTCGAGGACAGCCTCCGCGTGCGCTACCGCATCGACGGGTTGCTCTACGACCAGGAAGCGCCGCCGCGGCGGCTCCAGGCCGCTCTCACGTCCCGCGTCAAGATCATGGCCGAGATGAACATCGCCGAGCGCCGCCTGCCCCAGGACGGGCGCATCCGCGTCACCGGTCAGGGTGGTCGGCGCGTGGACATCCGCGTCTCCACGGTGCCGACGATCCACGGCGAGTCCGTCGTCATGCGCCTGCTGGACCGCTCTTCCGTCTTCCTGCCCTTCGACCGGCTCGGGTTCTCCCCGCGCACGGCCGCCGCCTTCGAGGCGCTGATCCGCCGGCCCCACGGCATCCTGCTCGTCACGGGCCCCACCGGCTCCGGCAAGACCACCACGCTCTACGCCGCGCTGGACAAGATCAACCGGCCTGACCTGAAAATCATCACCGTCGAGGACCCGGTCGAGTACCAGCTGAAGGGCGTCAACCAGATCCCGGTCCGGCCCAAGATCGGACTCTCCTTCGCCGCCGGCCTCCGTCACATCGTCCGCCAGGACCCCGATATCATCATGGTCGGCGAGATCCGGGACCTGGAGACGGCCGAGATCGCCATTCAATCGGCCCTCACCGGGCACCTGGTCTTCTCCACGCTTCACACCAACGACGCCCCCGGCGCGGTGACGCGGCTCCAGGACCTGGGGTGCGAGCCCTACCTGGTCTCCTCCGTGCTTACCGGCGTGCTCGCTCAGCGGTTGGTGCGTCGCATCTGCCCCGCGTGTCGCACCCCCGACCATCCGAACCCGGCCGAGCTGCTCGCGATCGGCGTGGCCGACGCGACCGGCGTCGAGCTGTTCCGGGGCAAGGGCTGTGACGAGTGCCGGGGCACGGGCTATCGCGGCCGGACCGGGATCTATGAGCTGTTCCGGATCACGGATGACGTCCGCAGCCTCATCGTGCGCCAGGCGCCGGCCGGCGAGATCCGCCGCCAAGCCGTGGAGCACGGCATGGTGACGCTGCGGGAGGACGCGTGGGCCAAGGCCTGCGCGGGCCTCACCACGGTGGAGGAGATCCTACGGGTCACGCAGGAGGACACCTAGCGTGGCCGTCTTCGCGTACCGGGCGGCCGATCAGCGCGGGCAGACGGTCGATGGCGTCATGGAAGCGCCGGATGCGCGGGCCGTGGTGGAGCGCCTCCAGCGGGACGCCTACTTCCCCATCAAGATCGCCCCTCAGGGCGGAGAGCGCCGTGTTCTCGGCCTGGCCTGGCCGGAGATGGGCCGGCGCCGCGTCGCCGGGCGTGACCTCGTATCTCTCACCCAGCAGCTCGCGACCCTGCTCGAGGCCGGCCTGCCGCTCGACCGCGCGCTGGCCATCCAGGCCGAGCTGGCCCCGACGCCCCGGCTCCGGGCCATCATGGCCGACGTGCTGCGCACCGTGCGCGGAGGCAGCTCGCTCGCCGACGCGCTCGCCAGGCACCATCCACGTCCCTTCTCCCGGCTCTACGTCAACATGGTGCGGGCGGGCGAGAAGGGCGGCGTGCTCGAGACCTCGCTGCGCCGGCTGGCCGAGTTCCTCGCCGAGTCGCAGGAGTTCCGCGACGCGCTGGTCTCGGCGCTGATCTACCCCACGCTGCTCACCGGCGTAGGGGCCGCGGCGGTCGTCTTCCTCATGACCTTCGTGATTCCCCGATTCGCCACCATCTTCAGGGACCTCGGCGCGACCATTCCCCTACCAACATTGATTCTCCTGGAGATCAGCGGGGCGCTCCAGCGCTACGGGTGGCTGCTGGCCGTCGTGGCCGTAGCCGGCGCGCTGGCGGGCCGGATGCTGCTGGCGACTCCGCGGGGGCGCCTGGCGGCCGATCGCCTGCTCCTGCGGCTGCCGATCGCGGGCGAGGTCATCGTCAAGACCGAGGTGGCCCGGTTCACGCGCATCCTGGGCACCCTGCTCCGGAGCGGGATCGCCATGATCCCAGCGCTCACCGTCGTCAAGGAGATGCTGGCCAACCAGGTGCTGGCCGGCGCGGTCGACCGGCTCGGGGACGGGGCGCGCCGGGGAGCCGGCCTCGCCCAGCCGATGGCCGACTCCGGCGCCTTCCCCCCGCTCGCCGTCCACATGGTGCGCGTGGGCGAGGAGACCGGCCGGCTCGAGGAGATGCTGCTCCGGGTGGCGGCCGATTTCGAGGCCGACACCCGCAAGCTCGTTAAGCGCCTCATCGCGCTCGCGGAGCCCTGCATCATCCTGGTCATGGGCGTGGTGGTGGGCTTCATCGTCGTGGCCATGCTGATGGCCATTCTCTCGGTGACAGATATCCCGCTATGACCCGGCCCGTGCGGGACCAGCGTGGCTTCTCGTTGATCGAGCTCCTGGTCGTCATCATCATCCTGGGCCTGATCGCGGGCCTGGTGGGCCCGCGCCTCTTCGGGCGTGTGGGACAGAGCAAGCAGGCCGCCGCCAAGGCGCAGATCGAGCTGCTCGGCGCGGCGCTGGACCAGTATCGGCTCGACATCGGCGCGTATCCGCCGGCGGCCGCCGGCCTGCAGGCGCTGGTCCAGAATCCGAACGTGGCCAACTGGAACGGGCCGTATCTCAAGAAGCCCGCCGTCCCGCTCGATCCGTGGGGGCGCCCGTACCAGTACAAGTGCTGTCCCGGCGACCGGAGCGACTACGACATCTGGACGCTCGGTGCCGACGGGGCCCCCGGGGGCGACGGCGAGGACCGTGACGTGACCTCATGGGAAGCCAAGTGACCTCGCCGAGGGGCTATTCGCTGATGGAGCTGGTGGTCGTCCTCGCGATCCTCGCCGTCGCTTCCGCGATGGTAGCGCCTGCGGTCGGCCGGACCGTCGACGACGTGAAGGCCCGGACCGAGATGGCCGCGGTGGCGGCCTTCCTGCGCGCGGCCCGTGAGCAGGCGGTGACGCGCCAGCAGGCGGTCGAGGTGATCCTCGACCGCGACGCCCACGCGCTACTGCTCCGGCGCCCTGCCCGCGAGGGGCCGGCGGTCACGCAGACGCGTCGGGCCTTCTCGGCGCTTCTTCGCGTCGAAGGCGGCCCGATCTCCTCCGGGGTCACCTTCCTGCCCCACGGCATGTCGAGCGGCGCCCGCTTCACGATCGAGGCGCCCGGGCCGCGGGCGTACGTGATCACCGTGGATGCGCTGACCGGCCGCGTGACCACCCGGCGGGGGTCGCGATGAACCGGGGTTTCACGCTGCTCGAGGTACTGGTGGCCCTGACCATCCTGGGGCTCGCCATCGTCACCCTCATGCAGCTCTCGTCGCAGGGGCTGCGCCTGCTCCGCCTCTCGGAGGACTATCAGCAGGCCGTGCTCGTGGCGGATCGGGTCGCGCGCTCCATCGACGTGCCCCAGGAGGGCGTCGATGTCGGCCAGGAGGGACCGTTCCGGTGGGAGCGGCGCGTCGCGCTTGTGCCGGTGCCCGAGGAGCTGACGCCGGGGGCGGGCCCGAAACCCCGCCTCTACGCCCTCTCGGTCGCGGTGCGATGGGGCAACAGCCGCACGCTCGAGCTCGCGAGCCTGCGCGCCGTGCCCGGGACCCCGGGGCAATGACGACGCGCGCGCGCGTGCGGGGCTTCACGCTGCTCGAGCTGCTCCTGGCCCTCGGCATCGTGGCCGTCATGCTGGTCATCGTGGCGGGCGGCCTGCGGGTCGGTCTGGCCGCGTGGCAGCGGGGCGAGGAGCGGACGGCGCAGCTCGACCGCCCGCGGAGCCTGGTGCTCCTGCTCGAGCGCGCCCTGGCCGGCACCTTCCCGTATCGGGTCACTCCCGAGACCGAGCAGGAGCCGCGCATTCTGTTCGACGGCCAGCCGGACCGGCTCACCTTCGTCACGCTCTCACCTCCGTTGCCCACTGGAGCACCAACCGCCTTCAGCGCCGTCTACCTGGCCGCTGACGCGGGGGGATTCGCGCTGCGACAGCAGGCTCTGCCCAACCGGATCGCCCTGGAGCGCGCGGAGCCTCTCCTGGTGGACATGCAGACCACCGCCCTCCGCTTCCGCTATCTGGGTCAGGAGCCGGAGGCCTGGCAGGACGCGTGGGACGTCAGGAAGGACGAGGCCCTGCCCCGGGCCGTGGAGATCACCCTGGTTACCGGCGCCGGACCGCGCAGCACGCAGCAGACCCTCACCGTACCCATCCGGGTGACCACGCGATGACCGGCGAGCGCGGGGTCGCCCTGATCGTGGTCATGCTGGTGCTGGCGCTGCTGGCGGTGGTGGTCACGGAGTTCGCCTACTCCGCGCGCCTCGAGGCCTCGATGGTTCGCTCGTACCGGGACGGCGTGCTGGCCCGGCACCTGGCCGAGGCCGGCGTGCAGCAGGCGATCCGCGAGATCCTGAGCCAGGCTCAGGTCGCCGCACTCGACGGCGACGGCCAGCTCGTCTTCTACCGAGCCCTGCCCGGACAGACGACGCCGGCGCGGGTCCCCGCGCTGCCGCGCATCCGCGTCGCGCTGGGCCCCGGGGAGTTCTCCTACCGGATCAGCGACGAGGCGGCGCGGCTCAGCCTCAATGGCAGCGACCCCGCCCGTCTGGATCGACTGCTGATCGCTCTCGAGGTCGACCGCCAGCAGCGGGACATCATCAACGACTCGCTCCAGGATTGGCGGGACGCCAACAAGCTCCACCGCCTCCACGGAGCCGAGAGCGACTTCTATCTGCGGCTGCCCATTACCTACCGCGCGCGCAACGCCAACCTCCAGGACGCGGCGGAGCTCCTGCAGATACGCGGCGTCACTCGCGAGCTCTACTTCGGCGCCGAGAGCCGTCCGGCGCTGGGCGAACTCGTCACTGCGGTCACAGTCAATACCGTGAACCTCAACACCGCCCCTCCGCCCGTCCTCAAGGCCTTCGGTCTGTCGGATGCCGAGATCGACGATGTGGTGCAGACGCGCGTGCGTGCCCCCTACCCGAGCGTGCCGGGACGCTTCGCGGGGCGCGGCTTCACGGTGGGGAGCAACACCTTCCGGATCGAGGCCGAGGGAGTGGTGGGGGCCTTCCAGCGCAGTCGGATCGTCGCGGTGGTCCGGCGCGGCCGGCCGGGCCGTGTGCTGGATGTGACGATCGTCTCCTGGCGGCCTGGGGCCGAGGAATGACGCCCACCCGGATCGGCGTCTTCATCCACAACGGCCGGCTCACCGTGGTCGCGATCACCGGTCGGGAGGAGGTCGAGCACTTCGTCGTCGAGGACGCGGAGGATCCGGCGGCCACGCTCGCAGCGGAGCTCCAAGCGCGCGGGCTGACCGGACGCCGCGTCCGCGTCGGCCTCGATCGCCGGCAGGCGGTGGTCAAGGTGATCGATCTGCCGCGCGCGGGCGGGAGCGACATCGCCGCGATGGTCGGCTTCGAGCTCGAGCGGCACGTGCCGTTCCCGCCCGAGGGCACCCGGTTCGACTGGGTGGAGCTGTCGAGCGGTCCCGACGAGCCGCATCGCGTGCTGGTGGCGGCCGTCGAGCGGCGCACCGTGGAGCGGCCGCTCGGGCTCCTGGCCGGCGCCCGGCGCCGACCGGCGGCCGTCGTCGTGGCATGCCACGAGCTGCCCGCCCTGTTGCCCGGCGGGCTGCCGGCCCGGCGTGCGGTCTGGGCCCACCGCCACGGCGATGGCATCGATCTGCTCCTCCTCGACGGAGGCACGCTGCTCGTGAGTCGCCGCGTGACGGCCGGAGATGCCGAGGCACTGGCGCGGGAGATCCGGCGTAGCCTTCCGCTGGTCCGGTGGAGCGCCTGCGAGGCCGTCTGGCTCTCCGGCGATGATGCTCAGGCCTGGGGCTCCGGGCTGACCGCGCTGCTTGGCGTGTCGGTTTCTGCGCCCCCGTACGCGGCGGCCCGGGCCCCGCTCATCGCGGAACTGCCTCCGGGGGACCAGGGGGCGGGCCTGCTCGCGCTCGCGGTCGCGGCCGGGCCGCGGAGGCCTGTCTTGAACCTCCTCCCGCCGGAAGCCCGGCCCTGGACAGTGTCGCGCGCGCAGCTCGTGACCGCGGCGATGATCGCCGTTACCGCGCTGCTCGGGCTCGCCCTGGCGCTCACGCACGTGGTCAAGACCGAGCGATATCTGGATCGTCTCGCGCAGGAGATCCGTCGGCTCGATCCGGAGGTGAAGGCGGTCGAGGCCCTGGCCGCCGAGCTGGCCCAGAAGCGGCGCGTCCTCTCCGCGCTGCAGTCGGCCCAGGACGGCCGCGTCCAGGCCCTGCCGATCCTGCGCGACCTGACCGAGACGCTGCCCGCGGGCGCCTGGCTGCAAGGCCTCACCATGGATCGCCAGGGTGTCGAGCTCACCGGCCAGTCCGACGCGGCGAGCACCCTCATCCCGCTGCTCGAGGCCTCGGACCGGCTCGAGCGGGTCGAGTTCACCTCGCCCGTCACCAAAACGCAGAACAAGGAGCAGTTCCGCATCCGGGCCACCTGGGAAAGCCCAACCCTCTCCCTCTCCCCCTCAGGGCGAGAGCGGAGGGTAAGGGGGCCCGAGGTGAGGGGCCGCTAGCATGCCCACTCTCAGCCCTCGCGAGCGCATCGTGGTCGCAGCGGGCGCGGCCGTCGCCCTGGTAGTCGGCGCCTACCTGATCATCGTCGAGCCCATCATGACTCGCTCCCGCACGGCCGAGGCCACCGTTCCCGTGCGTGAGGAGACGCTCCAGGGGCGGCGTCTCCAGGTCGGACAACGTTCGCGGCTCGCCGAGGAGGTGACCGCCATCAACGCGCGCCTCGAGGCGGAATCCGCGCGCCTGCTGCGTGGCCCGACGGCGCCGCTGGCCGCCTCCGAGCTGCAGAAGCTGGTCAAGGACCTGCTGGCCGGCGCCAGCGTGGAGGTGCGGAGCGAGCGCGTCCTGCCGGCGTCGGATCAGCAGGGGCTGCAGGAGGTGCCGATCGAGATGACGATCGTGGGGAGCATCCGGGACACGGTGACCGCGCTCGCCCGCCTCGAGCGCACCGAGCTCCTGCTCGCCCTGAAGGACGTCAAGATCCGCGTGGTGGCGGTCGGGCAGCCGCGCGAGCTGCTGACTACCCTCACGGTGGCCGGCTATCTTCTGCCCGGCGCGGCGCCGGCCAAGCCCGCCGGCTCCAGGAGCGACTAGACCGTGTCGAGACGCGTGCTCGCCCTCAACGTGCTGGTGGGCCTCCTCGGCTGCCTCTTCGCGGCCTGGCTGATCCGCGACCTGCTCACGCCGCTCCCGCTCCCTCCACCGCCGGCGCCGCGCGCGGCTCAGCCGGCCCGCGTTGCGGCCTCGGCCCCCGCGCCGCCCGTGGCGGCGGCGGCGTACAGCGTCATCGCGGCGAAGAACCTGTTCAGCCCCGGTCGCTCCGAGGCCCCGGCCGGGCCCGCCGTGGCCGCGGGTCCCAAGCCCTTCCTCCACGGCGTCGTCATGGATGGCCAGAAGAGCCGCGCGTTCCTGGAGGATCCGGTGGTCAAGCGCACCTTCGGCTACGCGATCGGCGACACCGTCGCCGGCGGCCGCGTGCAGTCCATCAGCGGGGATCGTGTGGTGATCGCCCGCCCCGACGGTCTGCTCGAGGTCCTGCTCCAGGATCCGGCCAAGCCAAGACCCGTGACGGCGGCGCCCGTCGCCCCGCCGGGGACCGTGACCGCGCCCGTCGCCGCGCCGGGCACCGCGGCGGCTCCGGCGGCCGGGGCGGCGCCGCCCTCTCGGAGGGTGCCCCTCGCGGCACCGGAAGGCGGCCAGCGATGAGGCGCCGAGCGAGGATCGCGTCGTGGCTGCTGGTCGCGGGCGTTCTGACCGGCTGCGCCTCCGCGGCGCCGAAGCCCGCGGCCGCGCCGGGCGCCAGCCCGCGCGTCGAGGTGCGCGCCGAGCCCGCCCCGACGCCGAGCATTCCGGTCCCGGCCCCGCCGCCGGCCGCCGGGGAATCGCCCTCGGTCGGTCCGGCCGCAGCGCCGCCCCCGGTCACGCCAGGACCGGCCAGTCCTCCGCCGGCGGCGGCGATCGACGCTCCTCCGCCGGCCGCGCGGCCCGCCGCCCGCCAGCTCGTGCTCAACTTCGACAACGCCGATGTCGAGGTGGTCATCCAGGCCGCCGCCGAGATCGTAGGCTTCAACTACGTCCTGGCCCCGGGCGCCCGCGGCCGCAAAGTCACGGTGCAGACCAGCGGAAAGATCTCGAGCGACGAGGTCTTCGGCGTGCTGCTCACCATCCTCGACGTCAACGGGCTGGCCGCGGTGCGCTCGGGCAACCTCTACCGAATCATCCCCCGCGAAGGCGCGCCCCAGACCCCGGTGAAGACGGTCGTGGGGCGCGAGGTCGGCGCCGCGCTGCCACCCGACGAGGTCGTGACGCAGATCGTGCCGCTGCAGTTCATCAATGCCCAGGACGCGGTGACGCTGCTCCGGCCGTTCGTCCCCGCGCAGGGTGCCATCACCGCCCACCGGGAGACGAATCTGCTGATCCTGACCGACACGGCCGCCAATATCCGCCGGCTGCTCGACATGCTGCAGCTCGTGGACGTGGAGGTCTCCCTCAGCGAGCTGCAGATCATCGCGCTCAAGCACGCCGACGCCCAGGAGCTGGCCCAGCTGCTCGCGCAGCTCTTCGGGGCCCGCCCGGGCGCGCCGCCGACCGGCGCGCCCGTGCCACCCCCGCCCCCCGGCGCGCCACCCGCCGCCCCGCCCTCTGCCGCTCCAGGCGTCCTCGGCGTCGAGCGGCCGCTGATCCTGCCCGAGCGCCGCTCCAACTCGCTCGTCGTCAACGCGCGGAAGCAGGACATGGAGACGATCCGCCGGCTGATCGGCAAGCTGGACGTGGACATCTACGGCGGGCAGCGGGTCTTCATCTATTTCGCCGAGAATACTAAGGCGAGGGACCTGGCGACGACGCTCGACGCCATCTACGGCCGCGGCGACCGGGGCCCGGCTATCACCGGGTCCCAGCAGTACTCGCCCGGATCCACGAGCATCTCCGGGCTCTCCGGGACCTACCCGGGCCGGTTCTCCTCGCAGCCGCTCGCGCCCTCACCGCTCCTGCCCCCGCCACCGACCATCGTGACGGCGCCGCGAGCGGGGGCCGGGCCCACCGCGTTCCCCGGGGTCTCCGCCGAGGGCGCGCCGCCCAGCGTCGAGATCCGCTTCGTCGCCGACGAGGTCACCAACGCGATCATCGTGACCACCTATCCGCGGCTCTGGAAGGAGATCGAGGAGACGATCAAGAAGCTCGACAAGATGTCGCGCCAGGTGCTGATCGAGGTGATGGCCGCCGAGGTCACCCTCACCGACGACACCAAGCTCGGCATCGAGTGGGCCGTCCGGTCCGGGCGCTTCGACCTGAGCTCCTCTCCTTCCGGCCAGATTCCCGGCCGCCCGGACCGGACGATCATCCCCCTCGGGGGCGCCGTCCCGCTCGGGTTCAACTTGTTCACCTTCGCGGCGGACAAGTTCCTGGCCGCGCTCAACGCGCTCGCCAGCGAGAACCGGGTCAACGTGCTGTCGAACCCGTCCATCATGACCACCGAGAACCGCAAGGCGGTGATCAACGTGTCCACCTCGGTGCCGATCGTCACCTCCCAGCAGGTGCCGGTGGCCACCGGCGGCATCACCGGCAACGCGATCACCCAGACCGTGGAGTACCGCGACGCCGGGATCATCCTCACGGTCACCCCGCGCATCGGGGAGCAGGGCACGGTGGCGCTGGACGTCAAGCAGGAGGTCAACGAGGTGGGCGAGAACGAGCCGCCGCCGATCAACTCGCCCCGCTTCACCAAGCGCGAGGCCGAGACCTCGGTGGTGCTGCTGAACAACCAGACCCTGGTGCTGGGCGGCCTCATCCAGAACAAGCGCACCCGCATCCGCGTCGGCATCCCGTGGCTCAGCCGCATCCCGATCCTGGGCTATCTGTTCGGCTCCGTGGAGGACAAGATCGAGAAGACCGAGCTGCTGCTCCTGATCACCCCGCGGACGGTGGGCACCCCCCTTGACGCCGCGCGAATCACCGACGAGATGCGTCGCGTGACCCCGGAGCTGGAAGAGTCCATACGCCAGGGCCCCCGGGTCCCCCCGCCGACCACGCCCCGATAGAACCCCGACGGGTCCGCGGTAGAGGGCGTACTCGCCTCGGTGCCGGCCTGCCGGCCAGGCGGCCCCGCAGCGGCGCACGCCTGCGTATGCGAGCCACTGCGTGCGGCTACGCGAGATGCGGCCCCGCCGGCCGGCGAGCACGTGGCCATCCGGCCCGATCAGCCGCAGTTCCTCCGGGGTCGTCGGCCTGCGCGCCGTAGACCTGCACCCAGAACACGGCCGCGGCGGCCTCGGAGGTCAAGTTGGCGAGCGCCTGTTCGATCGGCGCAGACCGGACTGCGGCCCAGCGCCTCGTGCCTGGGGCCACGGGTCGGCCGACTGCGGCCGGCCCGTGGCCCCACCACTCTCCCGAGACTCTCGGCCCTGAATCTACGGTGTCGGGAACCTCCCCGGCAGCAGCCCATCCACATTGATGTTCGGCAGCTTATTCAGGACGGCCGGGACGAAGCCGTTGCCATTGAGGTCGCCGGCGGCTAGGCCGTCGGTGACCCGGGAACCGCCGGCCACGGTGATCGCCGTGAAGATGATGTTGCCGTCGGCGTCGAGGCCGTCGTTCCTCAGCATGTAGTTACGTTCAAGAGCATCGACACCTCTGACCGTGACGTTGCCTATGATGACGTCGAGATCACCGTCGCCATCGAAATCGGCGGCGACAATCGCCTCGCCCCTCGTGGCCCGACCTCCGGAACTCACACGCCGTTGCAGACCCGTTCCTTCCAGTGTGATGACCTCGAAGGTGCGGTCGCCGTTGTTTCGCAGCAGCTGGGGAAACTCTACTACTATGCCCAGGTCGTCCGCCAGGCTCGTATTGACGACAATGGCGTCGAAATAGCCGTCGCCGTCGAAGTCGCCGATGACGACGTCCTTGGAGTGCATGCCTTCCGTGTCCGGCAGAGCCTCCAGGGTGAAGTTGCCACTACCGTCGTTCCACGCCACCACGGCGCCGTCACCATCAAAGACAAAGAGGGCGTCGAGAAAACCGTCGCCATCGAGGTCGGCGATGACAACGGCCTCGGTGTCCAGATAGACCGTGCCGTCAACCTCCAGGGGTGTGATGTTCGTGACGGTAAAGCTGCCGCCGCCGTTGTTAATGAGAACCTGATCGGAATCGCCATCATAGGCGACGAGGGCGTCGAGGAGGCCGTCGCCATTGAGATCGCCTAGGGCAACGTGAAGGCTGCGCCGGGGCTCGCCGGTGAAAAACCCCACCTCCGCATACCTCACCGGGTTGCCCAGATGGTCAAATCCGTCGACCCCAGGGGTCACGTCGGTGACGGTGAAGTTACCCTTGCCGTCGTTCTTGTACATCCGGACGGGGTTGCCATCGGAGGTGACGAGGAAGTCGATATCGCCGTCGTTATCGAGGTCGCCGGCGGCAACGTGAGTGTTGTTCCGTATCTGGAGGCCCTTGTCCAGGGCCCGGGCCTTGAAGGTGCCGCCGCCTTGGTTGATCAGCAGCACGTTGGACTCGCCGGCCCGGACGTCGAACAGGTCGGGATCGAGAAAGCCGTGGTTGGCGACGAACACGTCGAGATCGCCGTCGCCATCGACGTCGGCGAGGGCCACCGCGGCAGTGGTGGTCGGCGATCCCTTCTTGAACGTGATCTCGAACTCGATGATCTCGCCCGTCACGGGGTCGAGCACGGGGGTGGCCACGATGCCCGTGGGGCCAGGGGGCAAGCGCTCGACGTCGAACCTGGCCTTGCCGCCGCGATTCAGGAGTAGCTGATTGAACTCACCTCTCCCCAGTTCGGGGAGATCGCCCTGGTTGCCGACGACGACGTCGGTGTAGTAGCACCGCTTCAATGCCCTCGCCGAGGTGTCACCTTCCTTCGCTGCCTTCTTGCAGAACTGATGGTACGGGCTCTCGGCGTCCGCCGGGGTGAGCACGGCGGCCGGGCCGCCGACACAGAGCAGTGACGCTAGCACAAGCGCCAGGAGCCTCCCAGCCCTGCCGGGCCTGCCATGGTGTGGTCTCTCCAATCTTGATGACGCATGAAGTAGGGCTGTGCAGGTCGTGGCGCCCGGTGGGTGGAGGATCGCGGACCAGATCGAACGCAATTGCATCGCTGCCTCCTTTCGAGGTCGCGGTGACGATGATGCGCTGCGAAGGTCAAACGCTGCGTGTCGGACCGCCTTACAGATTCGCGCGGAAGCGGCACTCGACCCCCGGTGGGAAGGAGGCGCACGCCACGTCGGGCGGATCGTGCACAACGCCGGCGCGGTGGCAGTCAGGATGGGGAAACAGTGATCGCGCGGATTGGACGGAGCGCCTTGCGCCACACAGACCTCTTAGCCGCAGTCATTCGCGGCGCATAGGGTCCCGGCGTCGATCGAGCCCTGAAGCCCGCAGACGTCGATCAACCGGTACCCCCGTACCTGCTAGATGCGACCAAGGCCAAGTGTCGGGGCAGCGCCAGGGAGCCTGTGAGAGCAGCCCATTAGCTCCGGCACTCCCGCGGCGTGGCGTCGAGGGTGCCAGCAAGAGCCTTGCCATCGCAAGGCAGGGCGATATCTTCAAGGTATCGATCCCGACGGCGCGCACGCCAGTCCATATCGAAATCAGGCAGTTGGTCCAGAGTTGCTGCCGGTAGGAACTGCGCCGCGTCCACATGCGGGTCGCTGAAGGTATGGCTGGAACATGGACCAGTCTGCCGAAAGAGGGAACTCAGTTGCCTTGAGTGAGGACTGAATTGATCACGTCGCGCGCGATCGGCACCGCGCTGGACGCCGCGCGCATCACCCTGCCCTCTCCCCAGAGGGGAGAGGGGGATGTATCCTGAGGGGCCATGGCACCCCCGGCCGACGTCAGCGCGCGGGTCGACGAGCTGCGCGAGCAGATCAACCGCCACAACTACCTCTACTACGTCGAGAGCCGGCCCGAGGTCAGCGACGCGGAGTACGACCGCCTCTGGCGGGAGCTCCAGGCCATCGAGGAGGCGCACCCGGAGCTGATCACCCCGGACAGCCCCACCCAGCGGCCGGGAGGCCGCCGGGCCGAGCTGTTCGCGCCGGTCGAGCACCTGGTGGCCATGCTCTCGCTCGACAACGCCATGACCGCGGAGGCCCTGCGCGAGTTCGAGGCACGGGTGAAGCGGGCCCTGCCCGGGGTGACGCCCGAGTACGTGTGCGAGCCCAAGATCGACGGGCTCGGGGTGGCGCTCCTGTACGAGCGCGGGCGCCTCGTGCGGGGGGCCACCCGGGGTGACGGGCGCATCGGCGAGGACATCTCCCAGAACCTCCGCACGATCAAGTCCATCCCGGCCACGCTCACCGGCCCCCTCAAAGGGGCGAAGAAGCTCGAGGTCCGCGGCGAGGTCTACATGCCGCGCGAGGCCTTCGCCCGGCTCAACGCCGGGCTCGAGGAAGCCGGGCAGCCCGTCTTCGCCAACCCGCGCAACGCGGCGGCGGGCGCGGTCCGCCAGAAGGACCCCGCGGTGACGGCCGCCCGCCCGCTCGAGATCTTCCTCTACCATGTGAGCGTGCTGGAGCCCCCCGCGCTACACTCGCAGTGGGAACGGCTCGAGGCGCTGAAGGCGAGCGGCTTCCGGGTGAACCCGCGCTCCGAGCGCTGCCGGGACATCGACGCGGTGCTGGCCTACTTCGCCCGCCTCGAGGCCGACCGGGACGCGCTCGGGTACGACGCCGACGGCGCGGTGGTCAAGGTGGACGATCTCGAGCAGCAGCGGCGGCTCGGGGCCACCGCGCACCACCCGCGCTGGGCCATCGCCTACAAGTTCGCGGCACGCCAGGCGACCACGCGGGTGCTCGGCATCACGATCAACGTGGGTAAGTCGGGCGCGCTCACGCCCACCGCGCAGCTCGAGCCGGTGGAGCTGGCCGGCGTGACGGTCTCCAACGTGAGCCTGCACAACGAGGACGAGGTGCGCCGCAAGGACGTCCGGGTGGGCGACACGGTGCTCATCGAGCGCGCCGGCGACGTGATTCCGTACCTGGTCCAAGTGGACACGGCCAAGCGACCCGACCCAGAGCCCGAGGCCTTCCGGATGCCTACCCACTGCCCGGCCTGCGGCGGCGTCGCGGTCCGCGCCGAGGGTGAAGCGGTGTGGCGCTGCACCAACACCGCCTGCCCCGCCCAGCTCCGGGAGCGGCTCTTCCACTGGGGCTCGCGCCGGGCCATGGACATCGAGGGGCTGGGCGAGGTGATCATCCGCCAGCTCGTGGAGCGTGGGCTGGTACGCGACTTCGCCGATCTCTACGGGCTGTCGGTGGAGACGCTCGCCGATCTCGAGCGCATGGCCAAGAAGTCGGCCCAGAATCTCCACCGCGCCATCGAGGCCTCGAAGAGCCGCGGCCTCTCGCGCCTGCTCAACGCCCTCGGCATCCGCATGGTGGGCGAGCGGGCCGCCCAGCTCCTGGCCGCGCGCTTCGGCTCCATGGAGCGGCTGCTCGCCGCCACCGAGGCCGACATCAATGAGATCTACGGGATCGGTCCCCAGATCGCCCAGGCGGTCACGAGCTTCTTCTCCGAGCCGCGCAACCACGCGACCATCGATCGGCTGGCCGCGGCGGGCGTGACGATGACCGAGGAGGGCCACACCGACGGCCCGAGGCCGCTCGAGGGCAAGAGCCTGGTGCTGACCGGTGGCCTCGCCACGCTGAGCCGCGATCAGGCCAAGGACCTGATCATCCGCCTGGGGGGTCGGGTCATCGGCTCGGTGTCGAAGAAGACGGACTACGTGATCGTCGGGGAGGGCGCGGGCTCGAAGGCGGACGACGCCAAGCGCCTGGGCGTCACGACCCTCGACGAGGACGCGTTCCTCAAGCTGGTGGGGCGGGCGTGAGCCGCGCAGCGGTCGCCCTGGCCGTTCTCGCCCTGGCCGCGGGGCTGCTCGCCTCCGGCGTCGCCGCGCAGCCCACCGGGCCCCTCACGCGTGAGGAGGCGCTGGCCGACATCAAGAAGCCCGATCTGGAGACGCGCCGGCGCGCCGCGGCCTGGATGGGCGAGGTCGGTCGCATGGCCGATGCCCCCGTGCTGATCACGGCGCTCTCCGACGCCGACGAGGTCGTCCGGGTCCTCGCCGAGCACTCGGTCTGGAAGGTCTGGAGCCGCTCCGGCGACGCGGAGGCCGACGGCCTGCTCCAGATCGGCATCGAGCAGATGAGCCGAGGGGACGGGCCCGCCGCGGTGGAGACGTTCAGCAAGGTCATCGAGCGGAAGCCCGAGTTCGCCGAGGCCTGGAACAAGCGCGCGACCGTCTACTTTCTCATCGGCGAGCACGAGAAGTCGCTCAGGGACTGCGACGAGGTCATGAAGCGCAACCCGGCCCACTTCGGGGCCCTGGCCGGCTACGGGCAGATCTACCTGCAGCTCGACCAGCCCGAGCGCGCGCTCGACTACTTCCGCCGCGCCCTGCGCGTCAATCCCAATCTGCGCGGCGTGGCGGAGATGATCCCCCGGCTCGAGCAGTTGCTCAAGGAGCGGCGAAAGGGCACTATCTGACGCGTCGACTCACACGCCAACCCACACGCCCGGGAACACGGAGGACACGGTGGCCCTCACCACACAAGAGGTCGAAGCGCTCAAGAAGATCACCAGCCCCAGCGTGGCGAACGCCATCGAGACCTTCAAGGTGCGCCCGCGCGAACAGGGCAACCTCTCCTCGGACATCCGCGCCCTCTTCCCCGACATGGGCCCGATGGTGGGCTACGCGGTCCCCTGTATCATCCGGGCCGAGGCGGGGCCCATCGACGGCCACCGGGCCAGCACCTACGGCTGGTGGGACTACGTCCAGACCATCCCGGCGCCGCGGGTGATCGTGGTGCACGATCTCGATGATCCGCGTGGCCAGGGCGCCCAGTGGGGCGAGGTGCAGGCCAATATCCACCGCGCGCTCGGCTGCGTCGGCGTGGTCACCGACGGCTCGGTGCGCGACCTCGACGAGGTGCGCGCCCTCGGCTTCCAGTTCTGCGCCGCCCACGTCTCGGTCTCGCACGCCAACGTGCACATGGTGGACTTCGGCATCCCGGTCAAGGTGGGCGGGGTGTGGGTCAAGCCGGGCGATCTGATCCACGGCGATCAGCACGGCGTCTGCACCATCCCCCACGACATCGCGGCCAGGATCCCCGAGGCCATCGCCCGCGTCGAGGCCGACGAGCGCAAGATCATCTCGGTCTGCCAGAGCCCGGGCTTCACCGCCGACAAGCTCAAGGAGCTCTACAAGCAGATCCGTCCCGGCACCTACTAGTGATCGAGATCAGGCTGCCGCGGGTGGCGGACGAGGTGGGCTGCACCACGCTCGCCGCCCAGGTCATCGGGGAGGAGCGCGCGGGCGCCTTCATCCGCTCGCACCTGGAGCGCCATCAGCTGATCGTGGCCGAGGCCGAGGGCGAGGTCGTGGGCTTTCTCGCCTATCGGGTGGACTGGTTCCAGTGCACGTTCGTCACCCTGACCGTGGTGCGCGAGGACTTCCGGCGGAAGGGCATCGCGCGCGAGTTCTTCAAGTCGGTGGAGGCCGTGTCGCCTACTCCGCGCCTCTTCTCCTCCACCGAGGAGACCAACGTGGCGTCGATCCGGATGCACACCGCGCTCGGCTTCACGCCCAGCGGCCACATCGACAACCTGCCCCAGGGCGTCCGCGAGCTGCTCTTCTACAAGCGCATCCCCCCCGCGGAGGAGACGATGTCAGAGAAGACGACCCTGCTGAGTGAGGCGGAGACCGAGTTCACCGCGTTCAAGCGCGCGATCGCGGGCCTGAGCGAGGCCCAGATGCGCGCGGTCTGGCTCGGGACGTGGAGCGCGCGCGACATCGTGGCGCACATCTCGGGCTGGCATCGCGAACTGGGGCCGGCTCTCGGGCGGATGCAGAAGGGCGAGCGCCCGATTCCCGAGGGCGTCTCCTATGACGACGTGGACGCCTGGAACGCGCGCTTCGCCGACGCCAGGAAGACGGCATCCACCGCCGACATCCTGAAGGAGCTCGACGCCTCGCACGCCGCCTTCATGCAGGCGGCGGCCGGCGTGCCGGACGAGCGCTACGTGCCGGGCAAGACGGCCCACAAGATCGTGGACCTCAACAGCCGGCATCACTACCAGGAGCATCGCCAGCAGATCGAGGAGTGGCGGAAGAGCAAGAACGTCTAGTGGCGCGGGCGCGCTGGGCGATCCTGATCGTCCCGGCCCTCCTCTATTTCCTCTCGTACTTCCACCGGGTCGCCCCGGTGGTGGTGGCGGGCGATCTCATGGCCGCCTTCGCGGTCTCCGCCGCGGCCCTCGGCACCCTCTCTGCCATCTACCCGTATTGCTTCGCGGCCATGGCGCTGCCCGGGGGCAGCCTGGCGGATTCCCTGGGCCCTCGCCGCATCCTGACCCTGGGTGGCCTCAGCATGAGCGCGGGCGCGATCCTCTTCGGCTTGGCGCCCACCTTCGCCGTGGCCTTCGCGGGCCGCCTGCTCGTCGGCCTGGGCGCCTCGGTGATGCTGATCGGCTGCCTGCGGCTGTCCGCGGAGTGGTTCCGCACCGACGAGTTCGCCACCGTGGCCGGCGCCAGCCAGAGCGTTGGCTCGCTCGGGGCGCTCGCGGGCACCACGCCGCTGGCCTTGCTCGTCGAGCAGATGGGCTGGCGGAACGCCTTCGTCACCATCGGCGCGACCACGGCGCTGCTGGCCGTCGCGTGCTTCCTCTCGGTGCGCGATCGCCGGGACGGCGACGCCTCGAGGGCGCGAGCCCGCGGAGCGGGTCCGGGGCTCCGGCACGTCATGGCGGGGATCCCCAGCGTCGTCACCAATCCCCGGTCGTGGACGGCCGGCCTCATCTCCGGCGGCGTCTACGGCGGCTTCGCCGCCTTCGTGGGGCTGTGGGGCGTGCCGTATCTCACCCAGGTCTACGGGCTGCCGCGGGTGCAAGCCTCCAATCTCGTCGCGCTGGCCGCCCTGGGCCTGCTCGTGGGCGCGCCGCTGGTGGGCTGGATCTCCGACCGGGTCCTCGAGCGACGACGGCTCCCGCTGGTGACGCTCAGCGGCCTCAACGCGCTGACCTGGCTCCCCCTGGTCGTGCCGACCGCGCCCATCGCGCCCTCGCTCCTCGCGCCGGTCTGCTTCCTCATCGGCCTCGGCTCGAGCGTGGTCGTGCTCGTCTTCGCGTGCATCCGCGAGGTGAACGATCCGCGCCATGTGGGGGTCGCGCTGGGCTTCCACAACCTGCCCACCTTCCTTTCCTTCGGCGTCACCCAGTGGCTGACCGGGCTCGTGCTGGATCGTCTCTGGGACGGCACCCTGATCGCGGGCGCGCGCGTCTATTCCGTCGACGCCTACCGGGCCGCCTTCGCGCTCTGCCTGGCGCTGGCGATCGGCGCCTTTCTCTCGGCCTGCCTGGTCACCGAGACGCGCTGTCGGAACATCTGGAGCGCTACCTGAGATCGGGCTAAGCTGGGCGGCGCCATGGGGGCGATTCGCGAGCTCGCCGAGCGGTCCTGGTCGGGCGGGGTGGAGCCTGACCTGTTCTGGAAGCCCACCGGCCTCAGCGAGGAGATCGCCCCCGGAGTCTTCTTCCTGCACGCCTTCGCCAACGTCACCGTCGTGCGCACCGGCAGCGGGCTCGTGCTGGTGGACACCGCCAACTACGTGGCGCGCGCGAAGACGTTCGCCGCGGTGCGCGCCATCGATCCCGCGCCGCTCCACGCCGCCATCTACACCCACGGGCACGCCGATCACGCTCTCGGGCTGCCGCTCTTCCTCGCCGAGGTGGGGCAGAAGGGCTGGCCGCGGCCGCGCATCGTGGGGCATCGGAGCGTGGCCGCCCGCTTCGACCGGTACCGCGCCACCGCGGCCTACAACGGCCTCATCAACGCGCGACAGTTCTCCATCGCCGCCTCGTGGCCGACCGAGTACGACTATCCCGACACGACCTACGATCAGACGCTGGAGCTGCGGACCGACGGCGTGGTCCTCGAGCTGCAGCACGCGCAGGGTGAGACCGACGACCACACGTGGGTGTGGTGGCCGGAGCAGCGCATCCTCTGGACTGGCGATCTGTTCATCTGGGTGGCCCCCAACGCGGGCAATCCCCAGAAGGTGCAGCGCTACGCGGCCGACTGGGCGGCCGCGCTGCGCGAGATGGCCTCGCGGGGCGCGGAGCTGCTCATCCCCGGCCACGGCGCGCCGATCTTCGGCGCCGAGCGCGTGCGGCAAGCCCTCACCGACACCGCGGAGTGGCTCGAGTCGCTCGTGAGCCAGACCCTGGTCCTGATGAACGCGGGCGCCACCCTCGAGCACGTGCTCCGCGAAGTGCGGCCGCCGGCGCATCTGGCCACGCGGCGATACCTCCAGCCCGTCTACGACGAGCCCGACTACGTGGTGCGCAATATCTGGCGGCTCTACGGAGGCTGGTACGACGGCGCGCCCGCCCGCCTCAAGCCGGCGCCGGACGCGGAGATCGGCCGCGAGATCGTCGCGCTGGCGGGAGGCGCCGATGCGCTGACCGCGCGCGCCCGCGCGCTGGCCGCCGGTGGACGACTGGAGCTGGCGAGCCACCTGATCGACTGGGCCATCGCCGCGGAGCCCGATCACCGCGACGCGCACGCCGCCCGCGCCGAGATCTACGAGCGGCGCGCCCGGGAGGCCCGCGCGCCCGGGAGGCCCGCGCGCTCATGACCCGCGGCATCTTCTCCGCCACCGCCCGCGAGTCCTTGGAGAAGGCGCGCGCGAGTCCCCCAAGCCATCCCCTCTCCCCTGAGGGGTGATCGTGGCGAGCGCTTACCGCCTCAGCCCCGGCCGCCGCGCGGTCAACCGCCTCGTCCGCCTCCTGCTGAAGCTGGGCCTGATGCCCGGCCCCACGTACTTGCTGACCGTCCCCGGCCGCCGCACCGGCCGGCCGCTCTCCACGCCGGTCACGCTCGTCGAGGAAGGCGGCACTCGCTGGCTGGTCGCCCCGTACGGCGACGTCGCCTGGGTCCGCAACGCCCGCGCCGCCGGCCAGATCACCCTCACCCGGGGCCGCCACTCCGAAACACTGCGGATCCGTGAGCTGAGCCCCGCTGAAGCGGCCCCAGTGCGACAGCGCTACGCAACCCGCGTGCCCATCACCCGCCCATTCTTCGACGCGAAGCCCGACTCCCCGCTCGCCGCCTTCGAATCCGAAGCCCCCCACCACCCGTCTTCGCCCTGGGGTCACGCTCTGGGGTCAGGTCTTGAATTACGACATTTTCCCGCCGGTCGCCGGGATCAGCCCGCGCGGAAATGTCGTAATTCAAGACCTGACCCCGACCTAGACGACTTCGTCGGTGCGGGAGAGGACTTCGCCGAAGCGAGAGAGCGCCGGCGGCGGCAACGTCTTGTAGATCTCGGCGATGCGGAGGTTGATTTCGCGGTTGGCGAGGGCGAAGAGGCTGCGGCCTTCGGCGTCGCCTTCCACCAGGAAGGGGCCGAGGCGGTCGACCTCGAGGACCCAGAGCGCCTGGGCGATGCCGAGCTCGCGGAGCCAGTGGACTTCGAGAACGCGACTTATCCCACGCCCGTAGGCCGCGCCCATGCCGTAGCCGACGGTTGTGAGATAGACGGCGCCGTGGGGCACGAACCACTCGCGGTAGGCCAGCTCGGTGAGCCCGGCCTTGCCCACGATGACCCGCGCGCCCGAGCGCTCGAACCATGGGCCCATCGACTTGCCGAATCGAAAGCTGGCCGTGGCGGTCACCGCCTCGACCACGTGGCTGCCGTCCGGACGCGTGGCCGCGGCCGGCGAGCAGTGGAAGTTCACGTTGGTCAGCGCGCGCACCGCCTCCGGGAACGGGACGCCCTTCTCGACTACCTGGCGATAGACGCCCTCGCGCGCGGTGTAGAGCGCGCCGCTCAAGTAGACGACGTCACCGAGCTTGAGCGCGCGAATGGCCGCATCGGAGACGGGGGTGGTGAGATGGACCTCGTCCATGGCCACGTCGTCGAGCCGCCCGATCACCACGCCCATCACTCGATCCCGGTCCGCCGGTAGTAGTCGGTGAACCACCCCGGATCGCTCCGGAACTCCACCCGCCCGTCCGGATGGACGCGCGCGGTGGCGCGCCGCGAGGAGAGGCAGAACTGGTGGATGCCGATGGGCATACCGCCGGTGTGGGTGTAGGCCAGCTCGACGTGGGTCGCCACCACCATGGAGGTACCCGCGAATCCCATGGCGCCGATGCCGATGTAGTTGCCGAGCGCGGTCAGCTCCTCCTCCAGCGCGGCCGCCGTCGGGTCCGGGTTGCGGCTCCCGACCGCGCGGAGGCACGCCGCCTCTTTCCCGAGCCGCACGCAGGTGTCCTTGGCGCCCCCGATGCCCACGCCCACGATCGCGGGCTGGCAGGCCAGGCCGCGCTTGCCCGACTCGATCAGGGTGTCCACGAAGAAGCGCTTGATGCCGGCGACGCCGTCGCCCGGGAACAGCATCCGGTAGTCGCTGCCGAAGAGGCCGCCCTTGTGCACCGTGGTGACGTCGATCCAGCTCGCACCCGGCTCCACCGCGTAGGTGATCTCGGGCGCGTGAATGCCCACGTTGTCGTTCCGGTCCTCGCGGGTGAGCGGGTGCACGCGATTGGGCCGCAGCGGAATGGTCCGGGTGGCCTCCGCGGTCGCCGTCCGCAGCGCGCGCTCCAGCGCGACCAGCCCGCCCTCGACCACCGCCTCGTTCCCGAGTCGCACGTAGTACCGCGGCAGCCCAGTATCCGCACACATCGGCCGCCGGTCCGCCGAAGCGATCTCCCAGTTCCCGAGCATCTGATCCAGCACAAAGCGCGCGAGCCGATTCTTCTCCCGATCCCGCGCCAGCCGTACACCTTCGCGGTAGTCCGCCGGAATATCGATAGCCGCCCGCGCCATCAACTCCCGCGCAGTGTCCTCGATGAGCTTAGAAGAGATCATGATTCCTCGAAGCGATAGCGCGGGGGCCAGGGCGCGGGGCGGCGGCCGCGGGGGGTGGCAGGGGGGTCGGGTGACCCGTCCCCGGCAAGCACGACGATGACGGCAACCGCCGGGATTGGGAACTCCTGATCGGGCAATCGAAGGAGTAGCGCATCGTGGTCAGAGACCCCCCTGCTACCCCCCGCGGCCGCCGCCCCGCGCCCTGGCCCCCGCGCTATCGCTTCCCCTGCTTTTCGTCCCGCCGCAGCTTGTACTCGACGGAGTCGACCAGCGCCTGCCACGACGCCTCGATGATGTTGTCGGCCACGCCCACCGTCCCCCACGTGTCGTTTCCGTCGCCAGAGGTTATCAGCACCCTGGTTTTGGCCGCGGTGGCCTTGGACTCGTCGAGTATGCGCACCTTGTAGTCGAGCAGCGCCATCTCGCGCAGGTTCGGGTAGAAGTCCTCGAGCGCCTTGCGGAGCGCGTGGTCCAGCGCGTGCACCGGGCCGTTCCCGGCGGCCGCGGTGTGCTCCTCGATGCCCTTGACGCGCAGGCGCACGGTGGCCTCCGCCACCGGCTCGCCGTCTCCCGCGTTCTCCTCCACGATCACCCGGTAACCCTGGAGCTCGAAGTACGGGCGGTGGTTGCCGAGCGCTCGCTCCATCAGGAGCTCGAAGGACGCCTCCGCGCCCTCGAACAGGAATCCCTCGTCCTCGAGGCGCTTGAGCATCTCGAGGATGCGCCGGGCATCCGGGGTGTTCTTGTCGAGGTCGATCCCGTACTCCTTGGCCTTCCAGAGCACGTTGGACTGCCCGGCCAGCTCGGAGACCAGCACCCGCCGCTGGTTGCCCACTGCCGCCGGATCCACGTGCTCGTAGGTCTCCGGGTGCTTGAGCACGGCCGAGACATGGATACCGCCCTTGTGGGCGAAGGCGGAATGACCCACGTAGGGCTGGGACGACCACGGCTTGCGGTTGGCCAGCTCGGAGACGAGGCGCGAGACGTCGCGCAGCTCGCGCAGGTTCGCACGCGGAATGCAGTCGAGCCCCATCTTCAGCATGAGGTTCGGGATGATCGAGACGAGGTTGGCGTTGCCGCAGCGCTCGCCGTAGCCGTTGATGGTCCCCTGCACGTGGCCGACGCCCTCTTCCACCGCGGCGAGCGAGGTGGCCACCGCGCACTCGGTGTCGTTGTGCACGTGGATGCCCAGCGGCGTCTCCGGCTTCACCGCCCGCTTCACCTGCCTGGTCATCGCGGCCACCTCGTGCGGGAGGCTCCCCCCGTTGGTGTCGCAGAGCACGAGGCAGTGGGCCCCCGCCGCCTCCGCGGCCAGCAGCGTCCGCATCGCGTAGTCGGGATTGCGCTTGAAGCCGTCGAAGAAGTGCTCGGCGTCGTAGATGACCTCCTCGAAGTGCTTGAGGAGGTACGCCACCGAATCCGCGATCATCGCCACGTTCTCCTCGAGCGTCGTGCCGAGGGCCGAGGTCACGTGGAAGTCCCACGCCTTGCCGAAGATGGTGACGACCGGCGGCCCCGCCTCCACCAGCGCCCGGATGTTGCCGTCCTCTTGCGGCCGCACCCCGGGCCGCCGGGTGGCGCCGAACGCGGAGATCTTCGCGGTCTTGAACACCGCGTCCTGCACCCGCTTGAAGAAGCGCAGATCTTTTGGATTCGAGCCGGGCCAGCCGCCCTCGATGTAGTGGATGCCGAGCGCGTCGAGGCGCTGGGCGATGCGCACCTTGTCCTCCATCGAGAAGGCCACGCCCTCGCCCTGGGTGCCGTCGCGGAGGGTGGTGTCGTAGATCTTGATCATAGGGGCGCTATCATCCCGCCGGCTCCCGGCGGGTGTCAAGTTATGCTCGGGCGGTGATCCCGACCGTGATGGCGGCGGTGGTGCTGGTGGCGGCGTTCATCAAGGGCGCGATCGGCTTCGGCTTCCCCGCCCTGGGCACCCCGCTGCTGAGCCTCGTGGTCGACGTCAAGACCGCGGTGGTCGTGCTGATCCTCCCCAACATCGTCATGGACGGCCTGCAGTTTGGCCGGCGCGGGACGCCCCTCGCCACCGTGCGCCGCTTCACCCTGCTGCTCGCGGCGGGCGCGGCCGGAATGGTGCTCGGCACGCACGTGCTGACCCGGCTCTCGCCCCGAGCCGCCACGCTGATCCTGGGCGCCTCCGTGCTCGGCTTCGTGGCCCTGAACGCGACCGGCCTGTCGCCCCGGGTGCCCGCCCACTGGGAGCCGTGGCTCTCGCCGCCCGCCGGCTTCGTGGCGGGCGTCATCGGCGGCGTGACCAACGCCCCCGCCACTGCGCTCGTCCTCTACTTCCACGCCATCGGGCTCTCCAAGCACGACTTCGTGTCGTCGGTGGCCTTCACCTTCTTCTTCTACAAGCTGGTGCAGCTCGGCGCGGTGACCTGGTTCGGCCTCCTGCCGTGGTCCCTGCTCGGAGCGTCGCTCACGCTCACCGCGGTGGCGCTGCTCGGCTTCGCGGTGGGCCTGCGCGTGCAGGATCGGCTCGATCAGCCGAGCTTCAACCGCGCGGTGCTCGGCTTCCTCGCCCTGCTGGGCGCGTGGCTTCTGCTCCGCAGCCTCTGGTGATCCGCCGGCGGGGCCTAGCAGGCTGCTGAAAAAGGCCCATCTGCTTCGTTGGCGCCCTCGGCCGCACGCTCAACGTACAGAAAGTACGCCTCGCGTGCGGCCGTCGGGCGCCGCCTCGCATCTGGACCTTTTTGAGCAGCCTGCGAGTTCCGCAGCCGGCCAGGAGCGTGTCGGAGTAACCTCCCGTTCGAGCGCCGGCTTTGCCGGCGCAACCCGTTCTGGGGGAGGCTCGGAGGGGGCCCCCT